>Ga0213875_10002569_pt1 | contig 10812 bp, 8 predicted proteins | sample BarmaccomBMRX_R8_FD_160105 | JGI IMG/M metagenome (GOLD analysis project Ga0213875, IMG submission 160105) | Root-associated microbial communities from Barbacenia macrantha in rupestrian grasslands, the National Park of Serra do Cipo, Brazil - RX_R8 | ecosystem: Host-associated > Plants > Roots... | reverse complement strand
GCCGCGCAGCGCGGCGTCGAGGTCCTGCAGTGCCTTGCCCGTTTGCAGCAGCGCGGCCACGATGGCGTCGTGGCGTGCCTCGAGCCGTGCCATCGGCCCGGCGACAGCCACGCCATAGGCTTCCCCGCCGACGACGCGGCTGACCGAGATCGCCATCACATCCGGGACGTTCTCGCCCCGGGTGACGAAGAAGCCGCGTTCCCGGCTTGCCTGGATCGAGCGGATCAACGCGTCCGCCTGGTGGATCGTGCGGGGCGTCACCGCGCGAAGCGGCAGCCGCTTGACCAGTTTCGCCAGCTCGGCGTCGGCGAGCAGCCCGAGCATCGCCTTGCCGATCGCGCTGGAGTGGAGCGGCTTCACGTCGCCCGGGTCAGCCGCGTAGCGGATCGTCTGCTGGCTCTCCAGCACGTCCAGATACGTGACCGCGTCGCCCTGCCGCTTGCCCAGCAGCACCGTCTCGCCGGTCGCCTGCTGCAGCTCGCGCAGGATCGGCGCGATGCGTTCGAGCACCGGGTCGTTGTGCGCGATCTGCTGCGCGATCGCGAGCAGGCGCTTGGTCGGATAGACGCGCTTGCGTTCGTCGAGGACGTAGAGGAAGCCGCGGGCCTGCAGCGTGCGCACCAGCGCATGGCAGCTCGAGAGCGGGGAACCAAGCCGCGCCGCCAGCTCGCTGAGCGTGAGGGCGCGTTTGCTGGCGGCGAAGGCCTCGAAGACATCGAGGGTACGGGCCGCCGTCTTCACCGGGTCTTGTGGTGACATCTGCCCTCCGGCATTCGAGCGACGGCCCGTGCGCGACGGTGGCCCGGGCCTGCGTCAGCCGCGGACGAGGGCGCAGGCCGGGTCAGGCGGCGAGAACACGGCAGCGGCGAACGGCAGCGATGCGAGCTGGCGGCGCGACAGCCGCATAGCCTTGGTTTCGGACAAGGTCGTCTCCCCGATCGCCCGGTGCCCCCGGGTCGCTCTGCGCCTATTGACGTAGGAATCTTGCATGTGGAAAGGCTTTTCGCAAACGTGAAACGGTCGGGGCCGCAGGGAGGCGCTGTGTACGAGGGGCCCATCGTGGACGCGTTCCTCCACTCGCCGTGGATCGGCGGTCCCGGGCAGCCGCCCCGGGCCGATCTCGTGCCCTGGACCGACGACAAGCGGCTGCGCCGGGTCATGCACACCTTCCACCATTCCGGCGAACCCGGCCGCGAGATCGCCCGTCTCGCGCTGCGGGAGGTTCTCGCCGCGATGGACCAAGCTGGCGTCGAGCGCGGCCTGCTGGCGGCCAAGGTGTATTATCCGACCACGCTCGACCGGCTGCATTCGCTGCATCGTGAGCTTGCCGCCCTGTGCGCCACGGCCGAGGGCCGCCTGCGCTGGATCGCCACCGTGCTCCCGCCGGAACACGGCCCCGGCTCGTATTGGGACCTGATGCAGAACGGCCGCATCCTGCAAGAGCTGGTCGGCGACCCGTACCTCGTGGGAGTCCACATCACGCCATCGCCCTGGGGGCTCCCGCCCAACGACCGCTGGTACTACCCGCTCTACGCGAAATGCGTGGAGCTCGACCTGAAGCTCTTCACCTACGTCGGCATGCCGGGGCCGCTCTGGCCGATGGGCCCGAACAATCCGGAGCACCTGGATGAGGTGGCGCTGGCGTTTCCCGAGCTGTTCATCATCGCCCATCATATCGGCGACCCCTGGACCGACATGGCGGTCCGCCTCGCGGCGCGGCACGAACGGTTCTTCATCTGCACTTCGGCCTGGTCCCCCAAGGCCTATCCCAAGAGCCTGATCGAGTTCATGGGCGGGCGTTGGCACGGCACGCGCGGCAGCGACAAGGTGATCTTCGCCTCGGATTACCCGCTGCTCGACCTGCTCAAGACCACGCGCGCCGCGCGCGGGTTGGCGCTGGACGGCGCGGACCTCGAGCGCATCCTGCATGGCAACGCCAACGCCATGCTGTTCCAATGACCGAGGCGGCAGGACCTCTCACCGGGCTGCGTGTGGTCGACATGACCACGCTCGCCATGGGTCCGCTCGCCGCGCAGATCCTCGGCGACTACGGCGCTGACGTCATCAAGGTCGAATCGCCCGCCGGCGACCCGTTCCGCAACACGCTGCCGACGCGCTCGCCCGGCATGGGCCACGTCTTCCTGCAGCTCAACCGCAACAAGCGCAGCCTGGCCATCGACCTCAAAGCGCCGGCGACCCGCCCGGTCATGCGTCGGCTGGTCGAGAAGGCCGACATCTTCCTGTCGAACGTCCGGCCCGCGGCGATGGCCGGGCTCGCCCTCGACTATGCGACCGTGCGCGGCAGCAATCCCGGCCTGATCTATTGCGCCGCCTACGGGTTTTCCGAGCGAGGTCCCTACGCCGGCCGCCCGGCCGCCGACGATACGATCCAGGCGATGTCCGGCCTGGTCAGCCTGCACGCAAGAGCCACCGGATCGCCCCAACTCGCCGCGACGGTGGTCGCCGACAAGGCGGTCGGCCTGACCGCCGTGCACGCGATCCTCGCCGCCGTGATCCATCGCATGAAGACCGGCGAGGGCCAGTTCATCGAAGTGCCGATGTTCGAGACGATGGTGGCCTTCGTGCTGCCGGAGCATCTCGGCGGGCAGGCCTACCTGCCGCCCTCCGGGCCCTCGGGCTACAACCGGATCATCAATCCGATGCGGCGCCCGTTCGCGACCAAGGACGGCTATCTCTGCGTCCTGCCCTATACGACGCCTCAATGGCACCGCTTCTTCAGGCTGATCGGCCGCGACGACCTGGTGGCCGATCCGGCGCTGGCCGACCCGGTCAGCCGCAATGCCCGCCTCGAAGAGCTATACGGCCTCATCGCCCAAGCCATGCCGGCGCGAACCACTAAGGAATGGGTCGCCGACCTGATCGCGGCTGACATCCTGTTCGGCGAGATGCTGAGCGTGGAAGATCTGCTGCATGATCCGCATCTCGACGCGCTCGGCATGTTCCCGATTCACGAGCACCCGACCGAAGGCCAGATCCGTCTGATCGGCCAGCCCGTGCAGTCGTGCCGCCCAAGCTCGGCCAACACAGTATCGAAGTGCTGAGCGAACTCGGCCTGAACCGCGCCGAGCTGGACGCGCTGGTGCAAGCCGGCACGGTCATCGACGGCCGGAGCGACGACCTCGCCATTCGCTAACCATCGAGTTCTACGTGCCCGACGTAGCTCACCTTGATCGCGTCCTCGGCGTTGGCGCCAGAGGCGGCGCCGCTGTACACGATCCGCCCACGCGAAAGCAGGTGCAGGACTTCGGCATGCTCCGCCGCGTGCGTGGCGATTTGTTCGACCACCACGACGGCGGCGCCTTCGGCATGCAGCCGGGCCAGGATCGCGTACACCCGGTCGATCACCGAAGGCGCCAGCCCCATCGAGGGCTCGTCGATGATGAGGAGCTCCGGTTCGGCCATCAGCGCCCGGACGAGCGCCACGATCTGCCGCTCGCCGCCACTCAGCGAAACGGCGTATCGGCTGCGCAGGCCGGAGCGCAGCGTTTCGGGCAAGTGCGTAGCGAGCGCGTCCAGGCGCTGGCGGATCTGTTCGGATCCGAGCCCGGCGCCGTAGCCCGCGACGATCAGGTTCTCCTCGATGGTGAGCTGACCGAATAGCCTGCGGCCTTCCGGCACCAGGCTCACCCCCGGCAGGATGGTGCCGGTTCGGCGCCGGCGACCCGGCGCGTGCGCGACGACCCGGCCCGTCGTCGGCGCGAGCAGACCGCTCATGATCTGCGCCAGCGTCGACTTGCCGGCGCCGTTCGGTCCGAGCACGGCGTGGAAGGCGCCGCGGCCGATCGTGAGCGCGACGTGCTGGAGCGCCAGGACACCGCTGTAGCGATGCCCGACATCCTGCACCTCCAGCAGCGCCGGCGCGGGAGCGCTTGGCGCGTGCTCCGCCGCGCTGCGGCGCGCGGCCGATCCGAAATAGGCCGCTTGCACCTCCGCGTTGCCGCTGATCGCCGCCGGGCTGTCGGCGGCGAGCACCTCGCCGAAATTGAGCACGACGACATGGTCGGCCAGGCCAAGCACCTCTTGGACCGCGTGGTCGATGATCAGGATGGATACGCCCGCCGCCTTCATGCCGTGCAGGATGGCCCGCACCTCGGCAATCTCCGCCCCGTCCAGCCCGGAGAACGGCTCGTCCAGGGCCACCCAATTCGCGCCGGCGGCCAGAGCCCGCGCGATGTCGGCGACCTTCTGCACGCCGAACGGCAGCGTATGCGGGTAGGCGTCGGCATAGGCGTCGAGGTTGAGGCCGGTCAGGATGCGATCGATGAGGCCGGGCGGCGCGGCGGCGCGCTGTCCCGCGGCCACCGCCAGCATCTCGCGCAGGGTCAGCGCGCCGAACAGCTCCGCATGCTGGAAAGTGCGGCCGATGCCGAGCCGCAGCCGGGCTTGCGGCGGCGCCCGGCGAAGGTCGAGATCACCGAAGCTGAAGCGCTCGCAACGGCTCGGCCGCACGAAGCCGCTCAGCACGTTGATCAGCGTCGTTTTGCCGGCGCCATTCGGGCCGATCAGCCCGACCGTCTGGCCCGGCGACACCTCCAGCGAGACGTCCTTGAGCACCTGCAAGCCGCCGAAGGCGACGGACAGGCTCCGTATCCGTAGGGCGCTGGTGCAAGCCGGCATCAGCTCCCGCGCGAGTTGCTCGACGGATGCCAGCCCCGCCGCGTCCGGCCCGCGCGGGTTCGCCCGTTTGCCTCGCGCCAGCACGCCCAGCAGCGCCGGGCCAAGCCCCTGCGGCAGCAGCAGCAGCACGGCGATCATGGTCGCACCGAGCGCGAAGGCGGCGACGTCGGGCACGCTGCGGCCGAGCTCCGGCACGCCGAGGGTGAAGGCGGCGCCCAGTACCGCGCCGAAGAAGCTGCCGATGCCGCCCACCACCGTACCGACGATCAGCATGATCGCACCGTTGAGGTTGAAGATCAGCGGGTCGAGCACTCCCAGCGTGACCGCGAGGCTGACGCCGGCCACGCCGGCCAATCCGGCGCTGAAGGCAAACGCGTGCGCGTTCGCCCGGTATGGCGTGAGGCCGATCGCGGTGGAGGCGATCCGCTGGCTCTTCACGGCCCGCCAGCGGCGACCCGGCGCGCCCTTGATGACCAGGTCGGCGATCAGGAAGGCGAGCACGGCGAGGATGACCGTCGTTTGCGGGGCGTTGTCGGCGGTGATGATCCCACCGGTGATCCAGCAGGGGACGGGATCGACGACCAGCCCCTGGTCGCCGCCGGTGAAGCGCTCCAGGCGGCCGATCAGTTCGGCCGAGGTCAGCGTGACGGCGAGCGTGAGCAAGGCGAAATACAGGATGGAGAAGCGGCCGGAAACGGTGCCGATGACGAAGCCGATCGCCGCGGCCGCCAGCGCCACGCCGGGCACGATCAGCTCGATCGGCGCGCCCGCCTGCGCCAGGTTGGCGGTGGCGTAGGCGCCGAGCGCCATGAAGGCGGTGTGGGCAAGCGACCAGATCCCCGAAGCCTCGGCCAGGACCGAAAGCGATAGGACGGCGATCGCGTTGAAGGCGATCGAGGCGATGACGAATCGCGCGTAGTCGCCCTTGGCTATCCCCGACGCAAGCAGCACGAGCGCCAACGCGCCGAAGCCGATGATGCCGGCCCGGCGCAGCGCCGCCCTTGCGCCTCGCATCACACCCGGGCGCGCACGGCGGTCCCGAGCAGGCCCGCCGGACGGAGAAACAGGATCAGCAGGATGACGCCGAACACGACGGTGTCGCGGAAGTTCGGCGACACGTAGGCGCCGGCCAGGTTGTCGAGGACGCCGATCGCGAACCCGCCGGCAACCGCGCCCGGCATGCTCGAGAGCCCGCCCAGGAACACGCCCGCGAACACCCGGAACATCGGGCTGTCCGGCAGCGACGCGGTGAGCGACAGCTCGGACGCAAGAAAGAAGGTCGCGAGCGTGCCCAAGGCGCAGCCGAGGAACCAGGCGAGCCGTGCGACGAAGTGCGGATCGAGGCCGACCACGCGCGCTGCGAAATGGTCCTCCGCCGCGGCCCGCATGCTGGTCCCGAGCGCGGTCCGCTCGAAGAAGCCCGCCACCAGCGCCATCGCCGCTAGCGCAATCCCGGCGGCAACCAGCTTGTTCCAGGCGAGCGCGAAGCCGGCCACCCGGACCGTGCCCACCACCAGGACCGGAACCCGCACCGAGACATGGCCCCAGATCGCCCCGATCGCCGCCTGGATCAGGAAGCTCAAGCCGATGGTGACGACCAGCGCCAGGAAGGGAAAGTTGGGCCGGGCCGAGAACGGTCGGATCAGGAACCGTTCTATCCCCACGCCAATCGCGCCCCCGCCCAATACGGCCAGCAGGAGCCCCGGCACGAGCGGCATGCCGTGCGCAAGCGCGGTCGTCATGCCGTAGAGCGCCAGCACGCCGATATGGCCGAGGGCGAAGTTCACCGTGTCGGTCGAGCGGAAGATGATGACCAGACCGAGCGCCAGCAGCGCGTAGGTCGATCCGCTCGCCAGCCCGGCGAGGATCAGCGCCGGCAGGTCAGCCAGCATGCTCACGCCCTAAGCGGGGGTCCCCTCGATGAGGGAACCGACCTGCCACTTGCCGTCTTTGATCGTCGCCTGGAACAGGCCCTTGGTGCCGTGGTGCTGCTCGGGCGAGAAGGTGATCGGCGCGAAAATGCCGCTGTCGTAGTCCTTCAGCGTGTAGAGCGCCTGGTAGAGCGCCTCGTGCGTCACCGGGCCGCCGATCCGCCGCAGGGCCTCGACGAAGACCTTGGTCGATCCGTAGCCGAACAGGGAAAAGAACTCCGGCTTGTCGTCGGGGAAGTACTTCGCCAGGTCCGCCCGGTACTCCCGGACCGCCGGCGTGTCGGCGTCGGGGGCCACGATCATCGAGGTCGCCTTCAACCCCTCCACGTTCGGCCCACCCTTGACGATGAGGTCCTGCGTGACGATCGGCACCCAGGCGTACACCGGCATCGCGAGGCTCTGCGCCCGCATCTCCTTGGTCAGCAGCACCGTCTCGACTTCCGAGAGCATGACGATCAGCGCGTCCGGCCGGGTTTGCGCGATCTTGATCGCCACCGGCGCGTAGTCGGAGGTCCCGAACTTGATCGGCTGCAGCTCGACGCTGCCGCCCTTGGCCGCGGCGCGAAAGCTGCTGTCCGCCACCAGCCCGGAGCGCTGATACACGTTGCCGTCGATGTGCAGGACGAGGAGCTTCTGCGCCCCGTCGCGCGCGGCCCAGGCGCCCAGCGCCCGCCCCTGGTCGTCACCCAACGGATACAGCCCGAACAGGCCCGGCCGCGGCGGGTTGTACCATTCCGCGAGGCCGCCATAGCCGCCGAACACCGGCACCTTCTGCTGGTCCACCAGGTAGGGCAGCACCGCGGCGAGCTGCGGCGTCGCGTGGCCGTTGATCAGCGCGAAGATGCCGTTGCCGGACATCATCCGGCGCACCGCGGCGAGCGCCTGCGGCGCGGAGTAGGCATTGTCCTCGCTGACCAGTCGCAGCTTGTGGCCAGCGACGCCGCCGCGGTCGTTGACCGCGTTCAGCAGCGCCGCCGTCCCGTCCCTGATGCCGATGCCGTCCGAGGCCAGCGGCCCGGTCAGCCCGCCCATCGTGCCGAGCACGATCTCCTTGTCGTCGATGCCCTTCTCGGCCTCGGCAAACGCCGCGCGCGCCCCCAAACTCCCGGCCAGACCGGCAAGGACGGCGCGGCGTGAGGCGATCATACGGCCTCCATCTCGGCTGTTGCGGCTGCGTGCCGGCTGAGCTGGCCGATCTCGTCCTGCGTGAAGCCGAGCTCCGTCAACAGCTCGGCGTCGTGCTCGCCCAGGTTGGGCGGCAAGCGCCGCAACTGGCAGGGCGTCTCTGAGAAGGTGACCGGAAAGCCGAGCAGCCTAATCCGGCCCTCCGTCGGATGGTCGACCTGCGGGAACATGTTCATCGCCTCCAGGTGCGGATCGGTGAGCAGGTCGTCGGGGCTGTTGACGGTGCCGAACAGGATGTCCTCGCGCAGCAGCTTCTCCATCCATTCCGCCGTGGTCCGGCTCGGCAGCGCTTCGTCGATCAGGCCGTACAGCTCTTCGAAACGCTGGCTGCGATACACCGGGTCCGCCATCTCCGGCTGCTCCGCGAGATCCGGGCGGCCGATCAGCCGCAAGAAGCGCAGCCATTGCGGCGTGGTGTAGGGCACGACGCACAGCCAGCCGTCCTTGGTTTGGAACGGACGGCGGGCCTTGTTGATGACCCGCTTGTAGCCCGCCGGGCCCAACGGCGGATCGAAAGTGCGGCCCGCGACATGCTCGGCCATGGTGAAGGCGACCATGGTCTCGAACATCGGCACTTCGATGAACTGGCCGCGGCCGGTCTTCATCCGGTGGATGATCGCCGCCAGGATCGCATAGACGATGGTCAGGCCCACGGCCTTGTCCGCGACCACGGTCGCGACGAGCTGGCTTGCGCCCGAGACTTCCCGCTGCAGATGCGCCAGGCCGCACATGCTCTGGATGATGTCGTCCATCGCCGGGCGTCCGGCATAGGGGCCGTTTTCCGAGTAGCCGTAGGCGGCGCAGTAGATGACCGCCGGGTTGAGGGCGCGCACGCTTTCGTAGTCGAGGCCCAGCCCGCGCGCCGCCTCCGGCCGGATGGTGATCACCACCACGTCCGCCGTCTTCACCAGCCGCCGCTGCGCCTCCCGACCCAGCTCGGTCTTCAGGTCGATGGCCAGGCTGCGCTTGTTGCGGTTGAACTGGATGAAGGCGTGGCTCATGCCCGGCGAGCGCTGCGGCACCACGTGCCGGAACACGTCGCCGCTCGGCGGCTCCAGCTTGATCACGTCGGCACCCAGGTCGCCCAGCGTCTGCGTCGCGATCGGGCCCATGCCGAGCGAGGACAGGTCGAGCAGCCGGATGCCGGCGAGCGGCTGTTCTGCGCGATCAGACATGGGCGGGCTTCTTCATCATTAGCGCGATTCGGTAGATCTTGGCCACCAACTCATTCCTTTGGTTGAAGCCGCGGTGCTCGAAATGCACGATCCCGGCTTCCGGGCGGGAGGCGGATTCGCGCTTGTCCAGCACCTCGGTCTCCGCCCGCAACGTATCGCCGATCAGCACGGGTGCCGGGAACGAAATGTCCTTGAAGCCGAGATTGGCCACCGTCGTGCCGTTCGTAACATCGCTCACGCCGACGCCGATCACGGTGCCCAGCGTGAAGATGCTGTTCACCAGCCTTGTCTTGGCGATCGAGTGGGTCTTGCTGAACTCCTCGTCCAGATGCAGGAGCTGCGTGTTCATGGTCAGCGTCGTGATCAGCAGGTTGTCGGCCTCCGTCACCGTGCGGGTGAGCTGGTGACGGAACAAATCCCCCTTGTTGAGCTCCTCGTAATATCGTCCGGACGGGCGATCCATGTGCTTTCCTTTCTCAACCCGCCGCCTGCAGCACCGCGCGAGCGGTTTGGACATGCGCCTTGTCGATGTGCTCGCCGCCGAACATGACGGAGCCGCGCCCTTCGGTCTGGGCTGCCTCGTAGGCGGCGATCATCTGCCGGTAGTGCTCCAGCTCCTTGGCCGAGGGGCTGAACACCTCGTTGACCACCGCGGCGTTGGACGGGTGCAGGATGGTCACCCCCGCCATGCCGAGCTGGCGGTCGATCTCGGCCTGCCGCCGCAGGCCGGCCAGGTCGTGCACTTGCTGCCAGACGCCGCCGATCGGCAGCTTGCCGGCAGCGCGCGCCGCCATGACGGTGCGCGACTTCAGGTAGAGCGCCTCGGTGCCCGCCTCCGTCCATTGCAGGCCCATCGCCCGCTCCAGGTCGGCGCCTTTGGCGTAGGCGCCGATCAGCGCGTTCACCCGCGGATGCAGCGCGCACTCGTAACAGAGCTGCAGCGAGCGCGGCGTCTCCAGCGCGGGGACGATGTGCACCGTGCCGGACGCCACCCCGTTGCGCTCCTCCGCCTCCCCGATCAGCGCCGCGGCCAGCGCCACGTCCTCCGGCCCGTTCGGCATGGAGAGCACGATCCCTCCCAGCCCCGGCCGGACCACCGCCATCAGGTCCTCGAAGCTGTAGAGGTGCGCGCTCTTGTTCACCCGGACATAAACGCGCTGACCGCGCCCGGCGAGCCCGGCGATGCGCTCCGACGAGACGGTCCGCGCCGCCTCCTTCTCCGCCGGCGGCACGCTGTCTTCGAGATCCAGGATGACGGCGTCGGCACCCGCGGACGGGCACTTGTCGATCCAGGAGGCCCGGTGTCCGGGCACGAACATGAAGGAGCGGATCGGCCGCATCAGTAGGACTTCGGCAAGCCCAGCACGCGCTCGGCGATGTAGCAGAGGATGAGCTGCGGGCTGATCGGCGCCAAACGCGTGATGAGCACTTCGCGCAGAAAGCGCTCGACGTGGTACTCCTTGGCGTAGCCGTAGCCGCCATGCGCCATCACCGCGCGCGTGCAGGCTTCGAAGCCGGCCTCGGCGCCCAGGTATTTCGCCGCGTTCGCTTCCGCGCCGCATGGCTTGCCGGCGTCGTAGAGCGCCGCGGCCTTGCGCATCATCAGGTCGGCGGCCTCGAGCTGCATCCAGCTCTCGGCGAGCGGGTGCTGCACGCCCTGGTTCTGGCCGATCGGCCGGCCGAACACGACGCGCTCCTTGGCATATTGCGCCGCCCGCGCCACGGCGACCCGGCCGAGCGAGATCGCCTCCGCGGCGACCAGGATCCGTTCCGGGTTGAGCCCGTCCAGCAGGTAGTAGAACCCCCTGCCCTCCTCGCCGATCCGGTCCTCCGGCGGAACCGGCAGGCCGTCCAGGAAGACGGTGGTCGATTCCATGGCGTTG
>Ga0213875_10002568_pt1 | contig 10817 bp, 6 predicted proteins | sample BarmaccomBMRX_R8_FD_160105 | JGI IMG/M metagenome (GOLD analysis project Ga0213875, IMG submission 160105) | Root-associated microbial communities from Barbacenia macrantha in rupestrian grasslands, the National Park of Serra do Cipo, Brazil - RX_R8 | ecosystem: Host-associated > Plants > Roots... | reverse complement strand
TTAATTCCGCTCACGATCGGTCTCACAACCGCTTGGCTTGGAATTGAGCGGTTCTACATACTCGCGATTGAGCTGGGGCTTCTCTCGTCCGCTTTTTGGAGGTCCTTCTCGAAGAGAAATAGCGAGATTGAAAGGTTGAATCCGTACCTGACGGTTGAAGAGCGTTGGTGGCCGGAGCTGGCCAAAGTCGTTGTGGCTATCTATGCTTTAGCGACCTTGCTTGTGGCGATCTGCGCTGTAGGAGCGATGATAGCCTTACCCACGCGAGTGACATTCTGGAACGAGCTGGGAGTTTCTAACGCTGATTTGTGCCTTTCTGTATTAAAGATCATTTGCATAATCGCCTTATTGCTCGGGACTTACACCACGAACAAAGACCTATTCGTCTTTTTTAAGAGCATTTCTGCGGAGCGAATGAGGCTCCGTTGGCTGCACATTTTTATTCGCGACAGATACGAAGAGTTGAAGAGAAGGGTTGAGATAGCGAGGTTTTACCTTCCGACAGAAAAGCAATGGGAACTTGAGCGCGAATGGAATAGCGGGTACCCCGAACTTATGTCGAATCACGCGGTTTCAGCGCATCCTGAGGCGCTGGTGAATATTTGGCACGCGGTCATCAAACGACGAAGCGGCACGTGCGAGTGGATGCTCGACGTGCCCCGGATCGCGAACTGGGAAGCGCGAGTCAATCAGAAAATAGGCGGAGTAGCTGATACAGTCGTAATCATTGATAATTGAGCAGACACTTTGCTCCTTGATTGAAGCCTAGCCTCTCTGCTCGACAATGGCTTTCCCGAATAAGCAGCGCATCGTGATCGTCACGCGTACAGGGCGCTGCAGGGTTGCTGTTTAGCACTCATACCGAGAAACGCGTATGATGGCCTGTAACAAGTCACAACCCCAGACCAGCCATGATAATCCTCCGTGTCGCCCTATTGCTATCGGCCTTTGTGCCCGCTGTCTTCACACAGGGATCTCTACCGCAAGTCGCTGCTGATCGGCCCTATACGATCGAGTATTACTACAAAACACAATGGGGTCACCAGCAGGAGTTTTTGCAATTGTTCCTGAAGAACCATTACCCGTTATTGAAGAAGGAAATTGAGATGGGCCGAGTTTTATCAGTGAAGATCGAGACACCGGCCAACCATCTGCCGGAAGACGCACGCTGGGATTACCGCGTAACGATCCGCTTCAAGAACTCAGCAATGGCAACAACGGCAAATCCCGGAGAGGAAGTCATGATCCGACAACTGTGGCCGGATCAAGATATGTACAAACGTGACGAGCAGCGACGCTTCGAGGTCCTATTGGCGCACTGGGACGTTCCCGTCACCGATATAACACCGAATCGTTGAAGCGCTCAACCTCTCCTGAACGGCGACCGGAGGATTGATAGGCAGCCGAACGCCCAGCATCGCTAGTCAATTTTCGCGTCGGAATGTGACGACTTTTTACGCAATGACCGCAGGGGCACCTGGAGCGATCACGCGCACGCATCACGTGATACCGCGGACGATGTGAAGGCCTGTCGGCGTGGACGGTTCTTTATTGTTTCGATATGGTCGGCTAATCGGACAGAAATCAGGATTCCAGATCTCGAGTAGCCGCGCAGGGTAGAGTAACCGCAGAAGCTGGGATCATGTTTGCCGCAAAGGACGCCAGGATAAAACGAAGCCGTATTCGCTACCCCAGGCTCTCGACCCGCCACTTGAACTCTTTCCGAAATTGCTCGGCGATGTAGATCTCGTCCTCGTCAAAGACAGTAGAATACGCCTGCACCCTCATGTCCTGTTCGTGGCGGTGAAGAGCCAACAGGTGATCGATCCACTCGCCGTTCGGAAGAATGATAACGGCGTCGGCGGTGCTGAAGGGAAACTCCTCACATCGGATGCGCCATTCGCGCTCCCAGGTGAAGTCGACCGGGTCCTCGCTCGTTGGTTCGTATCGCACGTGTCTCCAGCGGATCTCCTCAGGGAGAACCATGAACTCAGACTCGGGTTCATAGATAACGGGCCTGCCGCCTGCGGCAAAAACGAACGACTTGTTAAACATCAACCCGAATGGCGCGTAACGAGACGGCGCTAGCTGGGCAAAGAAACGATCAGCGAACGCCTTCAATGGAGCTTCAGTAAAGCACACACAATCGTAACCTCCTCGAATCCTGTAGTTTCCGCTGAGCAATCGACGTTCGCTCATGATCTTGCGCAATGTGCCGAAAGCATCCTTCCAAGAATTTCCTTTCGTGAAATGAATCAGCTTATCGCTTATGTCAGCTCGCTCAGGCATCCCGATAGCCTAGCAGCCGCCCAACAACCGCTCAGTCATGACCATCGCAACGCGGCAGAACCACCCCAGACATTGTGCACGGATTTCAGTTCAGAGAGCGCCCTCATCATGCGTAACGGCCAAGTATTTGCGTTCGGACCACCTCAACGAAAGCTTGACAGCTTTCCTATTCCAGGCTATATATAGTCTGGAATAGGTAACAATGCCTGACGATTCCCCTCAGCTTTTGCCCGGCACGTTGTACATGCTCATTCTGCGCACGCTAGCTGCAGGTCCCTTGCACGGATACGCGATTGCGCGACGCATCAAGCAGTGCTCCGCGGAGGTGCTCGATGTCGAGGAGGGTTCGTTGTATCCGGCCCTGAATCGCATGCTGCTCAAAGGCTGGCTGCGCGCCGAATGGGGGACTTCTGAGACGAACCGCAAGGCACGCTTTTACCAGCTGACTAAAGAAGGCCAGAAACAGCTCGTGGCCGAAGCGAGGGACTTTGACCAGCTCATCGCTGCGATCCAGCTCGTGATGAAGAACGCGTGAGGAGCTATCCATGAATTTTTTGCGGGAAATTTGGCTGAAGTTGTGGTGGCTCGGCGGCCGCCCCGGTTTCGATTCCGAGCTGTCTTACGAGATGCAGTTCCATATCGAAAGCCGAGCAGAGGAACTCAAGCAAGCGGGTGTATCTCGGGAGGAAGCTCTGGCGCGCGCGCGGCGCGAGTTTGGGTCGAGAATGAAGGCAGCCGAAAACGCTGCGGGCGTGTGGCAAATCCAGTGGTTAGAGGACCTGTTCTCGGATATGCGTTTTGCGGCGCGTGCTTTCCGCCGAACTCCCGGCTTCGCGGCAACGGCGATCTTTTGCCTCGCATTAGGAATCGGCGCGAATACCACGATCTTCAGTATCACTACCAGTTTGCTATTCAGCGAACCTTCCTGCCGCGATAGTGCATCGATGATCGCGATCTGGGAAGGTGGGAACAGCGCCACGTCGATGACGGATTACAAGTTCCTGAGGGATACAGGAATTTTCGATGGCATGGCGGGCATCAACGTCGAGCGTGAGGCGAACTGGCGAGATGGCGGCCGAAACAGCCGGTTTTATGCAGGCGTGGTCTCCGACGATTATTTCAAAACCCTGGATTACCCGTTTCTTCTCGGCCGCGGCATAGCGCCGCGCGAGACAACGACCGCGGTACTGTCCGAGCGAATCTGGCGCGGCAGCTTCGCAGGAGACCCTTCCATTCTTGGGCGCAAATTGATCCTGGATGGGCGACTCTATACCGTTGCAGGCGTTCTTCCCGCGAATCATCGATCAATCGCCGGATTCGGTATCTCACCGGATATCTATATCCCGGTCAGGAGCGACGATGATGCCGTTCAGTTTTACGGCCGCATGCCGAAGGGCATGAGTCTTCCGATCGCACGCGCACGATTGCGAACTGTGTTCGAGCAACTCGACCGTATTCGCCCCGAACACGGTTGGAAGCGCGCAGACGTAATAAATGTGATGCACGTCACGGGCTTTGACGTGCTGAGCCATTTCCTGCCTGGCGCCGTGTCGGCCTTTTTCGGAATAATCATGGTTGTTGTCGGCTTAGTGCTGCTGATTGCGTGTACGAATGTCGCCAGCTTGTTGCTGGCGCGTGCCTCCAGCCGCTCGCACGAAATTGCAATACGTATTTCGCTTGGAGCGAGCAGGCGGCGTGTTGTACGTCATCTGCTCGCTGAAAGCTTGCTGCTTGCCATTCTAGGCTGTGTGGCAGGACTGATGATTGACGTCGCCTGCGCAAAGATAATTAACCGCGTCAACCTGCCTGTGCCGATACCGATCCATATTGTTGTTGCGCCTGACTCGCGGTTGCTGTGGTATTCGGCGGGTATCGTGTTGACATGCGCCCTGCTGTGCGGTCTTCTCCCAGCTCTCAAAGCGGTCCGAAAAGGCGTAAATCAGGCGTTGAAGCAGGACGAGCATCAGGCCGCGAGTAGATGGACTTTACACCGTCTGTTGGTTGGGGGGCAACTTGCTACATCGGTTGTATTGCTGGTAGCAGGTTTTCTGCTCGTTCATAATCTGCTTTGCGCCAGTGTGATGAATCCAGGTTTTGATGTCCATCACACGATTTGGGCGTATATGCGGCTCGTGCCCGACAGATACAGCGACTCCGATCAGCGCAGACAGATGTCTTTGGTGCGCTCGGCGCTGGACCGGTTGCGCACTATACCGGGCGTGGAGTCGGTGGCAATTACACGGCATGTGCCGTTGAACGACAACTGCGTCGACGGAGCCGCTGTTCGCACCGATATTTCCTCCAATCCGATTCACCTGGAATTTGAATGCGAGAGTGTGGGCCCGGACTACTTTCGCACAATTGGAATTCCGATTCTGAGAGGGCGAGAATTTACGGTCGCAGACCGGAGAGGCGCGCAAGCAGTAGCCATTGTAAACGAGAGTTTTGCTCGAATGGTTTTCGGCGATGCCGATCCAGTAGGCCACGCATTCAAGATTGATCTGCCGAACGACAAAAGCAAGCTCATTGTAGCGGTTGCGAAGGACAGCAAATACTTCACTCTGAGCGAAAAGCAGCGGCTCGCCGTGTACGAACCGTATTTCGCTTCCGACGAGCCCATCAATTTGCACTTCCTGATCCGCACCACAAGCACGCCCGGGGCGTACGTGAAGCCCATAACGGATATTCTGGCCAGTCTCGACTCGACGGCTGCGATCGAAACAAAGCCAATGACGCAAGCACTTGGAATCGCATTGCTGCCGACCCAGGCCGGCGCAGCGACGCTTGGGGCTATGGGAATACTGGGGCTCGTGTTGGCGTCAATTGGACTCTATGGAGTGTTGTCGTACTCGGTTTCGCGGCGCACACGAGAGATCGGAGTGCGCGTCGCTATCGGCGCCAGTCGAGCCGACGTGTTCCGGCTGATCGGTGGCCAAAGTTTGACGCTGGTGGGAGCCGGGCTGTTAGCGGGCCTGATCCTTGCGGTGTTTGCAGTGCAGCCGATCACTCTGTTGCTGGTTCCGGGCGTGCGCGCACTAGACTTCACGGCGTTCCTTGCCGTTGTTGGCGTACTGGTTCTGGTGGCAATGCTTGCAACCTTAGGGCCTGCCATGCACGCCATGCGCGTGGACCCCATGACGGCGTTGAGATACGAGTGAGCCGACCGGGCTTGCGCGCTGGAGCCGCGGCGCACGAAATATTCGGCCTCAAGTCTTTTCTAGAACGGAAAGCTTCCGTCGCCAAAGGGACGAAGTAGATCCATCGCAAGACGGAGACGCACCGGCAGAGGCTCTACACGGACTTCACTTCGGGCGCCCCCGTTGCCGGAGTTCCCGCCGTCTTCAACTAGGATGAAGCACATGGCCCATCTACGAAATGCGCTTATACTTGCGCTCCTCTTCGCCGAATCATTCTCAGCGCGGGCGCAAGCTAAGCAGTCTGCGGAAATCCTGGATCTGCAAATGTATTCGCGTATTCGAGCCGAGGGATTTCAACACTCGCACGTAATGGAATACGCGGCGGCGTTATTGGACGGCATCGGGCCGAGGCTTACCGGTTCCCCCTCTATGACTTCGGCCAGCCAATGGGCAGTCAAACACCTTACCGCCATGGGCTGCCGCAACGCTCATCTGGAGAGTTGGGGCGAGTTCGGCCTTGGTTGGACGCAGTTGAGCGCGTCGCTAAGTATCGTAAGTCCAGGCTCCGGCACATTCTTGGCGCAAGCTACCCCTTGGTCCCCGCCAACCAATGGAGAGGTCATCGCGGATCTCATCGCAGTTCGCGGTATGCAGAGCGAGGATGAGTTCACGCCCTGGAAAGGAAAGCTCAAGGGCAAGGTGATTTTATACGGGCACGCAGCGATGTCGCCAGAGGTAGATCCAGACGACGTGCCGCGAATGGAACATGCTGATGCGGCGAAGCTGGCTAATTATGGTCGATATCCGCTAGACGAGTCGGCTGAGACGCCCTTGGACTACCACAAAGTCTTCGCAGGGTTCGCCTTCCAAGAGAAGGTCGCCAAATTCTTCGCGGCCGAAGGAGCTGTCGCCGTAATTGTGCCCGGCGGCTCCGGCGGCGTGTTACATGATGATTCGAACGCCTCCCTCGGATGGTTCGTTTTCAAACCAGAGCGGAGGCAATCGATCCCGCAGGAAGTGATCGAAACCGAAGCTTGGGATCGTCTGAAACGGCTTCTCGATCAGAAGGTTGCCGCGAAGGTGAAGCTCCGAATCGAAACGCGTTTCGACGATGAGCACGCCCAGGGATTTAACACGGTTGCCGAGATCCAAGGCACGGACCCGAACTTGAAAGACGAAGTTGTGATGGTGGGCGGGCACCTCGACAGTTGGTTCGCGGGAACTGGAGCAACCGATAATGGCGCGGGCGTCGTAGTGGCGATGGAAGCCATGCGTATCTTGAATAAGTTGGACGCTAAGCCGAGGCGTACGATCAGGATCGCTCTCTGGTCTGGGGAGGAACAAGGTCTCTTCGGATCTTTCGGCTATGTTACAAGCCATTACGCGACGCTACATTTCGCCGAAACTCCGGAGGACAAGGAAGTACCGCTGCCCTTGCGAGATGTGCTGCGAAAGCCCACGATGAAGCCCGAAGCGGAGAAGTTTGACGCTTACTACAACTTAGACAATGGAACGGGCAAGATATTAGGCATTTACACACAAGGCAATCTGGGCGCAGCCGAAATTTTCTCGCAGTGGATGAAGCCGTTAGCGGATTTAGGCGCCGCCACCGTGAGCAATCAGACCAGCGGATCTAGCGACCAGGTGGCATTTGGGCGGGCTGGTCTTCTCGGATTCAGTTTTATTCAAGATGAGAGAGACTACATGAGCCGCACGCATCACACCAACCTTGACACTTACGAGCATTTGAGTGAACCAGACTTGAAGCAAGCGGCCGTGGTGGAGGCGATCTTCCTATACAACACAGCCATGAGGGATGGTATGTTGCCTAGGCCAGACCTGCCGCTAAACGGGCATGATCGGCCGCTAGAGGGTTTGTATCCCGGAGAAGGCCCGAAGGCGCAATCACCGAAGTAGGAGCCACAATCGCCGAAGTCCGCCAGAAACCCTATAACCGCGGCCTCAGTCGAAATCGGACGAACACATTCCCGCCGATGGGATGCTCGCCATAATACGGCTTGATCGCTTGCGGAAGCGAATAAGCTTCCACGTTAGCTCCGATGCCTGTTTCCACGCTGCGGAAGATATCTACATCGCGCGTGTACCCGATCGTGTATGCCCCGATGCGAAACGTGCTCCCGTAAAAGGTATCCAGATATTGTTCGATGTCCGGCTCTCCGGCAAATAGTTCGTCTTTATCGACTAACTCGATTCGTCCGGTGATGAAAGTCTTACGATGAATCGGCAACACGGATTCAGCCGTGTAAGAGTTCATGTTGCGCTTCGTATAAGTACTATGTACGCGACCCCAAATCAAGCTGGACAACCAGCTGCCGCCGGAGACAGGTCTCACATATTCCAAAGATGCTGTGCTCCTAAACTGATCGCCCGTTTCAAGCGCTTCCGGGTGCGTCAAATGCCCCATGGAGACCTGAGCAGCCCAGTTCTTGGTCGGGAAATACCAGAGGCGCGCGGACCACGAGTTCATCGGACCCGTCTGAACGATCCAGCGATTCTCTCCCGGTTCGGAACCATAGAAACCACTCGCTTCCAGCTTGACCTTTTTATAGGCAATCCCCGCGGTAATTACTTCATCGGAAATGTGCGTCGAGTCTTGCAAATGATGAGAAAGAGTCGCCTGCGGCAATTCCATTGCGGATGCGCGATGCGGATAAGCAGTGGGTCCGAGTGCCGGGTCGCCCACAGGCGCGAAGTAGAGTTCTAAAGTCACGTTTTCGCTAAGAGCCAACGCGTACTGAAGTCCCAGCGACATGATGAAATTGTGCGGATGCTGGCCGTCTACGATCGGTTTCCCAAACGCCGTTTCGCCTGTTTGAAACAACAGCGGATAGCGCCGGTCTGTAATAGTCGCGGGCTCCAGACTGAGCATAAGCTGAAACTGAAACGCTCCGTTGTTCCCCAGGCCATGCTCCGCATCTGTCATGAGCCAGTTCGTGGAATAAAGTTTGTCAGCGCCGTGCGGCCCCGATTGCTGGGTATCGTTTAGAAATGCCTGCGCCATGAACGCGGTGTTCCATGAGCCTAACGGTTTCATCAGCATGGGCATCGGCCACGCCGCCGGATTGACCGCGGTCCCTGACATGTTGTTCATCAGGAACATGCCTGCCGAATTCATATCCATCATCTGCATGCCCGCCATCCCCATGCCCGACATGGAGGCCTGCTGCGAATTGGAGCTTGTTCCTTGGTTTGTTCGCGGAACGGCTTCAGTCTGAGCGTGCGAAACCCGAGCAGACCCACACATCAGCCCAATCGCAAGCAGTAATGCCTTGGAGTGGTGACCAATGGAACACTTTTGGAACACTGCATCTCCTTATCAGGCCCAAATACGGATGCACGTCGTATTCGCCGCAATTTTAACCCCAACGAGCATCCAAACGGGCCTACTAACACGTAATACGTTTTTGAGGTGGGTGTTACCATCTTAGGACCCGTGCTACGTTTCTCATATTCGTACTACTGCCGGGAGGAAATCATGCCGCGGCTGCTCGTCATCGCACCCTTGCTGTTGACTTCCATTTGCTACGCCTCGGCAGCCGACACGCCCCTAGCCGCGCAGAAGACGCAGCCCGCCACGACTGACAACTCTTATCAGCCTCAATTATCAGGAACTGTCGTTGACACATCCGGCGCGGTGATTGCCGGGGCTACGGTACTGGTTCGGAGCGCGAACGGTACTGTTCAAATAACGACACAGTCCGACACCACGGGCGCCTTCCTTATTTCGGGGCTCCCGCCAGGCGATTACCAACTCGTCGTCTCGAATCCCGGTTTTGAAACCAAAGGAATCCCCGTCACCATCGGGACCACCGAGGCGCCACCCCCGCTGCGCATCTCTCTGGGTGTCGGCGCCGTCAGCACCACCGTCGAAGTGCAGGGCCGTGAGGATGACTTGGTCGGCATTGCCGATTCCGCTACCCAGGGAACCGTGGGCGCAAAGGAAATCGAAGATCGTCCCATCCTTCGTTCTGGAGAAGTTCTGGAGACGGTTCCCGGTGTAATCATCACTCAACACGCCGGCGGCGGCAAAGCCAACCAGTATTTTCTGCGCGGCTTCAATCTCGACCACGGCACAGACTTCGCCGTTTTCATCGACGACATGCCGTTAAACCTGCCATCCCACGCGCATGGCGAGGGCTACTCGGACATGAACACCGTCATCCCCGAATTTGTGCAGCGGGTGAATTTCGAGAAAGGTCCATATTACGCCGATGTCGGCAACTTTGGCTCAGCCGGATCCGCCCATCTGGAATTCTTCAAGACTCTACCCGAGAACTTCGTTCAAGTCGAAGGCGGCAGGTATGGCTATGGCCGCGCCGTTTTCGGAGTATCGCAAAAGGTCGGCTCCGGCAGTTTGCTGTTCGGCGGAGAAGCCTACTACGATGACGGCCCGTGGACGCATCCCGATGGCTATGCCAAATTCAACGGCCTTCTAACTTACAGCTACGGCGACGACACCAACGGTTTCAGCATAACGGCCCGCGGTTACCACGGGAAATGGAACTCGAGCGATCAGATCCCCGTTACCGCGACACCCCTCGTTGGTTTCTTCGGCGCCCTGAACCCGACCGACGGAGGCAATTCACAGCGTTACAGTCTGCAGGCTGAATGGCATCGCGAACGCGCACGATCGAAGACGAAGATCACGGTCTACGGTTTTTATTACGACCTCGATCTGTTTTCCGATTTCACTTACTACCTGGATGACCCCGTTAAGGGTGATCAGTTCGAACAGCAGGACAAGCGCTGGGTGGTTGGCCTGGACGCACACCACACAATTTCGAGCGAATGGTTCGGCCGCAAAGTGGAAAATACGATCGGACTGCAGGTCCGCAACGATTGGGTCCACAACGGCCTGTACCGCACCGAAAATCGCCTGCGCACGAACAAGAATGACAGCAACCCCTGCAATGCTGAACCCATCGACGCATGCAATACCAATCCGAACCTGGTTGCGGTCTTACCCGCGGACACGGACTTGAATAAATTTACCGACACGATGGTCGGTTTTTATGCGGAAAATAAAATCGAGTGGTCGGATAAATTCCGCTCGGTCCTGGCCCTGCGCGGCGACGACGCAACATATGTCGTCACTAGCTTGACTCCCAGTTACACCGCCACCGAACTGCCTGGCGCTCCGGCTGTCAACTTTGCGACCGCCAATTCGGGCACGGTCAACAAGTTCTTGCCCGAACCAAAGGCGAGTTTGATTTTCGGCCCCTGGTCCAAGACTGAGTTCTACGTACAGGGCGGATTCAGTTTTCACAGCAATGACGCGCGTGGCGCAACGCAAACCGAGGAACCAATCTCGCCGGACAATCCATTTCCCACTACCACCGTGCGAATCCCCGCTCTGGTCCCCACGAAGGG
>Ga0213875_10002567_pt1 | contig 10819 bp, 7 predicted proteins | sample BarmaccomBMRX_R8_FD_160105 | JGI IMG/M metagenome (GOLD analysis project Ga0213875, IMG submission 160105) | Root-associated microbial communities from Barbacenia macrantha in rupestrian grasslands, the National Park of Serra do Cipo, Brazil - RX_R8 | ecosystem: Host-associated > Plants > Roots... | reverse complement strand
AGGCTCAGTTCGGGCCGGAGCGCGCGGACCGATACGCGAAAATCTATTCCGGCAAGGTCGATGCGGCTTGGGTCCAATCGATCGCGGAATATGGCCGTCAGATCTTCAGCGATCACACGTCGGTCCCCAAATATATCGCGGAGCGGATCGAGATCGCGGACCGCGTGTTCGCCGCCTTGAGCAACGAATACCGAAGCGACGCACAAAAGCTCGCGAGCTTCATTTCGGCATATTACCGACTGGACGTCATCGAGACCGACATCATCCTCGCGCAGGTTTCGCTCCTGGAAGTCATTGACGCCGCCAACGAGCGCGGCCGCGAGAGTGAGCAGTTCGAGCGCCGTGTGTCGGAGCTGGTGCGCGCCAGCACGGAGCAATCGAAGGTCCTCAGCGACCGCACCCGGGCGACCGCCTCGTCGGCGCGCGGCATGCTCGGCAAGACCAGCGAAGTCGCCGCCGCCGCGGAGCAGTCCGCCGTCGCCATGCGCGAAGCCGCCCAGACGGCGGCCGGTCTGATCCGCGCCATCGAGGACGCGCGATCCGAGGTCGAAGTGGCCGCGGGCGTCGCGACCCGCGCCGGCGACCAGGCGAGCCAGGCCGTGAAGGTCAGCCAGATGCTGTCCGAGCACGTCGAGGCGATCGAATCGATCCTCAGCCTGATCCGCGACATCGCAGGCCAGACCAATCTCCTCGCGCTCAACGCCACCATCGAGGCGGCGCGGGCCGGCGACGCCGGCCGCGGCTTCGCGGTCGTCGCCCAGGAAGTGAAGAGTCTCGCCTCCCAGACCGCCCGCGCGACCGACGACATCACCGCCAAGATCACCGCCATCCAGCAGGCGACCCGTCAGACGGTCGACGCCAACGGGTCGATTCAGGGCACCGTCGAGGAAGTGCAATTCTCCGCCGACCGCATCCGCGAGGCGATGGAGCTGCAGGCGCAGACCGTCACCATGATCACCGCTGCCGTTGACGAGACCGCGCTGGCCGCCGATTCGATGAGCTCGACCATCGCCGCGATCCGCAGCGACACCGAGAGCGTCGCCAAGGACATCGACGAGGTCGAACAGGGCTTCGGCCGCTTCAGCGATCAGATTTCCAACTTCAAGTCGAGCGCCAAGGCCTTCGTTCACGGGCTGGCGGCCTAAGGGGGATCCTGGTCGTTCCGGCGAAGGCGGGAACCTAGACGACGTGGCCCGCTTGCGCGGGGATGACGATTGGGTGTTAGGCACCCTTCATGAACATCCTGATCACCGGCGCGAGCCGCGGCATTGGCGCGGCCGCTTATGCGCTCCTCAAGTCCCGCGGCCACGACGTCGTTGGCCATTCCACCCGCGGCGGCAGCGAGCTGATCGGTGGCGACCTCGAAGATTCCGAAGCCCCTTCCCTCATCTGGGATGCCGCAATCGACCGCCTCGACGGCAAGATCGACGTGCTCGTCAATAATGCCGGCATTTACGAGACCGCCGACGAAACCGCATCCGACGAGGATTGGCAGCGCGCCTGGGCGCGGACGATGACCATCAACCTGCAGTCGGCCGCCGATCTCTGCCGGCTCGCCATTCGTCATTTTCGCGAGACCGGTGGGGGCCGTATCGTCAACATCTCCAGCCGCGCGGCCTATCGCGGCGACAGTCCGCAGCACTGGCATTACGCGGCGTCGAAGGCTGGCATGATCGGAATGACCAAGTCGATCGCACGCGGCTATGCGTCGGAGGGCATCCTCGCCTTCGCTGTGACGCCCGGCTTCACGGTGTCGGAGATGACGGCCGACTATCTTGAAGGTCGGGGCGGCGCGAAAATCCTCGCCGAGATCCCGCTCGGGCGAGTCGCCAGCACCGACGAAGTGGCGGAAGTGATCCGCTGGGCAGCAACCGAAGCGCCGCCGTCGGCGACCGGCGCGGTGATCGACGTCAACGGAGCGAGCTATGTTCGCTGAAACCCTCGCCGCGCTGATCCTCGCCGCACAACAGATCGTAATTCCGTTCGGCCACCCGAAGGTGAACGAGCAGCCGCGTGCGCCAATCGAGACGTCCGGCCCGTTATGGGCGGCGGCGTGCCAGGGCTCGAGTGACCGCAACAGGGCCGCGCCGCCGGTCCGCATCCACGCCAATTCCTATCTCGTCGGAACTTGCGGCCTGTCGTCGATGCTCATCGTCGGCGACCAGGGCGACGTGCTGATCGACGGTGGCGAGGCCGGGGACGCGGACCTTATCTCCGCCAACATCCGCGAGCTCGGCTATTCGCCGTCGGACATTCGCTACATCCTGCACAGCGACACGGATGCCGGCCATCTCGGCGGGATTGCCAAACTGCAGCGGATGAGTGGAGCGACCATCGTCGCCTCCCCGGGCGGCGCCGCGCTCCTTCGCAGGGGTTCCGGCGACGAGATTCCGTTGGCCGAAGCTGGCCGCATTGTCAGGGACGGCGACGAAGTTCGGCTCGGTAACATCCTGCTGACCGCGATCGCCTCGCCGTCCGGCGGCTTGAGCTGGCGCTGGGTGAGCTGCGAGACCGGCATCTGCCGGACGATCGTCTACGCGGCGAGCCGGGTGCCGGGCGACAGTGCCACAGCGGCGAGTATCGCCGCCGGTCCGTGCGAAATCCTCGTCACCGCGATGCCTGCCGCAAGCGAAATGGTGAAACGCCTGGTGGTCGGCCAGCCCTTGTTCGACCAAGGCGCGTGCAAGGCCTACGCGACGCAAGAATCCGCGCCTCAATGAGCTGGCGCGCGACCATCCCCTGTAGCCGCGCTCAGGGCGAGGCCATCGCGGGCGCCGACCATCTCTTCGCCGAGAGCGGCAGCCCTCCGGTGCTGGTTGCCGACGAGCCGGACCCCGCGCAGCCCGACGACTGGTTGATCCACGCCTATTTCGACCTGCCGCCGTCGGACCATGATCTGGGTGCGCTACGCGCCCTGGGCAGGGGTGAGCCCAGGCTGGAGGAGCTTGGCGAAGCCGACTGGATCACGATGAGCCAGGAGGGCCTGCAGCCGATCGGCGCCGGCCGCTTCTACGTCCATACGCCGATGTATCGCGGACAGCCTCCCGGCACGATACCGTTCGAGATCGATGCGAGCCTGGCGTTCGGGACCGGCCAGCATGCGACCACGGCCGGTTGCCTCGAGGCGCTCGATGCTCTGGAGCGATCGGGCGCAAGCTTCGCCAATGTCGCGGACGTCGGCACCGGGACCGGGCTTCTTGCCTTCGCGGCGCTGGCGCTGTGGCCGCGGGCGAAGTGCATTGCGACCGACATCGACGCCGTCGCTATCGATGTCGCGCGCGACAATGCGGCGATCAACGGCGTCAGGGTCGGTCATGGGCCTGGCGAGCTGCTGCTTGGCATCGCCGACGGCATGGACTCGCCGCTGCTCGCCGCCCGAGCGCCGTTCGACCTGCTCATCGCCAACATCCTCGCCGGCCCGCTGATCGAGCTCGCGCCGAATTTCGCCAAGGCAATCGCGCCCGGCGGGAGGATCGTGCTCGCAGGGCTGCTGGACAATCAGGCAAGTGCCGTCGCCACTGCGTACGAAGCGCTCGGTTTCACTCTCAGCGCGACTGGTTCTAGCGAATGGCCGGTGCTCGTCGGGGCGGCCCCGGACTAGACACTTGTCGCCGCCACACACCGCTGCGAGAGGAAAGCGATGAAGCTGCCATTCCTGCTCGCCGCGGTCGCGCTCGTCGGCGCCCCCGCACTTTCCGCCCCGATTACTCGCCATGCCTCCGCCCACGTTAAGGCGCCGCCCAAGACCCCCGCGAAAGTCACCGACGAGAGCGAGAGCGACAGGGCCAAGCGCTTTTTCTTCAAGCCCAGCGAAGTGCGAGCGGGCGGCACGGTCACCGTCGGTGGTCAGCCGATCGCCTATGACTCGGTCGCCGGCACGCTCGTCGTTCATGCCAAGGAATGGGAAGACACCGATACCGCCGAAGCAGACGCGGATTTTGCGTCCGACAAGGACAAGGGCAAGTCGGGGCCCAAGCCCGAAGCGTCGATGTTCTACACGGCCTACTTCAAGCAGGGCGTGCCCGCCGCCGCCCGGCCGATCACCTTCCTGTTCAATGGCGGCCCGGGCTCGTCGAGCATCTGGATTCACATGGGTGCGTTCGGGCCGGTCCGCGTCGTCACCGCCGACGCCCGCCACAACAGCCCGGCGCCTTATTCGACCGTCAACAACGACCAGAGCCTACTCGACGCGTCGGACCTCGTCTTCATCGACGCGCCCGGAACCGGCTTCTCGCGCATCGCCGGCAAGGACAAGGACAAGGCCTTCTATGGCGTCGACCAGGACATCCACGCCTTCACCGACTTCATCACCCAGTTCCTGACCAAGTACGACCGCTGGAACTCGCCCAAATATCTGTTCGGCGAAAGCTACGGGACGATGCGCGCGGCGGGCCTGTCGCTGGCGCTGCAGCAGGCTGACGTCGACCTCAACGGCGTGATGCTGCTGTCGGACATCCTCAACTGGGACTTCATGCCCGACGACCCGCAGCTCAACCCCGGCATCGACACGCCTTATGTCGTGGCGCTGCCGACCTATGCCGCGACCGCTTGGTATTTCGACAAGTCGCCCAGCCGACCGGCAGACCTCAACGCCTACCTAGCCCAGGTCGAACAGTTCGCGACCGGCGACTATTCGGCGGCTTTGCTCAAAGGCAACGACCTGCCGGAGGCGGAGCGGCAGCGGATCGCGCGGCAGCTTTCGGCCTACACCGGCCTTTCGGTTGCCTACCTGCTGAAGTCGAACCTGCGCATCGAATATGGCGCGTTCCAAAAGGAACTAATGGCGGAGCGCGGCCTGACGACCGGCACGCTCGACACCCGCTTCCTCGGCGACACGCTCGACCCGCTGAGCAAGGTCGCGACCTACGACCCGCAGAGCGCGGCGCTCGGCGCGGCCTATGTCGCGGCGTGGCAGTCCTATGCCCGCGACCGGCTCAATTACCGGCCGGACATCCAGTTCAAGTCCGGCATCCCGATCTATTCCAAGTGGGATTACAAGCATCAGCCGCCGGGCGCCGACAAGCCGCTGATCATGCTGCCCAACGTGCTCCCCGACCTTGCCGAGGCGATGAAGACCAACCCGACGCTCAAGGTGATGGTCAACGGCGGTTATTTCGACGTCTCGACGCCCTATTTCGAAGGCAAGGAGGAGCTACGCCACCTCCCCGTCCCTCCGTCGCTGCTCGGCAATATCGAGTATCATTACTATCAGTCCGGCCACATGGTGTACGTCCACCAACCGACGCTGGCGGAGTTGCATGCCAACGTCGCCGACTTCATCCGGCGGACAAGCGGGGCACGGTAGGGCGGACGCTTAAAGTCACTAAGGCCGGACAGCGGCGCTTTTTGTGTGACTTTAGGAACGGACGGCGGGAGTGACGACAAGCGTGGAAGAGCGGCGCGTTCATAGCTGCGACACAGTCTCACAAAATCACGGCCTGTAGGACAGCGTAATGTCCGCTTTCGACCCAAAGCAGACATTAGGCGGTCAGGGGCAAGGCTCGTAGCTGACGCGATATCCATCATGGGAGAGCTTCGAAATGAGACTGCCATAGGCGCGGTTAACTTGAGCAGACGTTAGGCCGTCCACGCTGATGTAAAAAGCGTCGTGCCTCGGAATGACTTCGCCCCCCGCTTGGTTCAGCGCTGGGAATACGACCTGATTGGTTGCCCATATGGCAGTGGTCCATCTCGTCGCTTTCATAACGGTCGTCAGATGTCCCTGGGCATCTTCAGCAGTTCCCGTCGAGGCTCGATACCCCAGTTGATTTACGGTGTTGGAAATGTCGTTGAAGAACGCAGCTTCCGGAACAGCACAGATCTGAAATTCACGGTGGGCGCGCGAGACCAGCGAACAAGCGGCCAGAAACGATAAGCAGGGGATAGCTACAAGGGGCTGCCAGCGTTTCACGGCCAATCGTCTAACGTAGCCTCGCGCAGCGTCGCAATCTCTGGCGTGCTCGGATGTTTTCGCCGACGCCCCAGTGGCTGCTTTCCGCCCAAAGCGGACATTAGCCTCTAGGCTCCCGCAACAATCGCCGCCCAATCCTCCTCGCTCACGACGCGGACGCCCAACTCCTCCGCCTTCTTGAGCTTCGACCCGGCTCCCGGGCCTGCCACCACTAGGTCCGTCTTTGCGCTGACCGATCCGGCCGCGCGGGCCCCGAGCCGCTCGGCCTGTGCCTTGGCTTCGTCGCGGCTCATGGTTTCGAGGGTGCCGGTGAAGACGATGGTCTTGCCGGTCCATTCGGTCGCTCTCGCGTCGCTGACATAGGGCTGCGGCGCGACTTCGGAGAGGAGGTTGTCGAGCACCTCGCGGTTGTGCGGCTCGTGGAAGAAATCGACCAGCGCCCCGGCGACGACCGGGCCGACGCCCTGGACGCCCGACAGTTCCGCCTCGCCGCCCTCCGACAGCGCGGCGCGCCGCAGCTCCTCGATGGTGCCGAAGCATTTGAGCAGGTCGCGGGCGGTGACGATGCCGACGTGGCGGATGCCGAGGCCGAACAGCAGGCGCGGGCCGTCCGGGCGGCGCTTGGCCTCGATCGCGGCGAGGAGCGCATCGACGGATTTGTCCTTCCATCCCTCGCGGCCGATCAGGTCCTGCCGGTGGCCTCGGAGCCGGAAGATGTCGGCGGGTGAGTAAAGCCAGCCAAGCTCGATGAACTCCGCGATCGACTTCTCGCCCAACCCCTCGATGTCGAGCGCGCCGCGCGACACGAAGTGCCGCAGCCGCTCGAAGCGCTGGGCAGGGCAGATGAGACCGCCGGTGCAGCGGACGTCGACCTCGCCCTCCTCGGCCACGGCTTCCGACTGGCATTCGGGACAGTGGTCGGGAAAAATGTAAGGCTCGCGCTTCTCGTCCCGGGTCAGGTTCTCGACGACCTGCGGGATGACGTCGCCGGCGCGCTGGATCCGGACCCTGTCTCCGATGCGCAGGCCCAGCCGCGCGATCTCGTCGCGGTTGTGGAGCGTGACGTTGGCAACGATGACCCCGCCGACGCCGACCGGCTTTAGCCGGCCGACCGGCGTCAGCTTGCCGGTCCGGCCGACCTGAATGTCGATCGCCTCGAGCGTCGTCTCGGCCTTCTCGGCGGGGAACTTATAGGCGGTTGCCCATCGCGGCGCTCGGCCGACTTGCCCGAGCCGCTCCTGCCAGTTGAGCCTTGCGACTTTGAACACCACACCGTCGATGTCATACGGCAGGTCGGCGCGCCGCTGCTCGATCAGGCGGTAGTGCGCAATGGCGGCGTCGAGGGTATCACACCGCACGAGCAGGTCGCTGACCGGGAAACCCAGCCGCTCGATCGCTCGCATGGCCAGCGACTGCGCCGCGCCGAGCGAGGCGCTGGTCTCACCCCAGCCGTGCGCGAGGAAACGAAGCGGCCTCGCGGCGGTGATGGCCGGATCCTTCTGGCGCAACGATCCCGCAGCCGCGTTGCGCGGGTTTGCGAAGACCTTGCCGCCGTATGCTTCCTGCCGCTCGTTCAGCGCCTCGAAGTCGGATTTCGCCATATAGACTTCACCGCGCACCTCCAGGGTGTCCGGGGCATCCTTCAGCGAGTGGGGGATGTCGCGGATCGTCCGCACGTTTGGCGTCACATCCTCGCCGACGGCGCCGTCACCCCTGGTTGCGCCGAGCACGAGCTGGCCGCGCTCGTACCGCAACGAGCAGCTCAGCCCGTCGATCTTCGGCTCCGCGGTGAGAGCGATGGATTCGTCGGATGGAAGGCTAAGGAAACGGCGCACGCGCGTGACGAACTCGCCCAGCTCCTCGTCCGAGAACACATTGTCCAAGCTGAGCATCGGCTTCGCGTGGGAGACCTTGGCGAGCGTCGACGTCGGCGCCGCACCCAGCCGCTTCGACGGCGAATCCGCGCGCACCAATTGCGGGAAGCGCTCCTCCAGCTCGCGGTTCTCGCGGACCAGCGCATCATATTCCGCGTCGGAAATCTCCGGCGCGTCCTGGTCGTGGTACAGCCGGTCGTGCCTCGCGATCTCCCGCGCCAGCCGCATCAGGCGGTTGGCGGCGTCGGCCTCGGTCAGCTCAGTGGGCACCGCCGAACAATTCCTCGAGCAGGTTGACGAAGCTCGTCCAGCTGCGCTCGGCCGCCAGCGCGTTGTAGGCGACGCCGTCGATCTGGAGCGAGCTTGCATGCGGGTTGGTGAAGCCATGCCCGACGTGGCCATAGGCTTGGATCTGCCAGTCACAGCCGGAGTCGGTCAGCTCCTTGCCGAGGGCCACCACTGCGTCGGGCGGCACCATCGGATCGTCCCAGCCGTGGAAAGCGACGACCTTCGCCTTGATCTTTTCGGGCGGCAGGCCGGGCGGGTCGAACAGGCCGTGGAAGCTGACTGCCGCGGCGATGTCGGCGCCGCTGCGCGCGAGGTCGAGCGCGCACTGCCCGCCGAAGCAATAACCGGCGACGACGACTTGGTCGGACTTTACCTCTTCGATCCCCCGAGCAACTTCGAGCACGGATTGCATCCGCCGCCTCAGCGCCGCTCGGTCGGCGCGAATCCGGGTTAGCTCGCCGAACATCGTGTCGCGCGGCGCCCCGTGGAACTGCTTGCCGAACAGGTCGGCGACCAGGGCGTTATAGCCGAGCTCGACCAGTTGCTTGCCGAACCCGATCTCGAGGTCGCTCACGCCCATCACGGTCGGGACGAGGATGACGGTGGGCCGGACCTCGTGATCGCGCCGCCCGACGAACACGCTTTCCAGCGCCTCGCCTTCGAACTCGTGCGCGATCCGGCGTTCCTTGCTCATGCAGCCTCCAGTAGTTTCGCGGCCTGCGCTCTGGCCTCTTCGGTGATCGATGCGCCGGAGAGCATGCGCGCAATCTCTTCCCGGCGTTCCTCCCCGCTCAACTTGCGGACGCTGGTTCGAGTGCCGCCGTCGCCGTGCGATTTCTCGATGCGATAGTGATGCGACGCGCGCGCCGCCACCTGCGGCGAATGAGTGACGACGAGGACCTGCGAGCGCTCGGCGAGGCGGGCGAGGCGCTCCCCGATTGCGCTTGCGACCGCGCCGCCGACGCCGCGATCGACCTCGTCGAAGATCATGGTCGCGGCGGATCCGGCTTCGGCGAGCGCGACCTTGAGCGCCAGGATGAAGCGCGACATCTCGCCGCCCGACGCGATGCGGGTCAGCGGCCCGAACGGAGCGCCCGGGTTGGTCGAGATTTCAAACTCGACGCGGTCGGCGCCGGCGGGGCCGGCATCGGCAGGAGCGATGGTCGTTCGAAAGCGGGCGGCGTCGAGCTTCAGCGGGACGAGCTCCCGAGCGACCGCTTCGTCGAGGCGCCCTGCCGCTGCCCGCCGCTGCTCGGTCAGCTGTTCCGCCGCGGTCGCGTAGACCTGACGCGCGGCGGCGAGGTCGCGCTCCAGCGCAGCGATCCTCTCACCGCCAGCCTCGATGTCCGCGAGCTGCGCGCGCATTGTCTCGCCAAGTCCGGCAAGCGCGTCGGGTTCGACGCGGTGCTTGCGAGCGAGGGCGCGGATGTCGAACAGCCGGGCTTCGACCTGTTCCAGCCGAGCGGGGTCGAAGGCGAGCGCATCCGCGGCGCGCGCGATCCTGTCTTCCGCGTCGGCCGCCTCGATCACCGCCCGGTCCAGGGCCGCGAGCGCATCGGCCAGCAGCGGATGATCGGCCGCGCCCCGCTCGATCCGCCGCGCCGCCTGGCGAAGCTGCGCAAGCGCTCCGTCAGACCCGCCGAGCAACTCGTCGAGACCCGCAAGCGACTCCCCAGCCTTGAGCCCCGCCTGCATCGCCAACCGATCCTCGGCGAGCCGGGTCTCCTCGCCCGTCTCGGGCGCCAGCCGGGCGATCTCGCCGGACGCGAATTCGAGATAGTCGCGGTCGCGTTCGGCGGCCTCCGCTTCGGAACGGGCCTGGGTGAGATCGGCTTCAATCCGCGCCACCTCGGCCCAAGCGGCCGCCACCGGCACCGTGTCCATCTTGCCGAAGGCGTCGAGCAGCGCACGGTGTCCCCGGGGGTTGAGCAAGCCGCGATCGTCCTGCTGTCCATGAACCTCGATCGCCAGCGCTCCGATGTCGCGAAGCAGTCCGGCCGGCACGGCAGCCCCGGCGGCAAAGGCGCGGCTTGCACCATCCGCCTTGAGCGTCCGGCGCAGGATGAGCGGCTCGTCTGGCTCAGCCTCGATCCCCTGCTCTCCAAGCCGATGGCGGACCGGATGCCAGGGCGGCAGGTCGATCTCGGCAGAGACCGCGGCGCCGTCTGTCCCCGACCGCACCAGCCCGCTGTCGGCCCGCGACCCCAGCGCCAGGCCCAGCGCATCGAGGAGGATCGACTTGCCCGCCCCGGTCTCCCCGGTCAGGACGCCCAGGCCCGGCTCGAAATCGATGTCGAGCCGTTCGACGAGCACGATATTTTGGATGGCGAGCTGCCTCAGCATGACTTGAGGCGGCCCCCGGCGCAGGTTCAGCTTTGCGGCGGCGCCGGCATTGCCGCCGGGGTAGGCGCCTGTGCCGGTGTCTGCACGGGCGTCGGCGCAATTGCCTGCCGCGCGCCCCGCGGAGTCTTGCGCGCGATCAGCATGTAGGCCTGCTTGTACCAATAGGTGCCGTTGTAGTTGCGTCCGAGCACCGCGGCCGCCTTGTCCGCCTCGTCCGGGATGCCGAGCGCAAGATAGCATTCAACCAGTCGCTCCAGGGCTTCGGGCGCGTGGCTGGTGGTCTGGTACTGATCCACGACCTTGCGGAACCGGAGGCTCGCGGCCAGCCATTCGCCCGAGCGCTCGTAGAAGCGTCCGACCTCCATCTCCTTGCCGGCGAGATGGTCCTGGATGAGGTCGAGCT
>Ga0213875_10002565_pt1 | contig 10826 bp, 9 predicted proteins | sample BarmaccomBMRX_R8_FD_160105 | JGI IMG/M metagenome (GOLD analysis project Ga0213875, IMG submission 160105) | Root-associated microbial communities from Barbacenia macrantha in rupestrian grasslands, the National Park of Serra do Cipo, Brazil - RX_R8 | ecosystem: Host-associated > Plants > Roots... | reverse complement strand
CTTCCGATCGGAGCCAGAGCCGGAGCCGATGGAGCCGGAGCCGCCGGAGCCGGGACCGCTGCCGATGTCGCCGCTGCCGGAGCCGCTGCCGGAGCCAGAGCCAGAGCCGATGGAGCCAGAGCCAGAGCCGATGGAGCCAGAGCCAGAGCCGGAGCCGGAGCCGATGGAGCCGGAGCCGCTGCCGGAGCCAGAGCCGATGGAGCCAGAGCCGGAGCCGCTGCCGGAGCCGATGGAGCCAGAGCCGGAGCCGGAGCCGCCGGGGATGATGGCGACGGGGCAGGTGCCGGTCGGGGCGGCGAAGGCTTGCGGCTGGACCTGGGCCTGGGCGGTCTGGGTCAGGTGGGAGCCGTGGGCGGTGATGGCCACGCCGGCTATGGCGCCGGCAGTGAGCATGGCCGGGACTATAGCCCCGGCGGCTTTGGCCGTCAGGCGGGTAACAGGACGACGACGCATGATGGAATGCACTCTCCTTGACGAGAATCCGTTGGGCTAGACGCCACCAGGGCTTTTGCTCAGCCCCGGGGCAGGGAACTGCTGACGGGACGACCGTCAGGAGCTAGCCGGGAACCTCGTGCGCGAAGAGAACAGCGGAAGACGGCGGGGTATCCGCCGCGGCCCGCACATAGGCGCTGCCCGCCAGCAGCAGGGCAGCCAGGATCAGGAGCGCCGCGCCGGCATGGCCGCCCGCGCCAGCGCCTGGACCGGAACCCAGGTTCAGCGCCGGGCCGCCGGACGGGGCCGGGGCAACGGGGGCAGGGGCAGCGGGCGTCTTGGCCGGGAACGGCCCGGGGCCGCCCGTACCGGGACGATCAGGAGATACAGCGCTGGCGGACACTATGGTGCCGGCTGCGGGGCTAAGGGCGCCGGAACCGGGCACGGCCGGCGTGGTACCGCTGTGACCGGGCAGGACAGCTCCCGCTGGTCCATCCGGGACGGGCAGCGCGCCGGACGGCGAGCCAGGCGATGTAGTCGCGGGACCGGTCCCGGTGCCCGTACCCGGGCGTGCGCTGCTTCCAGTCCCCGGGCCAGAACCGGTGCTGCCGGTGCCGCCGGATCCGTGACCGGAGATGACGCCGGTGACGGTGCGGGTCACGGTGGAGGCCACCTGCCCGGCTGCGGAAGTGACCGGCTTCACCGCTCCGGCGGCCTGGCCGGTTATGCCGGACGTCGTGCTGTCCGCGGTGCCGACGGCGGATTTCGCCGCGCCAGCCGCTGTGGTCAGCGTGCTGGTGGCGGCACTAGTGGTGGTGCTGGCGGCGCTGGTCACGGTGCTGGCCGCGGACGTCACGGTGCTGGCGGCGCTGGTCACGGTGCTGGCCGCGGACGTCACGGTGCTGGCGGCGCTGGTCACGGTGCTGGCCGCGGACGTCACGGTGCCGACCGTAGCCGAGGTGACCGTGCCCACCGCGCTGGCCGTGACGGCCGGACCAGACGAGACGGCCGAACTGGCCGGGCCAGCTACAGCCGAGCCCAGGGACCCCGGGCTGCTCGCCGTGGCGGCGCGGGCCGGGGCAGCCATCAGCAGGCTCAGCACGAACACCGCGCCCAAGCCCCCGATAACCGCCCCGCAGGTGTACAGCGACACCTTTAGGGCTAGCTGGCACCAGCCCTTCATAATCGCCACGTTAAGTGACCGGATGAACACATGTCCAGACCTGGGCCCGGTATTTTCTGGTGCCGCCTAAAGAATGGCCGGCTTTTACGTTGCCTTGCCCCGGATTGGGCTCATCTGTGCTGGTAGAGGGACTTATTGGAGTTTCCTGAGTTTCCAGCGGGCGCGGTTCCCGCACCGTGCGGGACCAGTTCCTGGTCGAGGCCGGCGACGGGGGGCCGGATCGCGGACCTGGCGCCGGGATGAACCGGCTGTGCGCCGCCTGGACCGAGACCGCCTACCACCAGGCCGTCCATTCCGAGACCGGCGAGGAACCCGCCGTCCGGTGGGCGGCGGCGACCCCGGCTGAGCGGGGGCCGTCCCGGAGCCGGCCGCGCTGCGCGAGGCGTTCTTGTGGTCCGGGCGGCGCAAGGCGGGAAAGACGGCCCTGGTCTGGGCCAGGAGATCCGCACGGCGCCGCCCGCCAGCTCGCGCAGCGCGGCGGCGGCCTCGCGTTCCTCGGCGCCGGTGAGCTTGTGCCACTGCGCCCGGAACCGCGCCTCGCCGGTTAGGCGCCTTGCCCACGCTGAGCGGCTACTCTGGAGGTACGGAGTCTGTTAGTCCGGTAGTCCCAGCGACCGGCGGAGTTCTTCCTCCGTTGTGCCGGCGAGGTCCTGGGACCGGCTCAGCAAGAGCGACGCGGCGACGCGGATAAGCGTGTTCGTGGTGATCCGCTCGCCCGCTCCCCCGCGGTTCCTGTTGAGCACGCGGGCGAGGACCGAGAGGTTAGTGATCTGGTCCGGCCAGATGAGCAGTTCCTTGCGCTCGAGGCGGAGGTACTTGGGCAGCGGCGGGGTCCCGGCCGGCTGTGCCGGCGCTGCCGGGCGCCTAGGCGCCCGCCGCGGTGCCGGCTGCCGGAGGGCCGCTCCCGGAGTCTGTACCTCCGTACTCCGTACCTCCGTACTCCGTACCTCCGCAGTCTGTTGTTCCGGAGTCTGTTGTTCCGGAGTCTGCATCTCTGCAGGTGGCGCCGCAGGGCGCGCGAGCAGCGGAGGCGGAGCCGAGGGCGGCGGCTGCAGTCCGGCCAGCGATCCGCGCTTAGCCGCGCTCACGCCGGCATCCGCTCAGCCAGGCGGCCCAGCTCGATCAGCAGCTCAACCTGGACCCGGCGCACGTCATCCACCGCGGAACGCCACGAGCGGTCACCGCGGTAGGCCGTCACCGGCACGCCGTCGAGCTGGGACTGCGGATGCGCGACGTACCGCCGGATGAAGCTGCGGAAGTACGGCAGGCCCTGCGCGTCGAGCAGCTCGCGCAGCTGCTCGACAGGCACCGGGCCGCGCAGCGGGTCCACCAGGTTGCACAAGATCCTGTACGGCAGGTTCTGGCCCGCGATGATCTGCGCCGTCCGCTGGGTCGGCACGATCGCCGCCCGCTCCGGCATTACCGGGATCACCGCGAAGTCGCTGGCGGCCAGGACCTCGCCGAGCACCGGCGTGTCCGTCAGGTTGCCGGGCATGTCGATCAGCACGGTGTCCACGCCGCGGACTTCCCCGATCAAGGCGAGCTCCGCTGCCGACAGCGCCGGGCGGACCTCGAACGGCAGCGAGCCCGCGGCCGCGATCTCAGTAGCGCTCTGCTGCGGGTCGGCATCGAACACGATCACCGTGCCAGAGCTGTCCTCGATCGCGGCGGCCAGGCCGAGCGTGACGGTCGTCTTGCCGACGCCGCCCTTCTGGTTGGCCACTGGGATGCACCACGGGCGGGAAGCGGATATCTCGGTCATAGCGCGATGCTACAGACTCCGGAGGTACAGAGTCTGTAACCCGGCCGGTAGGGCCGACGCCTTAGCGCGGAGCACTGAGATTCCGGGGAGCATTGACTTCCCGGTGATCGTTCATTCATTCATTCGTTCATTTATCTATATTAATGAACGAATGAATGATAGGCTCGTGTCCATGAGCGATACGACATCTGTCACGTGCGCTTTCCCCGGATGCGACCGGCCGGTCGCGCCACCGCCTGCCACGGGCGGGCGCAGTCGTTACTGCGATGACCCCGAGCACACCGCGACGACCGCCTTCCGGGCCCGGCGTGCTCAGGGTCACGGTGAGGCCGGGGCCGATGACCGGCGGGCCAGCATGGCCGGGGCGACCTTGCGGGAGACCGCTGACCGGCTTAGCCGGATGCTCACCGAGTTCCAGTCCTTGACCCGGCAGGCCGCCGAGGACCTCCAGGTGGCCACCGACCCCGAAGCGGTCCAGGCAGAACTAGGCGCTGTCCGGGCCGAGGCACTGCGACAGGTCGGTGCAGCTCAGGGCGAGCTGGCCGCCGAACAGCAGGCACGCCTGACTGCTGACGAGGCAGCCGAGGCCGCCGAGACCCAGGCGGAGGCCGCCAGACAGCGCGCAAAAGCAGCCGAGGCCGGGGCGCGGGAGGCGCACGACCGCCTGGTCGAGGCCACCGCCACGCACGCCGCCGAGGCCAAGCGGATCCGCGCTGAAGCCGATCAGGCCATCGCCGACGCGCGCCGCCAGGTCGACGAAGCACGCGACGAGGCCGACGCCAAGGTACGCGCCGCCGAGGAGGCCCGGGATCAGGCCCTCGCGCAGGCTGCGCAGGCCGCTCAGCGCGAGGCGGCCGCCAGCGCGCGGGCCGAGGAGCTCCGCGCCAGCGGCGAGCGGGAACGCCAGCAGCTCGCCGAGCGCCTGGCTGAGGCGCAGGCCGAAGCTCGCGCCGCACGGCAGCGCCTTGACGAGCAGGCGGCCGCGCACGCCGCCGAAGTCGCGCAGGTCCGCGCCGACGCGGCACGCGAGCGTGAGGAGCTGCGCGATGCGATGGACGCCCGCGCCCAGGCCCTCCAAGAATCACGCGACGAGCTGCGCGGCCGCGCCGAGCGGGCCGAGCAGGGATGGAGCGCCGCCCTGGCCGAGCTAGGCCGCACGCGTCAGGAATCCGCCCCGGCGCAGGGCACCGCCAGCAGGCAGCGCCGGGGGAGCCGTCAGCAGCCAGGCGAGCCGGGATGAGGCGGGGCGCGGGAAGCAAGATCCGACACCGCCGCGGGAAGACCCGCCATGAAGCCGTACTCGTCCGGATCGTCGAGCGACAGCCAGCCGTCCCGCTCGTTCACAGGACGGCTGCGGGCGGCCGCGTACTGGGCGAGCCGGGCCCGCCAGCTGGCCCGGTCGTGCTTGTACCGCTCGGCTCGCTCGCGGTGCAGGCCGACCGACCCGGTCGAGGCGGCCACGTCATCGAGGTTTGCGGGGCCGCGCCGCCAACCGCCGCGGCCGCGTTCAGCAAGCCCGTGCTCAGCCAGTACCCGGAGAGCAGCCGAGGTGGCCGAGGGGCTCAGCCGGGCCGCCCGGGCCACGTCGGCGCCGCGCGCCGGTGAGCCGTCGAGGACCTGGTGCACGAGCGCGGCGGTGCCGCCCAAGGCCAGGAAGGCCGGGTGTATCCCGTCGATCCGGCCCGCGCGGCGCCGCCGCCAGCGGACGCTGTCGGCGTACCGGTCCGGGATCCGCAGGCCGAACCGGTCGGCCCGGGCCATCCGGCCCTGGCTGATCATGTCGAGCAGCGGGTCGGCCTCCGCGTACAGGAACCGCAGGAGCCGGGACACCGTCCGCTGGGACAGCCCCGAGTGCAGGGCCAGGTTCCGGGTGCCGAACTCCAGCACCACCGAGCCGGACACCATCGCCGCCTGGCCGATCGCCGCGAGCAGCAGGCGGATAGCCACGGCCCTGCGGCCCCAGGCCCGGACCCGCTCCGGGTCAGCGGCCGCGCAGGCAGTCCCGGTCACCCACTGCCGGATGAACCCGAACTCATCAGCGCCAGGATCTGCGGTGGGGGCGTGGTTAACGTCGCTAGTGAGCCAGCTGCGCACATTTTCCGCGCCGGCCGCGCAGACGGCTGCTTTTCGCCACTCAGCCGCCAGGAGCCGCTCCATCCGGCCCGGCTCGGACACCCGCCAGTACAGCCCCGGCAGGCCCTTCCAGGCGCCGCAAGACACCGCCGCGCGCACGTCGGCCAGCTGCCAGCCGCGGCCCGCGGCGGACGCCAGGACGGCCATCCGCGCCTCGCTGCGCCCCGCGTAGCGGGACCGGTCCCACGTCCCGGTGCGGGCCACCCGGTCAAGTTCAGCGCCGAGCGGGCGGCGGCCGCCGAGGCGCGGGATCCACGGCAGGCCGGCGTCGTCGAGCTCGGCCGATATCTCCAGGCCATGCGCCTCGCGCTCAGCGCTTTCCAGGGCCTGCAGCTCGGCCGCGAGTTCCGTTAGCAGCGCCGCCCACACCTCCGGCCCGTTCGGATGCCCGGCGGCGGCCAGGGCCTCCTCGGGCGGCATCGTCAGGAGCCGCCACCCGCCGCTCTTGTGCCGGGAGCCGGGCGGCGAGATCTGGCCGCCGAGCGAGGCCATCGGCGCCGGGTCGACGGCCGGGAACCGCAGCGCGGCCGCCCGGCACAGGTCTCTCAGCTCGAGCCAGGGCAGCCGCTGGGAGAACAGGACGTAGATGTGGGCGCCGCCCGGCGAGGCGTCGGCGACGTAGCGGGCGCCGTGACGGGCGAGCAGCTGGCCGAGCTCGGCCGCCTGGCGGGCGGCGTCGCCGCGGGCCGCGTCGAGATCCAGGGCCAGCATCCGGCCCGTGGCCGAGCCGGGATCGTAGACCGGCACCACGGCCGGCAGGGCCGGAGGCTCCGGGGGCAGCGGCCGGGCGTACCGGGCCGGGTAGCGGCGGCCGCCGTCGCGCGAGGTCCTGACGTGCGGCGTGCCGGCCAGGACAGGGGCGAGCGAGCGCCACGCGGCCTGGGCGCTTTGCGCCGGGTCGTAGGGGTCTGGGCACGCGAAGTTACACGCAGGGTGGGCGGGGTTTTCGCCCGGCGTGTCGGCCGGGGGCAGTGGTGAACTGTCCCGCTGGCCTGTTATCGTGGCCACGGACGTACGGCCTTTCGGTAGAGGTACCTGTGGGCCTTCTGTTCGGGATCCGCGCCGGGCGCCAACCAAGAGCGGATCGTGAACGAGCGGTATGTGATTGAGCGGGCCCCCCATAGCGGGGCCCTCAGTCATTTCCTGGGGCCGATAGGTCTCCAGTGGTTTGAGAGCATGTAATGCAGGGCCATCTTTGCCGGCTCTGCGCGAATTGGGGGGATGGCACGCCGGTCGCAGGGCCGGCGAGTCCGGCCAGGTTCGTGACACGCAGGCCGACGGTCGGCGCCTACAGGTACTGTCCCGGCGCCGCCAGCGGGCCGGGGCCCGGACGTCGAGCTGGTCCGGGATATCCGCCGCGGTGATCGTGACCGCGTTCGCGCTGCTGGCCGCGATCCTGCGGGCCTGCGCCACGGTGACCATGCTCAGCAGGCTCACCGCCAGCCGGGCGCTCGCCGGCCGGCAGCCGGTCCTGGCCGCCGCCCACGGCCGCGGCCCGCCTCAGCGCCCGCGCAGACCGCTTAATACGGGTTTCGCATATCTCTTGCTGACCCCCACGCCGCCTACGTAGCCGGAGTGATCCTGACCTCGCTCCCTGCTGGTTGGGGGAGTGAGGTCAGGATCACGGAGGCGGCCCCGTCATCCGCATCAACCCTGGTCAGCAGGGACCCGCCGGGCAGATGCGGGCGCACACCGGCGAGATGTCCGGGCGCGGCTCTGTCCGCCTGGCCTGCGGCCGCTGTGCCGGCTCCCGGGCCGTCCTGGGCCCCGGCGGTTCTGCACCCTCGGACATCAGCTGCACGACCCTCGGACATCAGCTGCACGGCACGTGTAAATCCGTGTAGTACCGTGAAGTACATGGACCGGAACTCGCGCGTGAACGTGACACTCGACCCGGAGCACGACGCCAAGCTGACGCAGCTGGCGGAGCGTACTCACCTGGAAAAGGGCACGCTGGCCCGCTCGCTGCTCCTCCAGGCGATCGACGATGCTGACCCCGGGCCCCGCAACGTCGTCGCGCTGCTCGACGGCATCCCCGGAGCCTATGAACGGACGCTGGAGAACCTGGCCAGCGCCCGACGCGGCGAGACCATCGCGCTTGACCAGCTCTGAGACATGACTGATGTCCGGCTGAGTTCTGAGGCGGTCAAGGACCTGGATCACATGATCGCCTCGCACAGTCTCCCGTTCGGCACGAGGGAGCGTGTGCGGCGCAGGCTGGAGCCCTTGGCGTCCTTCCCGCTCCTTGGCCGCCAGCTCGAGGGCCGGTGGCATCCGCTGCGGCTGGCCTTCGGCCCCTGGCCGTGGATGCTGATCCTGTACAGCTACGAGGAGGCCGAGGACCTGGTCCTGGTGGTCGGGTTCCAGGACGGGCGCTCGTCTACCGCCGCGGTCTCGGCGCGGCCCTAGCCCCCGGCCCGGGCGGCGCCGAGGTCGCGTTCGGCGCGGGCGCGCAGTCCGCGTAGCGGCGCCCCCCGTGACTACCGCCCCCCCTTGTCCAGCGTGCTGGGCTCGGGGGTGCTGATTGGCGTTCTGCCTGGGCGATGTGTGCGGCGGGGAGGCGTGATGCCCGCCGCGCGGCGCCGCAGCATGGCGGAGTTCCGCCAGCAGCAGCGCGCGCTCGAGGAACAAGGTGACGGCGGGCCTGATGCGGCCGGCGAGGTGTCGGCCAGGCGTCCCTTCTCGGACATTAAGGCCACGTACGGACACCCTTTAATAATATCTCCTATGAGATGTTAAGGCGGACGAGAGTTATATTTTTCCTGGCATTCCATGGACGGACCGCCGACGTCCTGGCCAGCGGCGGAAATGCGCCTGCAACCGAGCTGCACCTGTCCGGCAAACCGGCCCGCAATTCCTGCGAATGAGACTGATCCCGCAAGCAAGAAAGCGGGATAACCGGGCCGGGAAATCAATTACCGGCAGCGAATTCAGCGGACATGAATTGTCCCCGGCCCCGCGGTAAAGCCGGAGGGCACGTCATGAAGCTGAACCGCATCGCCGCCGCGACCGCCGCCGCCGCTGCCGCCGCGGTCATCATCTCCGGCTGCGGGACCGCTCACCACGACGCGGCCGGCCCCGCCAGCCCCGCCAGGCCCGCCGCCGCCCGGCACCTGGCCAGCGCCCAGGCGGCCCCGGTCAAGGCGCAGACCGCCGCGGTCCGCAAGCCCGCGGCCGCCGACCCGCAGCTGGCCTGGCTGGAATCACCCGGCGGGCAGGCCCAGGCGACCTTCAACGACGCCGTCGACACCCTGGCCATGGACCTGGAGACCGAAGACCACGCGCCGACCGCCGCCAACCACCTGGCCTTCGAGGCCGACGCCCGCGTCGTGCGCGCCCAGGCCGAGAAGATCCTCGCCACCCCCCGCCTGCTGCCCGCCCACCACCGGGCCGGCTACAAGAAGATGCTGCGCGAGTTCATCACCGTGGCGAACCTGCTGCAGCCGGGCGCGGGCTACGGCACCACCCCGCAGGACTACACCGCCTGGTACGCCGCCATGCGCGCCTCCAACATCACCGTCTGGTAATAGCTACCGCCGGGAACCAAGCGGCGCCGGACCCCCCGGGGGCCCGGCGCCGTTCGGCGTCCGGGTACCCGGACCCGCCGAGCGCACGCCCCCCGCCTGGACCGGAAAGCTTCATGCAGCGCAGCCCGGCCCGCTGCGCGATCCGGCGGCACCTGGCCCGGGGCCTCACGCCAGCCAGGCGGCGACGGTGTAGGCGGCGTTGCGGTCCAGGCTGTCGCGGGAGTGGTCGTAGCGGCGGGTGGTGCGGGGGTCTTTGTGGCCGGCGTAGTCCTGCACATCGCGCAGGGTCGCGCCGGCGTCCAGCGCGAAGGTGATCGCGGAGTGGCGCAGGCTGTGCGGGGACAGCTGCTCCCACGCGCCGATCTGGGCAGTGCGGGCCAGGCGGCGCACCAGCTCGTGCAGGTGGCCCTGGCGGAGCCGCCCGCCGGCGGCGGTGGCCAGCAGCGGGCCGGCCAGCTGCCGCCAGCCGGACGCCCCGGCCCGCCGGGCCCGGCCGGCCAGGTAGGCCTCCAGGGCCGCCACGGTGGCCGGGGTGAGCGGGACCTTGGCCTTGCGGGCGCCCTTGCGGGTCACCCGCAGCACCCGGTGGCCGCAGTCCTCGCCGAGGTCGGCGATGTCCGCGGCGCAGGCCTCATCCACGCGCAGGGCGTTGTGCAGCAGCAGCCGGATCACGGCCGCGGTGCGCAGCGCCTGGGGCCCGGTGTCGGCGTCGGCCGCGGCGACCAGGGCCCGGGCCTGGTCCCGGTCCAGCCCGACGGTGGCGGTGTAGTCCGGGTCCACTACGGGCCGGGCCACGCCCTGAGCAGGGTTCCGGCCGATCAGGTCGTGAGCCGCGCAGTACCGGTAGAACGAGGACAGCGCCGACAGGCGGCGCCGCACGCTGGAGGCCGCCGCGCCGCCGCCGAGCTGAGTGGCGGCCCACAGGTCCACGTGCACCCGCCCGGCTGCCAGCGCACCGGTGTCCCGGTCAGCGAGCCAGTCCAGCCAGGCCGTCACGTCCCCGGCGTAGGCGCGGCGGGTCCGCGCCGACCGCAGCCCGGTCAGCCATGCCGCCACCAGGACCTGGTCCGGCTGCCCGAGCGCGTCGATCGCGGGGAGCTCGGCCCGGGCCCGGGCGAGGAGCTCGGCCGCCACCGCCGCCGGGCCCGGCCCGGCCGCGGGCCGCCGCTCGAGGTCACCTGGCACAGCCCGGATGGTAGCGCGGCCCGCTGACACCGGCCGGGTGATACAGCGGGTTATCACCCGGCCGGCGCGGGATCGCAGGCGGGCGGCGCTTCAGGGGATCCGTGCCCTGATCCGCACGCTGCTACCGGCCGGCGCGGTCTCCGGCCGGGCTGTGTGCCCGGCCGGAGACCCGTTCCCGCCTGGTTACTCTGCTAGGCGGTGTTCCCCCGGATTGTCACAGTCCCCGGGTGTTAGCGCCCTGGACTACATACCCGTGGTGCCGGTGCTGCTGGCGGTGACCGGGGCGGTGACGGTGGCCAGGGAGCCGGTGCCGGCGTTGCCGGCGCCGGTGCCGGTGCTGACCGCGACCGGGCCGGTGACGTTGACCGGGGCGGTGGCCGGGGTCGTGGTGCCGGCCGCGTTGACCGGGGCGGTAACCGCGACCAGCGGCTTGGTGCCGTTCCCGGTGCTGACCGAGGCGGGCGCGGTGACCGCGGGCGTGGTGCCGGTGCTGCTGGCGGTGACCGGGGCGGTGACGGTGGCCAGGGAGCCGGTGCCGGCGTTGCCGGCGCCGGTGCCGGTGCTGACCGCGACCGGGCCGGTGACGTTGACCGGGGCGGTGGCC
>Ga0213875_10002564_pt1 | contig 10828 bp, 11 predicted proteins | sample BarmaccomBMRX_R8_FD_160105 | JGI IMG/M metagenome (GOLD analysis project Ga0213875, IMG submission 160105) | Root-associated microbial communities from Barbacenia macrantha in rupestrian grasslands, the National Park of Serra do Cipo, Brazil - RX_R8 | ecosystem: Host-associated > Plants > Roots... | reverse complement strand
GCCGAGGCGGACAGCGGCTTCGACCTGACGCTCCGTGGGTTCGATGAACAGGCTGACGCGAACCCCCGCATCGTGGAGCTGCGCAACCACCGGCGTCAGTTGATCGAACTGCCCAGCCGCATCGAGCCCACCCTCGGTGGTCCGCTCCTCGCGCCGCTCGGGAACGATGCAGGCGGCGTGCGGTCGGTGGCGCAGCGCGATCTCCAGCATTTCTGGGGTCGCCGCCATCTCCAGGTTCAGCGGCAGGTCGATCTCGGCCATCAGCCGCTCGATGTCGCGGTCGGTGATGTGGCGACGGTCCTCGCGCAGGTGGGCGGTGATGCCGTCGGCGCCGGCTTCGGCCGCCAGCGTCGCGGCGCGCACCGGGTCGGGATGATCACCGCCACGCGCGTTGCGAATGGTCGCGACGTGATCGATGTTCACTCCAAGACGGCACCTGCTCACGCGGCGGCGCGGCTCCCCGGCTTGACCGCGGGCATCGCGGCGAGATCCGCCGGCAGCGCGTCGGCGTCGTAGGTCGGCACATCGATGCGGATCAGCGGCGTGAACGGAATGCCGAGGTCGGTCTTGCCCGACGAGCGATCGACCAGCGCTGCCTCGCCGATGACGTCGCCGCCCGCCTTGCGCACCGCCTCGATCGCCTCGCGAGATGAAAGGCCGGTCGTGACCACGTCCTCGACCATCAGGACCTTCGTATTCGGAGTGAGCGCGAAGCCTCGGCGAAGCTCGAAAATGCCCTGTGGCCGCTCGACAAACATCGCGGGCTTTCCGAGCGCCCGGCCCATCTCGTGGCCGATGATGACCCCGCCCATCGCGGGGGAGATCACCACCTCGACCCGGTCGCGTATGTCGGGTGGAAGCTTGGCGGCAAGCGCCTTCGCCAGCCGTTCGGCCCGCGCCGGGTCCATCAGCACCCGCGCGCATTGCAGGTAGCGCGGGCTCCTCAGGCCCGAGGACAGGATGAAATGCCCTTCAAGCAGGGCGTCCGCAGCGCGGAATTCCGCCAGGATCTCGTCGTCGGTCATGGCCACTCCGGCTGTTGGCGAACCGGGCAATAGGCCTGCCCACGCGCGCCTTCAACCGCGAGCGGCGGAGGCGCCGATGAGGCGCTTGAGGCTCAGGGAACCCGCGCCTATAGAGCCCTCGCAATGATGGCGGCGCAGTCCCGCGCCCCAGGTCCAACCGCACGTCTGCCGGGGTGAAGATGAGATTGATTGGATGGGCGATCGCCCTGGCCGTTGCCGGCATCACACCTGCGGCGGCCCAGACGACGGCAAGCGCGCCCACCCCAGTGACGTCGAGCGCCGCGGCGCCAAAGGGTGCGACGGCGGCTCCGGTCGCGACTCCTCCCGCCGGGACGGCGCAGAATCCCGGCAAGGCCGATGCCGCGCAGCCGGCAATCGTTCCCGGCTCGGTCGGCCACATGATCCCGACGCCGGGCGCCGGCGAGCCGAACGGCAGCAAGGGGATACAGCTGCAGGTCACGCCGATCGGCGAGGAAGCATCGCATTTCCACAATTGGTGGCTGCTGCCCCTGTGCGCGATCATTAGCGCCTTTGTGCTGATCCTGCTGATCACCGCTCTGGTCCGCTTCCGCCGCGGCGCCAATCCGGAGCCGTCGCGCAATTCGCACAACACCCTGCTCGAGGTCGTCTGGACGTTGGCGCCGGTGCTGATCCTCGTCGCCATTGCGATCCCGTCGATCCGACTCCTGCGCCACCAGTACGACCCGCCCAAGGCGGACGTGACGGTGAAGGTGACGGGCCACCAATGGTATTGGTCGTACGAGCTTCCCGATTATGGCGTGTCGTTCGACAGCTACATGCTGAAGGAAGCCAAGGACCCGACCCGCCAGTCGAACCAGCGTGCTCGCACCAACGCCGACGGCCCGCCGCTGCTCGCGGTCGACGAGCGGCTGGTGATTCCGGCCGGGAAGGTCGTGAAGTTCATCGTCACCGCGGACGATGTCATCCACAGCTTCGCCGTCCCCGCCTTCTGGCTGAAGCAGGACGCCAATCCGGGCCAGCTCAACGAGACCTGGGCCAAGGTTGACCGTCCCGGTGTCTATTTCGGCCAGTGCTCGGAGCTGTGCGGCGCCCGCCACGGCTTCATGCCGATCGCAGTCGAGGTCGTGCCTGCGGCGCAGTTCGCCGCCTGGGTCGCCTCGAAGGGTGGCACCATGCCGGGCGCGAAGCCGATCGCTGCAGCCCTTCCCACGGGCGGTGCTGCCGGGCAGATGACGACGCCTGCGCCCGCCGTTCCCGGCACGGCGACGGCCGTCCCGGCACCCGCTCCCGCCAATCCGAACGTCGCCAATCGCGCGACCGCCAACGACTGACGACCAGGACCAGTAGCTCATGAGCACGACCGCCGACGCCTTCCACCTGCAGCCCCACGAAGCGCACGACGCGCATCATGACGCGGACCACAAGCCGGCCTTCTTCACCCGCTGGTTCATGTCGACGAACCACAAGGACATCGGCACGCTCTACCTGATCTTCGCGATCATCGCGGGCGTCATCGGCGGCGCGATCTCGGGCATCATGCGCTGGGAGCTGATGGAGCCGGGCATCCAGGTCCTCAACCGCGCTTGGCCGATCGGCGCCGGCACGGCGAACTTCGACGAGTGGACCCACCATTGGAACGTGCTCATCACCGCGCACGGCCTGATCATGGTCTTCTTCATGGTCATGCCGGCGATGGTCGGCGGGTTCGGCAACTGGCTGGTGCCACTGATGATCGGAGCGCCGGACATGGCGTTCCCGCGTATGAACAACATCAGCTTCTGGCTGCTGATCCCTGCCTTCCTGCTGCTTCTTGGCTCGACCCTGGTGCCCGGCGGGACTGGCCTTGGTGCCGGCACCGGCTGGACGCTCTACGCGCCGCTCTCGACCTCGGGTTCCAGCGGCCCGGCGGTCGACATGGTGATCTTCTCGCTCCACCTTGCGGGCGCAAGCTCCATCCTGGGCGCGATCAACTTCATCACGACCATCTTCAACATGCGCGCGCCGGGCATGACCCTGCACAAGATGCCGCTGTTCGTGTGGTCGATCCTGATCACCGCGTTCCTGCTGCTGCTGGCGCTGCCGGTGCTTGCGGGCGCGATCACGATGCTCCTGACCGACCGCAACTTCGGCACGACCTTCTTCGACGCGTCGGGCGGCGGCAACGTCGTTCTCTACCAGCACCTGTTCTGGTTCTTCGGCCACCCCGAGGTCTACATCATGATCCTCGGCGGCTTCGGCATGATCAGCCAGATCGTCGCGACGTTCAGCCGCAAGCCGGTGTTCGGCTATCTCGGCATGGCCTACGCGATGGTCGCGATCGGCCTCGTCGGGTTCGTTGTCTGGGCGCACCACATGTTCGTCACCGGCATGAACGTGAACGAAAAGATGTACTTCACCGCGGCGACGATGATCATCGCGGTTCCCACCGGCGTGAAGATCTTCAGCTGGATCGCGACCATGTGGGGCGGCTCGATCACCTTCGAGACCCCGATGCTGTTCGCAATCGGCTTCATCTTCCTGTTCACGGTCGGCGGCGTAACCGGCGTCGTCCTGGCGAACGGCGGCGTCGATACGTACATGACCGACACCTATTACGTGGTGGCTCACTTCCACTATGTGCTTAGCCTCGGCGCGGTGTTCAGCCTGTTCGCCGGTTTCTACTTCTGGTTCCCGAAGATGAGCGGCAAGATGTACAACGAGGTGCTCGGGAAGCTGCACTTCTTCCTGATGTTCGTCGGCGTGAACATCGTCTTCTTCCCGATGCATTTTCTCGGGCTCGACGGCATGCCTCGGCGCATTCCGGACTACACGCCGGCCTTTGCGGAGTGGAACAAGATCTCGACCTATGGCTACATGATCACCGTCGCCGGCGTCGCGATCTTCTTCGTCAACATCTTCTGGTCACTCGCGGCCGGAAAGAAGGCTCCGGCCAATCCGTGGGGCGAAGGCGCAACGACGCTCGAATGGACCCTGCCGAGCCCGCCGCCGTTCCACCAGTTCTCGACGCTGCCGCGGATCGACTGATCAGAGATCGCTGCGTCCGTACGATCGACCGAACGGCGCGCGGGCGCGGCGAGTGAAATTGGTGCGCTGGATGCTCGCCGTGGCCAGCATCGCGCTGGTCGCTGCGTTGTGTGCCGCGCATCATTCTCCTTCAGCCACCATGCGATCGGTCGTCTATGCCGCGGACGACACGGATTTCCCGAACCCGGAACGGGGATTTTCCAGGTCGAAGGGCAGTGGGGCGCAGGCGCGGGCGGCCGGTCTGTCGCTGATTCACGTCTACTTCCGGCTCGACGCGTTCCGCGGCTCTGCGCTTCCGCAGACCTTCATCGACGACATCAGCCGACGCTTGGCCGAGGCACGAGCAAGCGGCGTGAAGGTGGTGCCGCGCTTCACCTATAATTTCCAGAAAGAGCCGTTCCATGCCGGTGTCGATAACGACGCACCGCTGCCGCGCGTCCTCGAGCACCTGAATCAACTCGCGCCCGCGCTGCGCGACAATGCCGACGTCATCGCCTTCATGGAGGCTGGCTTCGTCGGCGCCTGGGGCGAATGGCACGATTCGACGAGCGGCCTTACCGATGTGGCGGCGGAGCGGACGATCCTGAGGCGCCTGCTCGACATCCTGCCGAAGTCGCGCTCCATCGTGCTTCGCTACGAAGGGGACAAGCGGGCAGTCTTCGGCCGCGACACGCCGCTGATGGCTAGCGAGGCGTTCAGCGGATCGAGCGTCTCCCGCGTCGGTCACCACAACGACTGCTTCCTGGCTTCGGACACCGATTGGGGCAGCTATAGGCCGACGCCGCAGCGCTCGATCGCCGCGGCGAAGGCCTATCTGTCGGCCGAAAACCGCTTCGTTCCGCAGGGCGGTGAAACCTGCAACGACGCGGCGGACGCGAAGCCCTACATCGGCTGCACCAACGCTTTGAAAGAGCTTTCCACCCAGCATTGGAGTCAGCTGAACGCCGACTATCACCCGGCGGTGCTGGCGCTGTGGAAACGGCAGGGCTGCTATTCCGAGATTTCCAGGCGGCTTGGCTACCGTTTCCGGCTGCTCCGGTCCGCCTACGCGCCGACCGTTGTCGGGGGAGGAACGCTTCGTGCGAAAATTATCCTCGGCAACGACGGGTTCGCTGCACCGTACAATCCACGCCCGCTCGAACTGGTGCTGAGAGGAAGCGCTGGTGAGGCAGTGCGGTTACACTTGCCGCAGGATCCGCGCCGTTGGCTTCCGGGCGCACCAATCACGCTCGACGTCGTCGTCAGGCTGCCCAGTGGCATGCCGAGCGGTACGTACGGCGCCTATCTTGCATTGCCCGATCCCGAGCCGCGCCTGCGTGGACGTGCCGATTATGCGATCCGACTGGCCAACCAGGGCAGCTGGAACCCCGCGACCGGCGAGAACGACCTCGGCTGGCGCCTGCGCGTCGACTAGCGGCTACTTCACTCGCGCGGCCTTGATGATCTTGACCGGCGGCTCCAGCATCTGTCCCTTCATCGGACCGATCCCCTTGGTCGCGGAGACCGGCGCCGCGAAGATCTGGCGCACGACATCCATCCCCTCGGTGACGTGCCCGAACGGCGCAAAGCCGTCGGGGTCCGTGCCGCCGGGTGCTCCGGCGTCGAAGCCAGGCTGGTCGGTCAGCAGGATGAAAAAGTCCGACGTCGCGCTGCCCGGAGCGCCGCGTGCCATCGAAATCGCTCCGGCGACATTGTGAAGGCCGGTCTTGCTGCTCGGCTCGTCGGTGATCGGCGGATAGAGCTTGCGGGCATCGCTGGTGATGCCGCCCTGGATCAAGCCCCCGCTACCGACATGCATCGCGCGGTAGAAGCTCTCGCCATCGAGTCGGTGGCTGTCGACGTAGTGCAGGAAATTCGCGGTCGTGACCGGGGCCTTCCCGCGGTCGAGCGCGATCACGATCCGGCCGAGGCTCGTGTCGATCGCGACCGGAACCAGGTCTGCGGCGGCTGCTGGAGCCGCTGCGGCGGAAGGGGTTGGCGAAGGGGTCGCGACCTGTGCGAGCGCCGGGTTGGCGAAAAGGGCGGCGGCGAGCAAGGCGATTCGTGTCTGCATGGATTCCAGACTAGCTGTCCCGGTCGCGCGCGTGGAGAGTTAATCGGCAAGGGGTTTTCGCCGCGCCCCCAGCCGCTTATACGCGCGCTCGTGCCCACCATCGAAATGACGAACACGGTCGCGCTGCCCGCGGACTGGCGCGACATCCTCGCGTTGACCAAGCCGAGGGTCATGAGCCTGGTCGTCTTCACCGGTCTCTGCGGGCTGCTGGCCGCTCCCCAACTGCCGCCGCTGGCGTTGGGGTTCACGGCGATCCTCTGCATCGCGCTTGGCGCCGGCGCCTGCGGGGCGCTCAACCAATGGTATGAGGTCGAGCTCGACGCCAAGATGCGGCGGACGGCCAAACGCCCCCTTCCCTCAGGCCGGATGGACCGGCAGGGCGCGCTCCATTTCGGCGTCGGGCTCGGCGCTTTCTCGGTCGTCCTGATGGGCCTTGCGACCAACTGGCTGGCGGCGGGGCTGCTGGCGGTGTCGATCCTCTTCTACGTGGTCGTCTACACCATGTGGCTGAAGCCGCGGACAGCGCAGAACATCGTCATCGGGGGAGCCGCGGGCGCCTTCCCGCCGCTGATCGGCTGGGTCGCCGCGACCGGGCATTTCGCGCCACTGCCGGTGCTCCTCTTCGCGCTGATCTTCATGTGGACCCCGCCGCACTTTTGGGCGCTGTCGCTGTTTGTCCGGTCGGACTACGCCACGGCAGGCATCCCGATGCTTCCGGTGGTGGCAGGCGTCCAGAACACCCGCCGGCAGATCTTCCTCTACACTTTGCCGATGGCTGCGGCCGCGATCGCGCCCTGGCCGCTCAGGCTCGCCGGCCCGATTTACGGCGTCGCGGCAGGCCTGCTCAGCGCGATCTTCGTCCTGCTGGCGCTTCCGGTCCTCGCCAACCAAGCGACGGAGCCGAGCGCGATGGCGCCGGAAAAACGGCTGTTCGGCTTTTCGGTCCTTTACCTCTTCGCGATCTTCGGCGCGCTGGTCGCGGACCGCTGGATCGTCGGGTGATGCGCGGGGACGATCGGAACGATGGCTCGAGCGGCCAGGGCCGGTGGGGACCGCCGGACTATCACTGGCCAAAGCTGAGCGACGGCGACTTCGAGCTCTTGCGCAGGCGCCAGCGGGATCGGGCGCGGATCACGGCATGGCTCCTTGGCGCCTTCGTCGTGCTGCTGTTCTTCATCACGATCGCCAAGACGAGCACCAACTGGTGACGACTGCGGCCGCGCAACGGAACAACCGTGTCGCGTTGATCACCGCGATCATTGCTCTTGCGGCGCTCGGGATGGCCTTCGCCTCGGTGCCGCTCTACCGCGCCTTCTGCAGCCTCACGGGCTGGGACGGCACGCCGCGCCGGGCCGAGCGTGCGCCGGGCGCGGTTGCGGGCCAGATCGGCGTCCGCTTCGACGCTAACGTCCACCCCGGCCTGCCGTGGAAGTTCGAGCCAATGCAGAACACGGTGAGGATCGCGCCCGGCGCCCGGACCCAGATCTTCTACAAGGCGACCAACCTCAGCAACCACGCCATCACCGCTCAGGCGGCGTACAACGTCACGCCGGATACCGTTGGGGAATATTTCAACAAGATCCAGTGCTTCTGCTTCAACGAGCAGACATTGAAGCCGCACGAGACCGCGATCATGCCGGTAATCTTCTTCGTCGACCCGAAGATCCGCGACGACGAGGACACTCGGACGGTCGACGAGATCACCTTGAGCTACACATTTTACCCGGTGGAAACTGGCGCATCGGCCCGCTAGAGGCCGAAGTCACGACCGGACGAACGAGGGAAGCTGAGACGACATGGCTGGAGCGAAGAATCACGACTACCATCTCGTAGAGCCGGATCCCTGGCCGCTAATCGGCGCCTTCAGCGCGCTGGCGCTGTTCGGTGGACTGGTCATGTGGTTCCACGACAATCGCTATGGCCCGATCGTCGCCGGCATCGGCCTCGCCTCGGTCCTGTTCACCATGTACAATTGGTGGCGCAATACCGTCATCGAAGCCCACGAGGGCTATCATACCCCGGTCGTGCAACTTCACCTGCGCTACGGCATGATCCTGTTCATCGCGTCCGAGGTGATGTTCTTCCTCGCCTGGTTCTGGGCCTTCTTCGACAGCTCGCTGTTCCCGTCGGCGGTCGACGCCGTCGGTGGCGTGTGGCCGCCCAAGGGCATCGAGGTTCTGACGCCGTGGGGCTTCCCGCTGCTCAACACCTTGATCCTGCTGTGTTCGGGAACCACGGTTACCTACGCCCACCACTCGCTCATCCACGGCGACCGGCACGGGCTGAAGCTTGGTCTGTGGCTGACGATCCTGCTCGGCCTGACCTTCACCTCGATCCAGGCCTGGGAATATGCCCATGCGCCGTTCGCCTTCAAAGGTAACATCTACGGCGCGACCTTCTTCATGGCGACCGGCTTTCACGGCTTCCACGTGATCGTCGGGACGATCTTCCTGACCGTCTGCCTGATCCGCTCCTACAAGGGAGACTTCACGCCGCGGCAGCATTTCGGTTTCGAGGCGGCGGCCTGGTACTGGCACTTCGTCGACGTGGTGTGGCTGTTCCTGTTCACCTCGATCTACGTCTGGGGCGGCTGGGGCGCGCCGCACGCCGGCTGACGTTCCGGGCTTCACGTGGCTGAGCCCAGCGTGCTCCAGGCGGCGATGACCGGCGCCTGCCCGCGCTGCGGCGCACGCACCGTGTTCGCCGGATGGGTCCGCTTCGCCGACCGCTGCCGAAGCTGCGGGCAGGATTTTGCGTCGTTCAACGTCGGTGACGGCGCCGCCGCCATTCTGATCCTTGTCGTCGGCGCGATAGTCACCGTCGGCGCGCTGGTGCTGGACGCCGCGTCCGAGCCACCTTTCTGGGTCCACCTCGTCTGGATCCCCGTCGCCACGGTGCTGACGGTCGGGGGTCTTCGCATCACCAAGGCATGGCTGCTCGCGCAAGCCTACCGTCACCGTGCGCGCGACGGGCGGCTGGCCGAATGATGCGGCGCATCCCCATGGTCGCGACACTCGTCGTTATCGCCGCCGTTGCGCTGATGGTCGGACTTGGCGTCTGGCAGCTCCAGCGCGCCCAATGGAAAGAGGGGCTGCTGGCGCAATATGCGAAGGCGCAGAGGCTGCCGCCGATCGCCTGGCCGACCACGCCCCTGTCCCAGGACCAGCTGCCGTTGTTCCGAAGCGCGACCGGCATGTGCCTGCAACCGATCGCGCGGCGCGCGGTCGCCGGCGAGAACATGTCCGGCGAACCCGGATTCGCTCAGATCGTCATGTGCCGCACCGGCGCCGAGGGTCCGGGAATGGCGGTCGAGGTCGGTTGGTCGAAGAACCCCAACGCGGCCGTCAACTGGCGCGGGGGGCCGGTCAGCGGCGTCATCGCGCCCGATTCGCAGATGGGCATGCGGCTGGTCGCAGCGTCTGCCCCGCCCGGGCTCGAGCGGAGCGCGCCGCCGACGCTGCAATCGATCCCCAATAACCATCGCTCCTATGCCGTGCAGTGGTTCGCCTTCGCGGCGATTGCTCTCGTCATCTATGCTTTGGCGCTGCGCAAGCGCTGGACTGCACCGGCGGCCAGGCCATGACGGCGGAGATTCAGCGTCTCGCCAATGGCATGACGGTCGCGGTCGACCCACTGCCGGGCGCCGAATCGGTCGCGCTCGGCCTCTATGTAAAGGTCGGCTCGCGATCCGAGCCGGAGGCGCTCGGCGGCATCGCCCACCTTGTCGAGCATATGGTATTCAAGGGCGCCGGCGGCCGCGACACCCGCGCGCTTGCGGAGGCGATCGAGGACGTCGGCGGGTCGCTCAACGCGTGGACGGCGCGCGATCAGACGGCATTCCACGGCCGCGCGCTTGGTCGCGACCTGAATTTGGTCGCTGAACTGATCGCCGACCTGATTCGGGCACCTCACTTCGACGAGGAGCACCTGGAGCGGGAGAAGCAGGTCATCCTGTCCGAGCTCGGCGAGAGCGTCGATTCCCCCGACGACATCGTCCATGACCATCTGTTCGAAGCGGCATTCGAGGGACAGCGAATCGGTCGGCCGGTGCTTGGCAATGAGGCCTCGATTCTCTCGGCCAGTCGCCAGGATTGCTTCGAGTGGCTCGGCCAAGAGTTCGTGCCATCGCGGATGATCCTCGCCGCGAGCGGCAGGGTCGACGCGGACGCGCTCGGGCGGCTTGCGGAGCGTCTGTTCGGTGACGTGCCGGCGCTGCCCGTGCCGGCAGTCGAGGCCGCCCGCTTCACCGGTGGGTTGCGGAACGACCGCCGAAGCTTCGAGCAGGCGCACTGGTGCCTCGCCTTTCCCGGCCTTGCGGCCGCGGACGAAGGGACGCCGGCGCTGTCGTTGTTCGTCCAGGCGCTTGGGGGAGGGACCTCGTCCCGACTGTTCCAGGAACTGCGCGAGGAGCGCGCCCTCGCTTATTCCATCTACGCCTGGAACCAGACCTTCGCCGATACGGGTCTGGTTGGGATCGGCTGCGCGGCGGATCGGGCGCGCGCCGCGGAAGCCATTTCTCTCGCCCGCGATCTCGTCTCGGCGACCGCCGAGGGATTGAGCGCCGCCGAGCTGCAGAGGGCGCGGGCGCAGATGGAAGCGTCCCTGCTGATGGGACTCGAAACGCCGCAAGGCCGGGCGGACCACCTCGCCCGCTCGATCGAGGTGTTCGACCGGGATCTCGAAGCGGGCGAGCTGGTCGATCAGCTCCGCGCCGTCGAACTCGCTGATGCCCGCGCCGCCGGGC
>Ga0213875_10002563_pt1 | contig 10828 bp, 9 predicted proteins | sample BarmaccomBMRX_R8_FD_160105 | JGI IMG/M metagenome (GOLD analysis project Ga0213875, IMG submission 160105) | Root-associated microbial communities from Barbacenia macrantha in rupestrian grasslands, the National Park of Serra do Cipo, Brazil - RX_R8 | ecosystem: Host-associated > Plants > Roots... | reverse complement strand
GGATGACGCGCGACTCGGACAATGGCGCAAATGTTGCATTGCGAGATTAGGAGAGCTAACGCTGATCCCAACGGCGATCGAGTTCCAGACGCGATCCCGACTTATCAGTCCAAATCCTGCGGACAGTTTCCGGGTGGCAACCCGGTGAGGAGAGAATCTGAAATCGGGAAAGCGTGGCCGTTTACCACAGCCGACAACTATTGGTGTGACAGCAGTCCCTTCAATGCCGAAACTGACGGCACGAATGCATATAATCCACCAGTCGCCACGACGAACTCTGTAGGTATTGACAGCCCAGGAGCCGAGGCCCCAGGCCAATCGATAAACCTGTTACGGTTTGCGTCAGATGAGTTCCCGATTATCGGATCGAACCCTACATTGCCCCTCACGAAAAACGGATTGTTTGCCCAAGACTGCTGGATGCGCTCGAACTGTTTTACGATCGATGTCTGATAACAGACAAACATCAGTCCTCGTTCGGTCAACGAAAGGTTTTGCCTGCGTTCATCCGGCGCGACTTCGGGGCCGAAGGGTATACCTTGCCGCATAATTCGTGCCACATCCACGTTTAACTCTTGTGGTTGGAAGTCGCTTCTTGGGTTAGTTTTGCGAATGTGTGCAGCGAACGGGCAACGAGCTTTATCGGCGTCTTCCGCAAAGTCAAAGTTGTTGTTTCGATCTGGATCTGCACCAAGAACAGGATCGTCTGTATCCGAAATCGTAAGCGGCGCACCGTTTCTCCAGCGCCCCATTAGTTTCGCTCCAAGCAGATCGGGATCAATGCTAAGCGTTGTTGCAGTTTTGCTAAGAAGGCTTCGAATTCCGGGACGAATTGCTGAAGTCTACGAAAAACCAAAAACGATCCATTTCGTAGCCAGCTCTGTGGGGCGGAGAGGTTAGCATTTTGGCCATAGCCAAAAACAAAACTTCCGGCATCAATCGGGCGCTGCCCTTCACAAAGATTCTCGATACCCTTCACTCCCGGCTGGGAGATACCGTCCTTCCAGCCGAAGTGCTCGTGCCCGCGATTTGGGGTGGGCCGAACGAGCCCGGTTTCAGCATAGCGGACGACAATCGAGGAACCAATATCGGCAAGAATCTCCGAGGCTCGCTTTTCGACGCTCTCTTGGCTTTTTCCTGTGACTAGGATGAGGCCGTGAATATCTAGGGGCTCAGTAGTAAACTCTGGCTTCCAACCAGCCAGTCTTCCATCTCCATCTAACTGGTCTCCAAGCTGACCCGCGCGTTGAATTGCTCCGGCGGCGAACGAATCGTCGTTCATATCGACATCACTGATGAGGCCGGCCAACCCCTCACGTGTGAATCCGATATTGAACCCGAAGAACTCAGTCGCATCGCTTAGCGGTTCACCTTTCGCCTTCGCGTCAATCAGCGCATGCTCATTCCTTATCGTCTGTTCAGTGGTCGTAATCTCTGGCGCAATTTTCTCTCGCAAAGCAGACTTAAACGCTTGAATATCCTGGATGCCGAAGAATATAAAACGTTCAGCATTCTTTTGCAGACCGACCAGAATGTCACCTTGTATGTCGTTTGTTTCTAAGTCGGACTCGCCGCCGGTATTGGTGCCGCTAGAAATGTCGCGCGTATGTATCTGGATAAAATTCCGCAACATAATGTTTTCAAGTGCCTAAGAGATTGTACCTACATTTCTTGATTCCCCGGATTGGATGCTTTCTACTCCGTCCCGCTAAGTCCAAGCCCCTGCACCGCTGGTTGCGCCTCCTCCTCAAACCTCAGTTTCTGTTCGTCGCCTTTAGCAAGTGCTACGGCCGTTCGCCTGACCGAGATCCCCACAACCGCCAACAGCGCCAACATGAGCGCCATGCTGCCGGTATGCCGCAGCGCGTGCCGCTCGAGTAAGGCGGCTTGCGACCCCAGCCATAGCACGCCAAAAGCGCTCAGAAAAGCCATGTGAAAACGAGACCTGCCGGGAAGGTAGGAACACGTAAAGGGGATTTTCTGAAAACGCAACAGGCAAATATCTGCCAGCATCATACCGAGGAGTCCAAGCACCACCAGATGCCCGACGTTCTGCCGTCCCGGCCAGAGCATCATACAGGCCACCGCTGTGATCAGCCACACCGGTGCCACGGAGAGTAGAAATAGCGCGCGGCGGCTGGCCGCCAGACTCTCCAACCCACCCTGTACTCCGACAACGCGGAAGATCCAATTGGCTCGCAAATCCAGTGGCAGAGAGAACGCCACTCGCGTGCCGATTGCGGCCAGCACGATCATCATGATGCTGGCGCCCCACACCAGCAGGCTCTCCTGCCGCCATGGATTGTTCGCCGCGCCCGGAGATCCCTTCAGCAGGAGACTGGTGAAGGCCAGGCCGATTCCCATATAGAAACCCACAATCAAGCGATGCTGCTTGCTGCGTGCCAGCGTGCGGACAGCGAATTGTCCGATTGCAGTTTGAGCCTGGCTCCCAAATCCGGGCAACCAACCCAACCGGTGTGAGCTCGAGGCGATGTCTGGTTCCTCCACGATCTTGCGCAGCGTACGCCAATAGGAAAGCGTGTAGATCACAGGTGTCCCGCAGACTACGCCCGCCAAACCGATCCATGCGCGGTGCGCCAGCGGCTCCAGCGCCGGATGCAACGATCCGTTCAAGTGCTGATACAGACCCAGAAACCAGTACGAAGGTAGAAATTGAATGACGCGCCTGATCGAGCCCGTCGTGAGGTCGTTCAGTCCACCCAAGCCCGGTTGCAGAAAGTACACTCCCACGATCAGGCCAATGGCCGCCAATTGCAAGTATCCCGAGAAGCGCAGAAACAGCCGCCGCGGAAGCATCAGCGCCGCGAGCCCCTGCGTTCCCAAAACTGCCCCATAGATAAACACGCCCGCGGCCAGCATCGTGAACCAATAGGCGCCGTAGGATCGCAACACGCCTCGAAAGCCTCCGACGGCGGGGACTTGCACGGTATCGAGTGAGATTGCCGGTTTGCCGGCGAGCCGCAGCTGGATATGGTTGGCGATGGTATCGGGAGTGAGCAGCACGCTTGGTCCGCGATTCATCAGAACGACAACCGCGGCGTCGGAGGGTGGGTCGAAGTAGGCGTGGCTGGTGAAGCCGGAGGTGGCGCCGTTATGCCAGTAGGTTCCAGGATCGACGGTGTAGGCCCACGTCAGAGCGATCTGCTGGCCCCCACCGATGTTCTCGCGAAGCCGATGAGAGAAGACCACAGCAGTGGAGAGCGCCGGATATTTTTCCGGGTGCAGGTTCGCTTCCAAATACGTCAGCATGTCGCCTGCGGTGGAGAAAATCGCCCCCGCGCCTGCCAGTGTGCCATTCCAATCGACAGCCTGTACGGGATGGTGCTTATCGTCGTAGCCCTGCAAGAATCGCCGGTTCTGCTCGTCCGAAAGCTTCAACACCGTGTCGGTCAGTCCCAGCGGAGCCGTGATCTCTTCCCGCAGTTGATCGGAGTAGCTTCTCCCGGCTCGATCCGCGAGAACCTGCCCCAGCAATCCAACTCCAAGACTGCTGTAAACGAAAGTGGCGTCCTCGGGCTTGGCGACCCCGTGAGCTTTCAGGTAAGCGTAAAGTTGTTGCGGTCCGTAGTCGGCGAAGGGATCGGACGGGTCGGCTGGATGGAAGTTGCCGGGCATCGGCGGCAATCCGGAGTGATGTGTTGCCAGGTCGAGCAGGGTAATTTCGTCGCCTGCGGGCTTAGCCACAGTTCCTGCCGGCAACAACTCCCGAAGCGGCTCATCCAGCCGAACCTCCCCTTCAACTATCATCCGCGCCAGAATCAAACCCGTGAAGGTCTTCGAAATGGAGCCGATTTCGAACAGCGAGTCCGGCTTCGCGGCTCCATAGGTGAAGACTCGCCGCTCACCGTGTTTTAAAACTCCGATCGCCAATCCCGCTCCCGTGCCGGGCGCCAGCTCCCCGGTGGTCAATTGCTGTCTCAGGTCGTGGTTCATCACGGATTGCAGATCGCGCGCGGCGACAGGAGCCAGGGCCGCATCGAATTTCATAGCCGGGAGCGCCACCGGCGCGGCACGAGCGGCGAAAACCGGCGGCAACAGCAAGCCCCAGGCGCTGTGCAGCAGAACGATGGTCAAGCCAAGCGCGGTTGCCACTGCCGTTACCTTCGCCAGAAAAATCGTGCGCGCCCGTACCGGCAATGGAGCCAGCACCAGCACGTCGCGCCGGTCCGGGAACGTCTCGTCCCAGCTCAGCACCGCGAACAAACCCACGACCAGCATGGTGGTTGCGATTACGAAATGCTGTGCGATCATCAGGAACACCAGCCCAATGCCGCCGGGCTCATTTCCAGGCAGATTAGGGTCTGACAGGCCGAGCACCGCAGGTAATAGCCACACGCTGACAATTACCAATAACGCCGCAAACTGTCCCAGCAGCTTGTTCGCGTCGCCCTGGGCGTGGGCGGAGAGCACTTCCAGATCGAACACGCGAAAGAGAAATTGCCGATAGAGAACGCGCAACTGCAGCCTGTTCATGCGTCACGCTTCGATCACATTGGCGATCTCGCGGGAAATCGCCGCGGTGTCTTGCTCCACGGCCAGTTGCTGGAAGATTGCCTCGAGGGTAGGCACCGACATCAATGCCCGCAGGTGTTCAATCGAATCGTCGGCGACAATCTTGCCTCGATGTAAAATCACGACGCGGCTGGAGACGCGCTCCACGATTTCCAGTTCGTGCGAACTGAACAGCACCACTTTTCCGCGCGCGGCCAATTCCTGAATCAGGCTCCGCAGCACCAATCCTGTGCCGACGTCGAGCCCGGAGAATGGTTCGTCCAGCAACAGCAGATCCGGATTGTGCAACAACGCCGCGGAAAGCAGCACCTTTTGGCGCATGCCCTTCGAGTAGGCCGAAATCGGCACGTGGCGGTCCTCATGGAGGGCCAGTAAACGCAACAGGGCGTCGATGCGATCGGCCGTCGGCCTCGCGGGCAGATTCCGCAGTTGGCCTACCATCACCAGATACTCGAGGCCACTCAGATGTCCGTACAGATGCGGCTCTTCAGGTACGTACCCCATCCGATGCTTATAGGCCATCAGATCGCTCTCGATGGGTTTCCGATTGAATAGAATTCTGCCGGAGGTTGCTTGGAGGAGCCCGGAAATCATCTTCATCGTGGTGGATTTGCCGGAGCCGTTCGGCCCCAGATATCCGGTGATTTCGCCGGCGCACGCCGAAAAACTCACATCGTCGACGGCCGCGATACCGCGGAATCGCTTGGTGACGTTGTGCAATTCCAGCTTCACGACTATCGCCCTGATTTCGCCGCCGAATTGGCGGCTGCCGAAAAGAGGCCGCTCCAGGAGCCATCCAGGCAGAGCCACTGTGATTTCTGCGCATAACTTGCCGAGATCTCCGAAGTGTGTAGCAGCCCATGTCCACGCGAGCATGTCGATTCGGCGCCATACCATTCCAGGAACGTCTGCGAAGGAGTGCCGATGCGAACCGGCTTGGTGAGCAATCGCAGGCACACCGGGCAGCGGCGCCGTTGATCGGCGAAGACCCAGCGCAAAGCCAGTATGCAAGCCAATATAAACACCGGCGTGATCGGCCCCAGGGCGACAAACGCGCAAAACATCAATGGGTGTATGAGCGCGATCTTCAGAGCCAGAAAGATCCCTCTGCAGAGCCTTCGATGCCAGGGCGTCCGATAGCGACTGGCCGGCGCCCAACCCACTGCAACTGTCGCGGGTATAAGCAACCAGGAAAACACCAGCATCGAGACACAGCCCCTTGGCAAGTCGCCAGCTCTCACGGGCGCTATAGCGTCCTGAGCCGGCAGGCAAACCGCAATGCAGAGGCTCACCGCCGCGAGCGTGGCCAGAAGAGCGAGACAACTCAGCGGGGAATCAAGATGGATTCCAGTTCGCTTCACTGGATTCGGGTTATTCCTCCTCAACCAAAACGCATCGCGGAAGGAGCCCAGACAGAACAGCGTTGCCTGGCGCGGCCGGATATACCAAAGTTCGGACTGCCACTCTTGAACCCACTCGGCGCGCTGATTGCCAGGCGCTAGCAGAGAGGCGGCGCGTAGGATAGAGTAGTGCAGCCATTCGCTCTTCATCTGTTCGCGACCCCCTCCTTTGACGCCAGCTTGGCAAGCAACGGATAGCGCTTTCGCGACGCCTCCAGCGCCGCCTCCCCGGACCGGCTTAACTTGTAGTACTTGCGCGAAGGCCTTAACTCGGCATCGGCGATCGACTGGCGCTCCCACTTGGATCGAATCAACTGATCGCGTTCCATCCGGCGTAACGCAGGGTAAACAGTGCCGCTGGGAAGGCCGGTCACCTCCATCACCGTATAGCCATAAATATGTCCTGCATCGATGGCTTGCAGAATCATCGCCGACGTGTGGGATAGTCTCGGACTGTCTGCCATGGTGGAAGTATACCTATGTAGAGATCTACGTGCAAGGGGAAAAATTTGGCTGGAGCTAGCCGGGAAGTTCATCTTCCAGGAGATTGGCTAAACGCGCTCGCGGCCGGCCCGTTCCCACAATCACTGGAGGCGCGTTTGCGGCATCACGCCGCGATATACTCTCTGTCGGACCGGTACAAAATATTGTTCAGGTCAATGCCGGACGGACGCGTGATCCAGACGGTAACCCGAACGGTAACTCGAACGACTAAACAGAGAAGGGAATCATGATGACCGTTCTACGAAAGATTCTTGGGACCAGTATCGCGATCGCAGTCGCCCTGACGGTCAGCGAGCCGGCCTCGGCCTTTGCACAGGCAGAAGGCGCTGGCCCTGCAGCGCCGGCTCAGAGTGCGGGCGCCGGAGGTGGTGGACAAGCTGGCGGCCGCCGAGGGCGAGGCAGCGCGCCGCTGTACACGCCTGCACCCGGTGCGAAGGACCTGAAAGCAGTCCTTTTCAACTGGGCCTGGTATATGGGCATGCTCCGAAGCAGCGAGGAACGAGACCTGATCATGTCGCTCGAATACCAGGGCAAGGGCACCATTCAAGTGGCCGGACAGCCCTGTAATGTAACGAAGTATCGAACCAGCATCAGCTACCAGACCTCAGGCGAGCGGATTCAGTACACGGGCACTCGGCCCAATGGCCAGTCGTGCTCCAATGTCGAAGTCCTCAGTGGAGCGTATGCCTGGGATGAAGACATTCCTGGCGCCGAGCTCGTCGCCGGTAAAGGCAAGGCGACGCCCATGCCCGCAACTGTAGAGGAACGGATGATTCGCCTGTGGGCAAGTCCGCAAGGTGCGTTCAAGGGCGCCATGGCGGGGATAAGCGATCCACCGGAAATGGCGCCCAGGCCGCAACGGGTACCGGCTGACGTCTCGAAGGCGGGGAAAACCTCCGTCCTGTGGGAAGGCAATAAGCCGGTCGTGACATTTCCGATTCCGGGCGTCCCCAACGCGATCGCGACCGTCACACTCGACGCGAAGTTCATGCCCGAGCGTGTCGTGGTGAAAAACGGATCGAACACTTACGAGTTCACCTACAGCGACTACAAGGACTGGAACAATCCTTTGAATCCTGCCGAGGCTTTCTACGCGGGCAAGATGACGGAACGCAAGAACGGCGCCGTTGTCCGCGATATTACGACGACGCTGACGGAGACGGGACAGATGTATGTGGTGATGCCGGTTCCGGCCAGCGTCAAGGCGGCGATCACGCCAACGAATCAGCCTCCTAACTGGACCCTGAATGTCGACGCGGCGAATTCCAACAGACCGGCGACGCAGACCGCAGCCGCCGTAACGCCGCGGCTGGCCAATGGACATCCGGATATGACGGGAATCTGGAGTGGCCCCCCTCTTCAAATCACAGGTAGTGGGAACCGCCGATGTGGTCCAACGCAGGTGAAGGGTGGGGGAATCAGCCCCGACACCGGCTGCACAACCGCACAAGACAACTTCTGGGTGGATTATGAGTGGATCTCGCCCTCGCGGTTTGGGCCGAGTCGTCCCGTTTACAAACCCGAGTTTTGGGACAAGATTCAGGAACTCGATCAGTGGACGAACAAGTACGATCCAGTCATGACCTGTCAGCCGCTGGGACTCCCGCGGCAGGGCACGCCCCGACGGATCATCCAAACCGACAAAGACATCATCTTCTTCTATGGGCAATATTCCGATTACGGCGGCGGAAACACGGAATTCCGCGACATCCCCATCGACGGACGCGCGCGTACGGCGGAGAAGTCGATCGAAGCGACGTACTATGGGTATAGCATCGGTAAATGGGAAGGCGATACGCTCGTCATTGACTCCACTTCGTTCGTGGATACGACGTGGTTGGGACGAGGAGGCCTCTTCCATTCCGACAACATGCACATCATTGAGAAACTCACGCGTGTTGGAAATGAACTCCACTACGACATGACCATCGAAGATCCGGATTCTTTCATTGAGCCTTGGGTGATGCCGACGCGAATCCTGCGGCTCAACGGCAACGCCGATCCTGTTATTGCGGAACGCGCCAATTGCGAAGTGTACGAAACAGGCAAAATCAGTACTCAGCTTCGACACTAACCGTTCTTTAGTTAGCAGAAACGCCCTTCGTCTGGCGATGCCGGCCGACACATCCGCGGGACCCGACTACCTGCTCGTCTCCAACCTCGACAGCTCAACCGCCCGGCGCAATCCAATGAGTGGAAGTTCGGGGACAAACTCATCGAACAGCTTTTCTTCTTCGAAGAGCCGTCCGAAGCCGCCCGTTCCCACAATCACAGGAGGTTCGTTGGCGAAGCGTTCTTTTGTGATGGAGGCGGCGAGTGATCGCATGGTAGCCAGTGCGCCATAGTACAAGCCGGATTGGATGCTTTCCACGGTGGAACGCCCCAAGACCTCGGCTGGCCGGACAATCTCCACTGTGGGCAGCCGGGCCGTCTTCGATTCCAACGCTTCCATCGAGGTATTGATCCCAGGCGTGATAATCCCGCCCAAATATTCTTTGTCTTTGCTAACGGCGCAGAGCGTTGTCGCAGTCCCAAAATCTACAATCAGCAGATTGCGGCCGGGAAATCGGGAGAGCGCACCAACCGCGTTTGCGATCTTGTCGGCGCCAACTTCTAACGGGTTACGATAGCGAATTTTCAGTCCTGTTTTCGCTCCAGGCTGCAGCAGGAAAGGTTCGAACTGGAAGTACTTGCGGAAACAGTTTCGCAGCGAGTGCACGGCATCGGGCACCACGGAACAAATGGCGGCCATGTCGATCTCGTCTGGATCGACACCATTTTCGCGAAGAGCGGCCCGAAAGAAAGTTCCGAACTCGTCTGAAGAGGCCCGGATACTCGATGACCTCCGGAAGGTGAGCTTGAGATCCTCACCGTCATACACTCCTCCAAAGATTTGGCTATTGCCGACATCCAGTGCAAGAAGCATAATCAGCCACGCTGCGGGATCGGTACGTTATCGATCAGCCGCACACCTTCCAGAGAGGCCGCGGCCAGCCGTCTGCCCCAGTGCTCCTCCACATAATCCACCGCAAAGCCCGCCGCCTCGAGGGCTGCGCGCGCTTCCGTGATATTGGCCGCCGTGGATAGGACCCGAAACAAGGCGGCCGTCTTCTGTTTCGAACACGGCGATAACAATCTGTTCCGAGAGCTTTCCGCAAGTCCCGACTCCTCGCGCACGGTCGGACAGCCGATGATTTCCGTGGGAATGAAAAGATCGTGCACCAGGTCGGCGATGACTTTCAGTTGCTGATAATCCTTCTCTCCGAAGTACGCGCGACCCGGGCGGACCACGTTCAACAGCTTCAGCACGACGGTCATTACACCCTGAAGAAAGCCAGGACGATATGTTCCTTCCATCAACCGGTATGTATCATCGCACTCCATTCGAAAACGGTAACCATTTGGATATAGTTCTGAGGCGCTCGGGATGATTACTTCGTCGGCGGCGAGATTCTCGAGAAGCGCGAGATCGCGATCCAGCGTGCGCGGATACCGATCGAGATCGTTTGGATTGTCGAATTGAGTGGGGTTTACGAAAATGCTGACAACGACGATCTCGTTTTCGCGCCGGCATCGCTCCACAAGCGATGCATGTCCACGGTGAAGCGCTCCCATGGTGGGAACGAAACCGATACTGCGGCCAGCGAGTGCGCGCCGCCGGTCCATCCAACCGGACAAAGTGTTCCAACTGCGCATCAAGAATAACTCTCCTCGGATGCCGGAAAGGTTCCTGCTTTCACCGCTTGGTCGAAGTGTGTCACTGCATTCAGCACATTGCCTGCGCCGTCAAGGAACGGGCGCGCAAACTTCGGCTGAAAATCGATGTTCATTCCAAGCAGATCCTGGAGTACGAGAATCTGGCCATCACATCCCACACCGGCGCCGATGCCGATGGTCGGAATGCGAAGAGTTTTTGTGATCTCGGCCGCCAGGCTCGCCGGAATGCACTCCAGCACGATCGCAAACGCGCCAAGCTGTTCGAGAGAAGCTGCCTTAGAGCAGATGTCCCGCGCCGATTCATCGCTTCGGCCCTGCACTCGAAAGCCGCCGTAGGCGTGAACGGATTGGGGTTGCAGTCCCAGATGACCCATGACGGGGATTCCGCTTTGAACCAGTCGCCGAATCACGTCCTCATGCCCATCGACACCCTCGATCTTCACGGCATGTGCGCCGGCGGTCATCAAGCCCTGTGCCGAACCGAGAGCCGCCACCAGTCCCTTGCGGTAAGAGAGAAATGGCATATCTGCAACCACGAATTTATTGGCGGCGCCGCGCGCGACCGCCTCGGTATGAAGGCGGATCAGTTCAACGCTGGCCGACAAAGTGGAATCGTGGCCGTGCATAACCATGGCGGCACTGTCGCCAACCAGAATTCCATCGACGGCCGTTTT
>Ga0213875_10002562_pt1 | contig 10831 bp, 6 predicted proteins | sample BarmaccomBMRX_R8_FD_160105 | JGI IMG/M metagenome (GOLD analysis project Ga0213875, IMG submission 160105) | Root-associated microbial communities from Barbacenia macrantha in rupestrian grasslands, the National Park of Serra do Cipo, Brazil - RX_R8 | ecosystem: Host-associated > Plants > Roots... | reverse complement strand
TTGCTCATCGCCACGGCTCCGCGAAGTGCTTATCAGGAACGACGCCCTTTGCGCTGATCATCTCATCGTTGCTGAGGGCCGACAAGACCCGGAGCCTATCCAGGCGCAGCGTGACCGGCTTCGGCGTGGCCCCGGAGGCGACCCCGGCTTTCATGTCGTAGATTTCTACAGGGCCTGTCTTCATGGCGGCGGGCGACATCGCCGCCATCCAGCCCCGGATGTAGAGATGGCCGTCATGCTTGATCAGATGCCAGGCCGTGCCCATGCTGGAAAAGTTGGCGATGCTGACACCGTCCGGAGTCGCCGACAGTGCGCTCTGGACGGGCACGCCGTCCTTGACCTCGCCCAGCGTGCGGAGGATGGACTCCCGCCCGCCGGCATCCTGCACGACGGTTCCCGGCGGCGCGGCGATCGTCGTCTCCGCCGGGGCGGCGGGCACCGGGGCCGCCACCGGGATGGAGACTGCCGTGGGCGGGTGGCGCAGATTCAGCGTCGTGAGGCCCAGGAACAACAGCGCCAGCACGGACGCACCGGCCCAAGCCAGGCCGCTTCCTCGGCGTGCCTTTCCCTGCCGGGCCTGCTGCGTCCGCGCCGCCCGCACCTCCTGCAGCAACTCCTCCGGCGTTGCCTCCAGGCCCAATTCCCGCACGGCCTCGCCGATGGTCACGGTGCCTTCCAGGTGCTGTGCCGCCTCCTCGCGTCGGGCCTGATAGCGGGCCACCGCGCGGGCGAACTCCTCCGCGGTGACGCGCACCTGCGCCGCCGGGACGTCTTCCTGCAAATTCTGGTCGTGTTGCAACATCAGCGTACCCCTGTCTGCGTCGTCCATTCGGCGCGGGAGATGGGTCGGTACGTGTCATCGGAGATGGCCTCATGCCGGACACGCTGCGCCCCCGCGTAGAAGTCCCGGTAGATCGCCACGCGCATACCGTCACGCCCCGTCAAGTGCCAGCGCGAGCGCGCCACGCCCGCGCCGGGCCGCATAAGCGCCGGGCTGGGGGCGAACCAGTCCAGCGCCCGGCTCCGCAGCACGACATGGTTTTCCTGGCCCCGTCCCTCGATGCGGCAGACCAGCATCAGCCCCTCGCCGGCGGCGCGGACGGTCAGCGGCCAGGGATAGGGGTTGCGGAAGCGCAGGTCCACGCCGGAATAGGCGACGGCGGCATCCCGCCCCGGCGGCGCGTAGCCCGGCGCGAACGTGTGGGGGTGACGCTCCAAAATCGGCAGTCCGGCCAGCAAAGCCGCGTTATAAAGCGTCGTGGAGCACTGACAGACCCCGCCGCCGTAGTCGTCCACCAGCACCCCATCGTAACTGACCGGCGCTTTCAAGAAGCCCCGATCCGCGCTCCACCCCCGCACCGTGCGGCTGAACGAGAAGGTCTGCCCCGGCGCGATCACCGCGCCGTCAATGGCCGCCGCCGCCCGCCGCGCATTGTACCGCTGGTGCGGCGTCCGCCCCGCTAAATCCGTCCCATACGTCCCCAGCACCGTGCCGCTTGGCGTCGCTGGCCGAGCCGTCAAGAGGCCCAGTGCTGCCAGAAGACACACGCCGAGGGCGATCACCAGCGCATGAATCCCCGGCGAGTGAAGCGCCAGCGAATAAATTCGCCGCTCGGGAGCCTGCGGCTGAGTGTCCGCCCGCGCGGACACGCGCTCTTTGTCCGCGCAGGCGGACATTCGGCATCCGCGCCACCGAGCGGCGAATTTATTCGCTGACTCTCTTTCCGGCTCTCTTGGTTCGTTATTCCTTCGCATCTATCTGAATCTTATCGGCATGGCCCCCCAGCGCATATAAAGTCGGGTCGGCAGTGCTGGTGAGCAGAGTGGGCATCACGTCATAGGCCCCCGGCGTCTGGGCCTGTAGGTGGTAGTCAATCTCGTGCTCGCCGCGCGTCATGTCATGGACGAAGAAGACAATCCGGTCGTCGCGCACATCTGTATAGTCCCACCAGTTGTCCCACGTCCCGGCGTCCTCCCCGGAGACCTCGGCGACGCGGCAGCCGGCGGGGACGGGTTCCTCCACCACCACCCGCGAGCCGGGGCGGACGCAGTCAATGATCAGGCGGACCAAGACGCTCTCACCCGCGTTCAAATGCGTGTCCGGCGCGGGCACGGTGTCTTCCCACAGGAAGTTGCGCCGCGAGGTCAGCCGCAGGTAGACGCGCCTGACCCGGTAGCCCGATGGCGCGGGCGGCAGCGGGACGCCGTCAGGGTAGCGGATGTGGTCCACCAGCCGCGTCCACAGCGTCGGCGGGGGCGGCGCGGTGGGCTGCGCGAGGCACTGCCGCAGGTCCAGTGAATAGTACAGCCGGCCCATCCCGACCTTCTCCAGCGAGACGGTATTGGCCCCCGCGTGGAGCGCCGCACCTGGCACGTCAATCACCCGATCCGGCTGGAACACGGAGCCGACGCCGAAGCGGATCTGCCGAACGGGGTGGCCGTTGAGGAACAGTTTCGCGGTGAAGTCCGGCTGTCCCTCCTGGGCGCGGCTCATGTATTGCGTGAGGGCGAGGAGGACGACGGCGGTGGTGTCCGGGTCGCCCCAGTGGTCGCCGCTGAGCCGGGTCATCAGCCAGCGGGCCGCGCCGTCGGCGCGCGGATCGCCGGGCAGGACGGACTCGGCGGCGAGCAGCGCCCAAGCGGTCGCCTCGGTGTCCGGCGCGTCCTCGGCGATGCCGGCGGCCTGCGGGTGGAACCGGGCGGGCCAGGAGACAAGCGTACCCGTCTGCCGCGCGCCGCGTCCCAGTTGATTGACCAGGGAGAGCGCCTGGACGTGTCCGTCTGGGCCAAGTCGCTCTGATGCCAGCGCCGCACGGGCCAGGTCGGCGCAGCGGGGGGAGGCGGGGACGGCGAGCCAGCGACTTTGCAGGTAGCGTAGCGTGTCCTGCGCGTCCTGCGCCCGCCCCAGATGCGCCAGCGCGAGGGAGGCGAGCGCCAGGTCAGTGTCCTTGCCGGGCCGGGCGGAGCGTTCGGCATCAATCACCTGGCTGCGCAGGGAGCGCGCGGCGGCGTCCAGCACACTGGGGGTGACGCGGAAGCCCGCGTCGTGCGCCCGCGCCAAGCCCCAGGCGGCGTCGGCGGTCATCCACAGGTCCGGCTTGCCGGTGGAGAACCAGCCCCAGCCGCCGCCGCTGTTCTGGAAGCGGGCGAGGCGGAGAACGCCGCGCTGGGTCATGTCGCGCAGGCGGGCGCAGGTTTTGTCGCTGAGGCGGAAGGGATTGGCCGCGCCGCCGAGGGCGAGATCCGGCAGGAAGGCGCTCACGGTGGCATCGGTGCTGCTGTAGGGGTAGGCGGCGAGATAATCCAACGCGGGCAGCACCAAGGAGGCCAGGGAGGGCGCAAGGCGCACATGGAGGACGGAGGAGCCGGGCAGGGCGGCGGGGTCCAGCGTGATGGACTGGGAGACGCGGTGCAGCAGCGTCCCGGAGTGCCACACGTCCTGTATCGCCCCGTGCGGCAGGACGGGGATGGGCTGGGCGACGCCGTCGGAGAGCGGCCCCGCCTGCGCCGTCACCTGCGCCTGGATCGGGCCAGGCTGGGCGGCGCTCACGTCCCACGTCAGCCGCGCCGGCGCGCCCGGCGGGACGCTTACCGTCCGGGTTAGGTCGTCGCGCGACACCGTGAGGCCGGTGGCGGCGAGCTTCACCTGGGCTTGCAGCGGCGCGTTGGTGTTGTTATGCACCAGCGCGATGAACTGGCCCGTGTCGCCCGCTGTCAAGAAAGGCGGCGTCTCCAGACGCACCAACAGGTCCTTATTGACCGTGAACTTGCCGACGCCCTTGCCGACCCGCGTGTCTTTGGTCTCGCCGACGCAGGTGATGCGCCAGGTGGTCAGATTGTCCGGCAGGGTCAGCGGGACGGTGGCGAGGCCGTCGGGGCCGGTGCGGACGGCGGGCCGCCAAAGGGCGGTGTCGGGGAACTTGCGCCGGATGTCAATGCCGGTCTCCCCCTTGTCCACGTCGCCCTCGTAAATCTCCTTGCACGAGCTTTCCGTCTGCACCGCATCGTACTGCTCCGCCTGCATCGCCTCGCCGATGGTGTCCGATGACTCGGGCTGGATGGCGTAGATGGCCTCGTCCACGACGCCGATGGAGACCTCAGCGGGCACGAGCCGCCCCTGCGCATCCCGCGTCTGCACCCGAATGGTCGCGGGGTCACCGGAATGGTAATTTTGGCGGTCGGCGGCGACCGAGACGTTGAGGATGCGCCGGTCGTCGGCGACCACCAGGTTCTCATCGTCCCGGCTGCTCAGGAACTGCTTGTTCCAGACGCAGCAGACGGAGACGGTGACGCCGGGCGCGTCCTCCGCGCCGATGGGTAAGTCCATCGCCGTCGCCCGCCGCGCCAGCGGCACGACGTAGGCGTGGTACAGCGTCCGCCCCTCCACCGTGACCAGGGCCGAGGGGCCGGGGTGGGCGGTGCTGATAAGCACGTGGGCCGTCTGGCCCGGCCCATACCGCTTCTTGTCCAGCATCACGGACAGGTCGGGCGTCTCGGCGGGCAGGTCCTCGCTCGCCCCCAGCACGGGGATGTCTGTTTCCGTCGTGATCGTGTTACCGCGCGCGTCCGTCGCCGACAGCCGCACGGTCAGATCGCCGGCTCGGGGAACGGACAGCGGCACGGCCGCCTGCCCATCGGGGCCGGTGGTGATATGTACGTCCGAAACCGGCGTGTCCACCTCCCGGCCATCCCGCCAGGCCTCGTAAACCGTCTTGATCGTCACCGCCTGCCCGGCCTGCGGCCCGCCGCCCTCCCCCGCCGCCTTCACGGCCACGGTGAGCGGGTCGCCTGGATGACAGAACTGCGCGGAAGGCGTTGCCTCCAGCGAGAACAGTCCCTGCGCCACCGTCGCCGTGCCCTCGGCATGAATGTCCTCGCCGGAGGTGTCCTTCACGTCCGCCTGCACCGTGTAGGTCTGGTCCCCGGAGTCCTCCGGCGCGTCTTTGGTGGGGATGCGGACGTGCGCCTGCCCCTTGTCGTCCAGATGCACCGTCTCGTCCACGGTCTGCTCCCCGGCCTCCGTGTTTTCTTCTTCTCCGGCCCGGAACCGGAAGGGATGCGCCTGCTCGCGGCCCGAATCGTCAGCACGATAGGCGGTGATCTGGGCCTCGGCCCCGGCGACGGGGGCACCGTAGTAATAGGAGGCCGTCACCGTCGCGTCAATGGTCTCGCCGCGAATGTAACGGTCTTTGGAGAACGTCACGGACGCCTGGTACTCCGGCTTGTGGTAGGCCGCGACATCGAACGTCGCCTCCTGCGTCTCCTCACCCATCTGCGTCCGAATCGTATACTCGCCCGTCAGCGCCTCCGGGGACAGCGCCAGCGTCGCCGCCCAGGAGCCGAACTCGTCCGTCGTGAGCTGCTGATGGCTGATCAGCGTGTCCTGCCCGTCCCGCACGTCCAGCGTGACCGATTGCCCGGCGGGCACGGAGAACCCGGCCTTCGGGTCAAACCAGCGCGTGACGCCCTTGATGTGGACGCTCTGCCCAGGCCGGTACACGGGCCGGTCGGTGTAAAGGAACGCCCGCAGGTCCCGGCCGCTGGAGGCCGTTCCGTTGCTGCCGGGGCTGTTCAGATTCTGCGACAGCGCGACCACAGAGGCTCCGTCGCGCGCGACCAGCGTGCCCTCGCTTTCTTCTCCGCCGCCCTGCGTAGACAGACGAGCCAGGCCCTCCGGCGACGTGCGCGCCTGGCGCAGCAGTTTGCCGGCTTTGCCAACTTGGTCATAGAGCAGCACCGAGGCGTTGGCGACGGGTTGGCCCGTGGCGATGTCGGTCACATAGGCCAGCATCTGACCGCCGAACGTCTTGCGGACCAGGACCAGATGCGTCACCAGCGCCCACGCAATGGCGGTCACGTTGTCCCCATCGTCCCGCGTGTGGGCGGTGACGCGGTACATCCCCGGCGGCAGCGGGCCGAGCGGGACGCGCTCCACGAAGGAGCCTTCCGCGTCGGCCTGCGTGACGGTGTAGGTCCAGTGGCGGACGGGGGAGAACTGGCCGGGCCACTGAGGAGTCTTGTCCGCGCCCTCGGCGTCCGAGGCGCGGTCTTCCGGGCCAGCCAGCAGGTCGGGCTGATGGGCGAGCGTGCCGTTCAGGTCAAGCCGATCTACGGAGACGCCGACAGCGCGCGTCAGCAGCAGGCCGTGCAGGGGCAGTACCGGCGACTCCTGGGGCGTCCAGTTGCGCGTGGAGATCTCAAAGCCGAGGCTGGACGCATACCGATCCAGGGCGAGCGCGAGCCGCTCGGTGTGGCCGTCGGTGATGATGACCGTCCGCTCCTTGTCCAGCTCGTGCCCGGACGAGGATGCCTGAAGTTTATATTCCCCAGCGGGGAGGTGTTGCAGCGAGAAATGGCCCTGCGCGTCCGTGCGGGCGGACCAGTGGTCCTTCTTATCAGGCGCCTCGCCGGCGGCGTCCAACTCCGTGTCTCTCTGGCTGTCCTGATGCCATCCGGGCGGGGCGGACGTGTCGCCGCGCGCGTTCCGAGGCGGGGTCTCCGCATCGTCCTCGTCGTCCGTGTCACGGCCCGTGTCCCGGTCCAGTGAGATCAGCACGTGGGCGAGCGGCTTTCCCGTGTCCGCGTCCATGCAGACGCCCGCGACCTGTCCCTCCGGCGGCTGGGTCAGCGCGATCAACGCCAGCGCCCCGGCGGTCATCAAGATCGCGGCGGTCAGCGCCATGCGCCGACGCAGCCTGGGAAAATCGGGGGCGGCCATCGTGTCCTCCTCCTATACGACGGCGCGGCGCGGGGCGCGTCCGGGCACGAACAGGCGCAGCACGAGCAGCAGCGCGGCGCCCAAAATGACGGCGACCCGCAGGTAGCGCGTGGGCGGGTTGATCTCTTGTAGCGCCGGCAGGAACTGGAACAGCATCAGGCTGAAGAGGACGCCGCCGACCGCCAGGGCGGAGGCGCGGCGGTCGGCGTCCCCATCCAGGGCCGCCAGAAGCTGCCCCAGCGCCGCGCCCAGCAACACGCCCGCCACGGACCGGGGCGGCCAGAGGTAGTCCAGCAGCAGGGCCGGCACGACCAGCGCCAGCAGCCATTGCAGCGCGATTGCCCAGCCGGGCAGCCGCCCCGCCGAGGCGTCCCGCCGCGCCCACTCCGCCGCCAGCAGCGGCAGCAGCGCGCCCAGTCCGATGGCGAACAGGTCCCAGGTGTCCCCCGGCCCGGAGGCACGCACGGCGTCCGTGTTCTGCAGGACCGCCAGGCGGTGGATCAGCAGCACGGAGCCGAAGCCCAGCCCAGCGCCTATCGCCGCGTCCGCCCGCCGCGTGAGCATTCTCGGCCCGGCAACGAGCCACCCGCCCAGCAGCAGCAGCCCCAGGCCGTAACCCGACCAGAGCGCGAAGGCCAGCGCGCACCCGGCGACGATCAGCACGAAGCCGACCAGCGGCCCCAGCCGATCGCCGGACGTCTCCGTCGCCTCCCCCTCGGTGTCGGGCCGGACGGACAGTGCGCCGAGCAGTCCGAACAGCGCCGCGCCCATTCCCAGCATCTCCAGAGGCCGCCACGAATGGGCCAGCCGCGACAGCAACACGGCGACCAGCAGGCCGGCGAGGAGAGTTGGGAGGGCAGGGGGCAGCGAAGGGAAACGGCGTGCCAGCCCCGCGCCGACCGCCGCGCCCAGTGAGAGTCCGCCCCCCAGCAGCAGCGGGATGCCCGCCCAGTACATGTCGCCCAGGATCTGGGCGCGGACAAACCCCAGCACCGTCGCCGCCGCCAGCCCCAGGACGTAGAGCATCGCCAGCGCGGACGCAGAGGCGGCGTCACCGTCGGTATCGTCAGTCGGGGAGCGCAACAGCGACGGGGCGACGTCCAGGCACAGTACGCTCAGGGCGACCCCGAGGGCCAGGGAAGTCAGGCCGGTGATCTCGCCGTGCGTCAGCCACAGCCGTCCGCCGGCGACCAGGGCCGTGCCGAGGCCCAGCAGGCGCGGAGGACGCGCCGGAGAGGCCGCGCCCCGGCACAGCAGGACCAGCCCCGCGCCGCCGAGCGCGCCCAGCAGCAGCCCGCGCGCCCCGATCACGTCCACCCCCGCCGCCGCGCCCAGCCGCAGGCTCCCCAGCGTCCCGCCGATTACGGCCAGCAGCCAAAGGAGCAGGAGCGAAGGCGGGGGGCGATCCGGGGAGGTGGCGGTCGCCGCGCCGCGCGCTAGGCCGCCGAACAGCAGCGCGGCCAGCCCGGCGACCAACGCAAACCAGGGGAACAGCCAGAAGTGATTCGCCACGGCAGCACCTCCGCGAAACCGGCAGCAATGTCTTCACTTTGTATCAGGCAGGCTGGGGCTGCTGCCTGGGGTATCCTTGTTCCTGCCATAGAGACAGGAACGCCCATTGAGCGGGAACCTCAGATATTATTGTGCCACACAATCGGGCTTAAAGCAACTGTCCCCGACCGAGCCGCACAGTGATCGAAAAATGAGGCGCACTGATCCCTTTCGCCGCCTCGCCGCGCCTTACTGATGATGGTGGATGAAACTGATGAGGAACTTGTCCGTCGAGTGCTGGCGGGGGACCGGCTGGCGGCAGGGCGGCTGACCGAGCGGCACCGGCGCACGGCCTTCGCGCTGGCGTACCGGACACTGGGGAATGCCGACGACGCCCAGGACGTGGCGCAGGAGGCGCTGGTCTACGCCCTTCAGCGCCTCCCCGACCTGCGCGCCCGAGGCCGGTTCGCGGCCTGGCTGCGGCACGTCACGCTCTCCCTGTGCGCCGACTACCGCCGACGCCGGGGCACGCGACGGCTGGGGGAGCCGCTGACCGCCGTGAGCGAGGCCAGCGAGGAGAATGACTTCGCCGAACGTCTCGCCATCCGTGACGCCGTGGCGCACCTGCCCGACGCCCTCCGCACGACGTTGCTGCTGCACTACGTCGGCGGCTGGTCGCGCGAGGAGGTGGCCGACATCCTGGCGATCCCCCTCAACACGGTCCGCAGCCGCCTGATGGCCGCCAAACGCCGCCTGCGCGCCGACCTGGGCGCATCACTCCTGAAAGGAAAACCCATGCCTGCCGAGACTTTTGCTCTGTCGGAAAATCACACGTCGCTGATTCAGGTTGCCTTCCCGGGGGCCAGTGTCCTGTCCGTCCAGCCTGACCCGGAGCCGTGGCAGCCGTTCACGCCGCGCGTCAAGCTAGCGCTGGCCGACGGCACGGAGAAGACCGTGGACTTCCGGGGCGACATTGACCCGGAACGCGCCGCGCTGGTTCCTGTGCTGGAGCGCCTGAACATCCCCGGCCCCCCGATCATTCATGGGCCGGTGGCCGACGGGAACGGCTTTCTCAGCCTCTGCGAAGTGCCGCGCGGCGAGAACCTGACGCTGTGGGCGCTGGGCGGGACGCCGCACCGTATCCGGCTCGCCACCGAGCGGGCCTTCGAAGGCATTGACCGGCTCCAGGGGGCGACCGACGGCCTGATGGCCGATCCTATTGGGGCCAAACTGCCGCGCCGGACGCTCTCCGATGAGGCGGCGGTCCTCACCGACGATGCCCGGTGGAACGCCGACCCTTGGCTGGCTGAGGAAGGACGCGCCCGCACGGACTGGCTGCGCGACCCCTGGTTCGCGGCGGCACTCGACCAGGTCAAGGCGGCGGTCGCGGACATCCATGCCCCGCTCGTCTATACCAGCTACATGCACTTCTTTCCGCAGGGGTATCGGATCGCGCCGGGCGCCGGCCCCTTCGACGAGCCGCTGGGCTGGCCGCGGGACCCGCGCTACGGGCAGAACCCGCTCACCGAGTTCGTCTACCTCTGGGGGCATTTCGGCGACCCGCTGCTGGGGCTGGCGATGGTCTGGGTCTACGACTGCTATCCGTTCGTGCATACGGGGTTTGTGGAGCAGTTCCTGTGGCGGCGGGGCGCGACGCGGCGCGAGTTCGCGCCCCGGCTGGCCCTCAAGGCCCTGCAGATGGTCGCGCGCGACCTGCCCGTGACGCGCCCGACGGAGGGCGGCGGATTCTGGGACGGACTGCGCGGCTGGGTGGATCAGGCCCTCGGCTGGATGTGACGCGCCGGGGGCGGCGGACCCTGCCCCGTCATTTTGCTTGAAGTGACGGGCCGCGTATGGTATAGTATACGGGAGCGGCATACGGCCGGCGCGTCCGGCAGCAGCGGCAGTGTGACGGGGACATGGACCAATTCGGGGAACGCCTGCCGTGGCAGATCGCGGCGCTGGCCGGCCTGGTCGTCGGGGGCGTCAGCCTGGCGGTAGGGACGGACCTGTGGATGGCCCTGCTGCGGGTGGGTGTCGCGTTCGCCGTGTTCGGGCTGGCGGGTCTGGGGCTGCGCGCCCTGCTGCGCCGGGGGCAGCCGCCGGACGGGGGGCGCGGCGCGCACGTGGATCAGGCGACGCCGCCGATGGGCGTCGAGGACGTGACCGGGCCGGCCGAACGCGCGAGCCGTGAGGGAGATCAGAGCAGGAAATGACGACCACCAGTGCCGGCACAACCGCCGGGAGACCGGGCCCCAGCGCCGCCAACATGGCCGACCTCTGGCAGCGGTTCAAGCGGCGCAAGGACCAGAAGGCGCGCGACCAGATCATCAACCACTACGCCTACCTCGTCAAGATCACGGCGGGCCGGGTCGTCACCAGCCTGCCGCCCAACCTGGAACGCGATGACCTGGTCAGCGCCGGGGTCATGGGGCTGATCAAGGCCGTGGACCAGTTCGACGCCAGCCGCCAGGTCAAATTCGAGACCTATGCCATCGCCCTGATTCGCGGCGCCATTCTAGAGATGCTGCGCGAGGAGGACTGGGTCCCCCGCTCCGTCCGGGACAACGTCAAGACCCTGGAGCGCACGTACTACCAGCTCGAAGTCCGCCTGGGCCGTCC
>Ga0213875_10002561_pt1 | contig 10837 bp, 7 predicted proteins | sample BarmaccomBMRX_R8_FD_160105 | JGI IMG/M metagenome (GOLD analysis project Ga0213875, IMG submission 160105) | Root-associated microbial communities from Barbacenia macrantha in rupestrian grasslands, the National Park of Serra do Cipo, Brazil - RX_R8 | ecosystem: Host-associated > Plants > Roots... | reverse complement strand
CAGCGGGGTGTTGACCGGGTCATAGAGGTTGTCGATGCCGAGCCAGTCCTCGACCTTCTCCACGCCGGATTCCAGGATCCCTACGGTCCGCTTCTTCTCGTCGACCTCGTAGTCGCCCTCGCCGTCCTCGCCGCGGCGCAGCCTCGGCGCGATCTTCGCGAACTCGACGTACCAGCGTGCGCTCTGCTCGGCCGGCCCGCTGATGATCAGCGGAGTTCGCGCCTCGTCGACGAGGATCGAGTCCACCTCGTCCACGATCGCGTAGTGATGGCCGCGCTGCACGCACTCGTCCAGCGACCAGGCCATGTTGTCGCGCAGGTAGTCGAAGCCGAACTCGTTGTTCGTGCCGTAGGTGATGTCCGCCTGGTACTGCTTGCGGCGTTCCGGCGGCGGCATGTCCGCCAGGATCACGCCCACTTCGAGGCCGAGGAACCGGTGGATCCGCCCCATCCATTCGGCGTCGCGCTTGGCCAGGTAGTCGTTCACGGTGACGACGTGCACCCCGTTGCCCGCGATCGCGTTGAGGTAGGCCGGGAAGACGGCGGTGAGCGTCTTGCCCTCACCGGTCTTCATCTCGGCGATGTTGCCCATGTGCAGCGCGCCGGCGCCCATCAGCTGGACGTCGAAGGCCCTCTGCCCGAGGGTGCGCGCCGCGGCCTCGCGGACGGCCGCGAAAGCCTCAGGAAGGAGGTCGTCGAGGGACTCTCCGTCCGCGTACCGCTGCCGGAACTCGTCCGTCATTCCGCGCAGCTCGGCGTCGCTCATCGCGGTGAAGTCTTCTTCGACCGAGTTGATCTGCTCACTGATCCGCTTGAGCTGGCGCAGGATCTTGCCTTCGCCGGCGCGAAGGATGCTATCTAGGATGACTGGCACTTTTCGTCGTGCTCCTCGCGGATCGAGTATGACCTAACCGTGGCGTTGCCGCCGCCCTCCGTACCGGCGGCCATCGCGAGCGGCTAACGGGCCGGGCTTTTACAGGGGCCGGCTGGCGAACCGCCGCGCATCTCCTCCAGAATAGTTGGGAACCGCAGTGATGAGGAGGAGCATCGTGGCCGAGCAGGCTGCATCAGGAACCGTGCAGGGCGCGGGGGGCGTGGGCACCGGGTCACTCGACCTGTCGGCCGGGGGCGGAGAGCACCTCGCGCACCACGGGCGGACCGTCTCCTGGATCGCGATCTCGATCATCACGGCCGGCTTCGTCATCGGCGCCATCGGCTTGGTGCCTCACCCCACCTGGTGGCTGTTCTGGACCGGTGCCGGAATCGCCCTCGCGGGCTGCATCATCACTGCCACCGCCCGCACCGTCCAGTCCGACTGGTACTGATCCCGCGAGGCGCCGCGCCGAACCCTTGCGGGAACGGCAACACGCAAATCCGCGAATCGCGACACCCGTCCGGGAACCGCAACGATGGAAGTCTGCTGTGGTCATAGCCACAGCAGACTTCCATCGCCGTCCCTCGGCTGAAGCTGCGCGTTGACGCGGAGCCCACTCGCGCGAATCCCCTACTGGAACCGCAACGATGGAAGTCTGAGCCGGTTATAACCGGCTCAGACTTCCATCGTGCCGCCTCGGGGGTACCGGGGCGGTGGAGGCACGGAGGCGCCGGGGCGACTGGGGGCGACTGAAGCATGGAGGCAAGTGGGCGCCCGGGGGCCGGGCCGCGGAGGCAGGTGAGCGCCTTGGGGGACTGGGGCGCAGAGGCAGGTGAGCGCCTGGGGGCGGTGAGGACGCGGAGGCGGGTGAGCGCCTGGGGCGAATGGGGGCGGAGACGGATGGACGCCTGGGGCGGTGAGGGCGCGGAGGCAGGGTGGGCGCCTGGGGCGGCTGGGACCGCGGAGACGGGTGGACCTCTGGGGGCGGGCTGGGCGGGGAGGCGGGTGGGGCGCCTCAAGGGCGGCCCGGGAGGGGTGCGCGTCATCTTTGTAGGTGGCCGAGTCGTTTTCGGGCTTGTGACTGGTCAGGCGGGTCGCGTCTGAGTGTGCGGGGTGTTGCAGATGGATTCCCACTGGCTGCTGGCCTGGCGGCAGCGCAGGGCGATGATGGCGTCTGCGCCCCCGGTGGTCCAGTGCATGCCTGCCTGTTTCAGGCGCTGGCCGACGATGGTCCTGCACCCGGCCTCCACGACGCCGGAGCCGGCGAACAGGCCGTACTGCCTGAACCAGTGGTAGCGCATGCGGGGCGCGTTGTTGAGGAAGTATCCGAGTTCCCTGTCAGTCTCGGTTTTCTTGACTCCTTCGAGGGAGTACTCGCGGACGGCGGCCTCGATGCCGTCGATGTAGCCGTAGCCGAGGTCTTCGAGGCGGGCGGCGAGCCATTCGCCGTAGCGGTCGCCGAGCATGAACTCCAGGGAGCGGGCCAGGCTGTGCAGGTGCTCGCGGGCGTGGTAGAGGTCGACGACCTGGGTGGCGCCGGGGAATTTGTCGGTGACGAGGTTCCAGATCCAGGCGGCGCCGTCGCCGATGAAGGTGAGCTGCCGGACGTGGTCTGCGCCGCGGCGGATGGCTTCTGCCTTGACCAGGTCCGCGAAGAGGCCCGCGGTCTCGAAGGAGGCGATGTAGCTGGAGGAGGCTCGGTCCCGGAGCGGGTGGCCGTCCTTGTCCAGGGTGTGCTGGGTGAAGAAGACGGCGAGCTTGACCTCGCGGGTGCGGGCGCGGCCGTCCTCGCCCTTGCCGTCGCGGCCTGCGGTCTCCCTGCTGGTCATGGGGACGCCGGTGCCGTCGATCACGCCGTAGAGCATGTCCAGGGCGGGCCGCGGCGGCATGGGGACCAGCTTCCGGCCGGCGATCAGCGCTGACCGCTCGCGGACCTGCCCGGCGTGCGCGGCGCCGCTGGCCTCGGCGGCCCGCTCGACGCGCTTGACGGTCAGGCGCACCCCGGCCAGGTCGTCCAGCATGGACGCGGCGCCGGCGAACGGCCCGGCCGCTGCGGCCTTGTCGTTCATCGCGGTCAGGCCCGGCGACATCGACGTGCCCGCCACGCCGGGCTCGGCGTCACGCGGCGCGAGGCCGTGCCCGCACTCCGCGCAGTGATACCAGGCGCGGTTCAGCGTGACCGGCCCCAGGACGGTGTCGATGACCTTGCCCCGGTAAGAGACGAACACCGCCTCATGGCCGTTCCCGCACGGCACCCGCGGGCCGCGGTGGCCCCGGCCGGCAGACAGCAGCTCCCCGGGCACACCGCAGCCGAGCTTCAGCATCCCGGCCCGGATCACCGTCTCCGCCGCCTCCAGGCCAGCGTCCCCGCAGCCCAGCGACCTAGCGGCTTCCGCGGCCAGTCGCGTGATCTCGGCGGCCCGCTCATCCGCGAGCGCCCTCAGGAGCCCCCCTTTTCCCCTGCCGTCTCTGCAGGGCCCTCATCGCCGGCGCTGCCCGGCGTCACCGGCCGCGCGTCGCAGATCGCGTCGTTCACCTCCGTGACCTGCCCGACCAGGTCCCGGAACCGCTGGTACTCCGCCGCCTCCCGCCGGGCCTTGTCCAGTTCCGGGCCCAGCCTCAGGTGCCGGGCCCGCGTCCGGCCCTCCACCCGCCGGGTCAGGTTGTACTGCGGGCCGTGACCCGGGTGACCAGGTGCCGCGCACGCGCAGTTCGGCTTACCGCACTTGCGGCGCACCTCGTTCAAAGATCCTGGCCGGAAGTCCCCGACCTGGCTCAGCTCCCGGTACAGCTCTTCCCGCCGCTGTTCCAGTTCCGGCAGCTCACCCTGTTCTTCCGGCACCGCAGCCCCAATCTGAGTAACGTCAACACTCAGATTAAGCCTCCAGCCAGCCGCAACCCAGAACCCCTACGAATGTGTCGCGCACCCCCCGGGAGGCGGGGGCGGCGGAATGTCAGACCACGCGGCTAGGGTGGGTTGCGTGGTGGGTGAAAACCGTCTCGTTCGGGATAATCATGAACTTTCAGCCGACGATGTGCGGCGGATCACCCTTTATTCCCAGGGGTTCCTGGGAGCGGACGGGCGGCGCGGCGGGGTCGCCGGGATGCTGCGGCGGGTCGGGGGGGTCCAGCTCGATACGATCAGCGTGCTCGCCAGGTCGCACGAGCTGGTCGCGTACGCCCGGCTCGGCGCGGTTGGCAGAGAGAAGGTCGAGCAGGCGTACTGGAACCCGCGGCGCCCGGCGGCGTTCGAGTACTGGGCGCACGCGGCGTGCGTCCTCCCGCTGGACGAATGGCCGTTCTACGCGTTCCGGCGGCGCGCGTTCCGCGCGCGGGGGCAGCGGTGGCACAAGGTGTCCGAGCGTGCCTGCAAGGAGGTGCTCGCCCGGCTCACCGCGGAGGGGCCGCTGACGGCCACCGAGCTCGGCGGCGCCAAGGGCGGCGGGCCGTGGTGGGACTGGTCGGAGGTGAAGATCGCCGCCGAGTGGCTGCTGGACACGGGCGAGGTCATCTGCGCCCGGCGCAGCGGCTGGCGGCGCGTCTACGACCTGCCCGAGCGGGTCCTTCCCGCGGAACTGCTCGGCGCCGAGCCGACCGACGAGGAGTGCCTCGCTCACCTCGCCGGCGTGACCGCGCGGGCGCTCGGCGTCGTCACTCGTGCCGACCTGCTCGACTACCACCGGCTGAGCGGCTTCGTGAACTCCCGGCCCGGCCGCGCGGCGATCCTCGACGAGGCCGCCGCCGCGGCCGGCCTGACGCCGGTCACGATCGCCGCGCATTCCGGGCGACGTGCCGTCACCGGAGCGCGTGCCGTCACCGGAGCCCGCCGCGCCTCGGCGGCGCGTGGCGTCACCGGAGCGCGCGGCGTCACCGGAGCGGGCGGCATCGTCGCGTGGGCGGATCCGGGCGCGCTCGCCTGGGCGGCGGGGCCGCGGCGCGGGAGGCACCGGGTGACGCTGCTGTCGCCCTTCGACTCGCTGGTCTGGGACAGGAAGCGGACCGCCCGGATGTTCGGCTTCGAGCACAGCCTCGAGGCATACGTGCCCCAGGGCAAGCGAGTGCACGGCTACTACGCCATGCCGGTGCTCGCCGGGGGACGCCTGGTGGGGCGGGTCGACCCCGCGCGGAGCGGGAAGACGCTCCTCGCCAGGCAGGTGACGCTGGAGAAGCCGTCGGCCGCGGAGCCCACCGCCCAGGCGCTGCGCGAGGCGGCGACCTGGGTCGGCTGCGACAACATCGCGGTCGAGCGGGTCCAGCCGGCGCCGTACGCCCAGCGGCTGGCCGCCGCGCTTGGCGCGATCAGCTGAACTCGATGAGCTTCTCCCGGACGGCGATCATGACGGCCTCCATCCGGGAGTGAATCTGCAGCTTCTCCAGGATGTTCCGCACGTGGTTCTTCACCGTGTTCTCGGAGATGAACAGCTCTTTCGCGATGTCGCGGTTGTTCATGCCCCTGGCGACGAGCTTGAGCACCTCCATCTCGCGCTCGGTGAGCTTCGGCGCGGGGACCTGCTGCGGCCGCTCCTCTTCCGCGTCCCGCTTGGCGAGCGTCGCGAACTCGGTGAGCAGCTTGCCGGCCATCGACGGGTTGATCAGGGACTGACCGCCGTGAACCGCGCGGACCGCGCCGGCCACCTCGTCCAGCGGGATGTCCTTGAGCAGGTAGCCACTGGCGCCCGCCCGGATCGCCTCGAAGAGATCCTCCTCCTCGTCACTGATCGTGAGCATCACGATCTTCGCGCTGGGCGCGACCTCCTTGGTCGAGCGGCAGGCTTCGATGCCCGACGTCTTCGGCATCCGGATGTCCATCAGGACCACGTCCGGCAGCGACTCACCGGCCATCGCCACCGCCTCGGCGCCGTCGCTCGCCTGGCCCACAAGCTCGATCCCGTCGTCCTCTTCGAGGACCATCTCGAGGCCGCGGCGGAACAGCGCGTGATCGTCGGCGATCAGCACGCGGATCGGCTCTCCGTCCCCGGGATCCGTCCCGTCTCCGGGATCCGTACCGGGCGCGGCGCCGGGCACCTCACTCGGCGCTGTCCCGGCGGCTGCTCCCGGGGCCGTCCTGGGCCGGTCGCTCACGGCCTCTCCTTCCGCTGCCTTCGCCATTCACGGACAGAATAGGACATGTCACCCGGCATGCCCGTGCCGCCCTCATCCCGGCCAAACACGGCGCTGGCTGGGATGAAGGCCTCTCATCAGACTCTGGCCGACCCGGAGCGACGGCGCAAGCCTGGCAGGCGCCCCGCCGCTCACGGTCCCTGTTCCAGGGCCCCGGGGGCGGCCGCGGGTACCGTTACCGCTCGACCAGGCGGATCACCCCGTAGTCGTAGCCACGGCGACGGTAGACGACGCTGAACTTGTCGCACTGGCTGTCGTGGAACAGGTAGAAATCGTGGCCTACGAGCTCCATCTCCAGCAGCGCCTGGTCGATGGTCATCGGGTGGGCGATGTGAACCTTCTCGCGGACGACCAGCGGGCCGTCACCTTCCATCTGTATGGGGACAAGCCCGTCGGGCGAGGCCTGCGCGTGCCCGTTCTGGTCGCTGGGCGCCCCCTGGGCGCCCTGGCTCTCCTCGCGCGGGCCCGCCGGGCCAGGAGATTCCGGCGGGCTGCCCGCGGCGGCCGTGGCCCGGCCGCCTGCCGCCGCGGGTGCGGCCGATATGGCGGCCAGAACCTCGGGCGAGCGTACAGAAAGATCGGCGTGTCTCACCTTCCGGCGGTCACATGCCCTGCGGAGCCTGGCGTCGAGCTTGGCGAAGGCGAGATCGAGAGCGGTGTACCGGTCGTCCGCGGCCGCTTCGGCGCGGATGGCCGGGCCGCGAGAGCGGATGGTCAGCTCGACCCGCTCGCTCCGGTCCGACTGCCGTGGGTTGCGTTCCTTGGAGACCTCCACGTCCACCCGGATCGCCTTCTGATCGAGCTTCTCGATCCTGGCGAGCTTGGCGGCGGCGTGCCGGCGGAAACGCTCCGGGACACTCGTGTGCCTGCCCTTGAAGGTGATGTCCATCATCTCGACCTCCTCGGTCGCTGGCCGGATGGCACTCGCCCGGCCGACCTGGTCTTCGACCCCACATCCGCCTGCTGAGGGGTTCGCGGCCAGTCCGCGGCCACTACTGCCCTTCTCCCGGTGAGGGGAACTCCGTATTCCCCGCCGGGGCAGGACTTACCTCTAAGCCGCACCGTGATCAGTCGACGAGAAGTCGCCTTACGTGGGCCGTTTCGCCTGCGGCTGGCATCGGCTTGCCAAGAGGAACCCTCCGGGGGGAGAGAACCCAGCTCAGCGCAACCACGGACCCGGGCGAGTGCCATGTCATGAACGCTAGCTCGCCCGGGCGAAAATGTCAGGAGGTACATGTGGGCGATCGGTAACGAAGCGTAACATCATGACTACGATTTACCTTCACCACGCCGGTTTTCGTCGCCTCTCGTCATCCTGGGTAGACGGGCGCCAGTCCCCTTCCGATCAGCCCCCAGGAGCCGGCCGTGCTGGGGTTGGCCGCCATACCGCCGTTCGCGAGCCCGGCGACGAGGGCGTTGCCCGAGCTGGCCGTGATCGAGACCATGCGGGGCTCGCTCGGTATCGCAACCGACGTGCCGCCGTTCACCGGGTATTCCGTGGGCGGGGCGAAGGCACTCAGCGCGATCACGTCGTCGGCGCCGTACCAGGTCACCGACGTGAGGCCGGACCCGGACACGTAGAACGGCGAGAGCGTCACCACGGCGTTCAGCGCGGCCGCATGGCTCTGTCCCTGGATGCTGATCGCGCCGAAGCGGAGCCACTTGCCGTCGATGACGAGCGCGACGCGCACCCCGTCGGGTGCCACCCGCAACGTCGTGACCGTCCCGGGAACCTGCGTTCCGTTGCTGTTCAGCAGCTGCACCTGGACCGGGTTGCCGCCGTCGGCGCGCAGCAGGACGACTCCGCTGGGCGCGGCGGCCCACAGGCCGCCGCCCGTATCCCAGCTGAGCGCCGTGTAGCCGCCGGACGCGCGGCGCGTGAGCCTGCCGCCGAGCGGGCCCGTGTACACGTTGCCGTCGTGCAGCCCGGCCAGGTACTGGCCGCTGGGCGACACGGCGATGGCGGACAGCGAGGGCGCGCGGGGCGCGGCGACCTTGACCGGATCCGCCGGCGGTCCCTTCTGGCTCCACAGGGCACCGTGCGCGTCCAGGTAGTAGAACGTGCTGTACGCTCCGGCGGCCGGCTGGTAACCGCTGGCGTACTGCACGGGGTCCCCGTTGGGGGCGCCGGGAGGTATCCAGGGCTTTCCGTTCAGGCTGAGCTCGATGTACTGGACGAGCGGCTGTCCCTGTCCCGAACCGGACAGTGTCGACAGCAGTTGCGCCGAGATCTGCTGGAGTTCCGGCTTGGTGGCGTGCAGGACGGCGCTGCCGGTGAGGTTGACCGACGCCGTTCCGCCGTCGACCGTTACGTTTCCGGCAAGCGCGGTGCCCTCGGGGAACGCTGACTTCGTTGCCGCGGAAAGCCAGTCGCCCGGCGGCTGGATCAGGTCCTTGACAAGGCCGCTGACCAGGTTCGTCGGGGTCGCCTGCAGCGGCACGTAGACCGGGTCGGGCACCAGGACGTTGCCGCCCGGATCGAAGAAGTAGAGGTTGCGCAGCTGGTAGTCGGCCTGGAACTCGACGCTGGTCAGCAGGAGCTGCGACGGAAGCGGCGCCGCGATGCGCCACTGTCCGCCGTATTTCACCAGGTCGAAGGTGAATCGCGGCTGTCCCTGGGTGCCGGAAGGAAAGGCGTAGCTGCCCGAGGCGGACAGGCTGGCCTGAGCCTGGCCGCTCACCGTGACCAGCGCCCGCTGCCCGGACGTCCCGCCCGGGGCCTGGGCGACGTTCGGCCCGTAACCGCCGAACACCGTCGCCGACCAGGATGGCTTCCACCTGCTGTTCGCCGAGGGAGTCAGGTACTCCCGCGCGACCTTCTGCTGGCCGACGAAGCTGGCGCTGGCCGCGAGGAAGCCCTTGACGATGTCCACCGGTCCCCAGCCGGGCCCCGGTGGCTCGGGGATTATCTGCAGGTAGTGCTGCCCCTGGCTGCCAGCGCCCTGGGTGACCGTGTAGGACAGCACCGGGCCGCCGCTCGGCATCGACACGCATCCGGCGACGGACGTGACCAGCAGCCCGGCGACTGCGAGCGCGGCCCGCCAGGACGGACGTGAGCGGCCTGCCTCACCCACGCGCGCCCACCTCGTCGCCGGCGCCCGGGTTCACCAGCCCGGCGCTCGCCGCGTCCAGGGCGGCGGCGCCTGGCCCGCCTGGCCCGCCTGGCCCGTCCAGGCCGTCCTCCGCGGCGGCCAGGCCGCCCGCCAGCTCCGCCTCGAGCACGGTCGCGCTGGTCACGACCTCCGTGTCGTCCGGCCCGAGCGGCAGCGGTGAGCCGGCCATCGGCTGGCCCGCCGACCTCGGAACGGTCAGCCGGAACACCGAGCCCTTGCCCTTCTCCCCCCACGCCTGCAGCCAGCCGCCATGCAGCCGCGCGTCCTCGAGCGCGATCGCCAGCCCGAGGCCGGTACCTCCGGTGGTCCGGGCCCGCGCCGGGTCCGCCCGCCAGAACCGGTCGAAGACGAGCTGTTCCTCGCCCGGCGCGAGCCCGACCCCGTGATCGCGGACGGCCACCGCCACCGCGTCCCGGTCGGCGCCGACGGTGACCGCCACGTTCTTGCCCTCACCGTGCTCGACCGCGTTCACCAGCAGGTTGCGCAGGATCCGCTCGACCCGGCGGCGGTCGACCTCGGCGAGGCACGGCTCCGGCGGCAGGTAGAACTCGATCCGGCAGCCGCGGCGCTCGGCGAGCTGCTGGGCGTCGTCGGCGGCGCGCCGCACGATGTCGCACACGTCCGCCGACTCGGCGTCGAGCGTCGCCACGTTGGCGTCGTGCCTGCTGATCTCCAAGAGGTCGGTGAGCAGCACCTCGAACCGCTCCGTCTGGCTCTGCAGCAGCTCCGCCGACCGCGCCGACGCGGGGTCGAGCTGCTCCCTGGACTCATGCAGCACGTCCGCGGCCATCCGGATCGTGGACAGCGGGGTGCGCAGCTCGTGCGAGACGTCCGAGACGAACTGCCGCTGCACCTTGGACAGCTCTTCGAGCTGCCGGAGCTTCTCCTGCAGGCTTTCGGCCATATCGTTGAAGGACGTCGCGAGGGCGCCGAGGTCGTCCGCGCCGCCCACCGCCATGCGCTCGGACAGATGCCCCGCCGAAAGCCGCTGCGCCGCCCTGGCCGCGTGCCTGACGGGCAGCACCACCCACCGGGTGACCAGGGAGGCGATGGCCGCCAGCAGGGCCACGAGCGCGATGCCGGCGCCGACGAGCACGCGCTGCACCAGCAGCAGCGTCTGCTGTTCGGTGTCCAGCGGGAAGATGAAATAGAGCTGGTAGTAGTTGCCCAGCGGCGCGCCCACCGCCACCGCCGGCTGCTGCGGGCCGCCGTCGTAGAACACCAGCGTCGTCGGGGAGTAGAAAAGCAGGTTCTCGTCGCCGCCGTGCCCCTGCACCCCCTGCTCCTTGAGGACGTCGGCGATGAGCGGCGCGGGGATGCTGGCGGTGGGGTCGACGCTGCTCGCCCACGGCGTGGGCATGGGGCCGTGGGTGGCACCCGGGCTCAGCCCGACCGCGACGTAGTAGCCGGTGTTCTCATTGCTGGGGGGCTGCAGGGCCAGGGCGGCGTCGTACATGAACCGCTCGGCCTGCGCGCCGGTGGGCGGCGTGTTCAGGTTGGGCATGGCCCGCGCGATGTTCAGCCCGGCCAGGGTCTGGATTCGCGCGGAATGCTCCGCCTTCAGCAGCAGGCCCGCCGCGATCTGCTCGGTAAGGAAGAAACCCAGCACCGCGATCACCGCGGCGGAGATCACCAGCGTGGTCCCGATCACCCGGAGCTGCAGCGAGCGATGCCAGCGGCAGCGGATCAGCCCGGCGACCTGGCGCTCCCAGCGGAGCGCCGCGCGCAGC
>Ga0213875_10002560_pt1 | contig 10838 bp, 7 predicted proteins | sample BarmaccomBMRX_R8_FD_160105 | JGI IMG/M metagenome (GOLD analysis project Ga0213875, IMG submission 160105) | Root-associated microbial communities from Barbacenia macrantha in rupestrian grasslands, the National Park of Serra do Cipo, Brazil - RX_R8 | ecosystem: Host-associated > Plants > Roots... | reverse complement strand
GACCCGGACCTGCCCGACGGGTGGCAGATGTTCCCGGACATGACCGTGCCGGAATACCGCCGTTACGCGGCACTCCGGGTGGAGGCGCTCAACCACGCACTGCAGGGGATCCCCCGCGAGCAGGTCCGCCTGCATGTCTGCTGGGGAAGCCAGCACGGCCCGCACCGGGACGACATCGCGCTGCGCGACATCATCGACCTGGTGCTGTCGGTCCCGGCCGGGTGCTACTCGGTCGAGGCGGCCAACCCACGGCACGAGCACGAGTGGGAGGTCTTCGCCGACGTCAAGCTGCCGGACGGCGCGCTGCTGATGCCCGGAATGGTGGGGCACTCGACGGACATCATCGAGCATCCCGAGCTGGTCGCCCAGCGGCTGGCCCGGTTCGCCGAGCTGGTCGGGCGGGAAAACGTGATCGCCGGCACCGACTGCGGCCTGGGCGGCCGGGTCGGGCATCCAGAGATCGTCTGGGCCAAGCTGGCGGAGCTGTCGGCCGGGGCCCGGCTGGCTTCCGAGCGGCTCTGGGGCCGGTAGGCGCCACGATCCCGCCGGAGTCAGCAGAAAGCCCGGCTAGCTGGCCGGGCTTTCTGCTGACACGATGTCCGGAAACCGCGGCTAGCGGTGACCGAAATTGTCGAATTCCCCGTTATGGGCGCCCCCGATAAAAGCGCGCCATTCATCTGGGGTGAACCGGAGCACAGCACCCTGCGGATCCCGGCTGTTCCGGACGCCTACCGCACCAGGCAGGTCAGCGACCTCGACACAGTTACCGTTGGAGAAGCTCAGCGAGCTCTTGACCCAAAGAGGACCAGAAATCGGCCCTTCGGGTGGATTATCACGCACAATCGTTCCCACCGTCGTACCTCACTGATCGCTGGATATGATCCCGAATGTGCGACTACGTCCAGTTGCACCATAAATGCAATCAGTAGCCGCTCACGAATCATCAGATTAACAGCACAACGGCACGCCGCGGTCTCGCTTAGGTGAATTATGACATCAACTGCCCCAGAGCCCTGAGGAATGGCGGGGCTATCCCAGGCGTCGCACCGGACTGACGGCTGGACGCTGCGGCCGCCGGGCCGCCCAGGCGTGGCGGCTGGGTTCGTTCCCGGGCCGGCGAGCAGCCGGCGGCGAGGCGGGAGGTGAACGATGCACCAAAAAGCTGAGGACTTTGCAGCTTCGTGTGCAGCAAATTGCCGGGAGGGACGCCGGGGAAATCTGCACCGCGTTCGTTTCGCTCACCGATATGCCAGCCGGGCCGGAATGGGCCACCCAGCCAGCCTCGCACCGGGAAAACCGCCGGGCCGCGCGCATAAGCAATCGGCCTGCCGCTCGTCGTAATTCATAGCGGCAGGCCGATGGCCAGAAGTGGGGAGTTGTCAGCCAAAAAGGTGAGTCATGGGGTGCGCGGCGGAAGCCGTCGTTACCGAGTGGGTGCCAGCAGCCACCGACGCTGTAGTGCTGCCCAGAATGGACCCAGCTACGCTGAGTGCTAGGATAGCGGGAATGATGATTGTTCGCCTGATCCGCACGGTTCCTCCATGACTTTTGTCCAGGTCAGAGTCCTGCCGACTGACCTGATCGTGCTGGCCGACGCGTGCAGGAGGCAGGGTTTTTAGCCGCTTTTCGGCCCCTTCAGTGCACTTAGAGTAAATCGCCGAATACACAATCCACAACACTCTTCCCGAGCGAGTTTTTTTCTCGGTAATATCCATGCATGGTGCCAGAAAATGCCAGTAGAAAATTCGGCGAAATGACTATGGCAATTTTCATCGCAAGAGTGAAAAAGTGACGAGGATCGGCAACCGTAAATAGCCATCAGAATTGGTGTCCGTAATCGTCCTGCTTGTTCCCGAAATGTTCGGGTAGTAGGGTTTGCTCCATGCACGCGGTGACCGCAGCCGGTGCCCTTGTCGGCCGCGATAGCGAGATGGCGATGCTGACCGGGCGCATCAAGGCAGTGACGCGTGGGCGCGGCGGCTCGCTGCTCATCGAAGGCGAGCCGGGCATCGGCAAGTCGGCGCTCGTCCGGGCGGCGCTGGAGGAAACAGCCGGAACCGGGTACGAGCTGTTCTGGGGGGTCGGCGACGAGTTCGGCCAGAAAATACCGCTGCTGCCGTTCCTGGACGGATTGCGGGTCCGGGAGCCCTCCGCGAACCTGCGGCGGAACACAATCGTCCGGCTGCTGCGCGGCGAGGCCAGCGCTGACCGTGGCACGGACGTGCCCGCGGTGCTGGCCGAGCAGCTGCTGGCGCTCGTGGCCGAGCAGTGCACCAGCCGGCCCGTCATCCTGGTCGTCGACGACCTGCAATGGGCCGACCAGGCCAGCATCGCCTTGTGGGCACGGCTGGCCAGGTCGGCTGGGCAGGTGCCGCTGCTGCTGATCGGGATGATGCGGCCGGTGCCGCAGCGCGAGGAACTGGTGGCACTGCGGCGGGTGACCGATGACGGGGACAGGCTCCAGCTGGACGGCCTTGCCGACGAGGCGGTAGCCGATCTGATCGCCGCCATGGCCGGAGGGCGCCCGGCCGGTGAGCTAATGCAGCTCGCCGGCGGAGCGGCCGGCAATCCGCTCTACGTCACCGAGCTGGTCGCCGCCCTCATCCGGGGATCAGGCCTGATGATCGCCGAGGCCGGAACCGCCGAGCTGACGGGTGGCTCCGCCCCGCCGTCCCTGTCCGCGGCCATCGCCGACCGGCTCGGATTCGCCACCGGAGCGGTGCGTGAGGTGCTGTGGGCCGCGGCTCTGCTCGGGGTCGACTTCGCCGTTCCCGACCTCGCCGTCGTCCTGAAGCGACCCGTAGCTGACCTGGTCGCCGCGGTGCACGAGGCGTGCGCGGTGGGCGTGCTCGCCGAGAACGGCCAGCATCTCAGGTTCCGGCATCCGCTGATCCGGGCGGCGCTGTACGACGAGATCGCGGCGCCGCTGCGGGCGGCCTGGCACCGCGACGCCGGACGCGCGCTGGCCGAGGCGGGCGCGCCCGCCGACCGGGTAGCGCGGCAGCTCCTGCAGGCCGTCGGCGGGCCCGGCGACCCGGCTGAGCCGGTGGACGAGTGGATGCTGGACTGGCTGGCCGAAGCAGTGGACCTGCTGGTCAGCCAGGCGCCTGCCGTCGCCGCCGACCTGCTGGCGCGGGCAGTGGCCGACTCGCCGAGCGGCTCGGCCCGGCACGCCTCGCTGTCCAGCCGGCTCGCCGACGCGCTCTACCGCATCGGGGACAGGACGGCGGCCGAGCAGGTAGCGGAGCAGGCACTGGAGCACGCGGCCGAGCCCGGCCTGGTGGTCGACCTGCACTGGACGCTGGCGCAATGCCGCATGCTGGCCGGCGAGTCCGCCGATTCGCTAGCCTCCCTGGACCGGGCGCTGGCCTCCCCTGGGATCTCGGCCGGGCACCGCGCCCGGCTGCTCATCCTCACCGCACGGACGCACAGCACCCTGGGCCAAGCCGAAAAGGCGGGTCAGGTCGCAAGCCGCGCGCTGGCGGCGGCGACCGAGGCGAACGACAGCTGGGCGATGGGCTGGGCCCTGCTCTGGATGGCGCTCGTCACCTCCATCCGGGGCCGGATGGCCGACGCACTGCCGCTGTTCGACCGCGCGCTGGCTGTGACCCAGGCCGAGCCGGCGCTGACCGACCTGCGGCTCCTGCTGCAGATCAACCAGGCCGTCACCCTCGGCAATCTCGACCGGTACGCCGAGGCCCTGGCCGCGGCCGGGCAGGCCCTGCAACTCGCGGACCAGGTGGGTACGACCTTCCGGCTGTCCCAGGCGCATTGCGCCCGCGGCCAGCTGCTCTTCCAGACCGGGCGCTGGGACGATGCGCTGGCCGAGGTGGGTACGCTGCCGGAGGATCTGAAGGAGCCCGGCGCGGCCTGCTGTGATCTCGGCATCGCCGCCGTGATCTGTTTCCATCGCGGCCAGCCCGAGGTGGCGCGCCGTCACCTGCAGGCGGCTGGTCCCTACGCCAGCCGGATCGGGAACCGCCCCATCAGCTCACTGGCCCTGGCCCGCAGCCTGGATTGCGAGCACGCGAGGGCTGGCCCGGAGGCACTGGCCGCGCTGACCGAAGCCCTGAACGGCGACGAAGACGAAGTCGAGGAAGTCGAGGATCTGCTGGCCGACGCCGTCCGCCTCGCCACCGAGACCGGAGATCTGAACGCGTCACGTAGCTTCGCCGCACAGGCCACCGCCCTGGCCGCGGATTCTGAGATCCCGCACCGGCAGGCGAACGCACTCTACTGCCGTGGTCTGCTTGACCATGACGCTCCCGGGCTGCTGCTGGCGGCGCAGCGTTACGCCGACGCCACCAGGCCCCTGCTGCAGGCCACGGCGCTGGAGGCGGCGGCCGGGCTGCTCGCCGATGGCGGCGACCGCGAGCAGGCGCGGGCCGCGTTCACCAGTGCCGTGGAGATCTACACCGGGCTGGGTGCGGCCGCGGACGCGGCCCGGCTGCAGGCGGCATTCCGGGCCCGCGGCATCCGGCGCGGGCCGCACTCCAAGCACCGGCGGGCGCGGAGCGGCTGGGACAGCCTGACCGCGACCGAGATCAAGGTGGCGGCGTTCGTGGAGGAGGGACTGTCGAACCCCGATATCGCCTCCCGGCTGATGCTGTCCCGGCGGACCGTCGCCACCCACGTCTCACACATACTCAAGAAACTCGATGTCCACTCGCGTGCCGACATCGCGAGGGAGTCGGCGCTGCGCACCATCACGCAGCGCTAAAGAGACGGGGGTCGCCGCCACGGCCACCCGGGGTGCTGGCGGGCTAAAGCGTGAGCACGAACCACACGACCTTGCCCGCCGCAGCGCGGTAGCTGCCCCAGTCGGCGGCCAGCGTGTCGACCAGCAGGAGACCTCGCCCGGTTTCCGCGTCGGCGGCGGGATCCAAGGCCGCCGGCAGATCAGGACAGGTATCGAAGACCTCCACCCGCAGCTGCCCAGGCAGGAGGATGACCGTGAGCGTGACGACGCCGCCCGGCCCGTGCACGACCGCGTTGGTCACCACCTCGCTGGTGAGCAGGACCGCGACGTCCCGGTCCACCGTGACGTCCCAGGCGCGGGCGGCCGCCTGGACCCGGCGGCGGGCCTCGGCCGCCGCGGCCGGGCCGTCCGGGAGCCTGATGCGCCGGCTGCGCTGCCGGGACACCCGCGCTTGGGGGTTCCGTGGCTGGGGGATCCGTGGCCGGGGCACGCGCGGCCGGGACACGCGGGTCTCATCCAGGTGGGTCTCGTACAGGTGAGTCTCGTGCAGCTGGCTCTGGTGCGGCCGGCCCAGTCGGGCCAGCGCGATCGCGTTCATCGGGAGTTCCTCGCAGGCCGGTGGAGCGGAACCAGATGAGCCGTGACCGCCCGGCGCGGAGGGCTCACCCGGGACTTTGCAGCACAAATGCTGCTGCAAATTGCAGCGGGAGACATCGGTCACCTGACGGATCTTTGCGCCGAGGCCCGCCGCTTATTCGGCCAGCTCAGCTAGCCGGCGGAGCCGCCTGTGGCCAGCCGCATCAGATCGGTGTCGAGGTCGATAGCGGTCTCGGTGCCGCCCGCGCTGCCGAACTCGTGCTGGTAACTGGACCAGGACCCGTCCCTGATCTTGCGGGCGAAGCCGCTGTCCACCAGCAGCGCCAGTTCGGTCGCGGCCCGGTCGATGCGCGTGTTCAGGGCCGGATCACTCCAGTCCTCGGGCGCGGCGAACACCGAGGTCGGCACCGTCATGCTGCGCAGGTAGGCGAACATCGGGCGCATCTGGTCATCGGCGACCAGCGCGTGCCGCGCGGTCCCGGCGGTAGCGGCCAGCACCACCGGCTTGCCGATGAGCAGGTCGTTGTCCAGCACGTCGAAGAACGAGGTGAACAGGCCACTCGGGCCGGCCTTGTAGACCGGGGTGCTGGCGATGATGCCGTCGGCCTCGCCCAGGACGGCGATGGCCTGCTGCAGCTTCGGGGTGACCAGCTGGGAGATCAGCGCGGTGGAGATGTCGGTCGCCAGCTCGCGCAGCTCGATGACGCTGGTCGTGACCGGCTGCCCGGTCCGGCCGGCCAGCGCGGCGGCGCGTCCGGCGATGCGGTCGGCCAGCAGGCGGCTCGAGGACGGGTCGCTGGTGCCGGCGCTGACGACGACGAGCCGGTACGGCCCGGCGGAGTGCGGGGTGGTCATGGTCGCGTTTCCTCGATGGTGCGGGCTAGCTTGCGGCAGATGGTCTCGAGCTGGCGAAGCTCCTCGCGGTCCAGGCCGGTGGTCATCGCCTGGGCGACGTCCCGGGCGTGCTGGCGGCCGACCCGGCGCTGCAGGCCAGCGCCGGTGGTGGTCAGCGCCAGCCGGACACCGCGCCCGTCGGCCGGGTCGGCGCGGCGCTCGATCAGGCCACGGTCGGCCAGCCGGTCCACCAGGCGGGACAGGGCGGGCTGGCTGAGCAGCACGTGCCGGTTCAGCTCGCTCATCCGCTGCGGTTCTGGGCACTTGGACAGCGCGTACAGCACGTCGTACTCACGCATGGAGACCTCGGCCCAGATGTCCCGGGTGGCGAACCGCTTCATCGCCGCGGCGTGCGCCGACAGCAGCGCCTCCCAGGCATCGTTGGCGCGGCCCCGGCCGGCGCCGTCCGCGGTGGCGGTGGCGGTGGCGGTGACGGTGGCGGTCATCACAGGTCCGGGTACTCGGCGGACTGGTCCGGGTCGGTGTCGGTGTAGGGGGACGCGCCGGTGACGTTGTCGCCGCGATTGGCGTTCGGGCGCGGCTGACGCGGCGCCGCCTCGCCGTACTTGGCCCGGACCAGGCTGGCGTGGGTGGGCGCCTCCGGGGTCTGCGGGTCCTGTCGCGCCGCGATCTCCTTGCGGAGCACCGGCACGACCTCCTCGCCGAGCAGGTCCAGCTGGTCGAGCACGGTCTTCAGCGGCAGGCCGGCGTGATCCATCAGGAACAGCTGGCGCTGGTAGTCACCGAAGTGCTCGCGGAAGGTCAGGGTCTTGTCGATGACCTCCTGCGGGCTGCCCACCGACAGCGGCGTCAGCTCGGCGAAGTCCTCCATCGACGGCCCGTGCCCGTAGACCGGCGCCTCGTCGAAGTAGGGGCGGAACTCGCGCTTGGCGTCCTGGGAATTACGGGCGAGGTAGGCCTGACCGCCCAGGCCTACGATGGCCTGCTGCTCGCTGCCGTGGCCGTAGTGGGCGTAGCGCTGCCGGTAGAACCGGATCAGGCGCATGTAGTGCTCCTTGGGCCAGAAGATGTTGTTGGCAAAGAAGCCGTCGCCGTAGTAGGCGGCCTGCTCGGCGATTTCCGGGGTCCGGATCGAGCCGTGCCACACGAACGGCGGCACGTCGTCCAGCGGCCGCGGGACCGAGGTGAAACCCTGCAGCGGGGTACGGAACTTGCCGTCAAAGTCAACGACGTCCTCGCGCCACAGCCGGTGCAGCAGGTTGTAGTTCTCCAGCGCCAGCGGCAGGCTCTGCCGGATGTCCTGGCCGAACCAGGGATACACCGGGGCGGTATTGCCGCGGCCGAGCATCAGGTCCATCCGGCCCTTGGACAGGTGCTGCAGCATCGCGTACTCCTCGGCGATGCGCACCGGGTCGTTGGTCGTGATCAGCGTGGTCGACGTGGTGACGATCAGCTTCCTGGTCGTGGCCGCGATGTAGGCCAGCAGGGTCGCCGGCGCGGAGGAGAAGAAGGGCGGGTTATGGTGCTCGCCGATCGCGAACACGTCCAGGCCCACTTCCTCGGTCTTCTGCGCGATCGCCACGATGGCGTCGATCCGCTCCGCCTCGCTCGGCGTCTGGCCCGACACCGGATCCCGCGTGATGTCACTGACCGAGAAGATGCCGAACTGCATGTCATGCCTCCGAAGCGAGTTCAGGTATATGCGTTTGCATGTATCTGTAACGCAAGCGGCGCCGGTTTATTCCGGGCCGGGGGCGATGACCCGCAAGCGGAGGGCGGTACCGGGGATCATCGAGGCGGCCAGCTGGGGCAGCATGCCGATCAGCGGGATCCTGGTCAGCGACAGGACGGGAGTCGGGCAGACCGCGACCTGATGCTGGGCACCCTGACGGACCTCGACCTTGATCGTGTTCGAGTGGTAGTAGACCCAGGAGACCCGGACCCGGTAGATGCCGGGGATGACGTCAAACCGGCCGGCGCGGTTGTCGCGGACCCGGTAGCCGTTCGGCCCATCGATGCGGGCGAGCACCTGTGGTGCGGACCCGGCGGCCAGGCCGTTGACGATGACGATGGTGCCGGACACGGGCCGTCCCTTCCGGCGGCCAGGGACCGCCCCCCAAGGTCAGAACCCCTACGTGCTATCACACCGGGCTGAACCCGTGGAACCCCGGCTTGACCGGCGGCTTAACACTTCTAGCCGGCAAGCAGGGGCGGGACGGAGCCCGTTCAGCCGCCGGCGTTCGCGGGGACGCAGAAGTAAGTCTTCAGCGCATCCCCGGGCTTGGTGACGTCGCGGCAGTGGGTGGCGATCCAGGCGATCCTCGGGTCGGCGGCCGAGTGGGCCAGCACCAGGTGGAACTGCCCGGCCCGGATGTCGGCCCGGAGCTGGCCCAGGGTCGGCGACGGGATCGTGCCGGTGAACCCGCCGATCGGCAGCACCTCCTCGCCGCTGGCGGCGAAGACGGAGGCGACCGCGGCGCTCTGGGTGGCCATCAGGTCGGGCGCTCCGGCCTGGACCGACTCCAGATTCGGGATCAGCCGGTTCACCTGGGTTATCAGCGCCGGCAGCGCGTCCACGGCCTGGGCCACCTGGGGCGGCTCAAACGGGGTATCGAAGGCGCTCGCGTCGCTGGCCACCAGGCCGGCGCAGGCCACGGCCGGAACCAGCGCCGCGGCGGCGATCCCGGCGCCGAGCGCGGTCGCGAACACGGCGTCGCGGCGGATCACCACGGAGGCCAGGGCCGCGGCGACGGCCAGCACACCGACCACGATGACGGCCGGGACCAGCCAGCCGGGCACGTCCCGGCCGGCCGAGGGCACCAGCCAGGCCGCGTAGGCGGCCGTGCCGGCGACCAGGACCGCCAGGGCCAGCCGCGCCGCCCGGGAGTCCCGGCCCGCGGACCAGGCCGTCGCCACGCCTGCGCCGATGAGGGCCGCAGCCGCGGGGGCCAGGGCCGCGGTGTAGTAGGTGTTGAGCACGGTGGTCGCGGAGAACACGATCCACAGCGTCACCAGCCAGGTGCCCCACAGGATGAAGCAGGCCCGCAGCGGGTCACCGCGCTCCCGCCGCCGCAAGGCGATCAGGCCGGTCACCGCGGCCGCCACGGCGGCGGGCAGCAGCCAGCCGGTGTCGTGGCCGAGCTCGCCGGTCAGCAGCCGGGCCACGCCCGGAGCGGCCGGCGAAAGCTGGAACACCGAGACGGTGCGGCCGAGTTCGGTGTTGAGCAGCTGCAGCGGTGTCTGCTCGCCGAACCGGCCGAACCCGTCGTACACGAACACCTGCGACCACAGCGAGTTGCTGCTGCTGCCGTCGGCGTAGGGCCGGCTGGCGGCGGGCACCAGCGAGACGGCAGCTATCCACAGCAGCGACACCGCCCCGGCCACCAGCCCGGCCACGACCACCTGGCGGACCCGCCGCCAGGTGGTGCCGGGTCCGCTGAGCAGGAAGGCCAGCCCGAGGGCGGGCAGGACCATCCAGGCCTCGATCATCTTGGCCTGGAAGGCCAGCCCGACGCAGACCCCGGCCACGATCAGCCGCCACCACGCCCCGTCTCTGGCGATGGCCCCGGAGACCGCGTCGGCGGCCAGCACCAGCAGCAGGATCATCAGCGAGTCCGAGATATTCCCGCGGTCCAGCGCCACCACCGCCGGGCTGGCCGCCAGCACCAGCGAGGCGATCAGCCCCGCTCCCGGCCCGGCCAGCCGCGACACCGCCCGGTACAGCGCCAGCACCGTGATGATCCCCTCCACCGCCTGCGGCGCGATCATCGCCCAGGTGCTGTAGCCGAACACGTGCACGCTCAGCGCCTGCACCCAGAAGGCCCCGGGCAGCTTGTCCAGGGTGATGGTGCCGGCCGGGTCGAAGGCCCCGTAGATGAAGTCGTGCCAGCTGCCGGTCATGCTCCGCACAGCCGCCGCGTAGTACGGCTCGAGCGGATCACGGCCCAGCTGCCACGCGTACGACAACCCGGCCAGCGCCGCGATCACCACCAGCCCAATGCGCCGCCAGGCCGGCCGCGCCCCGGTGACGGCCGGTTCGGTGCCTGCCAGATCGGGGGCGCCAGGCGGTGGCGTCCCGGCCTCCCTCGTGCTGGTCTCGGGCGCGGGTGGGTAATCCGTCATACCGCCAATGTGCCGTGGCTGGCAGCACGGGTCATCGGAGCACGGTATGAAGTCCGGTATGAGTCTGGCCTCAACCCAGCTAGGTCGCCGTCAGGTTGCCCTGCGCGGCAGGGTCGGCTCGGGAGCCGCTGCGCCGGATATCCCGGGGCCGGCGGATCCCGGGCCGGATGCACCCCCCTCGGGCAGGGAGCGCGGCAGGCGGGGGATCAGCCGGGCTCCGGTCCGGGCCAGCCGCTCCGCGGGCCCGGCCTCCATCGGCATGGCCAGCAGGTATCCCTGCCCGAACTGGCAGCCCATCGAGGTCAGCAGATCCCGCTGGACCTCGCTCTCGATGCCTTCGGCGATGACGTCGAGCCGCAGCGTCCGGGCGATCCGCACGATGCCCTCGGCCAGCGCCAGCCGCTGCTCGGAGACGGCGATCCCGTCGACGAAGGACTTATCCATCTTCAGCACGTCGATCGGCAGCTCACGCAGGTAGCTCAGCGAGGAGTAGCCGGTACCGAAATCATCGATGGCGAGCCTGACCCCGATCCCCTTCAGCTCGAGCAGGTCCTCGTGTACCCGG
>Ga0213875_10002559_pt1 | contig 10838 bp, 7 predicted proteins | sample BarmaccomBMRX_R8_FD_160105 | JGI IMG/M metagenome (GOLD analysis project Ga0213875, IMG submission 160105) | Root-associated microbial communities from Barbacenia macrantha in rupestrian grasslands, the National Park of Serra do Cipo, Brazil - RX_R8 | ecosystem: Host-associated > Plants > Roots... | reverse complement strand
TCGCCGCCGCCGCCGAGGGCAAGGTGATCGTCGCCAGCTATCAGGGCGACTGCGGCAACATGGTCGCGATCGACCACCACGGCGGCCTCTCGACCTTCTACTGCCACATGTCGCAGCTGTTCGTCTCGGTCGGCCAGGAGGTTCAGCGCGGGCAAGCGATCGGCGCGGCCGGCGCCACCGGCGATGCGACCGGGCCCCACGTGCACTTCCAAGTGATGCAGAACGGCAACCCGGTCGATCCGATGGGCTTCCTCCGTTAGTCGGGGGAGCGTCGTGTGGGCCAACACGGCGGGCGGATCGGCCGCAGGCCGAACGCGACGGATTCGCGCGGAGCGAATCCACTCAGGGCGGTCTCAGTGTCGGCGGCGAGGGTTAGAGCCTCATGGGGCCATGGAACAAAGCTCCTATGGCGCGGGTTCTTAGGACAACACCGGCTCGCCGCCCATCACCGTTCGTAAGGACCGCCGTTTGACCGCCCGCATCCGTCTGTTGTCTGCCGTGCTCGTCGTCGCGCTCGCCGCCGCGGGCGGCGCCGTGTACGCGCAGCGCGCCGCGGCGTCGGTCGACGCGCCGCCGTCGCTCGTGATCGGTTCCGGTCAGCAGATCGTCGGCGTCGACTTCGGCTCGCTCCTCGGCGGCAAGGACCAGCAGCGCCAAATGCTCGCGCTCGCGTACGAGCGGGTCGAGCACGCCTACTACAAGCCCGTCGCCGACGAGCTGCTCGTCGTGGGCGAGCAGAAGGCGCTGTCCGCGTTCCTGAAAGCGAAGCTCGTCAAGGATCCGCAAGTGCCGCGCAACACCGCGACCGGCGATCGCTCGCGCGACCTCGCGATTCTCGAGCGCACGCTCACGGCGGTGCAGACGCGCTACGGCAACCTCGCGTCGCGCGACACGTACACGCAGGTCGCGCTCACGGGCATGCTCGGCGGGCTCGGCGACCCGTACACCACGTACCTGTCGCCGCAAGAAATCAACGGGCTCGACGAGCAACTGCGCGGCGGCCATTTCGGCGGCATCGGCGTGTTCATCGTCCAAGATCCCAAGACGGGCGCGATCCTCGTCGATCCGATCGAGGGCAACCCCGCGATCAAGGCCGGCGTGCGTCTCGGTGACACCGTGCTCGCGGTCGACGGCAAGTCGGTGATGGGACAGAAGCTCGACGCGGTCGAGCACGAGATCCGCGGACCGCTCGGCACCGTCGTCTCGCTCACGCTCAAACGCCACAACACGGACGAACGCAAGACGGTCCACGTCACGCGCGCGGAAGTCCACGTGCCGTCGGTGCGCGCGCGGATCGAGAACGGCATCGAGTACGTGCGCCTGTCCGACTTCGGCACGACGTCGGCCGACGAAGTGCACGACGCCTTCGTCGACGGCAAGAAGCACGGTGTGCGCGGCTACATCCTCGACCTGCGCAACAACGGCGGCGGCCTCCTCGACGCGGCCGTGTCGATCTCGAGCCTCTTCATCCCGCAGGGCCCGATCGTCGCGACGATCGATCGCGCGGGCGACCGCGACGTGAAGAACGCCGACGGCCACACGATCGACGCGAAGCCGCTCGTGCTGCTCGTCAACCGCTACACCGCGAGCGCGTCGGAGATCACCGCCGGCGCGGTGCAAGATTACGGCGCCGGAACGCTGGTCGGTGAGAAGACGTTCGGCAAGGGCGTGGTGCAAAGCTTGTACACGCTGCCGGACAAAGGCGCGCTGAAGATCACGACGGCGCGCTACGTCACGCCGAAAGGCCGCGACATCCAGCACAAGGGGATCATCCCCGACGTGATCGTTACGCAACCCGTCGAAACGCTCATCGACAGCCCCGCCGACAAACAGCTCGCCGCGGCGAAGAAGATCATCGACTCGAAGAAGGACAACGAATGAAACGCCTCGCCACCGCTGCGCTCAGCGCGCTGCTCGCGCTCTCCGCGGCAAGCGTCACCGCCGCGGCGCCCGGGCTCTCGCCGCAGCAGTCGGAAGAGCTCGTCAACACGTACCAGCATCTGACGTCCGACTTCTACAAGAAGGTCGACCGGCAAGCGGCGCTCGACGGCGCGCGCACGTCGATGATCGAGTACCTCAAGCGCCACAAGGTGGCGAACGCGACGCTGCCGGCCATGCGCGCGACGGAGAGCGACGACGCGAACGCCGAAACGCTGAACCACGAGGTGGCGACGGCCGTCGCCGACTACGCATCGAAGCTCGAGCGCGTCGAAGAGATCTCGCCGTCGTCGCAGATCACCTACGCGGCGATCGCCGGCGTGCTGGGCTCGGTCAAGGACAAGTACACCGTCTTCCTCTCGCCCAAGGAGTACTTGGCGCTCAACGAAGGCCTCGACGGCACGTCGTTCGGCGGCGTCGGCATCTCGTACAGCGTCGATGAGAAGACGCACCTGCTGCACGTCGAGAACGTCATCCTCGACGGCCCGTCCGACAAGGCGGGCATCCAGTCGGACGACATGATCACGGCGATCGACGGCAAGACGATCGCGTCCATCTTCGAAGGCGCGACGACGCTCGAAGTGCAGCAGAAACGCGTGACGCAGGCACTGCGCGGCGACCCCGGCACGCGCGTACGCCTCACGGTGCAGCGCGGCGGGCGGACGCTCGAGCCCGTCACCGTCACGCGCGCGACGATCCACCAGCCCAGCGTCAGCGCGAAGATGCTTCCCGGCAACATCGGCTACGTCGACCTCGCGGTCTTCGGATCGACGACGGCGCACGAGCTGAACACGGCGCTCAAGCGTCTCGACTCCGAAGGTGCGAAGGCGTACGTGCTCGACCTCCGCTACAACGGCGGCGGGTACCTCAACGCGGCGGTCGACGTCGCGTCGAAGTTCATCTCGAGCGGGCCCATCGTCAGCGTGCAGTCGCGCGCCGGCACCGACACCGAGTACGACGCGGAGAACACGGCGATCGCGCCGCGTCCGCTCGCGGTGCTCGTCAATCAGTACACCGCATCGGCGTCGGAGATCACGGCGGGCGCGATCCAGGACAGCGGCGTCGGCACGCTGGTCGGGACGAAGACGTTCGGCAAGGGCGTCGTGCAGACGATCTTCCCGATGCGCGATGGTTCGGCGGTGAAGATCACGACGGCGCGCTACTTCACGCCGAAGGGCCGCGACATCAACGCGGTCGGCATCGAGCCCGAGATCAAGAGCGAGTTGCCGAAGGACACGAAGATTCGTCCCGGCGACGTCGCGCAGGACCCGCAGCTCGTCGCCGCGCTGAACTTCATCAACACGCGGATCGCGCAGCAAGCCGCGGCACGCTGAACGCCGCGAGCGAATGAAGAGGGCTGAGCCGGCGGCTCAGCCCTTCTTCTTTGCGGTCGACTTCTTCGCGGCCGACGTCTTTCGCGCCGACGTCGACTTCTTCGCGCCCGCGGCCGGCTTCACGGCTGCCGCCTTCTTCGCGGCCGCCGTCTTCTTGACGGCGCCGGCGGCGGCCGGCGTCTTCTTCGCGGCGCCGCGCGTGGAGGTCGCCTTCTTGGCGCCCGCCGCGGCGGACGGCGCCTTGCGCGTGCGGGCCGGCTTCGCATCGCCGGTCGTGGTGTCGGCGGCCGGCGCCGGCAGCGCACGCACGGGCGCCGCGGCTTCGAGGCTCCCGCCGCGGAGGGGCTGCTCCTCCGCCGTGCGGCGGCGACGTGCCGGTCGGGCGGCCTTCACCGGCTCGGGTGCGGGCGTCGGCGCCATGATGATCGGCGGCGGCGGCTCGACGGCGACGTCGCCGCGCTTGCGGTTCCACGGCGCGATCGCGCGCGACGGCGCCGGGGGCGCGGTCTCGCCCGTCGGGTGCGCGCCGCCCTCGGCATCGACCCGGAAGATGTGCCGGTCGGGAACCGGCGGCCGCTGCGGGGCGACCTCTCCGGACGCGGCGGCGACCGCCTCGCCGGGCGCGCCCGTTCCGTGACCACGGCCGCGCCGGCGACGCCGGCGGCGGCGGCGCTTGCGATCGCCTTCGTGCGCCTCGCCTCCCGCCGCGGGCTGCGCCACGGCGTCGTCGTCGTCGCGCTCGTCCTCGTCCTCGTCGGCGTCCAGCACGGCGACCGCCGGCGGTCCGGCAGCCGCCGGGCCCGCAGCGTTCGCCGCGACCTCGCCTCCGCGCCCGCCCCGGCGGCGGCGGCGCCGGCGCCGGCGACCGCCGGCCTCGTCACCCTCGTGCTCGCCGTCGCCCTGGGCGGGCCGAATCGCCGGGCCGTTGGCGGCGACCGCTGCCGGACGCGGTTGCTGCACGGCGCCGCCGCCGATGCGGTCGCCGGAAAGGCGCTCGCCGGGCAGCACCGCGGCGCCGCGCCCGGGGGGCGGCGCGGCTTGCAGGGGGGCCGTCGACATCCCGGGCAGCAGCGCCACCGCACCGTCCGCGGCCTTCTGCGCGGTCGTCTTCGGCATGCTCTTCTTCGCGGCGACCTCTTCGGTCGTCGAGATCCCGATCGACGTGCGGCCGCCGAGGCCTTTCTCGGCCTCCTCCGCGAGCTCGCGCAGTTCGGCGGCCTGTTCCGCGGCGGTGAGCTCGCGCTTGCGGCCGCGTCCGCCGCGGCGGCTGCGCTTCTTGCGGCCGTCGCCGGACGCCGCAGTCTCCACGGGCGTGCGCGGCTCGGCGAGGATGTCGTTCCCGTCGACGTCGAGGATGCGAATCTTGATCGTCTTGCCGGCGGCGTTCGCGGCGTTCTCGACCTCGATCAGGCGGCCCGCGACGACGGCCGCGGCCGACGTCGGGTTCGGCAGCCGCAGCGTCAGCAGCTCGACCTCGAACTCATCGCCCACGCGGATCGGGCCGAGCGCCGGGACGGTTCCGTCGCCCCACACGATGCGCGGGCGTTCCGGATGCACCGCCGGATCGACGAACACGTCGATCTCGGCGCCGACACGCGTCTCGAGCTGCTCGCGCTCCTGCTCGTACCAGTACTCCGCCTGCGCGGCGACGCTCGGCGACGCCGCGACGTGCACGTGCTTGGCGGCACCATTTTGGTGCGCCAGGATCTCACGGAACGTGCCGATCGCGACGGACTCCGGCGACATCACGCTGCCGAGGCCTTCGCACGTCGGGCACTTGCCGCGCAGCTGCTGGCCGAGGTCCTTGCCGACGCGCTTGCGCGTGAACTCGAGCAGGCCCAGCGGCGAGAACGACTGGATCGTCGAGCGCGTGCGGTCTTTGCGCAGACCTTCCTGCAGCGCGGTGATCACGCGGTTGCGATCGTGCTCCGACGACATGTCGATGAAGTCGCAGACGATGATGCCGCCGATGTCGCGCAGGCGAACCTGACGCGCGATCTCGGTCGCGGCCTCGACGTTCGTGCGCACGATCGTGTCGTCGAGGTTCTTGCCGCCCGTGAACTTTCCGGAGTTGACGTCGACGACGGTCAGCGCTTCGGTCGACTCGATGACGATCGATCCGCCCGACGGCAGCTTCACCGTCGGCTTCATCAGCCGCTGGATCTCGTCGTCGATCTTGAAGTCGGCGAAGAGCTGCTTGCCGCCCTTGTAGTAACCGATGCGGTCGACGTACTGCGGCCCCAGCAGCCGCATGAAGTCGCGCACGTTCTCGGTCTCTTGCTCGTCGTCGAGCCAGACGTGTCCGACTTCAGGCGTGATGAAGTCGCGCGCCGTCTTGTAGACGAGGTTCATGTCCTTGTGCAGCAGCGCGGGGGCGGGGACGCGTTTGTACTGCTCGAGGATACCGTGCCACATGCGGATCAGCACGCCGAGGTCGGCGATGAGCTCCGCGTTCGAGACGTTCGCCGCCGCGGTGCGCACGACGGTCGCCATGCCTTCCGGGCGGATCGCCTTCATGATGGCCTTGAGGCGGTTGCGCTCGTCGGCCGACTCGATCTTGCGCGAGACGCCGCTGAACTTACCGGTCGGCATCAGGATCAGGTAGCGGCCGGGCAGCGAGATGTTGGTCGAGACACGCGCGCCCTTGAGGCCGCGCGGCTCCTTGACGATCTGGACGAGCACGTCGTCGCCCCGGCTGACCTTCTCGGTGATCGTGTAGCCGCTGCGGCCGGAGGTGACCTCGACGTCGCCGATGTTCAGCGGCGTCTTGTTGATGTCGTCGACGTAGAGGAACGCGTTGCGTCCCAGTCCGATGTCGCAGAAGCTGGCGCCCATGCCGGGCAGGACGTTGACGACTTTTCCTTTGTAGATCGAGCCGATGACGCGCTCTTCGCGCTCGACGTAAATCTCCGCAAGACGGCCGTCCTCGAGGATCGCGACGCGGTTCTCCCACGGATCGCTCGAGATCAGGATGTCGGTGGGCAAATGAAGTGACTGGCCTCTCTCGGTGAGCGCCTCCGCGTTCCGCGCGCACATCGCGACGACAGCTGCCGAACGGCTACGTCATCGAGCGGGCGCCGCGGGCGGACGCGCTCTCCTCTCTGAATGAAAAAACGGACGTGAAATTCTGCAAGTCGCACCCGGACGATCCAACGCCGTGCCTTCGGCTCGGCGCAATCGCCCCTCGGATGCAGTGCCTGTGATGTTCCGGCCGTCGCGAGATCGGTCCTCCGCCGATGAGGAGGAGCGCGCCGGCGACCGGGCGGCCTTTCGCTGGCTGTGGGCCGGTCAGGCGACGAGCGTCGTCGGCTCCGCGGTCTCGCGCCTCGCGATCCCGACGATCGCCATCCTCTCGCTGCATGCGTCGCCGTTCGCGGTGGGGCTGCTTTCGATGGTGCAGTACGCGGCATTCCCCTTGCTTGGATTGATCGCGGGCGTGTGGGTCGATCGCTGGTCGCGGCGTCGCGTCATGCTGATCGCGGACGCCGCGCGCGCCGTGGCGCTCGCGACGATCCCGGTCGCCGCGGCCGCGCACGTGCTCGGCTACGCGCAGCTCGTCGCCGTCGCGGCGTGCACCGGTGTCGCGTCCGTGTTCTTCGCGATCGCATACCAGTCGATCGTCCCGTCGCTGGTCGACGCCGGCGCGCTGGAGCGCGCGAACGCACGCCTCGAGTTCACCAACAGCGCCGGCGAGATCGCAGGGAACGGGCTCGCCGGCTGGCTCATCGCGGTGCTGGGCGCGCCGCTGACCGTCGCGCTCGACGTGCTGTCGTTCGTCGTCTCGGTCGCGACGCTCGCGATGATGCGCGTGCGCGAGACGCATCGCGATCCCGCCGTGCCGCACGCGCCGTTCGCTACCGCCCTCCGCGAAGGCTTCGCCGTGGTGTTCGGTTCGCCGGTGCTCGTTCGCGTGCTGATCGCGACGGCGCTCTCGAACCTCGGCGGGTCGCTCATCATGGCGGTGTACCTCATCTACGCGTACCGCGAGCTGCACCTGTCACCGGCGGCCGTCGGCCTCATCTTCGCGCTCGCCAACGCCGGGTTCGTCGGCGCGTTCTTCGCACCGCGGATCGCGGAGCGGTTCGGCGCGGGCGCGACGCTCCGGTGGGCGTTCGTCCTCGCGATGGTCGCGCCGCTCGCGCTGCCGCTCGCGACGCGCACGCATCCGCTCGCCGTGCTGTTCGGCGTCGAGCTCGCGACGACGCTGTGCGTGCCCGTGTACAACGTGACGCAGATCAGCCTGCGGCACCGCATCGTCGCGCCGGAGCGGCACGGCCGGATGAACGCGACGGTCCGCACCGTCGTGTGGGGCACGCTGCCGATCGGTATGCTCGCCGGCGGAGTGCTGGGCGGCACGATCGGCATCGTGCCGACGATCGTCGCCGGCGGCGTCATCGGCGCGGCCGGCATCGTTCCGCTCTTGACGCGGCCGGTCGGCGAGCTGCGCCGTGCGGCTTAGCGGCGCGCGGCCTCGCCGAACACGAGCTTGTCCTTCTGCAGCACGATGTTGATGAGGATGCCCACCGCGACGTAGTCGGTCATCAGCGCGCTGCCGCCGTACGACATGAACGGCAGCGGGATACCCGTGATCGGCATGATGCCGATCGTCATGCCGACGTTGACGATGATGTGGAACGCGAGCATCGCGACGAGTCCGACCGCGAGCAGGACGCCGAAGCGATCCTGCGCCGCGATGACGGCGCGCATCGCGGCGCCGATCGTCACCGCGTACAGCGCGAGCAGGAGCATCGCGCCGACGAACCCCGCTTCCTCGCCGACCGCTGTGAAGATGAAGTCGCGCGAGTTCTCGGGCACGAACGCGAGCTGCGTCTGCGTGCCGTGGAAGAGCCCTTTGCCGAACCACTCGCCGCTGCCGACGGCGATCTTCGACTGCTTGAGGTTGTAGCCGACGCCCTGCGGATCCATCTTCGGATCGAGGAACACCATGAGACGCGCGCGTTGGAACGGCTTGAGGATGTGCTCGCTCGTCAGCACGTACGCGGCCGCCGTCACGATGCCGCCCACGTACAGTGCGAAGTCGAAAAGGTTCGGAAGCCCGAAGTAGAGCTGCGCCGTGAGGATCGCGCCGATGACCAGCGTCGTGCCGAGATCCGGCTGCTTGAGGATGAGCACCGCGGGGATCCCCGTCGCGACGAGCGGCAGCCACAGCTCCTGGAGCTTGCGGTACGACGAGCGGCACAGCAGCGCCGCGATCGCGATCGCGAGCACGACCTTCGCGGGCTCGGACGGCTGGAACTGGAACGGGCCGATCGCGATCCAGCGCGCGGCGCCGAGCGCCGAGTGCCCCTTGAGGCCGATGAAGATCAACAGCCCGACGGTGATGATGTACAGCGGCAGCGCCCAACGCCGCCACACGCGGTAGTCGACGAACGCCGCGCCGACCATCATCGCGACGCCGACGCCGCCGTACAGCAGCTGCTTGCGCCACTCGTCCGCCGCGTAGTGGTTGTGCAGCGTCGCGGAGCGGATGAAGACGATCCCGAGCGCCGTCACCAGAATCGGCGCGATCGCGAGCGGCCAGTTGAACCGCGTGTACCAGGGACGCTCCACCGCGCGCAGGTTCGGCGCGGAGGGCGGCCCTCACCTCATCCGCGCGCCGGCGCCGCCTAGGTCGCCGGCGCGGGTGAGCCTTGGATCATCGCCTTGCGCCGGCGGCGGCGCGGACGGCCGTTCGACGGCGCCGCCTTCGGTTTGCGTGCGGGTTCCGTCGCCGCCGCGCCGACGGTTGCGGCCGCTTCGAGACCGCCTGGGGGCGGCGGCGGTGCGGGCGGCTCTGCCGGCGGTTCCGGCGGGCGCGGCGCCGGCCGCGCCTTCATCGCGAGCACGGGGATGTTCGCAAGCATCGCGACCTGCGTCTCGCGCTGCTCGAACGTCACGTCGCAGCTCTCCGCGTCGACCTCGACGTAGCGCGAGATCACCTCGACGAGGTCGTGCTTGAGCGCTTCGACCACGTCCGGCGCGAGCGAGATGTGGTCGGAGAGCAGCACGAGCCGCAGGCGCTCCTTCGCGGTCGCGCTCGACGCGGGCTTGCCGAACAGGCGCTGAAAGAACTCGATCACGACGCGCGGCCTCCGCCGAACAGCTTCTCCAAGAACGTGCGCTCGCGGGGGATCTCCGGCGCGGACTGCAGCGTCCCGGCGATGCGTTGCGCGATCTCCCGGTACGCCGCGCCGACGCTCGATCCGGCATCGAGCGCGACGGGCTCGCCGCGGTTGGTCGAGATGATGACGTCGGGCGCATCGGCGATCACGCCGAGCAGCGGGAGGTGCAGGATACCGTTGACGTCGTCGACCGACAGCATCTTGCCCTTGCGCACGAGCGCGGGCCGTAGGCGATTCACGATGAGCCGCACGCTGCGCGCATCGCCGAGCAGTCCGACGACGCGATCGGCGTCGCGCACCGCCGAAACCTCCGGCGTGCACACGATGATCGCTTCGTCCGCGCCGGCGATCGCGTTCGCGAAACCCTTCTCGATGCCGGCCGGACAGTCGACGAGCACGTAGTCGAAGCGCTCGCGCAGCGACGTGATCAGATCGCGAAACGCGGCGGTGTCGACGTCGTCCTTCTCGCGCGTCTGCGCGGCGGCGAGCAGCCGCAGCGCCGGCACGCGCTTGTCGGTGACGAGCGCGTCGTCGAGCGGCACGACGTTCTCCAGCACGTCGAGGACGTGGTGACGCACGCGCGCCTCGAGGCCGAGCACGATGTCGAGGTTGCGCAGTCCGACGTCGGCATCGACGAGCACGACGGACGCGCCGCCCGCCGCGAGCGCCGCGCCGATGTTCGCGGTCGTCGTCGTCTTGCCGACACCGCCTTTGCCGCTCGTGACGACGATCGCGCGGCCCCGCACGCGCGGCGGAGCCGACGCCGCCGGTTCGGCGTGCGCCGCCGCGACCGGCTCGGCGTGATGCACGGTTTCCTGCATCTAACTCGCCTTTCCGAAGAGGCGCGCGAACAAGCTTGGCGCGCCGAACGTGGTGAACGGGACCAGCTCGCCTTCGAGACGGCGCGCGATCTTCTCGTAGATCACGGCGAGACGCGAGTCGGCGTGCAGCACCACGGGCTCGCCTTTGTTCGCCGTGTCGACGATCTCTTCGTCGTCCGGCACGATGCCGAGCAGTTCCGCGGAGAGGATGTCGGTGACGTCGTCGACGCTCAGCATGTCGCCCGTGCGCACCATCTCGGGCCGCAGGCGGTTCACGATCAACCGGATCGGCAGGCCGCGCTCGTGCAGCTTGCCGATGACGCGGTCGGCGTCGCGGATCGCGCTCACCTCGGGTGTCGTCACGACGATCGCCTCGCTCGCGCCCGCGATCGCGTTGCGGAAGCCGTGCTCGATCCCGGCGGGGCAGTCGATGAGCACGAAGTCGCAGAGTTCCGCGAGCTGCGCGACGACGCCGGCGAACTGGAGCTCGCTGATCGCCGTCTTGTCGCGCGTCTGCGCCGCCGGCAGGATCGACAGGTTCTCGATCCGCTTGTCCTTGATCAGCGCCTGTCGCAGCTGACAGCGGCCCTCGACCGCCTCGACGATGTCGAACACGATCCGCT
>Ga0213875_10002558_pt1 | contig 10842 bp, 10 predicted proteins | sample BarmaccomBMRX_R8_FD_160105 | JGI IMG/M metagenome (GOLD analysis project Ga0213875, IMG submission 160105) | Root-associated microbial communities from Barbacenia macrantha in rupestrian grasslands, the National Park of Serra do Cipo, Brazil - RX_R8 | ecosystem: Host-associated > Plants > Roots... | reverse complement strand
TCTCTCTCTCTCTCTCTAGATAGTCAACTACGCTATTAACATACATATATCTAGTTCAGTGTGTACCAATCCTTGATTAAAAGTTAATTTAGGGGGTAGTGATATACGGCAGTATAAAACAAAGATGAGCACGTCCAATAATTGTAAAGAAGGTACATCAAAATCAAATAATGATTTATCAGATGCCATTGGCTACCTCCGACTACTAAACATTAATGAAAACAATGCAACAGGAGAAAATGTATGTGCCAATTGTGGTAAAGAGGGCAGTAGTGATAATATGAACATATGCAACAAATGGAAACAAGTGTGAAATACTGCAACGCTCATGCAAGAAGAAACATCGACACAAACACAAAAAAGAATGTGAGGAACATGTCAGATTAGCTGACAAGCGTGCAGCTGAGTTGCACGATGAGAAGCTATTCAAAGAACCACCACCAAATGGAGATTGTCCAATTTGTTTCTTAAGAATGCCCTTTCTGAATAGTGGGTATCGATATAAGAGCTGCTGTGGAAAAGTTATATGTAGCGGGTGCTGCTATGCACCTGTCTATGATCACCAAGGCAACGAAGTTGATGAAAAGAAGTGTCCATTTTGTCGAACTTCATTTCCCATTTCTGAAGTGGAAGCATTGGAAAGACAGAACAAACGAGTTAAAGCCTATGATGCCTATGCAATCTTTAACCACGGAATTTACTATCGAGAGGGAATCCGCGGATTACCACAAGATTATGCCAAGGCATTAGAGTTATTTCATCGTTCAGGTGAACTTGGATATGTAAAGCTTATGTTAATATTGGTTATACTTATGAGTTTGGTAGAGGAGTAGAAGTCGATAAGAAGAAGGCCAAATATTACAATGAGTTAGCAGCTATTGGGGGAGATTCACAGGCAAGGTACAATCTAGGTGTTTTAGAACAACAGAATGGCAATATGAATAAAACACTGAAGCACTGGATGATTGCAGTAGAGAATGGATGCCATGACTCTTTGAAGAGTATTAAATGGTTGTATAAGAATGATCTTGCAACAAAAGAAGACTACACGAAGGCATTACAAGTGTATCAAGAATACTTGGGCGAGATTAAGAGCGATCAAAGGGATAAAGCCGCTGCGGCTAGCGAGGAGTATCGTTATTATTAGTATAGACCGATTTAAAGCTAGTGACTATGACAGTAACTTTATCGAGCAATAGCTAACCATGCTAGTATACTGGTGTATTCGTATATCTTCTATTTTGTGCACATGATGTGCTCATATCTTATGCACTTTTGTGCCATTCAAATGTGTCGCTCGTCTAATGCTTTATTAGCCATGTCAGGGGAATAAACAATAAGATCTTCCAATTATTTGGGAGATAATGAGTGCCCAGCGGGATTTGTGGAAATATTAGTTGTATTGGGTAGTACAAACATTACTGTCATTTATCGTTTCAGCTTTAACTGTAGATGTCATCATTTCCAACTGAATTCATAGGAAGCGGGGCGGGGAATAGAAGGGATACCGTTTGCCGTAGGCAAAGACTTGGAGTTCACATGAATTACTTCCAAATAGCTAAAAGTTCCACGTAGTAATATTTTGCCTAAATTTTGTTAGTGCACAACTACGGCAATAGGCCCTATTGTAGCGACGTCTCCACCGGCGGCTGTAGTAGGATTGGTGACTATTGCAGTTGTCAGCAGAGAGACAAATAATGAGCACATCTGATAGAAATTGCAAAGACAGTGCATCAAAATCAAATAATGATGATGTATGTGGTGTGAACAATATGTAAAGAATATGAGTACGGATGATAATCATGTATCAATATGTGCTAATTGTGGTAAAGAAGGTGCCAACAATACGTGCAACAAATGTAAACAAGTGAAGTATTGCAATGCTGTATGTAAAAAGAAACACCGACACAAACATAAAAAAGAATGCGAGGAATATCTGGCTGAGGTACATGATAACGAACTGTTCAGACAACCTCCGCCAGAAGAAGATTGTCCAATTTGCTTTCTACGAATACCTGCAATGAGTACGGGTTGGAGATACTATGTATGCTGTGGAAAAGTTATTTGCGGTGGATGTTGCTATGCACCTGTTTAAGACAATCAAGGGAATATAGTTGAGAAGAAATGTTCTTTTTGCAGAACTCTACTGCCGACTACAGATGAGGAATTGATCAATAGATATAAGAAAAGAATGAAAGCCGGAGATCCTATGGCAATCTACCATATGGGAAATTGGTATCGAGTTGGAGAATTGGGATTTCCACAAGATTATAGCAAGGCATTAGAACTATGGCATCGGGCAGCAGATCTTGGTTATGCTTTAGCATATAACAACATTGGGTATGCTTATAATACTGGTAGAGGCGTAGAAGTTGATATGAAAAAGGCTATACGTTACTATGAGCTCTCTGCTATGGGAGGAAATATGAGAGTAAGGCACAATCTTGCCAGTAATGAGTATCTGGAAGAAGGCACTATTGATAGAGCACTGAAACACTGCATGATCGCAGTTAGGAGTGGACATTCTGATTCTTTGGAGATGATCAAACGACTATACTCAAATGGACACGCATCAAAAGATGATTATATGAAGGCATTACAATTATATCAAGCATACCTAGGCGAGATAAAGAGTGGTCAGAGAGATAAGGCCGCTGCAGCCGATGATGATTATCGTTACTATTGATAAAAGATAGAGACTCTTTATCCATTAATCGTATCCCCTTTTAAGCTTACTAAACTAGTCTACAAACACATGAAAATACCCCCCAACTATACCATGATATGATCACATATGAGTGCACCTTTACTTATCTTGAATAGCTTAAATTTAAACTTAAATCTAACTATCTGCTATGAGTGCAGTCTTATATTGGTAGTTATACCCCTGAATTGTAATAACGATACCTCTCATCTGATTGAGCAGCTATATCCCTCTGGGTACTCTTAATCTCGCTTAGGTATTCTTGATATGATCGTAATGCCTTGGTGTAATATTCTTTTGTTGCAAGCCCACTTGAGTAGAATTTTTTGATAACCACCAAAGATTCAGAATCCCCATCCTTTACTGCAATCATCCAATGTTTAAATGCTCTATCCATTTTGCCTGCTTTTGCCTCAACAATACCTTGATTGTACCTTGCCTTTGCACACCCTCCAATAGCTGCTAGCTTGTAATAATGATTCGCCTTCTTCATATCAATTTCAACACCATTTCCTGTTTCATATGCATGACCGATATTATTGTAAGCTCCGGCATAACCAAGTTCTCCAGCACGATGATATAGTTCTAATGACTTTTTATAATCTTGTGGAAAGCCGTATTCCCCATGACGATAGAAACATCCTAAAGTATAGATTGCATTAGCATCATTAGCCTCCATACGCTTGTTCAACCTTTTGATCGATTCTTTTTTTGATTTTGGAGCCACAACTCTACAAAATGGACACTGGTTTTGTTTCTCATTATCAACTAAATTGCCTTGGTCATCATATTTGGGCGCACAAACACATCCACTGCAAATAACTTTTCCACAGCAAGCATAATAACTACTTCCCGTTTCAAGACATGGCAATTGGAGGAAGCAAATAGGACAATCTTCTTTCGGTGGCGGTTGTTTGAATAGTTCTATATCGTGTAATTCAGCCGCTCTTTTCTTACATTCTTTTTTATGTTGTGGACGATGAGCAATTTGGCAATCTCTACTGCAATACTTTACTAACATACAATCATTGCAGTGTTTGAGTTTATGACTCTCTTCCTCGCCCTTGCCACAATTGGCACATACTGACACATCATTATCTTCTTTACTGGCCGTGTCTTCTGTACTACTCATGATGTTTTGTGATGGATTGGATTGTATCTTTGTAAATAGTATTTTGTCAGTTTGCCTGCCTGCTGCCTTATATCAATCACGTGAGAAGAAATGCTAATACTACAAACACTACTGCCGCCACTACTGACACTGCTGCTGCTCAACTAAATACCTTTGAGCATTGCCGCTTAAGAGCGATCTTTTCATTTTTCTCGTCTTCAACTCTCTCAGATTGCTTACATGTGGAATATTTCTCTCTCTTAGGAAGAAGTTTTCACCATTCAATGAAAACTTTATTGTTTGTTTCGCAATACAAACTAGGACATAGGCTTTAAGAGTCACATACGCCGCCAACGATATCAAATACTGCATTTATATAGCGCAGTAGGTAGTAAGTATCATTAGTTATATTAGCAGTTTTGTTAGTGTGAGAGTCGATAATCATTTTTAAGGTGCACAAAAAGCGGCCTTGAACTGTGTACCTATACTGCAAATTGCAAACAACTATCTCAATATATATCACGAGCTCGCGATAAGTTACTAATTCAGTAATTAGTTACATACGAACACAAGAATAACTTAGTATAAATATTGATAAACCACCGCCAAATAGAATATATATAATGAGTACATCTGATAGTTGCAAAGATGGTGCATCAAAATCAAATAATGATGTATGTCGTGAGTTGGAAGAGAAGTTACAGAATATGAGCACGGCCGATGTATCGGTTTGTGCTAATTGTGGTAAGGAAGGTGCCAATAACATATGCAACAAATGCAAACAAGTGAAATACTGCAACGCTGTATGCAAAAAGGTGCACAAAAAGAAGCACAAGAAAGATTGTGAGGAACATATCCGACTAGTAGCTGAGAAGCGTGACGAAGAACTGTTCAAACAGCCTCCACCGAGAGATGATTGTCCAATCTGCTTTCTCCTTGTTCCTTTACGTTCTACGGGAAGTAAATACTATGCATGCTGCGGGGAAATAATATGCAGTGGATGCTCTTATGCTCCCGTTTATGATAACCAAGGCAATAAAGTTGCTAACAAAAAGTGTCCTTTCTGCAGAACTCCATATCTTAAATCAACTGATGATCATGGAGTTACAAATGAGGAAGCATTAGAAAGGTTAAAGAAACGAGTGGAGAAAGATGATCCAATGGCAATCTACACTCTAGGATGGTACTACTCTCAAGGATTGAAAGGCTTTCCTCAAGATTATAAAAAGGCATTAGAACTCTGGTATCGTGCAGGTGAACTCGGTTACGATGAAGCATATTGTAATATTGGTTATGCATATGATTATGGAAGAGGGGTGGAAGTCGATAAAAAGAAGGCTACGTATTACACTGAGCGAGCAGCTATGGGTGGCAGTGTCCATGCAAGGTTGCATCTAGGTAATAGTGAGGCAGACGAAGGCAATTTCGATAGAGCATTGAAACATTACATGATTGCAACAGAGAGTGGAGACACCGAATCATTGGAGGAGATCCAAGAGTTATACACAGATGGACATGCAACAAAAGAAGAATACATGAAAGCATTAAAAACTTATCAAGAATACTTAGGTGAGATTAAGAGCCTGCAGAGGGATAAAGCTGCCACGGCCAATGAGAAGTATCGTTATTATTAATGAAAGTTAGAGACTCTTCTTCCATTAATGTTGTCCTTTTGAGCTTACTAGACTATTCCTACAATTACATACCCGTTTATTTTGCATATCCTCTTTCTCCCCACCCCCCACTTATCTCCTGTTTACACCATGATATGATCACTCAAATGATGTACACTAGAAACCAAATTATCAGCAGCAGCACCACTAGCTGCATCACCAACACTCTCACTAGGCAAAACAGTATTACCACCATCCAACCAACTAGGTAATTCAACATCATTCTTCTTAGCAATACCAACAACAACATCCTTCAATAAGAAACCACCAACTAAATATATAGCATATTGACTAACAAATCCAATAACCTTTTGTACTGGACTTTCCTCACGTGGCATGATTGGTTCCCATGATGGATCTTCTGCTTTACGTTGTGAGTATTTAATGTATAGGTCTAGCATTTCGCCGTCCATTAATAGTTTGTCTACTTCTTGTTCGGCTAGGGAGCGGTTGGAACCGAATTTTTGTGGCATGTCTTCTTGAAATTTGGTGATTAGATCTTCACGTCTGTTATCATTGTTTTATGTTGATTGTATTGTATTGTACAGGATTTGTATAGAGAATATCAACCAAATTGTTATGAGTGTTTTGTGCAATATCATATGTGCATAATTTGAGAAAGGAGATATGAATAAGTGAGATGTGATGCCAAATTAATGATACATGCGCACAGGACAATCCGTGCAATCTATACCCCCTTTCAACAAAATACGTATCTACTACATTGCTGCAATACATCAATACATATACATTGCAAAACACACCAGAAGAGATATAACTCACGTGCCAATAAATTCCAAAACCTCATCAGGATCAATACCCAAAGCTAATTTCTCTTCATCATCGACTCCCAATAATGTTACCAATTGTTCTGATTTACTCATTGTATTTAATTCATCTGCTGTCATTGTTGCCATCTGTAGTGGTTTTATTGTTCTACTAACCCCAACTTGTTGTGATGTATGATGATGTTGTGATGTGGAGGTATGGATTGAAGGGGAGAATGCACTGCATTGTGATATGGCGGTGGCGGCAGTGAGTATTATTGCTTGAGATATTATTGATGGTGACTTCATCTTCTTATTGATTTGATGTCTATTAATATTGGTATTGTTCTACGGCGGCAATGATGATATGAAGTTGAAGTATGAAGTTGTATTAATTAGAGTTCATTGAAGAGGAAATGAAAGATCTTTTGTGGTATCCTTTTTATTCTCCACCCCACAGCGGCAGCCCCAATAACTTAACTGCTGAATAGACCTGCAGGCGGAGAATTATTAGCACAGATCAGCAAAGGTGTCTGTAGTGGCGGCGAGTGACAGCAGATCGGCAATTATCGGGTCGAAGATACAAACCATCACACCATTTCTAATATTCTAAATAACAATAACATCATGAGCACGGAAGATATCGTCGTATCTTCTTCGACAGTATGTGCTAATTGTGGCAAGGAGGGTGCCAATAATGTATGTGCCAAATGTAAATCGGTTAGATATTGCAACGCTGTATGTAAAAAGGTACACAAAAAGAAGCATAAGAAAGATTGCGAGGAATTTATCAGACTTGCTACTGAGAAACATAATGAAGAACTTAAAATTGCCGCGGAGTTGCACGATGAAAAGCTATTCAAACAGCCACCACCAGCAGAAGATTGTCCAATTTGCTTCCAACGATTACCATTCCTACATACGGGGAGTAGATATTATTTATGCTGTGGAAAGACAGTATGTAGTGGATGTAGGTATGCGCCTCAATATGATAACCAGGGTAATGAAGTTGAAAAGAAGTGTCCTTTTTGTAGAAGTCCACATCCTGAATCAGATGAGGAAATAGTCGAAAGGACGATCAAAAGAGTTGAGTTAGACGATCCTATTGCAATCCATAATCGTGGAAACTACTATTTTCTGCGGCAGTATGGCTTTCCACAAGATTATACAAAGGCACTAGAACTGTGGCATCGTGCAGCAGATCTTGGTCTTTCTGCAGCTTATGGCAGGATTGGTTATGCATATGATCATGGTCAAGGTGTAGAAGTTGACAAGGAGAAGGCTGAACATTATTACGAGCTAGCAGCTATGGCAGGAGATGTTTTGGCAAGGTTCGTTCTAGGTATTATGGAGGGGCGTGCATGCAATTATGATAGGGCTTTGAAACATTGGATGATTGCAGTGAAGGGTGGAAACGTTCAATCTTTAGATGCAATCAAACATTTATACTCAGATGGGGGTGCAACAAAAGAAGATTACATGAAAGCGTTACAATCTTATCAAACATACTTGAGCGAGATTACGAGTAGCCAGAGGGATAAAGCTGCTGCATTTAGTAGCGTGGAGTATCGTTACTATTAATATTAACTTACTAATCAGTTTTCGAACATCTAAACATACATTTATACACTTAGTTCCTCTGCCTAACACTAGAAGAGGGATGAAGCTGCTGCGGCTCATGGTGAGTTCAAATATTATGAATTAGGCAAAGTATAAGAGATTAAAAACTATTGCCAAGCATAGCATAACAGTTAAGCTCTTTAAGATACACAAGTAAAATTAAAGTACACATCATATGCTCAAAAAACACGCATTGTAAAGATGAAGAGGAAGAGCTAGATCTTCTTTCTTTGCACTCCTTACCAAAGCTCAAGTCTACTCAATAGAACTCTAGAGGCGCCCGATACCTGCATATCATGAGTACGATATAAGTACGATTTTATTTTTTATGATGAGATGAGTGGAGCGAAGGAGAAATTCGACACGTGGAATTGGAAGTTTCATTTATTATCCTCTCTCCCTACTACCAGCTCTCGAAAATTGGGAATTTCCTGATTAGGATACCATCGCCAAAATAGCCTAATCGCTAACAAAATTGAGTAAAATAGCGATCATTATGGTATCCTAATTGGGAAATTTTGGCCATCAATGCTAGGGAAATGCTTTCATGAACGTATATCTAATGCAATAATTGCAATTATATCATTGAAAATACCCTATATGACCTAAAATTGCATAAAGAATCGATTTATGATAGTATTTAGATCCAAAGTTCAGTGTAGAAGTCAGTTAGAAGGAAAAACAGTATGCAATTTTAGCTAAATAGCTCTAATGAGTGATATATTCATATCTATCTCAAATCCTCTCACAACCATATTTCTAATACATAGTAGAAGAGATACATATATGGTTTTACTATGATATTTGCAATATTATAGCCATAAATATGATATTTCCCGATTTTTAAAATTTCCCTATTTTAGGATACCAGTAGCCTACTATATCGCCAGTCGATATAGGAAAGGCATATAGTTGAGCAGCAGCAGTTTCCGTAGTGGCGGCGATAGTAGTAGTAGTATTAGCATTTCTCACTTGATTTTATAGGACAGCAGGGACAAAATATTTACGAAGATACAATCATAATATTATGAGTACAGAAGACACGGCCAGTAAAGAAGATAATGATGTATCGGTATGTGCCAATTGTGGCAAGAGCGAGGAAGAGAGTCATAAACTCAAAAACTGTACGGCATGTAAATTAGTTAAATATTGCAATAGAGAATGCCAAATTGCTCACCGACCACAGCATAAGAAGGAGTGTAAGAAGAAGGCTAAAGAATTATATGATGAAAAGTTATTCAAACAGCCTCCAAATCCTTACGAAGATTGTCCGATATGTTTCCTTCGAATGCCCACACTTGAAACGGGACGTAGATACCAGACATGCTGTGGAAAAAAGATATGTAGTGGATGCTGTTATGCACCTGTTTATGATAACCAAGGGAATGAAGTTGACAATCAAAAGTGTGCATTTTGTAGAACTCGAGCACCAGATACAATCGAGGAGATGATTGAATGGTTGCTGAAACGAATGGAAGTCAATGATGCAGATGCAATAAACACTACAGGATGCAACTATCGAGACGGGAGATATGGAATCACACAGGATTATGATAAGGCATTAGAACTGTTCCATCGAGCAGCAGAACTTGGTGATGCCGAAGCATACCTCAATATCGGATATGCATATATCAATGGAGATGGCGTAGAAGTTGATGAGAAGAAGGCTATTCATTACTTTGAACTAGGAGCTATTGGGGGAGATGCAACGGCAAGGAGCAATCTAGGTTATAATGAACACAATGCGGGCAATATGGAGAAAGCAATAAAGCACTACACTATTGCAGTGCGGAGTGGAGATGCTGACTCTCTGGAAAGGATTAAAGAATTATATACAGATGGACATGCATCAAAAGACGACTATACAAAAGCATTACGATCATATCAGACATACTTAGGCGAGATAAAGAGCACACAGAGAGATGAAGCTGCTGCGTTTCATGAGGAGTATCGTTATCATGGATCAGGGCTATAATCTTCTTAAAGTAGAATGGAGTCCATAAGACTATGCAAATGCAAAGAAAGCGAGTGAGAGTTACTAGATCTAAGCTCTCAAACTCAAGTAAGGAGAAAAGTGTACATCATATGTACTAGATTAATAAGTATGAGACCTAGCTTTTATCTCCTATCACTTTATGGGGGACAATATCGGCTCAGTACTCTGAGTTTGCAACCAAACGACGCGCATCATAGAGTTAGTCTGAAGGGTACCATGCATGTACCTCTAGTCTTTAAATGCCATCAATAGTAACGACACTCCTCACTGGCAGCAGCAGCTTCGTCCCTCTGTTTACTCTTAATCTCATCTAAATATGTTTGATATAATTGTAATGCTTTTGTGTAATCTTCTTTTGTTGCGTGTCCATTTGAGTACATTTGTTTGATCATCTTCAACGAGCCATTACTTCCACCCCTTACTGCAATCATGTAGTGTTTGATAGCTCTTTTCCATTTGCCTGCACGTATCTCTTCATTGCCGAGGATTTGCCTTGCTTCTACACTCCCTCCCATAGCTGCTAGCTCATAGTAATGTACTGCCTTCTCCTTATCAACTTCTACACCCCTACCAATATAATATACAACACCAATGTTTACATATGCTTTAGCAATACCGAGTTCTGCTGCCTTCTGATAAAGTTCTAATGCCTTTGTATAATCTTGTGGAAATCCGTTTATCCCATCTCGGTAGTAACCTCCTAAATTGTACATCGCAAATGGATCATTAGCCTCTATTCGTTTCTTTTCCCTTTTTCTTACTTCCTCATCTGTGTAAGGCGCTGGAATTCTACAAAATGGACACTTTTTAATATCAACTTCATTTCCTTGGTTGTCGTAGACAGGTGCATAGAAACATCCACTGCATATCATTTTCCCGCAACATGCCTGGTATCTACGTCCCGTTGGGTCCAATGAAGGTAGACGCATAAAACAAATTGGACAATCTTCTTCTGATGGTGGCTCCTTGAA
>Ga0213875_10002557_pt1 | contig 10844 bp, 9 predicted proteins | sample BarmaccomBMRX_R8_FD_160105 | JGI IMG/M metagenome (GOLD analysis project Ga0213875, IMG submission 160105) | Root-associated microbial communities from Barbacenia macrantha in rupestrian grasslands, the National Park of Serra do Cipo, Brazil - RX_R8 | ecosystem: Host-associated > Plants > Roots... | reverse complement strand
GCGTAATCTCGGACACCGGGCTCGGGCGTGAACGCCAGCAGGGGCAGCGGCGTGTGCAGTCGGGCGAGCCGGCGCACGGTGTCACCAGACTGTGTGAAGGCCACCAGCGCCTTGGCGTTGAGCCGCTCGCCGATGTCCCTGGCCGCGTACGAGATTACGCCGCGCTTGGTGCGCGGCACGTGGGTCAGCGGAGGAACCACCGTCGACTCGGTCTCGACCGCTTCGATGATCTTGGACATGGTCCGCACCGACTCGATGGGATAGCGGCCGACGCTGGTCTCGCCGGAGAGCATCAGCGCGTCGGCGCCGTCGAGCACGGCGTTGGCCACATCGGAGGTCTCCGCGCGGGTCGGCCGCGAGTTGCTGATCATCGAGTCCAGCATCTGGGTGGCCACGATGACCGGCTTGGCGTTCTCCCTGGCGATCTGGATGGCCCGCTTCTGCACCAGCGGCACCTGCTCGAGCGGCAGTTCGACGCCGAGGTCGCCGCGGGCGACCATGACACCGTCGAAGGCCAGCACGATAGCTTCCAGGTTGTCCACCGCTTCGGGCTTCTCCACCTTGGCCACCACAGGCAGCCGACCCTTGCCGACCCGGTCCATCACCTGGTGCACCAGGTCGATGTCGGCCGGGGACCGGACGAAGGACAGCGCGATGAAGTCGACACCGAGGCTGAGCGCGAACTCCAGGTCCTCGACGTCCTTCTCGCTCAACGCCGGCACGGACACGTCCATGCCCGGCAGCGACAGGCCCTTGTGGTCGCTGACCTGTCCGCCCTCGGTCACCTCACAGACGACGTCCTGGCCGTCGACGGCGGTCACCACCAGGCCGACCTTGCCGTCGTCGACAAGCAGCCGGTCGCCCACCTTGGCGTCCTTGGCCAGATTCTGGTACGTCGTGGAGACCCTGTCGTGGGTACCCGTGACGTGCTCGACGGTGATCCGCACGACGTCCCCGGTCCGCCACTGGACCGGGCCGCCGGCGAACGTGCCGAGCCGGATCTTCGGCCCCTGCAGGTCGGCGAGGATGCCGATGGCGCGGCCGGACTCCTCCGACGCGGCCCGCACCAAGTCGTAGGTCTGCTTGTGGTCGGCGTGGCTGCCGTGGCTGAAGTTCATCCTCGCCACGTCCATACCGGCCGCGACCAGGTCACCGATCTTCTCGTGGGTGGCGGTCGCCGGCCCGAGGGTACAGACGATCTTCGCTCGTCGGCTCACGTTCGTGCAGCCTAGACCGCCGCGCTTGATCGATCCCGCGCTACCCGGAGGTAATATCGAATTCGTCCGGGCGTGGCGCCGATCCCGCTCACCGCCGGGCACGGGACTCCTCGCTCACCCCGACGTGGTCGGCCGCCCACTCGTTGAAGGCGCGCACCTGCCGCCAGGCCTTGCGCACCCGGTCGAGGCTGGCCCGTTCATGCAGCGCGTCGTCGGGCGCCCACTGACGTACCGCGTAGACCGAGCGGTACCGGAGCAGGTCGATCCTGGGATGCTCCGCCGGGTAGCCTCGCGGCTTCGTCTTCAGCTGTTCACCTCGGATCTCCCAGCCCGCCTTGCGCAGTGTGCCGAGAATTCGCTCCAACGCCTCTCCCCTGCGCTCCTCCTCCACGGCGGCCCGGAACCGGGCGAGTTGGTCGGGCTCGAGGTGGAAGCAGCCACCGCCGACCAGCAGCCCCTCGGCGCTGACGGCCACGTAATAGGCGCCAGCGCCGCGCCCCTGCTCCATCACTCCACCGCACTGGATCTTGTACGGATGCTTGTCCCGGCTGAACCGCACGTCCCGATGAGGGCGGAACACCTTGGGCTGGCCGAAACCACCGAACTCCGGCTCCAGTTCGGCGAGCAGGGCCCGCATCGGCGCGAGCACGTCGGAGGAGTAGATGTGCTTGTTGTCCTCCCAGTACGGCTTGGAGTTGTCCGCCAGCAAGCCGTCGTAGAAGTCCACCGCGTGTTCGCCGAAGCCCTGGAACGTCACGCCAAGCACTTTACGACCTCATCTCGACAGTCCTTCCTGTCCTGGCGCCCGGTCCGGATCCGCAGTTATGACGCCCATGTCGTGCCAGGTCTGCTGCAGATCGAGGAGTACGCCGAGGCGGTCACCCGCGCCGCAGCTCCCCGACACCGAGATCGCCCAGCGCGTCCAGCTGCGCATGGCCCGGCAGACCATCCTGACTCGCGACGACGCGCCGCCAGAGGTGCGCTGTGTGCTCGATGAAGCAGTGCTCCGCAGGATGGTCGGCGGCCGTGAGGTAATGCGCCGCCAGCTGGAACACTTGGTGGAGATGGCGCAGCTACTCGATGTCGACCTGTACTTGCTGCCCGACTCGATCGGCGCGCATGCGGGTGTAGAGGGCACCTTCACCGTGCTCGACTACCCAGAGGATTTCGCGCCGGACCCCGGCACGGCCTACGTCGAGGACCGTCTACAGGGGCACTACGACGAACGGCCCACCGAGGTCGCCGACTACCGCGACGCGCATAAGCGGTTGCGGACACAGGCTTTGGATCCGCAGCCTACGGTCGAGGCGATTTCCCGAGTAGCGAAGGATATGTGATGACCTGTGACGACACTCTTGCCGTGCTGACTACAGCTCCTGGGTGGCGCAAGGCAACCACGAGCAACCAGAACGGCTGTGTCGAGATCAACCAGACTGTGCCCGGCTACGTCGGGGTGCGTGACTCCAAACTCGCCACACACAGCCCGATTCTGGTCTTCACCGCCGCCGAGTTCGCGCTGTTCCGCACGGCGGTCAGGGCGGGGACGGTCGGCCGGTAGGAGCGGATCAGCCCGCGCGGCCGGGAACGAAGGCGGACATGACGTGCACCGCGGGCGTCAGAGTGTCCCGGTCCCTGACCACCAGTTCGAGCGCCACCAGTCTGTTCACGTCTCTGGTCAGCGTCTTGTCGCTCCTGCCCGCGTACAGCTCCGCCAACTCGGGAGTCAGCCGGCGCAGACCCGTGATCGGGACCGGCCCCTCGCCCATGGACAACAGCAGGGTGCGTTGCCGCGCCGTCACCTCCGTGTTCGGCAGGACCTGGAAGCTCTCGTGCACGAAGTTGATCCATGACACCCGGAGTTGCTGGGCTTGGACGAGCTGGATCTGCTCCCGGAGCCGATCGACGAACCCTTGGGCCGCGTAGCGGATGAATCCGGTGACATCCCCTTGGCGGGAAGCGTTGGACAGGCGGCGGTAGTAGTCGGTGCGCGTCCTGTTGTAGTGGTCCGACAGCAGGTTCGCCGAGACCCACGGGACCAGTCCGGAGTTGGTGAGGATGGCGCACTCCAGCAGCCGCGCCGTGCGACCGTTGCCATCGCCGAACGGGTGGACCCAGACGAAGTACAGGTGCCCGAGTGTCGCGGCCAGGAACGCGCTGAAGAAGCGCCCGCTGGCCGGCTGTTCGCCGTTGACCTCGGTGAGTTCTCCGATCCAGGCGACGCCGACGGGGTGTCCGACGGCGACACCGGCACCGGTGTCGCCGCCCGTCAAGCTCGGTCTGGCTACCTCGCCGCGGCGTTCAGCCGAGCCGGGCCAAGGCGCTGTCGAAGGCATCCGGGCCGACGTTGGCACCTCCAGTGAACGGATCCTGCATCTGGAAGATGGCGAACAGCACCAGGGTGATTGTGGCCGCGAGGATTCCCATGACAACGATGTGTCCCGCGCCCCTGGCCCCGGCGAACAAGAACGCCACGGCGATCGAAAGGACTCCGCCGATGATGAGCGCGAACCACACCACCGCGTTCACTCCGCCACCAGCGGCGTCCAGTCTCTGCTGCCGGGACTGATATACCTGCCAGAGCTCGTTCGACGCCTCCGTCTTGCGATCCTTCACCCAGTCGTCGTCGGTGTTCGCGGCGCCGGCGATTTCCGTGTGCAATTGGGCCAGCTGTTGCTCTCCGGGCCCGACGACGAGCTGACCGGAACGCATCTGCGGCCATTCTTTGTCGCGCACGGTCATGGCGTACTCATGGGCCAGTTCATGAATTTTCGTCCGGGCCGGATCCGGCAGTGAGTCCGCGGCCCAGGAGGCCGCGACCAGGGCATTCGCCTCTTGTTGTGCGTTGTCGTGTGCGCCGGATGCTCCGTCAAAAAGGGAAATAAGGACAAAAGCGACAAGGACCGCGTGCAGCCCACCGACGATCGTGAAGACACCCCCGACGACCTCATTGTTGAGTACCCTCCCTTCACCCGCCGTCCACCGATGGAATAACGCGGTGAGTCCGCCGGTGACTATGCCGATCCCGAGGACCCACAAAAGCCCTTGTAGATAGATGTCCATTCACTTCTTCCTGTCTTGGCGGACGGTGTCGACACCGATTGCCGTAAGATCATGTCAGTCCCGTCACCGGAGCAGGAAACGAGTGCCCGTGAGAACATTTCGCCGTTTCGTGGGAATCTTGATACCCGTTCTGGTGATAATGGCATTAACTCCGCCCGACACCGCCACGGGATCGGCCACGGACTGTATTGCTTTCGAGGTCCAAACAGGTGAACAGGGCCGACAATTCACCCTGATGCGAGTCGATCTTCACTCCGGGACCGCTGTGCCGCTGCACGGTCTCGACTACGAGGTGAACGCGATCGGCTATGCCCGGTCCCAGGACCTCGTCTACGGCATCGGCAACGGCGGACACGTGATCACCATCGACCGTGCTGGAACAGTGGCCGACCGCGGCCCCGTACGCGGGGTGCCACTGGGAGAGCTGGCGTCGGCCACCGCCGGGGCGGCCGCGGCGGACAAGCTGTACGTGCGGGTCGACGACCGCCTCTCCACCATCGACATCGCGCCGAAGAGCCCTACCTATCTGGGCGTCGTGCATACGGCACGGATGCGGCCCGCGCCGGCCGCGCAGGGTGTCGACGACTTCGCCGTGGACGACACCGATGGGTTGCTGTATGGGGTGTCGACCTCGCTGGGTTCAGCGGCCGCGATCGTCAGCATCGACCCGGCGTCCGGCGCCGTGCGGGTCGGTGATTCCGCCGGCCTGCCGAGGCGGTCGAGCTACGGATCGGCCGTGCTCGACTCGGGTCGCACCCTGTACGTGATCATCAATGAGTTCGATCGGCGCAGCAGGCTGTACGCGGTGCCGCATGGCGGAACGGCGACCGAGGTGGCGTCCTGGCCGGCGGCGAAGACCACCGACGCGGCCGGCTGCCTGAACCAGCCCACTCCAGCGCCAACGCCGACCGTGCCCGCGCCGCCTCGAGCCGAGCACCCGCAACGCTCCGCGGCACCGGCGCTTCCTCCGCCCGCCCCGGTGCCGGCACGGCCAACCCTGCCACCAGCCGCGAATCCGGTCCTTCCGGCTCCCCCCGCTCCCCCCGTTCGGGCGCGCACGGCAAGCGCGTCCGTCCCGCGTGTCGTCGCCGCGAGGTCCTCCGGCGCAGAAGTCACCAAACAGCGCCGGTGGGCCCTGGCAGCGGCCATCCTCATCCTCGGTGGTGGCGCGGCGAGCGCCTGTGCCGCACGGGCCCGCGGCCGGTCACGATAACCGGCGACTCGGCTCGGCGGACACCGACGCCACCTGGCGGCGTGAGCCGGCACCCAGCATGAGCACGCTGGCCGCCGCGGCAAGGCCAGCGGCAAGGGCGAAGGCGGTTCCGTAGCCGAACCCGGCGGCGACCGCACCGCTGACGGGGCCGGCGACCAGAATGCCGAGATCCCAGCACGAGGTCATCGCGCCGACGGTGGTGCCGGTGTGATGACCCCCGGTGTGGTCCACCGTGACCGCCACCGTCGCCGGGTACACCAGCGCCACACCGATTCCGGTGACGGCGGTGGCGACCAGCGCCGCCGGCCGCACCGTCGCCAGCAGCGCCAGTCCGGCGGCCTCGATCGCCAGGAAGAACCGGCCAACCACGGCACCGCCGAGGCGGTCGACCACGGGACTGCCCACACCACGTGTCACCAGGAACGCCCCGGCGAACACAGTGAGTCCGATCCCCCTGGCCTCGTCGTAGTGCGTGCCGGTGAGGTAGAGCACGAGCAGGGCGGTCAGACTCCCGTACCCGTAGGCGGCCAATCCGAGACACAACCCGGGGAGCCCGATTCCAGTGAGGAGGCCAGCCCGGAGAGATCCTCGCGGCGGGCCGCTGCGGCAGCCGCCGGACGACGGCATCTGGCGGCCAGCGCTGACGGCGAGCGCGGCGGACAGCGACCCCAGCGCGATCACGGTGTACCAGACTCCAGACGAGCCGCCGAACCCGTGCACCGCCGTGGCGAGCAGCGGTCCCACCGAGAGGCCGCCCCACATCGACAGGCCGAACCAGCCGGTGACCCGACCGCGGCGATCGGCCGCGGCGCGAGCAAGCGCCCAGGGCAGCGCCGCCGAGAAGAGCGCCGCTTCGCCGGCGCCCATCAGCAGTCGGAAGACCAGTAGCGCGCCGACGTTCGGCGCGAGCAGATGACCGACCGCGGCGAGAGCGGTCAGTCCGCCGCCAGTGATCACCACGGGTCTCGCGTGACCGGTGTCGCCGGCGCGCCCGGCGAATGGCCTGGTCACCGCCGTCGCGGCGAATGCGGCACCGACCACGAGACCGACGACGGTTGTTCCGGCCCCGAACCTGGCCACTAGATATCCGGGCAGCTCCTGCAGGCTGGCTCCCAGAGCGAGGTAGCCGCACAGAACAGCACGCCACAGCCGACGGACCGGTGGACTCTCCGCTGATGACATGACCCGACAGTACAGATCGGTACTCTCAAAGTACAGATCGGTACTGTATCGTCGAGGGATGACCGAGACCCGCGCCCGCATTCTGGACACCGCCATGGCGCTGTTCTACGCGCACGGGGTGCACGCCGTGGGCGTCAACGCCATCGCGGCCCGCGCGGCGGCGTCCAAACTGAGCCTCTACAAGTACTTCCAGTCAAAGGAGCACCTGGTACGGGCGATGCTCACCGAGCACAGCGACCGCATCCACTCCTGGCTGGAGCGCAACACCGCGCAGGCGCCGCCGGGGCCCGGTCGGGTACTGGCCGTGTTCGACCTGCTCATCGACTGGTTCGCCCAGCCGAACTACCGCGGTTGCGCGGTAGTCAACACGGTGACCGACACCAGGGCGGATCCCGCCATCGCCGCGATCGCGCGCACGCATCTCGCGCGCTACCGCGGCCTGCTGGAAGATCGCCTGCGCGAGGCTCATGTCGCCGATCCGCCGGTCGTCGCAAGGCAACTGCTGCTGCTGATCGAGGGGGCCAGCGTGGTCACCTCCATCGACGGCACACCGACGGCGGGCAACGACGCCCGCGCGGCAGCCGCCCGACTCGTCGGCCTCGCCGGGTCAGTCACATCCGCCACCGCAGGGCCGGATCGGACAGCGGACCACCGCGCACCTGCCTGACGTGTGCCGACAGCACAGGACCACTCAGTCGGCGTGCGTGATCAGGTGACGGCCAGTGGCAGCAAGTTCGGGCGCACCGGAGCGGGCAACTCCGACGCAGCGCCGGTCAGGAACTCGTCGACGGCGTTGGCAGCGGAGCGCCCTTCGGCGATGGCCCACACCACGAGCGACGCGCCGCGATGGGCGTCGCCACAGGCGAACACGCCCGGCGCTGTGGTCTGCCAGTTCGACGACACCGACAGCGTGCCCCGCCCCGACGGGCTCAGGTCGAGACCGTCCAGCAGAGGCATCCGCTCGACCCCCTCGAAACCGATGGCCAGCAGCACGAGGTCGGCCGGTATCGTCTCCACCTCGTCCGACACCGGCAGCACGACACGACGAGACGTCGCCGGGTCTCTCTCCACCCGCACCCGTCTCAGTTCGACGGCCCGCACGGCGCCCTCCGCGTCGCCGACGAACCGTTGCACCGCAACGGCGAACCTGCGCTCGCCACCCTCGTCGTGAGCCGGATAGTTGCGCAGAACCAACGGCCACGTCGGCCAGGGCGACAGGCTGAAGTCCCGCTCCGATGGCGGCCGGGGGTACTGGTCGAGCTGGACCACACTCGCGGCGCGCTGCCGGTGCGCGGTGCCCAGGCAGTCCGCCGCGGTGTCTCCGCCACCAATGATCACCACGTGCCTTCCGGCGGCGTCGATCTCGGTCGGTCCATCACCCTCACAGGCCCGGTTGGCCCGCACAAGGTGTTCCATCGCCAGATGCACACCGGCCAGCTGGCGGCCGGGTATGTCGCTGGCGTCTCTGCCGCGCAGCGCGCCGACCGCCAACACGATCGCGTCGTGACCGGCGCGCAACTGGTCGGTTGTGAGGTCGACACCGACCTCACAACCGGTCACGAACTCGGTGCCTTCCGCGCGCAGCTGCGCCAACCGGCGGTCGAGGACCTTCTTCTCCATCTTGAACTCGGGAATGCCGTAACGGAGCAGGCCGCCGAGTCGGTCGTCCCTTTCGTACACCACGACGTCGTGACCGGCGCGGGTGAGCTGCTGCGCCGCAGCGAGCCCGGCGGGGCCGGAGCCCACGACGCCGACCCGTTTCCCCGACGCGACGGTGGCCGGACGGGGCCGCACCAGGCCGGTCTCCCAGGACACGTCGGCAATCGTCTGCTCCACCCGCTTGATCGTCACCGGACCGCCGGCACGCGGAGTCGCCGAGAGCACGCATGCCGACTCGCACGGTGCCGGGCACAGCCTTCCGGTGAATTCGGGGAAGTTGTTGGTGGCGTGCAGCCGGTCGCCGGCCTGTGCCCAGTTGTCCCTGCGCACCAAGTCGTTCCACTCCGGGATGAGATTGCCCAGCGGGCATCCCGTCGCCGGAGAGTGGCAGAACGGGATACCGCAGTCCATGCACCTGCTGGCCTGGGTGCGAACCTGGTGACCGCGTTCGGCCGCCGGCACGGTCGCGTACACCTCGCCCCAGTCGCCAATCCGTTCCGCGACCGGCCGTTTGGCCGACTCCTGTCTGGCGTGTGAAAGGAATCCTTTCGGGTCAGCCACGGGTCGCCTCCATGACCGCCTTGTCCACGTCTCGACCGGAGGTGCGGGCCACCCGCATGGCGTCGAGCACCCGTTGGTAGTCACGCGGAATGACTTTGGTGAACGATCCGGAGCGGCGGGGCCAGTCGCCGAGCAGTGAAGCCGCGATCGTGGAACCAGTCAGCCTGTGGTGCCGCCGCACGATGTCCCGAAGCCAGCTCAGGTCCTCCGGGTCAAGGCGGCGCAGGTTGACCGTGCCGGTGTTGACCTGTGCCGGATCGAGGCCGAGAACATAGCCGATGCCACCGGACATACCGGCGGCCACGTTACGTCCAGTCGGACCGAGCACGACGGCCCTGCCACCGGTCATGTACTCGAAGGCGTGGTCGCCGACTCCCTCGGCGACCGCGACCATGCCGGAGTTGCGGACACAGAATCGTTCTCCGACCTGGCCGCGCAGGAACACCTCGCCGCCGGTCGCACCGTATCCGATCACGTTGCCCGCGATCACCTGCTCCTCGGCCACAAACGGCGCTTGCTCGTGCGGGCGCACCACGATACGGCCGCCGGATAGTCCCTTGCCGACATAGTCGTTGGCATCGCCGACCAGTTCCAGCGTCACGCCTCGGGGCAGAAAGGCCCCGAGCGACTGGCCGGCCGATCCGGTGAGCCGGATCCGGATGGTGTCCTCCGGCAGTCCACCGCCTCCGTGCCGACGGGTGACCTCGGCGCCCAGCAGCGTGCCGACGGTGCGGTTGACGTTGCGTACCGGCAACTCGAGGCGGACCGGAGTCCCGTCGTTCAGGGCCGCCTCGGCGAGCTGGACGAGCGTCCGGTCGAGCGCGTGGCGCAGACCGTGGTCCTGTCCTCGGGACCGTCGCCGAGCCGCTCCATAGCGAGTCGCGGCCGGCACATGGAAAATCGGCGACAGATCAAGCCCATCGGCCTTCCAGTGCTCGACGGCCCGCTCGGTGTCGAGCAGCTCGGCGTGCCCGATGGCTTCGTCGAGGGTGCGGAAACCGAGCTCCGCCAACAGTTCCCTGACATCCTCGGCGACAAAGCGAAAGAAGTTCTCGACGAACTCGGGTTTTCCGGTGTATCGCTCACGCAGCACCGGATTCTGGGTCGCGATACCGACCGGACAGGTGTCCAGGTGGCATACCCGCATCATCACACAGCCGGCGACGACGAGCGGAGCGGTGGCGAACCCGTATTCCTCGGCACCGAGCAGTGCGGCTATCACCACGTCACGTCCGGTCTTCATGGCGCCGTCGACCTGAACGGTGATCCGGTCCCGCAACCCGTTGAGCAGCAGGGTCTGCTGGGTCTCGGCAAGGCCTATCTCCCACGGCGTGCCCGCGTGCTTGAGCGAGTTCATCGGAGACGCGCCGGTGCCGCCGTCGTGGCCGGAGATCAGGACGACGTCCGCGTGCGCCTTGGCCACACCGGCGGCGACCGTGCCGACACCGACCTCGCTGACCAGTTTGACGTGGATGCGAGCGTGCTCGTTGGCGTTCTTCAGATCGTGGATCAGCTGGGCGAGGTCCTCGATGGAATAGACGTCGTGGTGCGGCGGCGGGGAGATCAGACCGACTCCCGGCGTGGAGTGCCGGGTCCGCGCGATCCACGGATACACCTTGTGTGCGGGTAGCTGGCCACCCTCGCCGGGCTTCGCCCCCTGGGCCATCTTGATCTGAATGTCGTCGGCATGGACGAGGTACTCACTGGTGACGCCGAACCGGCCACTGGCAACCTGCTTGATCGCCGAGCGTCGAGCCGGGTCCTGCAGCCGCTCCGGGTCCTCGCCGCCCTCGCCGGTGTTGGAGCGGCCGCCGATCCGGTTCATCGCGACGGCGAGCGTCTCGTGGGCCTCGACCGAGATCGATCCGTAGGACATCGCTCCGGTGTTGAACCGCGCGAGGATCGACTCGACCGGCTCGACCTCGTCCAGGGGAACCGGGGTGCGGTCCCGC
>Ga0213875_10002556_pt1 | contig 10845 bp, 9 predicted proteins | sample BarmaccomBMRX_R8_FD_160105 | JGI IMG/M metagenome (GOLD analysis project Ga0213875, IMG submission 160105) | Root-associated microbial communities from Barbacenia macrantha in rupestrian grasslands, the National Park of Serra do Cipo, Brazil - RX_R8 | ecosystem: Host-associated > Plants > Roots... | reverse complement strand
GGCGCGGGCCCGGTCTCCGCGCCGCGAATTCATCCTCGTTGCCAGCAGCGCGCTGCGCGGCGATCCATGCGACGCCTATTCGCCGCACGGCTACCTCGGCATCGAGGATCAGGTCATTCAGCGCATCGCCGACTGGATAGCCGCGTCGCCCACCCGTTAAACCGGATAGCCCCGCCCGCCGGGTCAGGGGCAGATCAGCGCCGTCGCATCCGGCAGCGTATCGAGCGCTTGCAGACGCTCGCGCAGCCGCGCCGCGGCTGCTGGGTCGGGAGGCGCCGCTCCGCAGGCGAGGCAATCCGCGAATTTGGCCGCCAGCTGCGCCTCGGTGAGCGGCGCCTGCGATCCGCCCGGCGGATGCTCGACGCGCCGTGTGAGATCGCCATGGCGGCGCGAGACCAGAGTGACGACCGCCGGCCCCGATTGGCCCGGCTCACGCTCGTCGATCGCGATGGCGACGGTGCCGGCACGCGCGATCAGATGGGGTGCGCGTGTCGCCGCGTCGGCGATCTCGCTCAGCGTAAAGCAGCCTCGCTCCAGCACCGCCGCGATCCCGTAGCGAATTGAGAACTGTGCCGCGACCTGCGCGTCCGCGCCGGGTTTGTACGGTTCGCCGACGAGATTGGCGACATAGGGCGGGATGGTGAGCCGGGACGCCACGACATCGTCGGGCGTCAGATCGTACTCGTGCACCAGCTGTAATGCGGCCTCGATAGCCGCGTGGCAGGCGAGGCAGGCCGGGTATTTCTTGATCCCGGTCGCCGCGAAAACAAAGTCGCGGCCCAGCTCTTTTACCGCCAGCGCCGCGTCGCCCGCCTCGAACAGGCGGTACCAGCCGTACTGCCCATCGAGCCAATCTTCCGGGCCGGTCACGCCGGCCTCCGCCAGGAGGGCGGCCTGGATACCGCCGCGCGCGGCAAATCCGGTCTGCAGCCGCTTGGTCAAGGTCTGCTCGGCCATGGCCTGCTTGGTACCGGCGGAGAGGGTCGAGGCGATGCCAAGTGCGTGCGCGGTGCGGCCGGCATCGAGCCGCATTACGCGCGCGGCGGCTGCCGCGGCGCCGAATACGCCGAATACCGACGAAAGAAACCAGCCGCCGCGGCGCGGTGTCGATAGCGCCAGCCGGTGCGCGATCTCGACCCCGGCGACATAGGCGGTCAGTACCTCAGCGCCGCTGGCCCGCCGCGCCTCGCCAAGCCCCACGGCGACCGGCAGCACCATAGCGTCGGCATGCAGGAGCGAGCCCGGATGCACCGCATCGTAGTCGAGCGCCGCCGCGGCGGCGGCGTTGACAAAGGCCGCCTCGGCCGGCGGCAGGCGACCGCTGCTGCCCCAGAGGCGGCTTTGTGGCGCGCCGCCTTGCGCCACCGCAACCTGCCGCGCCGTGGCGATCCCCGGCGCCTCGGCACCGGCCCAGGCGACCGCAACGGTGTCGGTGACGAGCCGCGACGCCGTCGCGATTGCCTCGGCCGGAATAGTGTCGAGCTGCAGCCCGGCGGCGAATGCCGCGAGGCCCGCGGTCGTGTGCGGCCGGCTCATGCGGCCGATGCGGGGGCCACGCGAGCTTCTTCAAGCTCAGGCTCCGCCGGTTCGCGCAGCAGCGCCACCACCGCGATCAGGACGAGCATGGCGCCCTCGACCGTATAGAGAACGCCGTTTGCCACTCCGAAACGCTGGCCGAGAGTGCCGGCCGCGACGGGCCCGAAACTGCCCCCCAACGCGCCGAGATTGAGGACGATGCCGAGGCTGAGGCACCGCACATGGGTGCTGAAGAACTGGCTGACATATTTTGGCACGATGGCGCCGACCGTCTGCTGGGTCACGCCAACCAGTACGATCGCTACCACCGCCCCGACCGGCCCCAGCTGCGGCGGCACAAACAGAAGCAGCAACGCCATTGCCCCCAGGACGTATTGCCCCAGCAAGGTGCGGCGAGTTCCAACATGGTCGGCGATGATGCCTAAGATGCACATGCTGACCGCCGTCGAGATGCTGAGCGTCGACATCAGGTTGCCGACCGCGCCGGGGTCGCGCCCGATGCTGGCGAGATAGGTCGGCAGAAACGATTTTGGCGTCTGGTTGGCGACAAAGGTGGCAAACGCCACCACCACCAGCATCAGGATCGTCCGGGCATTCTCGCCGCGCAGCAGCGTACCGAGGCCCCGGCGGCCGGGACGCTCGCCATGCGCTACTGACTCCTCCCATTCCGGGCTTTCGATGATGCCGCGACGGATATAGATCGCGAGCAGGATCGGCGCCGCGCCGGTAAAGAAGAGCGCGCGCCAACCAAAACTCGGCACCACCAGCACGTAGACCTGCGCCGCCAGGGCGGAGCCGACATAGAAGGTCGAGATCAGAAACGCGCTGGCCCGGTTGCGCCAATGCGCCGGCCAGGTTTCGAGCACATAGGTGACCGAGGTCGCATATTCGCCGGCGACGCCGATGCCGACCAGAATGCGGAACATAAACAGCGACCAATAGCTCCACGCCAAGCCGCACAACAGGGTGCCACCGGCGTAGAGCAGGATCGACAGCATCATGCCGGTACGCCGGCCGAGTTTGTCGCCGATCCAGCCGAGGAACCCACCAGACATCCAGCGCGCCAGGAACATCGCCGAGATCAGCGAGCCGGCGGCAGCCAGCGTCAGGTGGAACTCGCTCGTGATATCCCGAAGCACCAAGCTGATGATGACGAAATCATAGCCGTCGAGCGCATAGCCGATGCAGGCGGCAACAAACGCGCGCAGCTGTTCGCGAGTGAGCTGTCCAAAATAGAGCCGCGGAGCCGCGGGAGCCGCCATGTCCTGTCCTAACAGACTGGTCGAAGTGACGGGCCGGCTTTGCATGCACCGCCACTGGAGATTTACGAGTTGTCGTCCCTGCGAAGCAGGGACCACCGCTTTTGCAGGGACGACTATGATTTTGTGATGCGACTACTTAGTAAGCGACCGCGACGGTTCCCCATTCCTGGGCGATAAAGGCATAGCGATCGCCGGTATGTACGACCGGGTCGCGGCGGAAGGTGATCGCGATCGCGTCGTGCTCGAGGATTGGCTGCTCGACGACATCGCCATACACGTTCATCACCTCGCCAAACGGCTCGCCTGCGCGCACCAGATCACCTGGCAGCCGGGCGGTGCGGAAGAGGCCACCCTGCGACACCATCAGATGCGAGCGCCGGCTGACCCGCACGATCGTCTCGGGTGCGGCGGTCTTGCCCGGCAAGATGCCCAGACGCTGCGCCATGGCGCGCATGCCCGCTACTCCCTGCGCGATAAAATCGTGCTCGGCGCGGCCACCGCCGCCCAGTTCGATCATGAACGCAGGCGTGCCGACCGCGAGCAGCTGGTAATCGAGCCCACCGGCGACATTGCCGGGCAATTCGCCCACCCCCGGCGCCACGGCCATCTGGCACGCGACCGTCGGCAGGAATGGCGCGATATAGGCCAGCAGATCGGCCTCGGCGACGCGCCCGTTCGGGTGCTGCTTGTAGACGGCATAGGGCCGTCCATCCATCACTGCCGGGTTGGTGTGCATGTTGAGCACGAGGCCAGCGGCGGCGCCGCGGATTTCGGCGAACAGCGCGGCGGCCAGCCGATCCGTAATAAAGCTGCTGGGATTGCCCGGGAAACTCTGGTCGAGATCGAGACCGTCCTGGGGCGCGCATTTTTCGCGCGCGTCGAGGGCGAGCGGGTTGGCTGTCGCGGTTACGACGAGATTGCCGCGCAAATCGCCGGGAGTCACCCCATTGAGGAAATCGAACGCGGCCAGGATGCCGTTGATCTCGCCACCATGCACCTGACCGTTGATCCAGAAGCACGGCCCCGTGTCGTAGCCCTTCAGCGCCACAAATGGGATACCAATCTCCATGCCGCTGGCGGTCGTGCCGACCTCGATGCGCCCCTTGATGCGGGTGCCGGGTGCGGCATCCCGCAGCGCTGCCGCCACTTTGTTTCGATCGGTCACGGTGTCTCTCTGATGCTCAGCCGGTGCGGCCGGCATCCTCGATCCCCCTCGAGGCGGCGTCAATACAACCGCATGTTTGATTTCCCAGCCGAAGGGTGTGGATTTGCCGGAACCGTCAGCGGTCGAGCCAGATGTCTTCCATCCGCCAATTGTTGAACATGCTGTTGACCTGCAGGTCGACACCCTTGACCTCGGGCCGCCAGCAGGTCCCGGCACGCCGGTGATAGAAGATCGGCCGCACCACGTCTTCCTGCAGGCGGCGGTCGATATCCCAGGTCAGCTGTTTGCGTTTCTCGCGGTCGGTTTCCATCGATTCCTGCTGGATCAGCTTCTCGATCTCCGGATTGCAGTAATGCGCGTAGTTGCGGTTCGATTTGCAGGCGTAATCCTCGAAAAAGGTCTGGTCCGGATCATCGAGCGCGCTGCCGACAAAGCTCTGCGCCAATTGGAAATCGCCGCGCACCAGCTTCGGCACCCATAGCGCGGTCTCGACGAGATCGAGTTCGGCGTCGATCCAGATCTCCTTGAGCTGATCCATGAAGATCGTCGCGGTGTCCCGATAAACCGGGATGTTGCGGCTCGACAATTTCACCGCGAGGTGATGATCGGGCCCATAGCCGAGGCCCTGCATGATCTTGCGCGCCTCCTCGCGGCTCTTGGTGATATCGGGGCTGTAGCCCGGCAATTTCTGCATCATCTCCTTGGGCATCGACCACAGCCCTTCAGGCCCAGGCAGCATCGCCGTACCGATGTCGCCCTGACCTTCGCCGAGAATGTTGATAAACGCCTGCCGATCGAGGCTCAGCGCCATGGCGCGGCGCAACTCCATCTTGTCGAATGGCGGGTGCTGCGGATTGACCACGACATTCGGCGCGTCATGCAATGCGACGACCTCGCAAATCGCCTGCGGCATCTGATTTTTAACATCGTGCAGCAGGGGGATCGAGACCTCGTACGGGAAGGTCATGTCGAACTGGCCGGCGATAAAGGCGAGGATCGCGGTCGAACGATTAGGGATGATCGTGTACTCGACACCATCGAGATAAGGCCGGCCCGGCTTCCAATAATCCGGGTTCCTGGCGACCTTGATGAACTGGTTCGGCTTGTATTCGACAAACCTGAACGGACCGGTGCCGACCGGATGCTGCCGCATCTGTGCGGGCGACACGTGGCAGGGATAGACAGGAGTAAAGCCCGAGGCCAGCATCGTCGGAAATGCCGGCTGGCGCTGCTTCATGTGAAAGGTGGTCTGGAAATCATTGTCGGCCGTGACCTCGTCGAGGTTCTGCCACCACGCCTCGCGCGCGTTGAGACGCAGCTTTTCCTTCGCTTTGCCTTGCAACAGGTCCCATGTGCATTTGACGTCAGCCGCGGTAAATGGCTTGCCGTCATGCCATTTGACGCCCTGCCGCAGTTTGAACGTCAGCGCCGTACCATCCTCGTTCCACGACCAGCTTTCCGCGAGATCGGGGACGATGTCGTCGAGGCTGTTCTGTTTGATATGTGGGTTGAAGACGACGAGGTTGTTGAAGATGCCCATCGCCGGCACGACCACCGAGAAGGTTGCCTCCTCGTGGATCGAGAGACTCGACGGACTGTCGCGGTGATAGATGCGCAGGATCCCGCCAGATTTCTGCGCCGCGGCTGGCTGGCCGAACACCCCGAGCAGTCCCGCTAATGCTATCGCGCCGGCATACCGGCGCACACTCTCCCAGGCTCCAAACGCCATCGCGGCCCCTCCCATGATGCCCGGTATGTCCCGGTTATGGCGGCAGCTGTATCACGCCGCCGCCGGCACTTCACATGGCGGAAACGTCAGGGCTGCATTGAGGGACGCAATGTTCGCGGTGGCGGTTTATTGTCAGGGCCTCACACGAAGGACTCTGTCATCGCCGAATAGACCAGAGTGCGCAGATCGCGGCGCAGGGTGAGGCGGGCCGGGCTCCCCATGACCTGCGTCATGAACACAACCGTCAGCTCCTCCTTGGGGTCGATCCAGAAAGCGGTCGCGGCTGCGCCGCCCCAGAAATATTCACCAAGCGAACCCGGCAGCCGTGTCTTGGCGACATCGATATTGACGCCGCAGCCGAGCGAAAACCCGACCCCCGAATACCCGGACTCGCTGAACATTCCCGGCATCGTCATGTCGGCGATCTCGCGATTGTCGGGCAGGAAATTCAGGCTGAACAATGCCACCGTCTTGGGGCTGAGGATTTGCACGCCGTCGAGCGTGCCGCCGTTCAGCATCATGCGACAGAAGCGCAGATAATCATGCGCTGTCGAGACAAGGCCGCCGCCGCCCGACTCCAGTAACGGCGGCTTGGCGTAGGTGCTGGCGCGCGCGTCGTCCTGCAATTTGAGGCCACGCTCGCCCTCGCCGGGCTGATAGCAGGAGGTGAAGCGCTCGACTTTGTCTTCGGTGATGTCGAACGCGGTGTCTTTCATGCCGAGCGGCTCGAACAGCCGGGTACGCAGGAACTCGCCAAACGGCATGCCCGACAATTTCTCGACGAGGTAGCCGAGCACGTCGATCGCCACCGAGTAATTCCACGCCGTCCCGGGCGAGAATTCGAGCGGGATCACCGACAGCTGATCGATCATGCCCTGCAACCCGCCGGGGGTCTGGCGATCGACCACCTTGGCGCGGCGATAGGCGGCGTCGACCGCGCTGCGCATCATAAAGCCGTAGGTCAGGCCGGAGGTGTGGGTCGCGAGATCGATGACCTTCATCGGCCGCTCGACCGGCGTCGTCAGGTAGTTCGTCGGTGCACTGGTCAACAACGAAGGGACGCCGCTCGCATAGACGCCGAGATCCTTCCAGGCCGGGATGTGGGTGTGGACCGCGTCGTCGAGGCCGATCAGGCCTTCCTCAACCAGCATCATCAAAGCAACCGCGGTGATCGGCTTTGACATCGAATAGATGCGGAAGATCGCGTCCTCGCGCATCTTCCGGTCGCGTTCGATATCCATGTGTCCGCACAGGCCGGTATGCACCAGTTCGCCCTTGCGCCAGACATAGGTGAGCATGCCGGGCAGGTAGCCGCTATCGACATAGCGGGACTTCATCACCTCGTCCAGGCGCGCCAGCCGGACCGCCGACATGCCGACCGTTTCGGGCTTCATCCGCATCTCCTCAAAAACGCATGCTCGCCGAGCATAGGGGTGGGTGCGCGTGAATGCACTCCGCCCGGCCAATCTCCCTGCTCAGATTGCGTTATAGCCGCCATCGACCGTCACGGTGCTGCCGGTGCACCAGAGCGAGTCGTCTGAAGCCAGAAACAAGACCGCGCCGACCAAATCCTCGGGCATCCCGATGCGGCCGAGCGGGATCAGCACCTCGGTCGCGCGTCGGGCCGCATCGTCCGGGTAGGAGGCGCGGGTCAGGCCGGTCAGGGCCGGGCCGGGAGCGATCGCATTGACCCGTATGTTGTGCGCGGCGAGATCGACGGCCATCGCCTGAGTCAGCGAACGCGTGCCGCCCTTGGAGGCGACATAGGCGGCGCGATCGGGGCGCGCGACCTCGGCAAGCTGCGAGGTTACGTTGATGATCGTGCCGCCGCCGCCCTGCTTCACCATCTGCCGCGCCGCCGCCTGGCCGAGATGGAACATGCCGGTCAGGTTGACGGCCAGGATGCGCTGCCAGGTGTCGGCATCGAGATCGAGAAAATGCGTGCGATGCGCGATGCCAGCGCTTTCGAACAGGATGTCGAGCCGGCCGAAGGTTGCGACCGTCGCCGCCACTGCGGCATCCACCGCCGCCCGGTCGCGAATATCGAGCGGCATCGCAGCCGCCTTTCCACCGGCGGCACGGATGCGCGCGGCGGTCGCCTCCGCCGCCGCGCCATCGACATCGGCGCACATCACCGCAGCGCCCTCCCGGCCCAGCCCCTCGGCACCCGCCCCGCCAATCCCGCCACCGGCGCCCACCGCCAATGCAACTTTTCCCTCGACCCGGCCCATCGCTGCCTCCCGCTCTGCACGGGTGAGTTTAGGGCGAACATCGGCCGCTGCCAGCGTCATGACATGAGGAAAGGCCCGCGCTTTGCTTGACGTGGACGGGCTGGTTGCCAAAGCTGTGGGCCGACCGCGCGAGAAGGAGACGCCGATGCTGCCCCTGGTTCTCTCGTCCGACTCGCATGTCTTCGAGCCGCCTGATCTGTGGCAGACGCGCATCGACGCGGCGTTTCGCGACCGTGCGCCGCGCATCGAACGCATCAATGGTGGCGACCAGATTATCGTCGAGCGCGATCAGATTCTCTCCGGCATCGGCCTCATTTCCAATGCCGGCGCGCGGTTTGAGGCGCCTGAAACCATTTCCGCCGACGGTCGCTTTGAGGACGTGCATCGCGGCGGCTACGACCCCGACCAGCATCTCAAGGATATGGCGCTCGACGGCGTTGCGGGCGAGGTGCTGTATCCCTCGCAGGGGCTGTTCTATTTCCGGCTTGCCGACCCGCAGCTGATGTCAGCCATTTTCCGCGCCTACAATGACTGGCTGGCCGAGTTCTGCCGCACCGATCCCGCGCGCCTCAAGGGCATCGCGATGATCAATCTCGACGACGTCCAGGACGCTGTCGGCGAACTGGAGCGCGCTGCCCGCCTCGATCTGTCGGGTGCGATGATTACCGAATACCCGTTCGAAGATCGGCGTTACGACCAGCCCGAATACGAGCCGTTCTGGGCAGCCGCCGCATCGCTCGCGATGCCGCTCAGCCTGCACACAGCGACCCGCCGGCAGGGCAAGATACGTGGCGTCGGCGAGAAGACCTTGCGCGACGCCAGCAGCCGATCCACCAAGGCGTTCTACCCGGCGCTATCGGTCTGCGACATGATCTTCTCCGGGGTGTTCGAGCGCCACCCGACGCTGACCTTGGCGGTCGTCGAGTTCGAACTGGCCTGGGCGCCGCATCTTCTCTCGACGATGGACTACACCTATCGCGAGCGCCACGGCGAGGCGATCTATCGTTTCAAGAACGACATGCTGCCCAGCGATTTCTTCCGCCATCATGTCGTGTTGAGTTTTCAGGAAGATGCCATCGGCATTCGCCTGCGCGACGTGATCGGCGTCGACAACATGATGTGGGGTTCGGATTACCCGCACAGCGAGTCGACTTTCCCGCAATCGCAGAAAATCCTCGCCGATATCCTCGCCGGGGTGCCGCAGGACGAACAGGCCAAGATTGCCGGGGGCAACACCGCCCGCGTTTATCATTTCGATCTGGGTCGACTGCACCTTGCCGAGTAAGGCAGGGGGTTCGTTCGCCCAGCGCTGATGAGGGATTGCCTATGTCGCCGGAGATGGACCCTGCCAAGCTGACCGGCGGATCACTTGCCGACCGGCGCCGCGTACTTGAACGCATGCATCAATACCTGGAAGTGAACGCCAGTTTCGACTGGGAGGGCTTGCAGGATATCTGGAGCAGCGCGCCGGACGCTGTCTTCTTCAACCTGAACGGCCACACCTACAAGGGGCGCGAGCACTGGACGCGGCTATGGCAGTTCTATCGGAACAACGTCAAAAGTGCGTACTGGACACCGTTCGAAATCGGCGGCGCCGTCACCGACGATCTCGCGGTTGTGTGGTGCGAGCGGCAGACCCAATCAGAGTGGATCGGCTCCGAGCCGCCGCAGCCCGGCCGGAGATACGGGACGGCGTTCACCTCGCGGTCGACGATGGTGTTCCGCAAGGAAGACGGCGATTGGCGGGTCATCCACGTGCATTTCTCCGAGGTCAGCACGGCGCCGCGCCCCGGCGGCGTCTAAGCTCCGCCCGGGAGCCGCCCTGGTGGTCGCCGAGGTCAAATGCAATCGAATTGGCGTGCGCCTGCATGGTGGCTTATCGCCAGCGCGATGCCTGGAGCTGGGCGCGGCGGCAGAGGCGAACGGCTTTACGTCGGTGTGGTTCGCCGAAAACCCGTTTCACCGCGGAGTGTTGCCGGCGGTATCGGCGCTCGCCGCGACAACCTCGCAAATTCGGATCGGGATTGGTGTCGTCAACCCCTACAACCGGCATCCGTCGCTGATCGCAATGGAATTTGGCGCGCTCGACGAGTTGTCCGACGGTCGCGCTGTTCTCGGCCTGGGCGCCGGCATCGCGGCCCAGGTCAGGCGCATGGGATTCGATTATCGCCCCCTCGCCGCGCTGCGGGACTCGATCGACATCCTGCGCGGTTTACTGCGCGGCGATAATGTAACCTATCAGGGCCGGGCATTTTCGGTCGATGGCGTCGCGCTCGGGTTCCGGCCGCCGCGCCCCGACATGCCGATCTACGCGGCTTCGATGGGCGATCGCAGTCTCGAACTCTGCGGCCGGCTGGCAGACGGATTGATCGTGTCGAACATGTGCCCGCCCGCCTATAGCGAGCGCGCCATCTGTATCGTCCAAAGCAGCGCGGCGGCAGCGCAGCGAGCACCGCTCGATATCGTACAGTACGTTCCTTGCGTCGCGCGGGCGGATCGCCGTGAAGCATGCCGGGTCGCCAAGGGCGTCATTGGTGAGATGCTGTCGGCTTTCTGGCCGGTCAATGCCGATTGGCCGGCGATTCGCGAAACCATCGTGGCGCTCAGCGGCATCCCGAAAACCGATGTCGTCGGCGCGCTGGAGCGCCTGCGGCGCGGGGAACCGCCAGTGAAGGTGCTCGACGATCGCTTTGTCGCGGCATTCGCCATCGCGGGTGATGCCCGGGATTGTCAGGCCGCCGCAGAGCGATACCGGCGCGCCGGCGTCAACGAACTGGTTTTGACGTTCGCGGGCGGTCAGCCCCTTGTCGACATGGCGTATCTCGGCGCCGCTCTGAACGGCGCAAACCGGGCGTCGGCGCCGCGGCCATAACTTCCGGCTGACGGCGAAAGCGGTGTGGCCTTCCCGACATTGGGCCATAT
>Ga0213875_10002555_pt1 | contig 10849 bp, 8 predicted proteins | sample BarmaccomBMRX_R8_FD_160105 | JGI IMG/M metagenome (GOLD analysis project Ga0213875, IMG submission 160105) | Root-associated microbial communities from Barbacenia macrantha in rupestrian grasslands, the National Park of Serra do Cipo, Brazil - RX_R8 | ecosystem: Host-associated > Plants > Roots... | reverse complement strand
CATCCTCGCCGGCACCGCCTACATCCGCGAGATGTACGACATCTACGGGTCGCCGGGGTTCCTGGCCGCCTACAATGCCGGGCCGGGCCGGCTCGACGATTACCTCACCCGCAATCGCTCGCTCCCCGAGGAGACGAGGCGGTATGTGGCCAATATCGGGCCGCGCATCGCCGGCTATTCGCCCAGCACGCCTTCGCCCGGGCAGCAATACGCTATGAACTCCATGCCGCTGAACATTCCGGCCGGCCCGCGCTATGCGCCTTCGGTGGTGGACAGCGAGCCGGTGCAGGTGGCCGAGGCGCCGCACTATATCCGCCTCAACCCGCCGCAGCCTGAGCCGATCCAGGTCGCCGAAGCGCCGCATTACATCCACCTCAACCCGCAGCCCGAACCGGTGCAGGTCGCCGAAGCCCCGCGCACCATCCACCTCAACCCGCCGGCGCCGGAGCCGGAGCCGGTCCAGGTGGCCGAGGCGGCGCCGACCTACGAGCCCAGCCTGCAGCTTTCGCCCCGGCCGGCTCCCTCCCTGCCCGTGCCGATGCGGATGCCGTTCCGCGAGTCGCGCTCGCTGCTGGCCTCGGCGCACGCGCCGACGCGTTACGCCCGCTTGCCGGAGCCGCCGGTCCCCGAGCCGGCGCGACCCTATGCCGCGCCGCGCTCGCAATTCGCGCGCTACGTCGGCCAGCCTGCCTCGCGGCCGATCGAGGTGGCCGAGTTCCCGGAGCCGCCGCGCCCGCCGCACATGTCGCAGCAGCAGCTCGCCGCGGCCGAGTTGGTGCCGAGCAGTCCGCGCGGCGTCCGGTTCTTCGGGCTGATCGGCTCGGCCAACGCGGCGCCGATGCGCCATGTCCTTTCCCCCGGCGCGCCGGCGTCCGGCGCTTGGGCGGTGCAGGTCGGCGCTTTCGGCAATCCCGGCACGGCCAGCGCCGCCACCGCCTCGGCCCGCGAGAATGCGCGCGAGGTCCTGGGATACGCCCACACCGTCGTCGCCGGCGTCCGCCAGCCCGGCGGTACGCTGTACCGGGCACGCCTGACCGGGCTGTCGCGTGACGCTGCCGCGCAGGCCTGCGAGCGCCTCAACCACGCCCGCACCAACTGCATGGTCGTGTCGCCGAACGCCCAATATTAAGGCAACCGGGCGCCCCCGCGGCGCCCATCCCGACGTGATCACGCTCGAAGACGTTCGCGCCGCCGCGTGCCGCATCGCGGGCAAGGTCCTGCATACGCCGTGCCTGCCCGCTTCCGTCGTCAGTGAGGCGACCGGCGCGCAGGTCTCGCTCAAGCTCGAAAACCTGCAGGCCATCGGCTCCTTCAAGGAGCGCGGCGCCGCCAACAAGCTCGCCTTGCTCACACCGGAGGAGCGGGCGCGCGGCGTGGTGGCCATGTCGGCCGGCAACCACGCGCAGGCGGTTGCGCGGCACGCGAGCCTGCTCGGCGTCGCCGCGACCATCGTCATGCCGCAATACACGCCGCTCACCAAAGTCGCCCGCACCCGCGCCTGGGGCGCCGAGGTCGTGCTGCACGGCGCGATCCTGGCGGACGCGGCCGCCCACGCGCACGCGCTGGCCGCCCGCGAGGGCCGCGTGTTCGTCCATCCCTATGACGACCCGGCGGTCATGGCCGGGCAGGGCACGCTCGCGCTTGAGATGCTCGAGGCCGCGCCGGACCTGGACGTGCTCGTCATCCCGGTGGGCGGCGGCGGGCTCATCGCGGGCTGCGCCGTCGCGGCAGCCGCGGTCAAGCCCGGGATCGAGATCGTCGGCGTCGAGGTGGAGAGCTACGCCTCGCTGGCGCAGGTGCTGGCCGGCCAACCCGTGCAGACCGGGGGCGCCACGATCGCCGAGGGCATCGCGGTCCAGCATGTCGGCGTGAATTGCCTGCCGGCAATCCGCGCGCATGTGAGCGAGGTCCTGGTCGTCCCGGAGCGCGTGGTGGAAGACGCCATCTCCCTGCTCGTCGAGGGCGCCAAGCAGGTTGCCGAAGGGGCGGGCGCGGCCGGCGTGGCAGCCCTGCTCGCCCATCCCGCCCGCTTCGCCGGTCGCCGGGTCGGCATTCCGATCTGCGGCGGCAACATCGATGTACGTATCCTGGCCAATGTGCTGCTGCGCGGGCTGCTGCGCGACGGCCGATTGCTGCGGCTCAGCATGGACATTCCGGACCGTCCCGGCGTCCTGGCCGACATCGCCGGCCGAATCGGCGCGTCGGGGGGCAACATCATCGAGGTGGTCCACCAGCGCCTGTTCGACGCGCCCAGCGTGCAGTCGGCGGAGCTGGAGCTGATGATCGAAGCCCGCGACCCGGTGCATGCGGACGCGATCACCGAAGCGCTGGCCGGCAGCTACACGATCCGCCGGGCATGAGTGCCCCCGGGCTCGTCGCCCGGGGGTAGCCCACTTAGCTAGCCCAGCCGCTCGCCGTGCAGCACCACGTCGAGGCCTTCGCGCTCCTCCTCCTCCTTCACCCGGAGGCCGACGAGCAGGTCGGTGATCTTCAGCAGGATGAAGCTGCCGATCCCGCTATAGACCAGCGTCGCCAGCACCGCGTAGCACTGCACCGTGAGCTGGTGCACGCCGCCGATGTTGACGCCTTCCGGATGGTCCGACGTGCCGGAGAGCGGGCCGTAGGCGAACACGCCGGTGAGCAGGGCGCCGACGATACCGCCCACGCCGTGCACGCCGAACGCGTCCAGGCTGTCGTCATAGCCGAGCAGGTGCTTGAGCGAGGTCGCCGACCAGAAGCAGATCACCCCGGCGGCGATGCCGATGATGATGGCCGGCCCCGGCAGCACGAACCCCGAGGCCGGGGTGATCGCCACCAGCCCGGCCACCGCGCCCGAGGCCGCGCCGAGCACGCTGGGCTTGCCCTTGGCGATCCATTCGGCGAACGCCCATGCCAGCGTCGCCGCGGCGGTCGCTGCCTGCGTCGCCAGCATGGCCATGCCGGCGCGGCCGTTGGCCCCGACCGCGGAGCCGGCGTTGAACCCGAACCAGCCGACCCAGAGCAGGCTCGCCCCCATGACCGCGTAGGCCAGGTTGTAAGGCGCCATGTTGTCGTGGCCGTAGCCGAGCCGCTTGCCGAGCACGAGGGCGCAGACCAGCCCGGCGACGCCGGCGTTGATGTGCACCACCGTGCCGCCGGCGAAGTCGGCCGCACCGAGCGCGTTCACCCAGCCGATCGGGCTCCAGACCCAGTGCGCGATCGGCGAGTAGATCAGCACCGACCACAGGCCGATGAAGATCAGCAGCGCCGAGAACTTCAGCCGGTCGGCGAAGGCGCCGGCGATCAGCGCCGGGGTGATGATGGCGAACGTCATCTGGAACATGACGTACACCGTCTCGGGGATGGTGAGCTGGGTGGCGTTGTCGGTGCCGGCGCCAAAGTTGAACGGCTTGTCCCACCCGTCCCAGATGCCGTTCAGCAGGACGCGCGAGAAGTCGCCGACGTAGGGGTTGCCGTTGGTGAACGCCAAGCTGTAGCCGCAGACGTACCAGAGCACGGTGACCAGCGCCGTGATGGAGAAGGACTGCATCATGGTGGCGAGCACGTTCTTCTTGCGCACCATGCCCGCATAGAACAGCGCGAGGCCGGGGATGGTCATGAGCAGCACCAGCGCGGTGCTGGACAGCATCCAGGCCGTGTCGCCGGTATCGACCTTCGGCTCGGCGGCCGGAGCCGCCGGTGCCGCCGCGGCGGGGGCGGCCGACGTTGCGGAAGAGGAGCTGGTTTCGGCGGCGTTGGGCTGTCCCTGGGCGGGCGCCGGGGCCGGCTGCGCGAGCGCGGGCGCGGCAAGCGCCAAGCACAGGAGGAGCGCGGGCAAGACGCCGCGAAGCATTCGCATCATCATAGGGCCTCGTTGTCGGTTTCGCCGGTGCGGATCCGCACGGCGCGTTGAACATCCATGACAAAGACTTTGCCGTCGCCGATCTTGCCGGTATGCGCGGCACGGATGATCGCTTCCACGACTTGCTCCGCCAGATCGGTCGGGACCGCGACCTCGATCTTCACCTTGGGCAGGAAATTCACGTGGTACTCGGCCCCGCGATAGATTTCCGTCTGCCCTTTCTGTCGGCCAAAGCCTTTGACTTCGGATACTGTCAGGCCCTGCACGCCAAGCGGGGTCAGTGCCTCGCGCACATCATCCAGCTTGAAGGGCTTGATGATGGCCATGATGAGCTTCATAGCGCCTTCCTTCGTTACGACCTCTGCGAGCCCGACCGCGGACGGAGGGGCGCGACGAACCGTTACTCAAGAAGCGTGCCGCGCCGCAGCATGGGCCCGGCGGGCGGTTGCAGACCTGAGTTGCCGAAGCTGTGAGCACAGGCTGCGCGGTGTTGATGCGTGCCGGCCACGGTTGAGTGCCTAAATTCTGGGCAGAGCGGTTTGGGGATGAGAATGGACGTGGACGTATGCGTTGTGGGCGCGGGCCCAGTGGGCGGCACGCTCGCCTGCCGGCTTGCCGCCGGGGGCGCGCGGGTGGCGGTGGTGGACCGGGCGGCGCTGCCGCCGATGGAACACCCGGACTTCGACGGCCGGGCCTATGCCGTGGCGGCCGGGTCACGGCGGCTGCTGGAGGCGGCCGGGGTCTGGGCGATGCTGCCGCTGGCAGCCTGCCCGATCGAGGACATAAGGGTGAGCGACGGCCGGACCGGGCGGCGGGCCTCGCGCCTGCACCTGCACTTCGACCACCGCCAGGCCGGCGAGGAGCCGTTCGGCTGGATGGTGGAGGCGCGCAGCCTGCGGGTCGCGCTGAACGCGCATATGCACGGGCTGCCCGGCCTGCAGGTCCACGCCCCGGCCGAGGCCAGCGTACGGCGGGACGCGGAGGGCGCGACCGTGGCCATCACCGGCGGGCCCGAGTTCCGGGCGCGGCTCGTAGTGGCGGCGGAAGGCAGGGGCTCGCCCCTGCGGCAGCAGGCCGGCATCGCGGTGACCAACATCCCGTATCGGCAGCGCGGGATGGTTTGCGCCGTAGCGCATGAGCGGCCGCATCGGAACACGGCGCTCGAGCATTTCTTGCCGGCCGGGCCGTTCGCGCAGTTGCCGATGATCGGGATCGAGGGCGCGCCGAACGTCTCGGCCATCGTCTGGACCGAGGCCTCCGCCTTAGCCGACCGGCTGATCCGGACCGACGACGCCGTGTTCGGCCGCGAGGTGGCGCGTCGTCTCGGCCCGCATCTCGGCGCGGTGCGCCCGGTCGGCAAGCGCTGGATGTATCCGCTTTCGGCCATGCACGCCCATCGCTACGTCGATACCCGCCTGGCCCTGGTCGGCGACGCGGCCCACGGCATCCACCCGATCGCCGGCCAAGGGCTGAACCTCGGCTTTCGCGACGTGATCGCGGTTTCGGATTTGGTGCTGGAGGCGTTGCGCGCCGGCGGCGATCCCGGGGCGCCGGCGCTTCTGCTCGAGTATCAGCGGCGGCGGCGGCCGGCCAACCTGACGATGCTGGCGGCGACGGACGCGCTGGACCGGCTGTTCAGCACCGACAACCCGATCCTGCGCGGCGCCCGCGACCTCGGCATCGCCGGCGTGCACCGCATGCCGCGGCTGAAGCGGCTGTTCATGCGCCAGGCGATGGGGACGTAGATTTGATTACCGCGCCAACCATAGCCCGGCGGCGATCAGGGCGATGCCCAGGCCGTGATACGGATGGAGCGCCTCGCCGAGGAACACCGTCGCCAGCAGCACGCCGAACACCGGCATGAGATGCACGTACTGGCCGGCCCGGGCGGTGCCGACAAGCTCGACGCCCCGGTTGTAGAACAGGTAGGCGAGGAAAGCCGGGAAGATGCCGGCGTAGGCGAGCGAGGCGATCGCCAGCGGCGTCGGATGCAGCCGCGCCCCGGACTGATACTCTGTCCACGCCAGCGGGATCAGGAACACGTCGCCGAGAGCAATCGCGCTGGCGAGCAGGCTGAGCGGGTTCACCGCCGGCCGGACCCGCAGCAGCGACGTATAGAGCGCGTACAGCGTGACCGCCGTGGTCACTAGCACGTCGCCCGGGTTGAAGGTGAGATGCCAGAGAACCGCGAGCGAGCCCTGGGCGGCGATGGTGAGCACGCCGCCAATCGAGATCAGGATGGCGACGATTTGCCGGCTGGTCGGCCAGGCGCGGAACAGTGCGATGTCGGCCACCAGCACGAACAGCGGCGTCGCCGATTGCAGCAGCAGAGCGTTCACCGCGGTCGTGGTGTGCAGGCCGCGGTAGACCAGGTTGTTGTAAGCATCCACCCCCAGCACTGCGAGCAGGACGACCACCCACCAGCGCCGGAGCAGCGCGGGCGCGTCGCGACGCAGATGCGGCCAGGCCAAGGGGGCGACGATCAGCAGCGCCCCGCTCCAGCGCAGCAGTGTAAACAGCGAGGGCGGGATCAGCGCGGCGCCGGCCCGGCCGGTGATGACGCTGCCAGCCCAGAACAGCATCGCCAGCGCCAGCAACAACGGGCCGTTGGCCCAGATGCGCGTCATAGTGGCGTGTGCACCCAAGTACCACCCGAGGTGGCCCGCGACTTACCTGTTGCTGCCGAGCGTACTAAAATTAAAATAAGCTGCTGAACCAACCCTCGCGCTTGCGCTGGATGATCGGCGTGTCGCCGATGTCGTTCGGCTGGCCCAGCGCCGCGTTCTGGCGCAGGCGCTGCGCCTCGCGCGACGGATCGACCACCGTGCCCGGCGCGGGGGTGGACTTCCAGAACATGAGCCGGTCGGTGAAGCTGCGGCTCTGGGTCTCGATTGCGGCGTCCTGGTCCACGCGATTGCGGATGTCGGCGGGAGCCGGGCGGCCAGCCGCGGCAACCAGGGCCTGCTGACCCGGCGTGGAGCCGGCGTTCGGGCCGGCGGTGACCGTGTCCGGGACCAGGGCTGCCTCGGCCTGCTGGCGCTGGGTCAGTTCCTGCGGACGCGACGCGCCGGGGCGCGGCGGCCGCAGCGTGTAGTCGGGCGGCATCGAGAGCGGGGCGCGGGTGGTGACCTGGAACTCGTCGGGCGGGTCGCGCGAGAGGCCGAACGTGCGGGTCAGCTCGTCGCCGCTGCAGGCGCCCAGGCCCAGAAGGCCGGCCAGGGCCGCCGCTCGTAAAGAAGTCGTCATAGCGGGGCTTCTAATGCCGTAATCCCGGCGCCTGCAAGCGCGAACGCGAGGGCAGCAGCCCGTCCAGCAACAGCACCGCCACCCCGCAGACGATGGCGGCGTCGGCCACGTTGAACACGTACCAGGACCAGCCCCAGGCATGGGCGTGGATGAAGTCCACCACCGCGCCGTAGCGGACCCGGTCCAGCACGTTGCCGACCGCCCCGCCCGCGATGGCGCCGAGCGCGCACGCGACCAGCGCCCGCTCCGCCCGGTGCATCCAGACCGCAAGCGCCACCACCACGCCGAGCGCCACGGCGGCCAGCAGCCAGGGGCCGGCCGCGCCCTCCTGGTGGAACAGGCCGAAGGTCACGCCCTGGTTCCAGACCATGGTCAGGTTTAGCATCGGCAGCAGCTCGACCGAGCCAAGCTCCGGCAGGTGCAGCCCGTTCAGGATCCACCACTTGCTGGCCTGGTCGGCCACGAACACCAGCAGGGCGGTCAGCGCGCCGTAGCGGACCATGGACTACTCGGCCGCCACCCGTTCGGGCGGCAGCCGGCTGACGACCGCATCGCACCGCAGGCAGAGCCCGGGATGCTCGCGGTTGTCCGCCACCTCGGGCAGCACGCGCCAGCAGCGGGCGCACTTCTCGCCAGGCGCGCGCAGCACTTGGAGCCGGTCCGCCGGCCTCGTCTGCGACACGATGGCGAGCTCCGCCCAGGCGTCTGCGTCCTGCAGTTCGAGGAACTCGGGCGGCAGCGTCAGCTGGGCCTGTAGCGCCGAGCCGATCAGCTTCTCCGCCCGCGCCACCTCCAGCGCCGAGGTGGCCTGGCTGCGCAGCGCCCGGAGCCGAGCCCAACGCTCGCCCAGCGCGGGATCGAGCCAGTCGGACGGAATGTCCTCGAAGCGCTCCAGATGGATGCTGCCGTCCTCGGAGGGGAAACGGGCGAGCCAGGCCTCCTCGGCGGTGAAGCACAGGACCGGCGCGAGCCAGGTCGCCAGGCAGCGATGGAGCTGGTCCAGCACCGTCCGCACAGCCCGGCGGCGCAGGCTGTCCACCGCGTCGCAATACAGCACGTCCTTGCGCACGTCGAAGTAGAAGGCCGAAAGGTCGGCCGAGCAGAAGGCGTGCAGCTCCGGATAGACGCCGGTCCAGTCATGCGACGTGAGCGCCTTGCGGATCAGCCCGTCCAACTCGGCGACCCGGTGCAGCACCCAGCGCTCCAGCTCCGGCAGTTGCTCATACGTAACGCGCTCGGCCGGCGCGAACCCGGCCAGGCCGCCCAGCAGCCAGCGCAGCGTGTTGCGCAGGCGCCGATACAGCTCGGCTTGCTGCTTGAGGATCTCCGGGCCGATCCGCAGGTCTTCGGAGACGTCCGAGTTCATCACCCAGAGGCGCAGGATGTCGGCGCCCAGCTTGTCGATCACCTGCTGCGGCGCGGTCACGTTGCCGAGCGACTTGCTCATCTTGCGTCCGGCCTCGTCGAGCACGAAGCCGTGGGTCAGCACCGCCTTGAACGGCGCCGCGCCACGGGCGCCGATCGCCTCCAAGAGGCTGCTCTGGAACCAGCCGCGATGCTGGTCGCTGCCTTCGAGGTAGAGGTCGGCCGGCCAGGGCTGGCCGCAGTCCTCCAGCGCCCAGCTATGCGTGCTGCCGCTCTCGAACCAGACATCGACGATGTCGGTGACCTGCTCGTAGTCCTCGGGGTCGCGGTCGTTGCCGAGGAAGCGGCTGGGCGGGCTGCTGTACCAGGCGTCGGCGCCCTCGGCCTCGAAGGCGGCGACCACGCGGTCGATGACGGCCGGGTCGCGCAGCGGCTCGCCGGTGCGCCGGTCCACGAAGACCGGGATCGGCACGCCCCAGGCGCGCTGGCGGCTGATGCACCAATCCGGCCGGCTGGCGACCATCGAGGCGAGACGGGTCCGGCCCGCCTCGGGGACGAAGTGGGTGGCGGCGATGGCGTCCAGCGCCTTGCGGCGGATCTCGCCGGGCCCGTCCAGCGCGATGAACCACTGGGGCGTGGCGCGGTAGATCACCGGCGCCTTGCTGCGCCAGCTATGCGGGTAGGCGTGCAGCAGCTTGCCGCGCGCGAGCAGCCCGCCCGCCGCCTCGATCGCCGCCGCGACCGGGCCGGCGGCCTTGAACACGTGCAGCCCCGCGAACAGCGGCACCCATCTGGCGTAGGTGCCATCGGCCAGCACCGCCTCGGGCACTTCCAGCCCGTATTCGCGGCCGAGCGCGAAGTCCTCCTCGCCATGCGCCGGCGCGGTGTGGACGAAGCCGGTGCCCTGGTCAGTGGTGACGTAATCCGCCGGCAGCAGCGGCACGTCGTAGTCGTAGCCCTGGCCGCGCAGCGGATGCGCGGCCACCGTCCCGGCCAGGTCGGTACCTTTATAGATGTGTTCGAGATGGTGGGTGGCGATCCCGGCGGCGGCCACGACCTCCGGCACCAGCGCCAGCGCGACCAGCAGCCGCTCGCCGGGTCGCGCGAGCGACCCCGCGGCCACGCCGTCCACGTGCAGCAGCGCGTAGTCGATCTCCGGCCCGTAGGCGATGGCGCGGTTGCCGGGGAGCGTCCAGGTCGTGGTCGTCCAGATCACCACCGAGGCGCCCTGCAGCGAACCCGGCGAGATCACGGGGAAGCGCACGAACACCGTATCGCTGGTGCGGTCGTGGTATTCGATCTCCGCTTCCGCGAGCGCCGTCTTCTCCACCGGGCTCCACATGACCGGGCGCAGCCCGCGGTAGAGCGACCCGTTCAGCAGGAACTTGCCGATCTCGCGCGCGATTGCCGCCTCCGAGCCGAAGTCGAAGGTCGCGTAGCGGTGCGCCCAGTCGCCGGTCACGCCGAGGCGGATGAACTCCTCGGTCTGCACCTCGAGCCAGTGCTGCGAATAGCGCCGGCACTCGTCGCGCAGGTCGAGCACGGGGACGTCATCCTTGTTGCGGCCGGACTCGCGGTATTCCTCCTCGACCTTCCATTCGATCGGCAGCCCGTGCGTGTCCCAGCCGGGGATGAAATCCACGTCCTCGCCGGCCATGCGGTGGGCGCGCATGACCACGTCCTTGAGGATGCGGTTCAGCGCATGGCCGATATGCAGGTTGCCATTGGAGTAGATCGGCCCGTCATGCAGCACCCAGACCGGCCGGCCCTTGGCCGCCTCCCGGGTCCGGTCCCAGAGCCGGATCCGTTCCCATCTTGCCAGGGTCTCCGGCTCGCGCTTCGGCAGGTCGCCGCGCATCGGAAACGACGTGTTGGGCAGGAAGACGGTCGATTTGTAGTCCACGGCGTCGGTCATGACAGGTCCAGGAGCGGGGAGCGTGCGAACAGCAGGGACGATCCGGCCCGCTTAGCGGGCCGGGAGGCTAATTCGCGCGGGACGGAAGCGGACCATGCCGGCCATATGCGGAGCCCGGCCGCACCGGGTCAAGGTCCGGCGTTTAGAACCGAACGGAGAGCGCGAGCGACCCGAACTGGTGCAGGCCGCCCTTCTGGTGCTCGAACTCCTGGGTCTGGAACACCTGCGTATAGGTCAGCCGTGCGCCGTAGGCCATCATCGCCAGCCCGAGCTCGAATTCGCCCACCCCGTTCTTCAGCGGCACGTGCCGGCTATTCTCGAAGACGTTGCCGTTGAGCGTGATGTCCTCGGCCACGCCTTGCCCATCGGCGCCGGCGAATACGTACCAGGCGAACGGCCGGACCGGCACGAAGGCGTCGCCGCCGGACATGCCCGGCTGCACCCGCGCCACGCCGTAGTCGCTCTGCAGGCCTTGGCCGATC
>Ga0213875_10002554_pt1 | contig 10850 bp, 9 predicted proteins | sample BarmaccomBMRX_R8_FD_160105 | JGI IMG/M metagenome (GOLD analysis project Ga0213875, IMG submission 160105) | Root-associated microbial communities from Barbacenia macrantha in rupestrian grasslands, the National Park of Serra do Cipo, Brazil - RX_R8 | ecosystem: Host-associated > Plants > Roots... | reverse complement strand
CGCGCCCCATAACGAGCTGGTGACGTTTGTCGTGCGCGTCGTGTAGGCTGCCGCGCGAGAAAAACCCAGCCGAATCCCCGTCGCCCACGGCGCCGGGGAGCGGGGAACCCATTGGAGCCGTGAGGCTCCGGGGGGCGAATCGCCGGATCGCCGGCGTAGCGCACTCTTTCAGCGCGAGCCCGACAGCTAACCCCGTAGGCGCAAGAAAGAGAAGGGGTTGCCGTTGTCGAATCTGGCCACCATGCGCATCGCCCGTAGGGTTGGCGCGTCTGTACTGATGGCGGCGGCGGTTCTCGCCGGCGCGACGGCGGCCACCGCGGCTACCCAGAAACGGCCGGCGTCCGGGGGGGCGTCGATGGCGGCGACGATCAAGACGGCGGGCACGCTGACCAGGGCGAGCACGGCGAGTCAGCTCGGCCGGCGCATGCTCCGGCAGGGGCTTCAGGGCAACGATGTGACGATCCTCCAGGGCTATCTGACGATCGCCGGCTTCCCCACATCGGTCGACGGGGACTTCGGGCCGGCCACGGCGGCCAGCGTGGCCGCGTTCAAGCAGGCCCACAACATGTCGCCCGTCAACGGGGTGGCCGGGCCTGCCTTCATGGCGGCCCTGCGGACCGCGATCAGCGCTTACACGGCCGACGTGCCTACCGGCAACGTCCGGATCAACCCGGACGGCACCGCGACCGCGCCCGCGGGGGCCCCGACGGCCGTCCAGGCGATGGTGACCGCCGGCAACCAGATCATCGACACTTCGTACTGCATCGGGGGAGGCCATGGTCAGTGGCAGTCGAGCTGTTATGACTGCTCCGGATCGGTCAGCTACGTTCTGCACGCCGCGGACCTGCTCAGCTCCTCAGAGGACTCCTCGGGTCTCGAGTCCTACGGCGTGGCCGGCCCCGGGCGCTGGGTCACGATCTACTCCGACCCCGCCCACGCGTTCATCGTGATCGCCGGGCGGGCATTCGACACCGCGAACTACGGCGGGCCGAACATCCCCTCCGGGTCCGGGCCGCGCTGGCGCTCGAATCCGCTCGGCAACCTCGCCGACGGCGGCAACTACGTCGTTCGCCACCCCCCCGGGTTGTAGGGCCTGACGTACCGAAGCGGCCGCCGGCGTGCGGCCGTCGAGCGCCGCTCGCTCTGCCGTAGCATCCAGCGCATGTCCGCGCTGGCCGAGCTCTACACGATCCCGCACGACCACCTTGCCTTCCGCGACACCATCCGGCAGATCGCGCGTGAGCGAATCGCGCCGCGGGCGGCCGAGATCGACGAGAAGGCGGAGTATCCGCACGACCTGCGCCGGCTCCTGGCCGAACAGGACATCCTCGCGCTTCCGTTCGAGCCCGAGCATGGCGGCACCGGCACCGGCACGCTGATGCTCAACATGGCGGTCGAGGAGATCGCCAAGGCGTGCGCTTCGACCGCGCTCATCCTGATGATCCAGGAGCTGGGGACGCTCCCGATCAAGCTGTTCGGCACCGACGAGCAGCAGGACCGCTTCCTCCCGCGCTGCGCGAGCGGCGAGTGGTCGCCGGCCTTCGCGCTCTCCGAGCCCGAGGCGGGGTCGGATCCCGGCGGGATGATCACCCGGGCGGTGCGGGACGACGGCGAATGGGTGATCACGGGCACCAAGAACTGGATCACCAACCTCGGGGTGGCCGACTTCTACGTGGTGTTCGCCGTCACCGATCCGCAGGCGGGCCACTCGCGCGGGATCAGCGCGTTCGTGGTCGAGGCCAACCGCCCCGGGTTCAGCGTGGGCAAGCTCGAGCACAAACTGGGGATCCGCGGCTCGCCTACCGGGCAGCCGATTTTCGACGGCGTGCGGGTACCCGACGAGAACCTGATCGGGGAGGTGAACCAGGGCTTCAAGGTGGCGATGGCGACGCTCGACCGCTCGCGCCTGGGGGTCGCGGCGCAGGCCCTCGGCATCGCCCAGGGCGCCACCGACTACGCCGCCGCCTACGCCCGTGAGCGCCGGCAGTTCGGTCATCCGATCAACGCCTTCCAGGCCATCCAGTTCAAGCTCGCCGACATGGAGACGCAGTGCGCGGCGGCGCGCGAGTTGTTGTATCAGGCGTGCGCGAAGGTCGACCGGGAAGACCGCGAGGTCGGCAAGTACTCGGCCATGGCCAAGCTCTTCTGCTCCGACGTGGCGATGAAGGTGACGGTCGAGGCGGTGCAGGTCCTCGGCGGCTATGGCTACGTCAAGGAGTACCCGGTTGAGCGCATGCTCCGCGACGCGAAGATCACCCAGATCTACGAGGGCACGAACGAGATCCAGCGGTTGGTGATCGCGCGCACCCTACGCTAGTGATGATGCAATCCGATCCGCCCACCCTCCGTCGCGTCCTGCTCTCGGCCCTGGCGGCGCTGACCGTCGGCCTGGGCGCGGTGAGCCTCATCGCCGGCTTCAGCGAGTCGCCCCCGGTGCGCCTGCTGCAGGGCATCGCGGTGTTCGCGGCCGGCGCGGTAATCGTGGGCGGGGCGGTCGTGCTGGTCATGATCCGCCTGGCCGGCTGGCGCGACCCCGAGTCCGAGGGTGACTTCGAGGCCCTCGTGGAGCGAACCGAACGTTTGGCCGCCGAGGGGTCCTGGGAGTCGTGGGAGGACGAGGACGACCTCGACGAGGATGAGGATCTCTTCGATCCGCACAACGAAGAGGACTTCAAGGCGCTCGTGCGCCGCGCGATCGACGATCTTCCGCTCGAGTTCCATCGCGCGCTCGAGCACGTCGCCGTCGTGGTGTCCGACAGCGGGCGTCGCGCACGCGCCTACGGTCTCTACCAGGGCGACACCGCCGCGCAGGACTACTTCCACGACCGCATCGTGATCTTCCGCGACACCCTTCTGCGCGACTTCGGCCATGACCCGGATCTGCTGCGCGCGCAGGTGACCCGCACACTCCGCCACGAGCTTGCCCACCACCTCGGGTGGGACGAGAAGGGCGTGCGCGGCCTGGGCCTCTGATTAAACCGACCTCGAACAGGAGCGATACGAATGCCGGAAGCCGTCATCGTCGACGCCATCCGAACGCCCATCGGCCGGGCCGGGAAGGGCTCGCTCAAGACTGTGCGCGCCGACGATCTGGCCGCGATCCCGTTGCGCGCGCTGATCGAGCGCAACCCGGAGGTTGACTTCGCGCAGACCAACGATGTGATGATGGGTGCGGCCTCGTCGGTGGGCGAGCAGGGCTACAACGTCGCCCGTAACGCGGCGCTGCTAGCAGGCATCGACCATCACGTCCCCGCATGCACGGTGAACCGGTTCTGCGCCTCGTCGCTGCAGACGATCCGGATGGCCTTCCACGCGATCAAGTCCGGCGAGGGCGACCAGTACATCGCGGCCGGCGTGGAGGCGGTGTCGCGGGCCGGGGTGGGGGCCGGGATGATGGATGAGGCCAAGCATCCTCAGTTGCGCGGGTCGAACGGCGCCCCGTACGACGTCTACATCCCGATGGGATTGACGGCCGAAAACGTGGCCGAGCGCTGTCAGGTCACGCGCGAGCACCAGGACGAGTGGGCGGTCATCTCTCACAGCCGCGCCGTCGACGCCCGAGACTCGGGGCACTTCGATGCCGAGATCGTGCCGGTGCCGGTTCCCGCGCACGCCGAGACCGACAAGGAGGGCAACGAGGTCGAGATGCCGGATACGTTGGTGAGCAAGGACGACGGGCCACGCCCGGGCACCACCATGGAGGCCCTGGCCCGGCTCAAGCCGGCGTTCAAGCCCGACGGCACGGTCACTGCCGGCAACGCCTGCCCGCTCAACGACGGCGCCGCGGCAGTGCTGATCATGTCCGAGGAGAAGGCCAATCGACTTGGGCTTGAGCCCAAGGCGCGGATCCTCGCCTCCACCGTCGCCGCGATCCGCCCCGAGATCATGGGCCTCGGCCCGATCCCCGCGATCCAGGCGCTGCTCCAGGCGAGCGGCGTCAAGATCGACGACGTCGACATCGTGGAAATCAACGAGGCATTCGCCGCCCAGATCGTGCCCTGCAAGGACGAACTCGGTATCCCGGATGACAAGCTCAACCCGTTCGGTGGTGCGATCGCGCTCGGCCACCCGTTCGGGATGACCGGGGCGCGCATCATGACCACGCTGATCAACGGACTGCGGGCGAGGGACGGCAGGCTGGGGATCGAGTCGATGTGCGTCGCCGGCGGTATGGGCCAGGCCATGCTGATTGAACGGCTCAGCTAGAGCCAGGGGATTTGTCTGGCGGACGGTCGCGCGGGCCCCTAGAGCACCGGCCCACCGAACTGCGACAGCCAACCAGTTTTGGCCAGCGCCACATCCAGCGGCACCGGCTTTCCGACGTAGAAGCCCTGCGCGTAGTCCACCTGGTGCTCGTGCAGCAGGGCGATCGTCTCCTCGTCGGCCACCGACTCGGCCACCGTCTTGATCCCGAGAGCCTGCGCCACGCCGACGATTGCCTTGACCATGTGCTCGTCGACCTCGCTGCGCGGCAGGTTCTGGATGAATTCGCCGTCGAGCTTGACGTAGCTGACGGGCAGGTGCTTGAGGTAGTAGAAGGAGCCGAAGCCGGTGCCGAAGTCGTCGAGGGCCAGGCTGCAACCCAGGTTGGTCAGGCCGCGGGCGAACTCGGTGGCCTCTGGCATGTTGGCGATCGCGGCGGTCTCGGTGACCTCGAAGATGAGCCTGGCGGGGTCAACCGAGAAACGGTCGAGCTGCTGCTCGATCAACACCAGCAGGTGGGGATCGCCAACGATTGACTCGCCGCTCAGGTTGATCCCAACCCGCGGGACAGGTCTGAGGACATCGGCCACCAGCTGGATGGCCCGCTGCACCACCCAGCGATCGACGGCGTCGATCAGCCCGAAGCGCTCGGCGGCGGGCATGAACACGCTGGGGGCGATCAGCTCGCCACCGTCGCCCTTCATCCGGAGCAGAAGCTCGGCGTGCGTGATCTGCCCGCTGGCCAGCTCCAGGATGGGCTGGAGGTGCAGCACGAACCGGTTGTGCTCGAGGGCGTCCTGGATCCGCTGCGACCACGCCAGCTTCGTCATCGCGCGCGCCCGGCGCGCCTCGCTCGGCGTGTACACGACGACGCGGTCGCGTCCCGACGTCTTGGCCGCGTGCATGGCCAGGTCCGCGTTGACCTGGATCTCGCCGGCGGAGGTGTCGTCCGACTCGAACGTGGCCACGCCGACGCTGGCGGTGATTCGGAACGCCTCCTCGCCATACACGGCCGGTGAGCTTCGGATCTCGGCCAGCAGGTGCTCGGCGACGGTGCGCGCCTCGCGCGCTCCCACGGCCGAAAGCAGCACGGCGAACTCGTCTCCGGCCAGGCGGGCGACAATATCGGTAGTGCGGGAGCGCTCGTCCAGCACGCGCGCAACATGGGTGAGCACAGCGTCGCCGGCGGCGTGGCCGGCGGAGTCGTTGATGCCCTTGAAGCTGTCGATGTCGATGCTGAGCACCGCGCCGTGCTCGGCGTAGCGGCTGGCCCGCGCCAGTTCGCGCTTGAGCTGTTCGTCGAAGCGGCGGCGGTTGAACAGGCCGGTCAGCTGGTCGTGATCGGCCATGTGGCGCAGCCGCTCCTCGTAGCGCACGCGCTCGGTGGTGTCGCGCGCGATGATCGCGGCCGAGACGATTCGGCCGGTGGCGTCGCGCACCGGTGAGACGGTCAGCGATACCGCGACCACGCTGCCGTCCTTGCGCAAGCGCTCGGTCTCGAAGTTTTCGATCGACTGTCCCGAGAACACCGTCTGGAGAAGCTGCTGCCACTCGCCGGCGCGCTCAGGAGTCTCGCTCAGAGCGCTCGGCTGCCCGATCGCCTCCTCGACGGTGTAGCCGTATAGCTGCTCGGCGCCGCGGTTCCAGCTGGTGATCGTGCCATCTCCGACCACGGTGATGATCGCGTCGCTGCTCGACTGCACGACGTAGCTGAACAGATCACGGGCCGACCGCGCGGCCTGCTCCTCGGTCACGTCCCGGAGCGCCCCCACCATCCGGCCCGGCTGGCCGTCCGGCGGGTTGACGATGTCGCCGCTTCCGCGCACGACGCGCTCGCCGCCGTCGAAGCGCCGCAGCCGCACCTCGAACTCCACCGGTTCGTGCTCGCGACGGCTGCGCTCGAGTGCCGCCTCGAGCGCCTCGCGATCCTCGGGGTGCATGCGCTCGAGCACCAGCGCCGACGTCAACACGGCATCCGCCGGCATGCCCAGCATCCGGCCTACCCCCGCCGAGTACGTCACGGCACCGGTCTCGAGATCAAGCTCGAAGCTGCCGAATCCCTCTTGTCGATGTTCACGTGGCCGGTCCGTGATGGCCGTCCGGGCGATGTCTCGTTGGTAGCTAGCGGGGAGGCATGCGCAGCGCGCCGTCGAGCCGGATCACCTCACCGTTGAGCATCTCATTCTCGACGATGTGGGCGACGAGCGCGGCAAACTCGTCTGGACGGCCGAAGCGAGCGGGAAAGGGCACGACCCGGCGGAGGACCTCCCGAGCGTCGTCGGGCAGCGCGCCCAGCAGCGGCGTGTCGAACGTGCCGGGCGCGACCGCGCACACCCGCACCCCGAGCGGCGCCAGGTCGCGCGCCGCCGGAAGGGTCATGCTGACGATTGCCCCCTTCGAGGCCGAGTAGGCGATCTGGCCGATCTGCCCGTCGAAGGCGGCGATCGAAGCGGTGTTGATGCACACGCCGCGTTCGCCCGCCTCCGTCGGCTCATTCTCGGCCATGGCCCCGGCGGCCAGCCGCATGACGTTGAAGGTGCCGACCAGATTGATCCGGATAACCGTCTCGAATGGCGCGAGCTCGTGGACGCCGCGCTTGCCCACCACACGGCCCGCCCAGCCGATGCCAGCGCACGAGACCCCGATACGCAGCGGCACGGGCTGATCAACGGCGGCGCTCACCGCCGCCTGCACGGCGTCGGGATCGGTGACGTCCGTCGGCAGGAATGAGGCGCGCTCGCCCAGCTCGACAGCCAGTGCCCGACCCCGCTGCTCGTTGAGATCGGCGATCACCACGTAAGCACCAGCGCCGTGTAGTCGGCGTGCCGTCGCCTCACCCAGGCCCGACGCGCCTCCCGCTACGAGCGCCCCACTCCCTCCGATGTGCATGACCTCGGAACCCTATAGGCGCCGGGCCAGCGACAACGCAAAAAGCCCGTCGCGGTCCGTATACCAACCCTCCAGGGTCAGCCCCGCGGCCTGGAAGTCCGCCTCGATGCGCGGTCGGGTGAACTTGGCGCTGATCTCGGTGCGCAGCTCCTCGCCGGCCGCGAACTCCAACCGCAGCCCGAGCCCCGCCACCAGGACGCTGCACGGCCGGCGGGCGCGCAGCCGCATCTCGATCCACTCGTGGCGACGGTCGAAGAAAGCGATGTGCTCGAACGCGTCGGGGACGAAGTCGGCGCCGAGCTCACGATTGATGACGTGCAGCACGTTGCGGTTGAACGCGGCGGTTACCCCGTCGGCGTCGTCGTAGGCGGCCTCGAGTACTGCTGGGTCTTTGACCAGGTCGGTGCCGAGCAGCAGCCGGTCGTGGGGCCCGAGCAGCCGCCCGATCTCGCGCAGAAGCCGCCGGCGCGTACCGGGCAAGAAGTTGCCGATCGTGCCTCCGAGCAGCGCGACGATCCGCGGTGCTCCACCGATCGCGGACGGAGGGACGCGGGCTAGGTGGCGCTCGAAGTCACCGATCACGCCGTGAACCGACAGCTCTTCGAACTCGTCAGCGAGCTCGAGCGCGGACGCCTCGAGCGCGCTCTGCGAGACGTCAACCGGGACGTAGCGCCGCAGGGTCCCAGCGCGCGACATCGCGTCGAGCAGGATCCGAGCCTTCTCCGGCGACCCCGAGCCGAGCTCGACCAGCTCGCTGGCGCCGGTCGCGGACACGATCTGATCAGCGTGAGCGAGCAGGATCTGGCGCTCGGCACGGGTGGGGTAGTACTCGGGCAGGGCGCAGATCCGCTCGAACAGCTCCGAGCCACGCGCATCGTAGAAATGCTTGGGCGGGATCTCCTTGAATGGACGGGTCAGCCCGTCGAGCACGTCGTTGGCCAGCGAACGCTCGTCAGCCTCGGACAGGAACGAGTCGATCTGGACCTCGGGAGAATCCGCAGTGGTCCTCATACGTCCCGGGCGATCCTGATGCCGGCGAAGATCTGGCGCCGCTGCGGGTAGTCCCAGTTGCGGAACGTGGGGGTCGCGACGCTCGTGCGAGTGGCCCACGAGCCGCCGCGCAGGATCCGGTACTTGGAGCCGAAGAAGACCTCGGAGTATTCGCGGTAGGGGTAGGCCACGAAGCCGGGGTAGCCGTCGAACCGCGTCGAGGTCCACTCCCACACGTCGCCGATCATTCCCAGGCAGCCGTAGGGAGAGGCACCGGCGGGGTAGGCGCCGGCGGGTGCGGTCCCGCCGCCTAGCTGGTCGAGGTTGGCGTGCAGGCCGGGCACGGGAGCGCGCGTGCCCCACGGATAGCGGCGGGCCTTCGCGTCCGCCCGGTCCCAGGTCGCCGCCTTCTCCCACTCCGCCTCGGTGGGAAGTCGGGCGTCGTGCGCACGGGCGAAGGCGTCGGCCTCGAACCAGGACACATGGACGACGGGCCGGTCGGGGTGGAGTGGCTCGAGCTTGCCGAGCCTCCACTCGGCGGTGAGATCCGCCGTCCAGTCAGCGGGTCTCGTGATGTCGTACTGCTCCTTCCAGGCCCAGCCTTCGTCCGACCAGCACTCCCGCCGCTCATACCCGCCACTCTCCACGAAGGTCAGGTAGGTGGCGTTGGTGATCGGCGTCCGCCCCATCCGGTATGCGGGCACGTCGGTGGCGTGGCGTGGGCGCTCGTTGTCATAGGCGAATCCACCGTCGCCCGCACCGATGGTGCACGGACCGGCCGGAATCTCGACCATCTCCAAGCCGGTGAAGGACGGACGGGGAGACTCCGGGTCAGGGCGCCGACCCACCAGTTCGTATTGCTGGGGGCGCGCGAGCTGCAGCGTCTGGAGCATCGTCTCGTCGTGCTGATGCTCGTGGCGCAGCACCATCTCGTGCACCGTTCCGTCGCCCACGCCGCGCTCGTCGATCACCTCGAGCGTCCGGGCGTGGACCTCGGTGAGATAATCGCGCGCCTGCCCCGGATCGAGCAGCTCGATGTCGCCCCGCAGCGCCCGCGGCGTCTCGAACGCGTCGTAGGTGGCGGCAAGGCCCTCGCGCAGTAGCGGGCGTTTCCCGTAACGGTGAACCAGCCATAGGTCCTCGTATGCGGCAACGTGAGCGAGATCCCACACCAGCGGGCTCATCAACGGGGAGTGAACGCATTCGAGGTCGGCGTCGGAGACCGATGCCACCAGCGCCAGGGTGCGCCAGCGCGCCTCCTCGAGCGCCGACACGGCTCCAGCCGCAGTCCGCGGTGCCTTCGCTGCGCTCGGGCTGCTCACTGGTGTGATTGTGGCACACCGATGATTAACTTCCGAGGAAATTATGTAAGTAACTCGAGGTTAACCGGTTCACCAGTTTCGTGAATCGGTTAACCTGTTAAGGTGAAACGGTTCAGGATGTGGTTGAGTACCGGAGGTACAACGCCCCGTGCAGCTCGAGCGCCCACACGAGCGACAGGACACGGAGCTCTGAGAGCTCGGCCCCGGCGGTGATGGCGGGGGCGCTGCCGCCGCCGGTCAGCTTCGGCGCGATTGAGAGGAAAAGCTCGTCCACGAGGTCCTCCCGCAAAAGCGCGCCGAACAGGATCGGTCCGCCCTCGCACAGCAGCGTGCGGACGCCGAAGTCGGAGCGCAGGCGGCGCATCATCGTGGTCAGGGTCAGCTCGCCGGGGTCGAGGCGCACGACCTCCACCTGCGCGGCTAGGTTGGACGTATCGAGCTCCCCCGGCGCGAACACCACGACCAGGGAATCGGGATCGGCGAACAGCGGGATGTCGGTGGGGACGACGCCGCTGCGGCTGATGATGCACGCCACGGGGTCCGGACTTAGCCCGGATTCGGCGCGGCGCCGCCGGCGTTCGGGATCGCGCACGAGCCGGCCGTAGCGCTCGGTGCGCAGCGTCCCGGTTCCGGCCATGACGGCATCCACGTGCTCGCGCAATCCGTGGAACAGCTCCCGGTCGGCGTCATCGCTCAGCCACCTTGAGCGGCCCTGGAACGCGGCATGGCCGTCGGCGCTGGCTACGAAGTTGACGATCGTGTAGGGCCGTTCGGCGGACGCGCGGGTGGCCAGGTCGAGACCGGCCAGCAACTCGCCCACCTGCACGGTCCGAGCCTCAGGAAGGAGCTGCCGGAGGGACGGGACTGGGTCGGGGGAGGGAGGGCCAGGGGGCACGTCGTGATAAATACCCGGTTCTGAGCGAACTGCGCTTCCGAGGGAGGGAGACCATGCTCGACTGCACCTATCGTGTCCAGATCCCACACCATGCCGGCCAGCTGGCGCGAGTGGCGCAAGCGATCGCCGACGGGGAGGGGATCATCGGCGACGTGGTCACGGTGTCGCTCGGCCGTGAGTGTTCGGTGCGGGACATCACGGTCGAGGCGCGCGACAACGATCAGGCCGAGCACATCGCCGAGCTGATCGAAGCGCTGGACGGCGTCGGCGTGCTCTGGCACCAGGATCGCGCGCTCCTTCGCCACATGGGCGGCAAGCTGCGCATCGACGCCTGCTGGCCCGTGCGGACGGTCCAGGAGATGCGTGACGTATACACGCCAGGGGTGGCGCGCGTGTGCACCGCGATCGCCGAGCAGCCGGAGCTCGCCGCGCGGTACACGATGATCTCCCGCAGCGTCGCCATCTGCACCAACGGGACGCGCGTGCTCGGGCTGGGCAACATCGGTCCGGTCGCCTCGATGCCGGTGATGGAGGGTAAGGCGGTCTTCTAC
>Ga0213875_10002553_pt1 | contig 10851 bp, 10 predicted proteins | sample BarmaccomBMRX_R8_FD_160105 | JGI IMG/M metagenome (GOLD analysis project Ga0213875, IMG submission 160105) | Root-associated microbial communities from Barbacenia macrantha in rupestrian grasslands, the National Park of Serra do Cipo, Brazil - RX_R8 | ecosystem: Host-associated > Plants > Roots... | reverse complement strand
GCGCAGTGCGTCGAATCGGCGCCCAGCGTGAAACTTTCCGACAATATTCTGCGGAACAACACCTGCACGAATGAATAAGAGGCTGTCGCGAGCGGGTTTGTTATTGCTGATCGCGTGGCTTGGGTTGCTGGTGCTTGTGATGATCCGAGGCACTCTCGCGCTGCCCTACATCTCAGACGATTTCGAACATGGCCAGCTTATCGCGCAGATCCGCGCGGGATTGACCCCAGCCAACGACTTGATCCTGCTTCCGTTTCATGGTCAGGATCTGGTGCTGCTGAGGCTGCTGTTCTGGTTTGGAACTCTGGCGGGCGGGATGAGCCTGACGTGGGTGCGGCTCGGCGTGGCGGCGGCGCATATCGCCGGCGCGGTGGGCTGCGCGATCCTTTGCGCGCGGTGGACTGGAAGCAGAGTGGCGGGATGGTTCGCGGGCACGCTGTACGCGGGCGCGGTGGGCTTCATCGGTGAACAGATCTGGTGGCCCTCGAGCGCGATTTTTTGTTTCGGCTCGGTGTTTCTGATTCTGGCGATGGCTGCTCTCATTCCGGGAGCGAAAAACCGAGCGCTTTCGCTCGGAACGTCGGTGCTGATGCTCGCGCTGGCCGCGCTCGGACTGAACGGGATTCTGGTTGCGGCGCTCGCGCTTCCACTCTACTGCTGGCTTCTGATGCCGCCCGGCGCTTTCTGGCGTAGACGCGCGCCAATGGTTTTACTCGGCGTGATCTGCGCGCTGGCCGTGATTGCGAGGCTCGCGGCGCCGTCGTCTGGGCAAATCGAAATCTCACTGCGGGGGCTCGGACTAGGAGCATGGCTGATTCTTACCGCGCCGTTGCGGTTTTTCAGCTCGTGGACCACATTCGCGCTGCCTGGCTTCAGAATGATTTGGCATTGGGCGCCGCTGGTTTGGCTGCCGCTGCTCGCGTCGCTTTGGTTCATAAACCAGCACTATCGCCGCGTGTTGATTGCCGTCTGGACGCCCGCCATTCTGCTCTCGATGCTGGTTGGAATGGCGCGCGCCGATTATCCGGTTCGGTTCGGCCCCGGCTCATTTTATGCCACGGATCGTTATTATTACATCTTTCTTTTTCCGCTGGTCACGCATTGCGTCTTGTTCGTGAGCAGTTTGAAATGGCGACCAACGGCAGGAGCTCTGTTAGTATTTTTGGTTGCGGCGGCGCTGGCGGGAAGCCGCGCGCGATATTTCGCCAACATTCCGCGCGCCAATTTCGAAGCTACCGGTCACGCGCTCGAGCAAGGGCGGCTGCTGGTGCAAAAAATACGGTCTTCGACAACGCGCCCCTTGCTCCTGAGCGATGCGGCGATTCCCATCGATGGCGCACGCAATAATTTGATGACGCTCGCGTTTTTGATTTATTCCGAGTACCCGCGCGGGATTCCCGGCGTGCGGATTGTGCGCCAGCCTCGCGATGCGCAAGGGGTGGCAATGGAAAACTCCTTATTGAAAGGATGGACCAGGGCTGCATCGTCCCGTATTAATTTCAAAGACGGTTCTTACGAAGAAGACCTTATCTACGGATTCTCGTGGTGGGAACCGCCATTCCGCTGGATGGGCGCGCGAGGATCATTGCAGTTAATCGCAGCTCCGGGCGATCTGGTGATCTCTTCCTACGCGCCCGTCGATCAACTGCGCCGGACTATTCATGTAAGTGTCACGGTGAACGATCGTCCGATTGGCAGTTTCGCTATTACGAAGGCCGGTCTCCACGAGTACCGCTTACAGCCGCCGGATCTTCGGCCGGGCGCTATTGCCAAAATCACGCTCGCGAGCGATGTCGTCTGGCACGCACGCGATATTTTTCCCGATAGCCTGGATGATCGCGATCTTAGCATCGCCATTTCGGCGATAGGATTCTACGTGAGACCTTAATTTGATGCCTGACTCCGATCAAAATTCGGTCAGCGAGCGCATGCGCGCGGATTGGAATGAACGCGCCCGTGAAGATGCGCACTATTACGTCGCTTTCGGCGGACGCGATCAAGACGAAGCCGAGTTCGAGGCCACTGCGGCCGACGTTCTACGCAGCATCGAGGCCGAGCTTAAGCGGCTGCCGGGGCAAGCGAATCGGCGGGCTTGGAGGGCTCTCGAGATTGGCTGCGGCCCGGGGCGCTTGATGAAACCGCTTAGCCGCCACCTTGGAGAGATCCACGGGATCGATGTATCGGACCAGATGATCCGCCTGGCGCGCGAGCGGCTGGCCGATATTCCTCATGCACACGTTCACGCTACCGACGGCTCGAGCCTCGGCCGGTTTGCGGACGACTCGTTCGATTTCGTTTACTCTTACGCTGTTTTCCAGCACATCCCCAGCCGCGACGTAGTGCTTGAATATATGCGCGAGATCAAGCGGGTATTGAAACCTGGCGGCGTGTTTCACGGGCAGTTCAACGGCCTGCCGCACCCGGGCGATGCTAACACCTGGAGCGGCGTGGTCTTTTCGGCGGACGACATTCGCGACTTTACTCGCGAAAACGGCCTGCTGCTGGTGAATCTCACAGGCGATCATACGCAATATATGTGGACGACTTGGTGCAAGGCGCTAAGCGTGGCGCCGGCGTTAGCGAATCAGAGTACTGCGATTTATCGCATCACAAACGCTTATACGAGCGAGCCTCTGATCCCGCAGCGCGGACGCTTTGCCGCGCTCTCAATGCTGATCGAGCATCTCCCCGCCGATTGCGATCTCAACAATCTCGAGGTGCGGGTGGACGCCGTGTCAGGCGCCGGGATTTACGTTGGGCCGGTCGACTTGGAAGGTCTCCAGCAAGTGAATGCGTGGCTTCCGAGCGGCGTGCGAACTGGCTTGGTGCCCGTAGAGCTTCGCAGGAACGGTCAGCCGCTTTGCCCACCCGCGATCGCCCGCATCGTTCCTGCCGGTCCGCTGGTGCCCCGGATCGTTTCGATCACGGATGGGATCGATCTGGTGCTGAAGAATGCCACGAAAACAGGGCTACTGAAGATCCAGCTTGAAGAAATCAGCTCACCGGATTCGGTTAGGGTTACGGTCAATAATGAGCCGGTCACTTCGTTCGATATTCTGGAAACCGACCCACGCCCGCTGCGCTATGAATTAAACGTTTTGCTGCCGAAAGGCTTGGTCCCGGGGCAGCATGTAATCCAAATTCAGTGCGGCATAGCACACGTTCTTTGTGCCAACGTAGTTATCCATTCGTAACTTGCTGCATACTATATAGATATATTTTCCCTTGACGTACCACTAGATGTTGGGGCATGATTGCAGACGTGCCCTGACAGAAACAACATGTTGTCGGGAGAGGGAAAATAGAAATGGGACTACTTACCGTCGATTTCACCAGCAGGATTTCAGACTTGCAACCTGTCAGCAAAAAGGCGCTCCCGTCAAGCCAGCGCAAAGGCGTCAGCTTTCCTAAGTATTTCACTCAGAAGCTGGAGGCCGGCAAAACCCCTTACGACGAGATCGCGTGGGAACTGCGCACGGCTGCCATCGCCAGCGACAAAGGCGCAATTATATTCGAACAGAACGACGTGGAGGTGCCGGCCGACTGGTCCCAGACGGCCACCAATATCGTAGTCAGCAAATATTTCTACGGCAAGATGGGCTCGCCCGAGCGTGAGCGAAGCGTTGGCCAGCTTGTGCATCGCGTAGTGGATACGATCGCGGATTGGGGCGCGGCCGGCCGCTACTTCCAGACGCAAGAGGACTCGGAGAACTTTCGCAACGAACTGGCGCATCTGATGTTGACTCAGAAGGCCTGTTTCAATTCGCCGGTTTGGTTCAACGTGGGTGTTCAAGAGGCGCGCGGGTACGGCTATTATTACGACGAAGCGACCGAGGCAATAGTGAAATTGAAGAAGGGCGAATCGCGGCCGCAGTGCTCGGCCTGCTTCATCAATTCGGTGAAGGATTCGCTCGAGTCGATCCTGGATCTGGCGAAGACTGAAGGCATGCTGTTTAAGTGGGGCTCGGGCACGGGCACTAATCTGTCGCCGTTGCGGGAAGAGAACGCCGGATTGGCGGGCGGTGGCTGCGCGTCCGGTCCACTCAGCTTCATGAAGGGCTTCGATGCGTTTGCGGGGGTGATCAAGTCTGGCGGGAAAACGCGGCGCGCCGCGAAAATGGTGATCCTGAACGTCGATCACCCGGACATCAAAGAATTCGTCTGGTGCAAAGCCAAGGAAGAGAAGAAAGCGCACACGCTGATCGACGCAGGTTACGATGCCGCGATTGACGGGGACGCTTACGGGTCCATTTTCTTCCAGAACGCTAACAACTCGGTGCGCGTCACCGATGAATTTATGGAAGCTGTGGCGGCGGATGGCGATTGGTGGACGCGCTCAGTGGCCAACGGCCAGCCCAAGCAACGCTACAGCGCCAAGGAATTGTTGCGCGAGATCTCGCAAGCCACGCACCAGTGCGGCGATCCAGGCATGCAGTTCGATAGCACGATTAATCGCTGGCATACGTCGAAGGCGACCGCGCGCATCAACGCTTCGAATCCGTGCTCGGAGTATATGTTCCTCGATGACTCGGCGTGTAATTTAGCTTCGTTGAACCTGATGAAGTTTGTCGGGCCGGGCGGCGAATTCGATGTCGAAGCCTTTCGTCATGCCTGCGACACGATTACGCTGGCGCAAGAGATCATCGTGGATAACGCGAGTTACCCGACCGAAAGAATCGCTCGCAATTCGCACGATTTCCGGCCGCTCGGTTTGGGCTACGCAAATTTGGGCGCGCTGCTGATGTCCATGGGCATTCCGTATGACAGCCCGCAGGGTCGCGATTGGGCGGGCGCCATCACGGCGGTGATGTGTGGACAGGCGTACCTCACGAGCGCCCGTATCGCCGAAGCAGTTGGCCCGTGCCCAGGCTACGCCATCAACGAAGACTCGTTCCTGGACGTGATCCTGATGCACGGCAAGGCGGTGAGCGGCATCGATAGCAAGCGTGTCCCGGAGGATCTCTTTAAGGCGGCTCTGGATTGCTGGAACGACGCATACAATTTGGGCGAGCGGGTTGGCTTTCGCAACGCACAGACTACCGTGCTCGCGCCCACGGGCACGATCGGTTTCATGATGGATTGCGACACGACAGGAATTGAGCCCGATCTGGCGCTCGTTAAATACAAAAAGCTGGTGGGCGGCGGCATCATCAAAATCGTGAACAACACTGTGCCGCAGGCGCTCATTAAGTTGGGCTACACGCCCGAGCAGGTGGAGACGATCGTCACGCACATCGACTCGACAGGCACCATCGAAGGCGCGCCGGCGTTGAAGGACGAGCATCTGCCGGTTTTCGATTGCAGTTTCCGCCCGCAGAACGGGAAGCGCTCGATTCACTATATGGGCCACGTGCGCATGATGGCGGCGGTGCAACCGTTCATTTCCGGCGCGATTTCAAAGACCATCAACATGCCGGAAGAGTCGACTGTGGAAGACGTTATGGACGCCTATATGGAAAGCTGGCGCCTGGGGCTGAAGGCGGTCGCAATTTATCGCGATAATTCGAAACGCACGCAGCCGCTTAGCTCGAGCACCGGAAAGGGCGAGAAGAAAGCTACAGCTACTGCTGCTATCGTGCCTGCAGTCGCCGAGAAGATCGTTTACCGGCCGATTCGCCGCAAGCTGCCCGACGAGCGGCAATCGATTACGCATAAGTTTTCGATCGGCGGCCACGAAGGCTATATCACGGTGGGGATGTATGAAGATGGAGTGCCGGGCGAGGTATTTATCTCGATGGCCAAGGAAGGCTCGACCATCAGCGGCTTGATGGACAGCTTCGCCACCAGCATCAGCTATGCGCTGCAATATGGCGTGCCGCTGAAATTCTTCGTCGACAAATTCAGCCATGTTCGTTTTGAGCCGAGCGGCTGGACGGGCAACCCGCAGGTGCCGTATGCCAAGTCGATTATGGATTACATTTTCCGCTGGCTGGGCGCGAAGTTTCTGGGTCCCGAGTATGCTATCAGCGAAGCCGGCGACGCGCCGTTATTGCGTCCAACGGAGCCGGAGCCGCAGCAATCGCTCGCGTTCACGCCGGCGATCAGCGATGCGCCTCTTTGTTCGGAATGCGGCGGATTCATGACGCGCAACGGCAGTTGCTACAAGTGCGAGAATTGCGGCGGGACGAGCGGCTGTAGTTAGGCTGAAGCCTAACTTTGGTGCGGACATCGCGGGAAGCTGCGGCACATCTCGCTGAGTTACGGCCCAAATCCGTTCCATGTCCCAAGCCAAGGTAATCGTGGACCAATACGTTCCGGAACGCCGCGATCCGGGTCCACTCCAACTAGGGCCATCGCGATTTCAATTCACCCGAGAACGTATCGGCTCGTTGGCTCATTGGCTTTATCTTAACGCTTGCCAGTCAGGACTTCGTTACCATATCTTTGTGCCGACCCAAACGTTGGTGACCTTCGAGCAGTTCGAAAAATACCAAGATGACGGGCAGAAGCATGAGCTGATGAAGGGAGAGCATGTCGTCTTGCCTCCGCCTAAGTTTAGCCACACTCGTATTCAACACCACCTGTTAGACTTGCTTCGATCGTATGTGCGCCAGCATCAGCTCGGAGACGTAATGATTGAAGCCGGATTCCGATTGTCTTCGGATACTTGGGTACAGCCGGATGTCAGCTTTGTCAGAACTTCTCAGATGAAGAAGGTCGCTACTGGTGGCTACCTTGAGGGCGCTCCCGCGCTCGCGGTCGAAGTTGCCTCTGAATCCAATACCGCCGCGCAGCTCGATCTCAAGATGGAACTTTACTTCGCGCATGGCGCCGAGGAGATCTGGATCATCTATCCGCAAACCTCACGTGTCCGCACGTTTTTCCCGGATGGGCATGGCGAAACCTTGGCCAACGGCCTGAAGTCTGGTCTCTTTCCCGGGTGGTCGGCGCCACTTTCAGCTATTTTCACCGAGTGAATTCACGTACCTAGAGCAAGCCTCTCGCGCACAACTCGGCTTCCAGTTGTTGCGCTGAGAAAAATTGAACCGCTTCCATGCCTTGTTCCCGAGCCGCCTCGACATTCAGGGCCAGATCATCGGTGAAGAAGCATTCGTCTGCATTGCATTGGCTCCGCGCAATCGCCGCTTGATAAATCCTGGCTTCCGGCTTTGCCGCTCCAACTTCATAGGAAAGCACGTAGTCGTCAAAATGCCGCAGCAGCGGATAAGCCTCCTTCAGCATCGCAAAATGGATCGGATTTGTATTGGAAAGCGCCAGCAACCGATAGCGCTTCCCAAGATCTTCGAGTAGAGACTCGGACACCAGAGTATCCGGCAGGAAAACGCAGGTCCACCAACTACAAAACTCCTGATGAGTGATGTTCAACTTCAAGGCGGCGGAAAGCTCGCGGACGAATGGCTCCGCTTCAATCTGGCCCTTCTCGAACGGGCCCACTAAGCCGGTGGCACGGATGCGGGCGGGAACTTCTTCCGGCTTACAACCGCAATGTTGGGCCATACGCGCATAAGCCAGCTTGAAATTAAACGGTATGACAACGTTGCCCAAGTCAAACAGTATGGCTTTGATCACTGATTCCGATTTTAGCCAGCTAAATGTAGCGAGCTAGGGCTCAAGCGCCCTGAAGTGACCTTGGCGGGAATATTGAAGCAATCGATGGTCCTTGGTCAGCAGTGTTGCGCCCAGTACTCGAGCCGTCGCCACGAGCATACGGTCCACGGGATCACTATGCAGTTCGCCAGGAAGATGGACGCTTTCAATCGCGATTTCGGGAGTCAGTGGGGCTATGGAGATTCCTGGCTTATTCAGCGCTTGGCCGACCCAATTGCCGACGGCCATTGGGAGCGCCACACGCCTTCGTCTCGCGAGCATCGCCAGCTCCCAAACCGAGATCACCGATACGCGGAGATTGCCTTGGGACTCCCCATTTCGGATGGCTGCAAGTGCCGCTCGCGACAGGCGCTGCGTCAGACCTAATTGGGCCCACACCCAGCAATGTGTATCCAAAAGCAACAGCTCACTCGGCATCCGCCTCCCACTTCACATCGATGGGAGTGACGATGTCGCCAATAATTTCCATGGTGCCTTTCATGCTTCCAATGAAGGTCGCGGGCCGGTCACTCACCGGGACCAGCTTGGCTACAGGTTTGCCCCGCTTGGTGATCACCACCTGCTTGTGCTGCCGCTGCACCTCGTCCAGGACTCTGAGGCACTTCGCTTTAAACTCGCCCGCCGCTATTTCTTCACTCATGACTATGGTCATAATACCATGGTCATAAGATCGCAGGCTGTGGAACTTGTCATTACGGGCCCTCGCGTGGGAACCTGATTCATGGCTCTAGGGCACAAGCTAAGTTGGACAAACTGAATGCTTCAGGCGAATTCGCGATACATCATGGACAACCTGAGCAGCACCGATATGGTCCTGGATATCGGTGGCTGGGCCCATGCGTTCAACAGGGCCAACTACATCATGGACTCTGGGTCCTATGAGACCCGGGGATATTACAATCGCACTTTCGCTAAGAACAATCCGATTCCGCCCATCGGCGGCACGGTGGAAGTATTCAGCGAGCGTACCTGGATCCGGCGCGACATTTGCGATAAGACTTCATATCCGTTTGGCGATAAAGAGCTTGATTTTGTGATCTGCTCCCACACCCTCGAAGACGTACGCGACCCGCTGTGGGTCTGCTCGGAAATGATCCGCATCGCAAAGGCTGGGTACATCGAAGTGCCCTCGCGCATTTGGGAAACATGCCGGGGACACGAGCCGGGCATTGCAGGCCTTTCGCATCACCGCTGGCTGATCGACATCGACCAGCAGGCATCATCGATACGGTTTCTCTCGAAATTTCATCGAATACACAACTGGCGTTACTCGCTGCCGAAATCGATCCTGCGCGGTTTAGACGATGCGGCATCGGTGCAGTGGCTATTCTGGGAAGGTTCTTTCAGTTACGAGGAAGTTGTCATCCATGGAGAAGAAAATCAACTGGCTGAGCTGGAGCGATTTGTTGCCAGCGTGAGATCTTACCCGCGACCGCTTCTCGTCGCCGACGATGCGTTCAGAAAAGGGAAGCACATCGCGCGCCGGGCCGTGAATAAGGGGCTGCGCACACTCGGCTTCGCATAGATCACGCTATAATTCAAGCGAATGGACATTTATGAGGAAGTGGTTCGTCTGCGTCGGCTCGGCCAGAAATGTGCCCTCGCCACCATCGTTCAGGTGAACGGCTCCATTCCAAGTTACGAAAGCGCCAAATTACTGGTGCGCGAGGACGGCTCCATGATCGGAACTGTCGGCGGCGGCTGCGTGGAAGCGGAAGTTTGGAACGCCGCCCGCGAAGTCATGGAAACCGAGCGGCCGCGACAGATGAACTTCAGTCTCGGCCAGGACGCCGCTTACGACAACGGTCTCATCTGCGGAGGACAACTCAGCGTGTTTGTCGAGCCTGTGGTGCCGCAGCCGCGTGTCTTTATCTTTGGCGCCGGGCATATCTCGAAGAGTATTTCGAAAGTCGCGGTGCTCGCGGGATTCTCGTCGGTGATCGTCGATAATCGCGAGGCTTTCGCTAATCGCGAGCGGTTCCCCGAAGCCGACGAAGTTTATGCCGAGGAGTACGAGGAAGTTTTCCTCAAGCTTCCTATTCGCGACACCAGTTATCTGGTGATTGTTACGCGCGGCCATCGTGACGACATGCGGGTTTTGCGATGGGCCGTCGAAACCAACGCCAAGTACATCGCGATGATCGGCAGCAAGCGCAAGGTGATCGGGGTGGTGAAGGAACTGGAGAAGGAAGGCATCGCGCGCGCGGCATTTGAGCGTGTTTTTGCGCCTATGGGTCTCGAGATAGGCGCCATCACTCCCGAGGAGATTGCCGTCTCCGTGGTTGCCGAAATGATCGCGCTGCGCCGCGCTCCGGATTCAGAATGGCGCGTGGCGGCCAAATCCATTTTCGCGAGCGAAGCGTCGCGAGCCGTCTTAAAGTGACGCCGGGTTCGAAGTGACAGAAGGGTCGCCGATCGCAGGCGTTATTCTTTCCGGTGGCGCTTCGCGCCGCATGGGAACTCCCAAAGCGCTGCTCCATTTTCAGGGCGAAACGTTTCTTGACCGGCTGATCCGGGTGTTCTCGGCGGCCTGCGATCCGATCATCGTGGTAGTCGGCGATCACGCCGATGCGATCCGATCGGGTATCGAGCGCGGCGGCAGTGTACTTTTCGTGGCCAATCCGGACCCCGATCGCGGCATGCTCAGCTCGCTGCAGTGCGGCCTGGCTCTGGTTCCTTCGAGCGCCGGCGCGGCGATGTTCTTGCCCGTCGATCACCCGGAGGTCGAAGTTTCAACTGTCGAAATTCTGGCCTTACGGTTCCGCGCAGGCGATGCTTCAGTTATCGTACCGACGCACGGGGGCGAGCATGGTCATCCGGTGTGCATCGCGCGTCCGCTTATTGCAGAGTTGCTTGCGCTCCCGCCTGAAGCCAAGGCGAGCGACGTCATTCATCGGCATGTCGCGGAGACCATTTACGTCGAAGTGCCCGATCTTGCCGTGGTTACCGATGTTGACGACCCCAGCGCTTACGCCAAGCTACTCGCACGAAGCTCATGAAGATTTTTCGCCCATGAAGTTTCTTCGGCGCTCCATTTTAATCGCCGTGCTGATCGTAGCGGCGCTCGGCGTGGCAGCTCCTTTCCTGCGCGCCGATCGCTTTCGTCCTCGCATTCAGGCGGCGCTCGAAGCCGCGCTCAACCGGCCGGTGCATCTCGGAGCGGTTCACTTAAACCTTTTCACCGGGCCCGGCTTCACGGTGGATGATGTACTGATCGATGACGATCCCGCCGCGGGCATTGAACCTTTCGCGCACGTCGAATCCATGCAGGCGCGCATCCGC
>Ga0213875_10002552_pt1 | contig 10852 bp, 10 predicted proteins | sample BarmaccomBMRX_R8_FD_160105 | JGI IMG/M metagenome (GOLD analysis project Ga0213875, IMG submission 160105) | Root-associated microbial communities from Barbacenia macrantha in rupestrian grasslands, the National Park of Serra do Cipo, Brazil - RX_R8 | ecosystem: Host-associated > Plants > Roots... | reverse complement strand
GCGGGCGGGCCCGTAGGCGCCGGTGGCCGAGAGCACGGCGGCTGCGTTGACCGCTTCGGTTTCGCCCACGGGGCGGAAGCCGTCCGGGCCGTCCTGGCGATAGGCCCAGCCGCACTGCAGGAACACGGTGGCGACGACGTTGTGCCCGGTGGCGAGGTCGGCGTGCAATTGCTCCGGCATGTAGCGGCCGGCGGGGCGGTCGTGCCAGAGGTGGTGGTGCGGGTCGATGATCGGGCGCGTCGGGTCGAGAACCTCCTCCTGCACCTGGTCGAGCCATTCCGGCCGAATCTTCGGATGCGCCATGGATTTCTGCTCGCTCACCGCTCCCTCCTATCGCTTGGACGAGCGCAGTCCATCATCCCAGGCGCCGGAAGGGTAGCGCCGTCAGGGTCGGCCGGACCTGCAGCAGGTCGCATACGGCCAGCACGGCAAACGGGAGAAAGATCAGCGCCGGCCAGATCACTTGATCGTGCCATTGGTCGAGGTAGAGGAGCGGCGCGGCCACGGTGAGCCAAAGCACGCTGATGGCGGGGGCGAGGATCGCGGGCAAGGCGAGCGGGGCGAAGTACCACGGGTAGTGCGGCGAGAGCACGACCATGGTGGCCGTCCCAAGGATGAGCGCGTCGCGGCAGATTACCGCGGCGCGTGCCGCCGGGTCGGCCGGAAGCGGAGCGCGCAACGCGATGAGGGCGGCGAGGCCGAGCAGCAGCGCCAAGGCGAACGCGCCGTAGACGTAGGGCGCCCAGGCGGGCACCGGCCCGAAGGCCGCAAGGAGCCGCAGCAGGAAGGCGCCCTGGCCGCCGACACCCTCCTCGTCGGCGTAGCCCGGCAGATAGCCCAACACGCGCCACCCCGCCCCCGCGTAGGCGGCATAGCCGAGCACGATCAGCGCGCCGCAGGCGAGCGGGGTGCGCCAATCCCAGCGCCGCCAGAGCGCCGGGAACAGGGCGGCCGGCAGCAGCTTGCAGAGCACCGCGGCGCCCAGCGCCAACCCGGCCCAGAGCGGCCTGCGCCAAACCGCGGCGAGCAGGGCGAGCGCGATGAAGCCGGTCGCCGCCGCGTCGATATGGCCGGCGCTGTCGAACTCCCAGAGGACCAGCGGGTTCCAGAGATAGATCAGCGCCAGCGCCGGGCTCCCCCGGGCCGCACGCAGCAGCGCGAGCGCGGCGGCGGCGGCGGCGGCGTCGAACAGCAGCATCGCCGCCTTGATGCCCCACACGCTGGACCAGGTCGCCGCGAGCAGCGCGAACACGGCCTGGGCCACGGGCGGGTAGATCGTGGTCGCGAAGTCCACGCGGTTGATGTGCGCGAAGATGCCGGACCAGCCCGCGCCGTGGTCGCGCAGGAAGGCCAGCTCCGGTGCGGCCGGCACATAGAGGTAGGGGTTGATCCCGGCGAGCTGCACCCGCCCGTCCCAGACGTAGCGGAAGATATCCGTGGACAGCATGGGCGGGGTCGCGAAGGTGACGATCCGGCAAGCGACGGCGACCGCCAGGACTAGCGCCAGCCCATGCGGCACGGAACGGCGCCGCACGAGCACGACCGCGCCGGCATAGAACGCCCCGGCCACGAGCGCCGCCACGACATAGCCGACCTGGTTCGCCCACGGCTGGTCGCCGATGGAGCCGGGCGCGGCTTGCCACGCCCCGGCCAGGATCGCGGCAACGAGCAGGGCGCCCATCCCTCCGAGCAGGAGGGAGTCGCGATTCATGCGCGGGCCGGGAGGCGGGCGGTGATGCCCAGCTCCGTCAAGCAGCGCCGGGTCGCCGGGGCGCGGAACGGCGCGAGCGGCCCGGTGCTCCCGATCAATTCGGAAGCGAGCCGTTCGAGCGCGGGCGGATCGTCCACGTCGTACCATGTGTCGAGTACCTCGAGAGGGATCCCCGCCTGTGCGGCGCGTGCGACGGTCTGGCGGCAGACGCGGTCCGTGCTCCAGGCGATCCGGGCGAAGAGGCAGGGCTCCGGCGTTTGCACTCCGAGCAGCCAATAGCCGCCATCGTCGGCCGGGCCAAGCACGGCGCGGCGACCCGGCGCCAGCAACCGGCGCGCCGCCTCGGCCAGCAGCGCGGTCGGCAGCGTCGGGCTGTCGGCGCTCAGCACGCACGCGGCGCCGTAGCCCATGTTCAGCAGCGAGCGCGTCGCGTGCAGGAGCGCCTGGCCGAAGCCCTCGACCTCGGGTGCGGCACCGTCCGAGCCGTCGGCCAGCAGCAGCTTGGTGCCGGGGGCGAGCAGGCCGTCGAACCGGGCTTCCTGGCCAAGCGGCGCATAGGCGACGAAGGGGGCGATCGGGGCCAGGCGCGCGGCCTCGTGCAGGTTGAGGGTGACGTCGGCGAGGAAGGCCGCGCCGAGACGTGCCGCCTCGTCGGGCGCCAGCACGGCTTGCAGCCGGGTCTTGACGTGCCCGGGGCGCGGCGCCTTGGCCATCACGGCGATCGCACAGACGGCGCGAAGGTCAGGGTGCATGGAAGTGGAACAATATCGGCCGAATACGGCGCGATTGCGTCCGGCTCAGCCGAGCGCCTTCTCGAGTGCGGCCCGGACTCGGGCGGAGTCGGGCCGGGTTATGGTCGCGAACCAGTCGAGCAGGTGCCCGTCTCGGCCGACGACATACTTGTAGAAGTTCCAGCGCGGCCGGGCGAGGATGCCGCCCTGTTCGGCCAGCCAGCGGAAGAGCGGGTGCGCCTGGCGGCCGGAGACCGGCAGCTTGCCGGCCATCGGGAAGCCGACGCCGTAATTCGTTTGGCAGAAACCGGCGATTTCGGCCTCGGTGCCCGGCTCTTGGCGGCCGAAATCGTTCGACGGCACCCCGATCACGATCAGGCCCCGGGTGCGGTACTCGTCCCAGAGCTGCTGGAGAGCGGCATATTGCGGCGTGAACCCGCATTTCGAGGCCGTATTGGCGATCAGCATCGGCCGACCGCGGTAGTCGGCGAGGTCCAACTTGCCGCCGGCCAAACGAGGCAGGATGTAGTCGTAGGCGCTCACGGTGCTTCTCGCGTCGGTATGGTTCGTCGAGGCCATCGAGATGTGTAGGGGTGACCGAATTCGTCAACGGGCCTGATTGCCGGCCAGAGGCGTATGCGATAGTGTGCGCATGCTTGCGCAAAGGAAAACGTGTGAGCTACGACCGAAATGCGCCGAAGCGCCCTGTGAACCTCAACATGAATTCTGATCTCGTTCACCGGTGCAGGGTGGGCGTTGACAATCTTTCCGCTTATGTCGAACGCCTGCTCGCCGCCGATTTGCGGCGTCGTGAGGCGGGCCTCGCCGCAGAGAACGCGGCAAAGGAGCGCGCCATCGACGCCTTTGCCGATCTCTACCACAAAGAAGGGAGCCTCTCCGAGGAGTTCCAGGACCTTTGACGGCCGAGCAGTTTGCCGTGCATCGGAGCCCCTCCCGAAGCGCGGCCCGTCCCTACGTTATCGTCGTCCAGTCCGATGATTTCCAGCGCATGCCCACAAGGGTCGTCGCCCCACTGGTGCCGCTTGCGGCCTTGGCGGCCCTTGAGAGGGAGCACCCGCGCATCGCGCCCGAACTGGTCGTGAAAGGCCGCGCTTACCGCTTGAACCCTTTGGACCTCGCCACTCTGGGGGTTCATCGGCTCGGCCAACCAGTGGCCTCGTTTGCAGCGGATGAGAATGCTAAGCGTCGTATCCAAGACGCACTGGATGCCGTTCTAAAACCGTTCTGATGGGGCGGCACGGCAACTTCGGCATCATCCCGGCTTTGTGCCCGGAGGAGGAGTTCTGAATGCTGCAGCGGTGGCCGGACCGGCTCTGGATTGTGCGTCATGGCGAGAGCGCGGGCAACGTCGCGCGGGACGCGGCGCACGCGGCGCGGTTGGATCGGATCGATATCGCCGAGCGGGACGTGGATGTGCCGCTCAGCGCGCTCGGCGTCCAGCAGTCCGAGGCGCTCGGCCACTGGTTCTCCCGCTTGCCGGAACGGCCGGACGTGCTGCTCGTCTCGCCCTACCTGCGCGCGCGGGAGACGGCGCGGCAAATCGGCGAGCAAGGCGGCCTCGCTGAGGACCTGGTCGGCCCGGTGGTGGATGAGCGGCTGCGCGAGAAGGAGTTTGGCATCCTCGACCGCCTCACCCGCCAGGGCATCACCCAGCTCTATCCGGACCAGGCCGAGTTCCGCCGGCTGCTCGGCAAGTTCTACCACCGGCCGCCAGGCGGCGAGAGCTGGTGCGACGTGATCCTGCGGCTGCGCAGCCTGCTGGACACGGTGAGCCTGCATTACGGCGGCCGCCGGGTCCTGATCGTGGGACACCAGGTGGTCGTGCTGTGCCTGCGCTACCTGCTGGAGGAGCTGGACGAGACGCAGATCCTGGCCATCGACCGGGAGGGCGACGTGGCCAATTGCAGCGTGACCGAATACGCGTTCGGCCCGGACGCCGGGCCGACGGGCGGGCTCGTCCTGCACCGCTACAACTTCACGACGCCCCTGGAGCGCGAGGGCACCCCGGTCACGGCCGAGCCGGACCGGCCGGTCGCCGCACGGTGAAGGAGGTCACGCCGGAGCTCCTGCGCGACCACAAGCTGCCGGGACACGAGGAGGGCGACAAAGACCTGCGCGGCCGGGTGCTGGTCGTGGGCGGCAGCCGCGAGCTGGCCGGCGGGGCGTTGCTGGCGGCAACCGCGGCGATGCGGTCCGGCGCCGGCAAGGTGCGGATCGCGACGGCGCGCAGCGTCGCCGTGCCGCTCGCCGTGCATATGCCGGAGGTTCGGGTGATCGGCCTGGCGGAGACGCAAGGCGGCAGCATCGCGCCGTCCGCCGGGGAGGAGCTGGCCAAGGAAACCGCCAACTCCGATGCCGTGCTGATCGGGCCCGGGATGATGGAACAGCCCGCGAGCAACGAGCTGACGGCCGGGCTGCTCGAAAGGCTGGAGGGGCCGGCCGTGCTGGATGCGGGGGCGCTCGGGTGCCTGCCGCAGCTTGCGCCGGTGCTCGAGCGGCATGGCGGCCGGCTGGTGATCACGCCGCATGCGGGCGAGATGGCGCACTTGCTGGGGATCGAGCGCGACGAGGTCCAAGCCGACCCGGTCGGCGCCGCTCGGCGCGCCGCCTCCGCCCTGCACTGCGTGGTGGTCATGAAGGGGGCGCGGACGCTCATCGTGACCCCGCAGGGCGAGGCCTGGTTGTTCACCGGCGGCACGATCGGCCTGGCCACGGCGGGCAGCGGCGACGTGCTGGCTGGCGTGATCACAGGTCTGCTGGCGCGGCGGATGCCGCCGGTTTGGGCGGCGATCTGGGGCGTGTTCCTGCATGGCGAGGCCGGCACGCGGCTGACCAAGCGCTATGGCGGCATCGGCCTGCTGGCGCGCGAGATCCCGGGCGAGGTGCCGGCGATCATGGCGGAGTTCGGTTGACCCGGCCGGCGGGCGCTCCGATGCTCCGCGCATGGACGGCATCCACGCCTTCTTTCCCCGGCCCGCAACGCCCCGCCCGCGCATCCGCCGCGCCGAGGGGATCTGGTTCGAGGACGCGGACGGCAAGCGCTACATGGACGTCTCCTCCGGCCCGGTCGTCTCCAACCTGGGCCACGGCAACAAGCGCGTGCTGGAAGCGATGGCGCGGCAGGCCGAGGCGGTGGCGTTCGCCTACCCGCTGCAATGGGAGAGCGAGGCCAACGTCCGGCTGACGGAGCGGCTGACGTCGCTGGCCGGGCCCGGGTTCGAGCGGGCGTTCCTGGTCTCGGGCGGGTCGGAGGCGGTGGAGACGGCGCTGAAGTTCAGCCGGCAGGTGGCGTTGGCGCGGGGCCAGGCGACCCGCTGGAAGGTGATCGGCCGCGAGCCGGGCTACCACGGCAACACGTTGGGCGCCATGTCGGTCACCGGCGATCCGGTGATGCGGGGCGTGTTCGGCCCGATGCTGCGGGCGATGCCGCTGGCGCCGACGCCGTTCACCTACCGGCTGCCGCCGAACCATACGGCGGAGACCTATGCGCGGCACTGCGCTGAAGCGCTGGAGCAGCTGATCCGGGACGAGGGTCCGGAGACGGTGCTGGCGGTCATCATGGAGCCAATCGGCGGGCTGGCGACTGGGGCGCTGGTGCCTCTGGACTCGTATTTCGCGGCGGTGCGGGACATCTGCGACCGGTACGGGCTGCTGCTGATCTTCGACGAGGTGATCTCGGGCGCCGGGCGCACCGGCACGTTCCTGGCGGCGCATCACTGGCCGCAGGCCAAGCCCGACCTGGTGGTGCTCGCGAAGGGGGTGACGGCCGGCTACACCCCGCTCGGCGTGCTGCTCGCTCCGGCGACCCTGGCGGACGCGGTGGTCGCGGCGGGCGGGTTCCTGCACGGGTTCACCTATTTCGCCAATCCGCTCTCGTCGGCCGTGGGCGCGGCGGTGCTGGACGAGCTGGTCGAGCGCGACCTGATGGGCAACGCCGCGCGCATGGGGGGTCTGCTGCGGTCAAAGCTGGTGGCGTTGGCGGAGCGCTCGCCCCTGATCGGCGACGTCCGCGGCCGCGGCTTATTGCTGATGATCGAGTTGGTGGCGGACAAGGCGACGAAGGCGATGCTGCCGCCCGAGACGATGGCGCCATACCGTGTCCAGGCGATCGGGCTGGAGCACGGCCTCGCCCTCTACTGCCGGCGCACCGCGGGCGGCGCCTACGGCGAGTGGCTGCCGATCACCCCGCCGCTGACGATTACGGAGGCGGAGGTGGATGAGCTGGTGAAGCGGCTGGAAGCGACGCTGGCCACCTTCGCGCGGGAGCTGACCGGAAGCGATCGGTGAAGCTGGAGCGGCAGCGTTGTTCGAGCGGATGTTAGATGTTTCCACACCGGTTCAGGGGAACGGGCTATGGCCGAAGTCAGCACGTGTCTGTGGTTCGGAAAGGAGGCAGAAGCGGCCGTCCGCTTCTACGTTTCGATCGTGCCGAATTCCAAGATCGACGACATCCTGCGTGCGCCGGCTGCTTGGCCCGGCGGGGATCCGGGGGACGTCATCCTGATCCGGTTTCGGCTCGGCGACCAGCGCTTCCAGGCCCTCAACGGCGGCACGCCAGCCAATTACGGCACGGCCGCCTCGGTTTCGGTGGAGTGCGTCGATCAGGCGGAGGTCGATCGGCTGTGGGGCGCCCTCACCGCCGATGGCGGCTCGGAAATCATGTGCGGCTGGCTGCGCGACCGCTGGGGGGTACCGTGGCAGATCGTGCCGGAGGTGCTCCCGCGCCTCTTGGCCGACCCCGATCCCGACGTTGCGGCACGCGCCTTCAGAGCGATGCAAGGGATGGTCAAGCTGGACGCGGAAGGTCTCGAACGCGCCGCCAGAAGCTGACCGTCGCGTTTGTCGATCCAGACCGGCTCCGATCCGGGGCCAGTCACTGGGCCAGAACATGCAGCGTGTTCCGGTAGCGGCCGATGATGTCCTCGGCCTTGGCCATTTTGGCCTCCAACCTCGGGGCGTGAGGCACGAGCCGATACCCGCCCTCGGGCACTTCCACCAGATAGAGTGATGCGCCCGTCCTTCGTTCCAAGGTGCGAGATCACCTCCTCAGGCAGAACAACGCCGAGCGAGTCGCCGAACCTGCGGATCTTGAGCTCGACCATGCGGAGTTCTCCGGTTGCATTGCACGAATATAATTGCTCGGCGGAAAGGCTAAAGCAGCTCAGGCCCGATTGACGGCAAATCCAGCCCGAACTCCCGCGCGCAGGCGAGCGCGGCGTCGTAGCCGGCGTCGGCGTGGCGCATGACGCCGCTGGCCGGGTCGTTCCAGAGGACGCGTTCGAGGCGCCGCGCGGCCTCGGGCGTGCCGTCGGCGACGATGACCATGCCGGCGTGCTGGGAGAAGCCCATGCCGACGCCCCCGCCGTGGTGCAGGCTGACCCAGGTGGCGCCGGAGGCGCAGTTCAGCAGGGCGTTCAGCATCGGCCAGTCGGAGACGGCGTCGGAGCCGTCGCGCATGGCCTCGGTTTCGCGGTTCGGGCTGGCGACGCTGCCGCTGTCGAGGTGGTCGCGGCCGATGACGATCGGCGCCTGTACTTCGCCGGAGGCGACCATGTCGTTGAAGGCGAGGCCGAGGCGGTGCCGGTCGCCCAGGCCCACCCAGCAGATCCGGGCAGGCAGGCCTTGGAAGGCGATCCGCTCGCGGGCCATGTCGAGCCAGCGATGCAGCGCCCGGTTCTCGGGCAGCAGCTCCTTCACCCGGGCGTCGGTGCGGTAGATGTCCTCCGGGTCGCCGGAGAGGGCGGCCCAGCGGAACGGGCCGATGCCGCGGCAGAACAGCGGGCGGATATAGGCGGGGACGAAGCCGGGAAAGTCGAAGGCGTCGGCGACCCCCTCCTCCTTGGCCATCTGGCGAATGTTGTTGCCGTAGTCGATCGTCGGCACGCCCATGCGGTGAAAGTCGAGCATGGCGCGGACATGGGTGGCCATGGAGGCGCGGGCTGCGGCGTTGACCCGGGAGGGCTCGCGCTCGCGACGGGTTTCCCAGTCGTGCACGCTCCAGCCGGCGGGCAGGTAGCCGTTGAGCGGGTCGTGCGCGCTGGTCTGGTCGGTGACAATGTCGGGGCGGACGCCGCGGCGGACCAGCTCGGGGAAGATCTCGGCGGCGTTGCCGAGCAGGCCGACGGAGAGCGCTCGCCGCTCGGCGCAGGCGCGGCGGATCTTTTCGAGCGCCTCGTCCAGGGTGGACGCCTGCGCGTCGAGGTAGCGGGTCCGGAGCCGCATCTCGATCCGGCTCGGTTGGCACTCGATCGCGAGCAGGCAGGCGCCGGCCATGGTGGCCGCCAGCGGCTGCGCGCCGCCCATGCCGCCCAGCCCGGCAGTCAGGATCCAGCGGCCCGCGAGGTCGCCGCCGTAATGCTGCCGGCCGGCCTCGGCGAAGGTCTCGTACGTGCCCTGCACGATTCCCTGGCTGCCGATGTAGATCCACGACCCGGCGGTCATCTGGCCGTACATCATCAGCCCGGCCCGATCGAGCGCGTTGAAGTGCTCCCAATTGGCCCAGTGCGGGACCAGGTTGGAGTTGGCGATCAGCACCCGTGGCGCGTCGGGGTGGGTGCGGAACACGCCGACCGGCTTGCCGGACTGGACCAGCAGCGTCTGGTCGGCCTCAAGCCGGCGCAAGGTGGCGACGATGCGATCGAAGCTCGCCCAGTCCCGCGCGGCCCGGCCGATGCCGCCATAGACCACCAGCTCCTGCGGCCGCTCGGCGACCTCGGCGTCGAGGTTGTTCATCAGCATGCGCAGCGGCGCCTCGGTCTGCCAGGACTTGGCGGACAGCGTGGTGCCGCGCGGGGCGCGGATGGTGCGGGCGTTGTCGAGCCGGGTCATGCGGACATCATTGCCCGCGCCAGACCCGGCGGTGCAACGGGTTGAAGCCCATCCGATAGACCAGCTCGGCGGGGGACTCGACGTCCCAGATCGACAGGTCACACCACTTGCCGGGCTCGAGCGTGCCGATGCTGCCGCGCCGGCCCAGCGCTTGCGCGGCGTTGCGGGTGAAGCCGGCCAGGCACTCGTCCACGGTCAGGCGGAACAGGGTCGCGCCCATGTTCATCGCCAGCAGCGGCGAGGTCAGGGGCGAGGAACCGGGATTGCTGTCGGTGGCGAGCGCGATCGGCACGCCGTGGCGGCGTAGCGCGTCCACTGGCGGGCGCTGGGTTTCGCGCAGGAAGTAGAAGGCGCCGGGCAGCAGGACGGCGACCGTCCCGGCGCGCGCCATGGCGACAACGCCAGCTTCGGACGCGTATTCCAGGTGGTCGGCGGAGAGGGCGCCGCATTCGGCCGCGAGTGCGGCGCCGCCCAGGTCGGAGAGCTGGTCGGCGTGCAGCTTGACGGGCAGGCCGTGAAGCTGGGCGGCGGCGAAGACTCGGCGGACCTGGTCCGGCGAGAACGCGATCCCTTCGCAGAAGGCGTCCACGGCGTCGGCCAGGCCAGCGACGGCGGGCAGCATCTCGTTGCAGACGCGGGCGATATAGGCGTCGCGGTCCGTCTCCCCTGGGGGCATGGCGTGCGCGCCGAGGAAGGTGGTCATGACCTCGACCGGGCGCTCGCGCCCCAGCGCGCGGGCGGCGCGGAGCTGGCGGGCCTCGGTTTCGAGGTCCAGCCCGTAGCCGGACTTGATCTCGACGGTGGTCACCCCTTCGGCCAGAAGGGCGTCGAGCCGGGGCAGGGCGGCGGCGATCAGCGCCGCCTCCGAGGCCTCGCGGGTCGCGCGCACGGTCGAGACGATCCCGCCGCCGCCGCGGGCGATCTCCTCGTAGCTCGCGCCGGCGAGGCGGAGCTCGAACTCGCGGGCGCGGTTGCCGGCGTAAACCAGGTGGGTGTGGCAGTCGATCAGGCCGGGGAGGATCCAGCGGCCTTCGCAGTCGGTGGCGTCGGCCGAGTCATGGGCGGGGCAGTCGCGGTCGGGGCCGACATAGGCGATCCGGCCGTTCGCGCAGGCGATGGCGCCCGGTTCGATCGTGCCCGGCTGCGCCATGGTCAGGAGGCGCGCATTCCGCCACACCCGCATGCGGCCGTCTCCGAAGCTCGCTATACCAGGCCTTTGTCACGAGACCGAGGCCGCCATGCAAGCCTTGTTCTTCGACCAGGCCCTGCTGCAGGACGGCTGGGCGGCGGATGTCCGGATCTCGCTCGCCGATGGGCGGATCGCCGCGGTCGAGCGCGGCGCAACGCCAAGGCCCGGGGAGGTGCGGCACGCGACCGGGCTGCCGGGCCTGCCCAACCTGCACAGCCACGCCTTCCAGCGCGGCATGGCCGGCTTGGCCGAAACACGCGGGCCGCAGGCCGACAGCTTCTGGACCTGGCGGGAGGTGATGTACCGCTTCCTGGACCGGATGGGCCCGGAGGACGTGGAGGCGATCAGCGCGCTCGCCTTCCTGGAGATGGT
>Ga0213875_10002551_pt1 | contig 10857 bp, 9 predicted proteins | sample BarmaccomBMRX_R8_FD_160105 | JGI IMG/M metagenome (GOLD analysis project Ga0213875, IMG submission 160105) | Root-associated microbial communities from Barbacenia macrantha in rupestrian grasslands, the National Park of Serra do Cipo, Brazil - RX_R8 | ecosystem: Host-associated > Plants > Roots... | reverse complement strand
CGATCAGGGCGATGCCCTCCGGCCGGGTGACGAGCATGGCCTCGGCGCCCTCGTCCACGGCGACGCCGGCGATCTCGGAGACCGACAGCTTCCCGCCCAGCCGCGGCGATCCTTCCAGCACGGTCACCCGCACCGGCTCGTCCCGGAGGAAGAACGCCGCCGCCAGGCCGGCGATGCCGCCGCCCACGATCACCACGTGCGGCTGCGTGCCCGTCGGCTGCGTGGTCGTCGGCTGGGCGTTCGTCGGCTCCATGCCTACCAGCGTGGCAGACGGCGGGCAGTGCACCGTACCTGGGCGCTGTCCCTATACCCCCCACGGGTATAGTAGACGTATGGCCGTACTCAGCACAATCGGCGACAGCCTGCGAGAAGCGTTCTTCATGTTCTGGGAGACGCTGTGGGCCCTGATCCTCGGCTTCACGCTGGCCGGGGCGGTGCAGGCGTTTGTGTCCCGCGGGCAGATGCGGCGCGTCATGGGCAGCGGCGGGCCCGCGGCGCTGACCCGCAGCTCGCTGCTGGGCATGGCCAGCTCGTCCTGCTCATACGCGGCCAGCGCCCTGGCCAGGTCGCTGGTGGCGCGCGGCGCGGACTTCACCGCGGCCATGGTGTTCATGGTCGCCTCGACCAACCTCGTGGCCGAGCTCGGCATTGTGCTGTGGCTGCTGATCGGCTGGCAGTTCACGCTGGCCGAGTTCACCGGCGGCGCGATCATGATCGCGCTGCTGGGTATCGCGCTGCCCCGGCTGGTGCCACGACGGCTGGTCGCCGCGGCCCGGGCACGGCTGGACCGGGACGAGGACGCCGGCGGACACGGGGAGTACGGCGAGCCCGGCGGGCGCGGGGACGGCGGCAGGCCCGCTTCGCTAACCCGCAGGCTGCGCGAGCCCGCCCGGTGGGCCGACGCGGCGGGTTACGCGATCTCGGACCTGACCATGCTCCGCCGCGAGATCGTCATCGGCTTCATTGCGGCCGGTTTCGCCGCGGCCGCTGTGCCGGGGTGGGTATGGAACGCCGTGTTCTTGCACGGTCACGGGGCGCTGACCATGATCGAGAACGCCATCGTGGGCCCGTTCGTCGCGATGATCAGCTTCGTGTGCTCGATCGGCAACGTCCCGCTGGCGGCCGCGCTGTGGAAGGACGGCATCAGCTTCGGCGGCGTGGTGGCGTTCATCCTGGCCGACCTCATCTCGCTGCCGCTGCTGCTCATCTACCGCAAGCTGTACGGCGGGCAGCTGACGCTGCGGCTCCTCGGCGTGTTCTGGCTCGTCATGAGCGCGGCCGGGCTCATCACCGAGGTGGTATTCCGGGCGGCCGGGGCGGTTCCGGCGGCGCGGCCGGCCAGCATCGCGCCCAGCCGCTTCGGCTGGGACTACACGACGGTCCTGAACATCGTGTTCCTGGCCGTGCTGGCCGGGCTTTACTGGCTGCACCGCGGCCGGGCCCGGTTCGGCGGCGGGCGGGACGTCGCCCGCGATCCGGTCTGCGGGATGCAGGTGGAGAAGCGGAATCCCGGCGCGGTGCTTCAGTCCGGCGGCGGCGCGGTCTACTTCTGCTCCGGGCATTGCCGGGACCGGTTCCAGGCCGCTGGCGGCCAGGTGGAGCACCACGGGGCTGCTGCACGATCGTGACCTTTGCGGCGGAACCGGCCTGCTGGCCTGTTCCGTCGCACTGCCATGACGAACCCACGGGGGCGGGCTGGGCTCAGCACACGGGGCCCGGCGGGGGGGCTGGCGATCGGCGGCGTGCTGCTCGCCGCGACGGCTTTCCTGGCGGGCTGCTCGGCAAGCACGTCGAGCGGTACCGCCAGCGGGCAGCCCATGAGGGCAGCCCCGCCAGCGAGCGAAGATCCCGGTGACGGCGTATCCGGCCACGCTGAGCCTGCTGGCGGGCCACCTCGGCACCCAGCTGTCACTCCGGCAGCAGGCGCAGGACGTTACCCAGCAGGTGGCCGACGTGAACAGCCAGGTCACCTCGGACGAGGCAGCGATCACCCAGCTCCGGGCGCTGCGGATCGCGACCGCCTGGACGCTGGCTTTCCTCGGCGCGGTAGCGCCGTTCGCGCTCGTGCTCGCCGTGGCCGGGTTCGCGGTCTACCGGAGCAGGCGCTGGCTGATCCGGCGCCGGGCAGCCCTGGCCGCCCCGCCGGCCTCACCGGGCCGGCGGAGAGCTAGGCCGGAGAACCGGCAGAGGAACTTGCAGAGGAACTTGCAGACTCCCTGTGCACCAGGTCGGCCAGCCGGGCCAGGACATTGGGATCGGTCTCCGGCAGGACGCCGTGCCCCAGGTTGAACACGTGCCCCTCGGTCGTGCGGGCACGGATGAGGATGTCCCTGGTGCGCTCCTCGACCACGTCCCAGGGGGCGAGCAGGACGGCCGGATCCAGGTTGCCCTGCAGGGCCTTGCCCGGCTCGACCCGGCGGACCGCCTCGTCCAGCGGAATCCGCCAGTCCACGCCCACCACGTCGGCGCCGGACTCACCCATCAGCCCGAGCAGCTCACCCGTGCCCACCCCGAAGTGGATGCGCGGCACCCCAGCGGAACCAAGCGCGGCGAAGATCCGGCTGGTGTGCGGCAGGATCGCGTGCCGGTAGTCGTCCGGGCTGACCGCACCCACCCAGGAGTCGAAGAGCTGGATGGCGGAGGCACCCGCGGCCACCTGAATCTGCAGGAACGAGATGGTGATGTCGGCCAGGCGGCCTAGCAGCGCATGCCACAGCTCCGGGTTGCCGTACATCAGCGCCTTGGTCTTGTCGTGGTTCTTGGACGGGCCGCCTTCGATCAGGTAGGACGCGAGCGTGAACGGGCCGCCGGCGAAGCCGATGAGCGGGCGCTCGTCCAGTTCGGTCACGAGGGCGCGTACCGCCTCGGTCACGTAGGGCACGTCGCTGGGTTCCAGCCCGCGGAGCCGGCTCAGGTCGGCCGCGGACCGGATCGGGGTCTCGACCACCGGCCCGACCCCGGCCTTGATGTCGACGTCGATGCCGACCGCCCGCAGCGGGACGACTATGTCGCTGAACAAGATGGCCGCGTCCACGTCGTACCGGCGCAGCGGCTGCAGGGTGATCTCGGTGATCAGCTCGGGACGGGTACACGAGTCGAGCATCGAGATGCCCTCGCGGACCTTGCGGTACTCCGGGAGCGACCGGCCCGCCTGGCGCATGAACCAGACGGGCGTGTAGGGCACCGGCTCTCTCCGGCAGGCCTGAATGAAGGGGGACTTGGTTTCCGGCACGGTCACGTCTGGGATCGTCTCACATCAGCGCTCGGTAGTCGCCGGGGGACACGCCGTCCGAGGTCCCACCGCTGCGGCCCCGGGCGTGCCACGATCGGCATCAACCTTGTTCAATCCCCTGTATGTCCGGTGATGCACCGCAGCGAGGAGGCCGCCAGGATGACGCACCCGAGCAGGCACTGTGCCGGTTGCGACGAGGAACGGCAGTTCGAGCAGTTCCACCCGGAGCACGCGAGCTGCCCGGACGTCCCTGATGGCGACTGCCAGGAGTGGGCCTGCGCGGTATGCGGGGACGCCTTCATCATCGGCTTGCCGGCGGGCGAGGCAGCGACCTCGGCCAGCACGGTCAGGGCGGCCTGAAGCCCGCCGAAGCGGTCAGCCGCGGCTCCGGGCGGGGCATGGGGACCAGCGTTCCAGTCAGACTATCCGCATGAAACAGTGGTGTTTCAGCATGAATCTAGATGGCGCTGCGTGAGAAACGATGAGCGACACGTACGCTCGGGTCATGAGGCCGAATGAAGGGCCGCCGAACGAGGGGCCGCGAGCGCGGCGCACCGCACGGTCACGGGGATCGCGGCCTTCCGGGGCATCCGCTACGGAGACAGGCGTCCCCGCGGTGACGGGCGAGGTCAAGCCGCTGCGCGATGCGGCCAAGCCGAAGGCAGCTCCAGCGCGCTCCGGGGCAGCCGGGAAGCCACGCACCGCTGGGCCGCCGAAGGCGCCCGCACGCCCGGCTGCGGCACCGGCCAGTCCGGCTGCGGCACCGGCCAGCTCACCGGCCGAGGAGATCTTCGCGGCCGCCGCGTCCGCGTTCATGGCGGGGCGGGACGCACACACCGACCGCGAGCTTTCGTTCGAGGACGTCCCGGCGCCCAAGCGCCTGGCGCCTTACGCCAAGGCCATCGCCGCCACCGTCCAGCGGGACGACGCGGACGTGGCCTGGGGACGGCTGGTTCTGCTCTACGACCCGGATGGCCAGCAAGGCTGGGACGGCTTCTTCCGGCTGGTGGCCTACATCCGGGCCGAGGTCGAGCCGGAGATGGCCGCCGACCCGCTGCTTGGCGAGGTGGGCTGGAGCTGGCTTTCCGAGGCGCTGGACGCGCACGTACCGGGATATGCGGTCCCGAGCGGCACGGTGACGCGGGTGATCACCGAGGGGTTCGGCGGTAAGCAGGACGAGCCCCCGGTGACCGGGTTCGAGCTGCGCGCCTCCTGGTCCCCCACCGCACCGGGGAATCAGCACCAGCCGGCCCGCGACAGCGACCCGGACCGCCTCGACCTGTCAGCGCACATCGCGGCCTGGTGTGACTGCCTGGCCGCCGCGGCCGGGCTGGAACCGCCGGGAACACGGGCCTTGCGGCACCCGGGGCGAGGGTGAGCACGGGCAGTGAGCCCAGCGGGATCGTTCCACTGCTCGAGCCACGCGAAGGCCTTCCGCCCATCATCGACAGCGACACGGCGCTGACCGAGGTCACCGGGAAGCTAGCCGACGGTCAGGGACCGGTCGCGGTCGACGCGGAACGGGCCTCGGGCTACCGTTACGGCCAGCGCGCCTACCTGGTGCAGCTGCGTCGCGCCGGGGCCGGCACGATGCTCATCGACCCGATCGCCTGTCCCGATCTGTCCGGCATCGACGCGGCCCTTGACGACACCGAGGCGGTACTGCACGCGGCATCCCAGGACCTGCCCTGCCTGGCCGAGATCGGCTACCGGCCGCGGCGGCTGTTCGACACCGAGCTGGCGGGCCGGCTGCTGGGCTACCCGCGGGTGGCGCTCGGCACGCTGGTCGAGGAGATCCTCGGCTTCCACCTGGAGAAGGGCCACTCGGCCGCCGACTGGTCGGTGCGGCCGCTGCGTCCCGAGCTGCTCCGCTACGCCGCTCTGGATGTCGAGGTGCTGGTCGAGCTGCGCGACGCGCTGGCCGCGGAGCTCGCCGAGCAGGGCAAGACGGAGTGGGCGCGGCAGGAGTTCGATGCGGTGCTCACCGCCCGTCCCACCTCGGCCCGGGCAGACCCATGGCGGCGGACCTCGGGCATCCACCGGGTGAGCTCGCGACGCGGGCTCGCCGTCGTGCGCGAGCTGTGGAACGCCAGGGATGCGATCGCCCGGACGGCGGACCTGTCCCCGCGGCGGGTGCTGCCGGACACCGCGATCGTGGAGGCGGCCAGGTCCAATCCGGTCAACCACGCGCAGCTGATCAAGATCAGCGGGTTCGCCGGCCGCCAGGCCAGGCGGCACGAGAAGGAGTGGCTGGCCGCTATTGCCAGGGGCCGGAGCAGTTCCGACGCGGAACTGCCCGAGCCCACCGGCGGAGCCGCCCCGAACGGCCCGCCGCCGGCCCACCGCTGGGCCGAGCGCGATCCGGCGGCTGCGGCGCGGCTGACCGCGGCACGGGCGGCCGTGACCGGCCTGGCCGAGGAGAACCGGCTGCCGATCGAGAACCTGCTGTCACCGGACACGCTGCGCAGGCTCAGCTGGGACCCGCCGCGACCGTGCGATGAGCAGACGGTGGCGCAGGCGCTGGGCGGCTACGGCGCCCGGCCCTGGCAGATCGAGCTCACCGCGGCGCTGGTGGCGCAGGCGCTGAACGAGGGCGACAGCAACGCCGCTGTCGCGGCCGCGGCAGCGGAGGCGCCCAGCGCCGGGCATGATTGAGCATGAGCTTTCTCGCGAGCACGGGACCGGCGCCGTTGCCCGGCTTCCTGAACTCCCTGGCCGGCCCGCTCGACCACTACGGTTACGGGGCCGTCGCGCTGCTGCTCCTGCTGGAGAACATCGGCGTCCCGGTGGTCCCCGGCGAGTTTGCGATGATCGCCGGCGCTGTCTTCGCCGGCACCGGCCGGGCCGGCCTGAACGTGGTCGTGGTCGCCATCGTCGCGTTCGCTGTCTCGGTGACCGGAGCCGAGATCGGCTACCTGATCGGCCGGTTCGCCGGCCGCGAGCTCATCCTGCGCTTCGGCAGGTACGTCCTGATCAAACCGCACCATCTGGACCGGGCCGAGCGGATAGTCGACCGCTACGGCGGGATCGTCGTCATCATCGCCCGGTTCATCGTGGGACTGCGCGAGGCCAACGGGATCATCGCCGGCATCACCGAGATGCGCTGGATCACCTTCACCATCTACAACGTGATCGGCGCGGCCGTCTGGGTCGGCACGTGGGTGACGGTCGGGGACCTGGCCGGCGACCACATCGACACCATCTACCACGACGTCAACCGCTTCGCGCTCTACGTACTCGTCGCCCTCGTGGTGCTGCTGGCCGGGTACGTCGCCTGGCGCATCGTGCGGCGTCGCCGTTCCGGGGAGCCGGCCACCAGCGCAGCGGACGACGCAGCGGCCCAGCCGGCCGAGAATCAGCCGGCCGAGAACCAGCCGGCCGGGAACCAGCCGGCTGAGCACCGGGGCGTTCAGGGCTCGTAGCGTTCCAGCGCGGCCAGCTGCCCGGCGGCTACGTGCGCGACCCAGAAGCCCCCCTTGGGCAAGGCCGGGTCCGCTGGCATGGCCGACGGCGCGCCGAGCACCGCGCACGCCGCCGCCAGCGCGATGGCCAGGTTCTCCCGGTGCAGGCACAGCACCGCGGGACGGCGCTGCGCAGCCAGCGCCTGAACCAGGGCCACGAGGGCGTCAGCCGGGCCCGTTCGGGAAGAAGCGGACGGTGCCCGGACGGGCCGGGCCAGGGCAGTCTCGACCTCCACCCTCCCCCGTGACGTGGCCGCGAACGGGCGGACAGTCTCGGTACAGCGGACCGCGGGTGAGCTGATCACCCGCGCGGACGGCGCGAAACACGACAGCAGCTGGGCCAGGAGCCGGGCATCGCGCGCGCCCTGGGCGTCCAGCGGGCGGGAGTCATCGTCGCCGGGCCAGTCCTGCTTGTGCCCTGCCGAGGCGTGCCGGAGAAAGATCAGCGGCAGCGTCTCGCGCGGCTGCAGGGCCGAGATGACCGGGTCGTCGTGGGTGTCCCTGAGCTGTTCCCGGGCCGTCTCCAGCGGCAGCCAGCTCACCTCGTCGATCTCGTTGCCCGGTCCGGCCTCGGTATGCCGGCCTGCCACCGCCCAGTAGCTGACCTGCTTGGGCTTTCCCCAGCTGAGGTACTCCACGCTGGGCAGCCGCGGCCCGAGCACGGGGCGCACGCAGGTCTCCTCGAAGACCTCGCGGACCGCGGTGAGCAGCAGATGCTCCCCAGACTCGCTCTTGCCCTTGGGCAGCGACCAGTCATCGTATTTGGGCCGGTGCACGAGCAGCACCTCAGCCCCGTCCGCCGCGGGCCGCCACAGAGCGGCTCCCGCGGCGAGGGTAATGTCAGTCATCGGCCGATGCTGGGACGTCCATGGCTCGCACCCGCCGTTCTCTGACCAGCGTCTCCTGGACGTCGCGCAGTGGCTTGCCGGCGTCGTCGCGGCTGTGCCGCAGCCAGTGGCCGTCCGGGCCCAGCCACCACGAGGACGTGCCGTCGTCCACGCCGAGATCGAGCAGCCGCCGTATCCGCCGCTGGTGGCCGGGGTCGACGACCTGCACCAGCAGTTCCACCCGGCGATCCAGGTTGCGGTGCATCATGTCGGCGCTGCCGATGAAGACCTGGCTGTCCTCGTCGTCGCCCGGACCGAACGCGTAGACACGGGAGTGCTCCAGGAAACGGCCGAGGACACTGCGGACCCTGATGGTATCCGACAGCCCGGCGATGCCCGGCCGCAGCGCGCAGATGCCGCGAACCCACAGGTCGACCGGGACCCCGGCCTGCGACGCCCGGTAGAGCGCGTCGACCACGACCTCGTCTACCAGCGCGTTCGTCTTGAACGTGATCCGGGAGGGCTGGCCGGCCCGGGCCCGTTCGGCCTGCCGGTCGATGCGGCTCACCACGCCGTCACGCAGGTACTCCGGCGCTACAAGCAGCCGCTGGTAGGCACCGGTGCGGCTGTATCCGGTCAGGTGGTTGAACAGCGCGGTGACGTCCTCGCCGATGGCTGGATCGGCGGTGAGCAGCCCGAAGTCCTCGTAGAACCGGGCCGTGGTCGGGTGGTAGTTCCCGGTGCCGAGGTGGCAGTAACGGCGCAGCGTGCCGTCGGATTCCTCACGCACGATGAGCGCCATCTTGCAGTGTGTCTTGAGCCCCACGAAGCCGTACACCACGTGGCAGCCGGCCTCCTCGAGCTTGCGGGCCCAGGCGATGTTGGCCCGCTCGTCGAACCTGGCCTTGATCTCCACCACCACGACGACCTGCTTGCCGGCCTCGGCCGCGTCGATCAGCGCGTCCACGATCGGCGACTGGCCGCTGGTGCGGTACAGCGTCTGCTTGATAGCGAGGACGCCCGGATCCTCGGCGGCCTCCTCGATCAGCCGCTCGACCGAGGCGGCGAACGAGTCATAAGGGTGCTGGAGCAGGATGTCGTGCTCGGTGATCGCCGTGAAGATGTTCATCTCCTCGGGTATGGCGCGAGCCGAGGGGACGAAGGCGGGATAGCGCAGCTCGCCGATGTTCAGGTCGGCGATGATGGACAGCCCGCTCAGATCCAGCGGGCCCGGCACCCGGTACACCGCCCGGGTGTCGATGCCGAGCTCGGTGACGAGCTTGTCGAGCACGTCGGCCGACATCGTGTCCTCGACCTCGAGCCGGACCGCGGGCTCGGCCCGGCGCCGGACCAGCTCCCGTTCCATGGCCTGCAGCAGGTTCTCGGTGATGTCCTCGTCGACCTCGAGGTCGCGGATCCGGGTGACACGGAACGCGTGATGCTCGATGACGTCGACCCCGCCGAACAGGTCGGTGAGGTGCGCCGCGATGACATCCTCGATCGGCACGTAGCGGTTCCGCGGCAGGGCCAGGAACCTGGGCAGCAGCGGCGGGACCTTGACCCGGGCGAACACCGTGGCGTCGCTCCGCGGATCGGCGATCATGACGGCCAGGTTGAGCGACAGCCCCGAGATGAAAGGGAACGGGTGCGCCGGATCGACCACCAGCGGGGTCAGCACCGGGTAGATCCGCTTGCGGAACAGGTCACCGAGGGTGTCACGCTCCTCGGCCGACAATTCCTTCCAGCGCAGGATCTCGATGCCGTGCTCGGCCAGCTCGGGGAGAATCCGCTCGCTGAACGCGCGGGCGTGCCGCACGGTCAGCTCACCGGCCAGCTCCAGGGTGTTCTCCAGCACCTGGCCGGGCAGCCGCACCCCGGCGCCCTCGACCGGGAAGCCGGCCACCATCCGGCGGACCAGCCCGGCCACCCGGACCATGAAGAACTCGTCCAGGTTTGTCGCGAAGATGGCGATAAACCGCACCCGCTCCAGCAGCGGGACCGACTCGTCTTCGGCGAGCTCGAGCACGCGCTCGTTGAACCGGAGCCAGCTCTCCTCGCGGTCCAGGTAGCGCTCGGGCGGCAGCTCAGTATCGGCGGCCGGCTGCGCCGCGGCCGGGCCGTCGTGGCCTTCCGCGGCGGGGAGACTCATCTGGCTGACACCCATCCTTCTATTCTCCCCGCGGCACGATCACCAGGAAACGTGCGCGTCCCAACGACCTTAGTACCGAACAGGCACGGGTAGGTAAGCGCCGCTCAGGGCGTCGCGTAGCCGGGAATCCCCGGACGCGCCTGAATCGCCTGAACACTGAGGAATGCGCGCCCGGGCCTGGAGCAGGCCGGGATGCGGACGGGGACGTACGCCGGGCCGCCGCGGCCGGGCAGGCTGACCCGCAACTCCTCCGTGGTCACCTCGGAGCAGGCCGTGGCCGGGAGGCTGCTGGTGTCGGCGACCTGCAGCACGGCATGGGCGGTGGCGCCCGGCGCGAGCGTCACCGCGTGCGGCCGGATCGAGGTGTCCCGGACCGCGGCGCTGCCGACCTGGACTGGTGTCTGCCCGCGCCTGACCTGGCTGTCGGCGTAAGCCGACACCTCCGGGTACCCGTAGAGGCTGCAGGAGCGGTCCGAGACGTTGGTGAACTCGAGCGTGTAGTAGGTGTTATCCGCGGTCTTGATGCCCGGCGCGGTCTGCACCGGCCGCTCGGCCTGCGCCTGGCTCAGGCCGGCCAGCCCGACCCAGGCCCGCAGGCCGGACGAGGGGCACGCCTGGCCGGCAGCCGGGTCGCCGGTGACCGGGGCCCGGGAGAGGATCACGGCCAGCACGGCGGTGCCGGCGAAGGCCACCAGTGCGGCGATACGCCACCCGATATGGCCATACCTGTTCATCGTGATCCCATCTGGCACTGCTTAAAACTTTCCCCCGCTAACAGGTGCGTTAATCCTGCGATAGCACCCATCCCGGCGGAAACCTTCACGCTGAGGCGCCTTTTATCGCAGGTAATGCGCAGCTAGGGTGCAGACGTGGGTGCGCTCGCGGAGGGCACCGGCCCCCGCTTCGGCGCCTATCCGCTCAGCTGACACCGGCCGGGCCGCCGACCTCCGCGGCGAAGGCAGCCAGGTCGAGCACGTGAAAGAGCGTGTCGCACCACCGCTCGGCGGCTGGCCGCTCGTCGAAATTCCCGAGGCAGTCGTTGGCCGCGTCCAGGATGGCCCGCAGCACGGCGCCGTCGGTACCCGCCTGCTCGGCCGGGCTGGCCGTGTCCCGGGCGGCGCAGCACGTCTGCGCCAGCGCATGGTCGTGCGGCAGCTGTGCCCCGGGATCCTGGCGCGGCCCGGGCCC
>Ga0213875_10002550_pt1 | contig 10865 bp, 11 predicted proteins | sample BarmaccomBMRX_R8_FD_160105 | JGI IMG/M metagenome (GOLD analysis project Ga0213875, IMG submission 160105) | Root-associated microbial communities from Barbacenia macrantha in rupestrian grasslands, the National Park of Serra do Cipo, Brazil - RX_R8 | ecosystem: Host-associated > Plants > Roots... | reverse complement strand
GGGTGCCGGGGCGACCGGCCCGCCCAGCACCGCGCAGCCACCGCCCGGGCCGTCCGGGCTGGCGAACTGCCCGGTCGCCGCCCGGTAGGCCCACACCTGCCCGGGCCCGCCGTCGCACTGCCCGTCGAACCCGACCAGCAGGGACGGACCGGCCTGGAGGGAGGGGCCGGCCTGCAGGCAGTACCCGTTGCCGTTCATCAGCACGCCGTTGCTGGTCAGCGTCCACTGCTGGCCCTCGGCGGGGCCGCAGTGGGCCAGCGTCACCGGTGACCCGTTGCCGGCCGCCTGCCAGCACAGGTCCGGCCGCGCCTGCGCCTTGATCTGGGCCGGCCCCAGCTGCGCGGGCCCCGTTTGCTCCGGCACGGGCACCTCCCGATGATTTATCACTCCATGTAACCGAATGATTGTCGAGAGCATCATAGGGCGACGGGATGTGACCCCGTTGCCAACTCTGCGCAACATATGGTGGCTAAAAGTGATGAGCCGAATATTCAGGTGACGGTGCCCGGGTCCCCTGGTAAGTTCTCGCATTCTGTGCCCACCCTGCTCCGGAAGGAGACGCACGCATGCCCGCGTCCCAGGCGGATGGAGAACCTCCCGATACGCAACCGCTGACCGCACCGGACGACGTCCTCGACGCCGAGCGGGCCTACCTGCTCGAATCGCGCAAGTACCTCCAGCTCATGCGGGACGACGTGCTGTCGCTGAGCGCGCTCGGGGGCGACCCGGTCTCCGAGGAGTTCCTCAAGGCCGAGCTGTACCACCGGGCCGAGGCCCTGGCGGACCTGCCCGACACCCCGCTGTTCTTCGGCCGCCTGGACTACGCCGCGGGCGAGCGCTTCCACATCGGCCGCCGCCACGTGCACGACCCGGCCGGCACCCCGGTCGTCATCGACTGGCGGGCGCCGGTGTCCCGGCCGTTCTACCGGGCCAGCCGGACCGAGCCGATGGGCCTGGAGCTGCGCCGCCGGTTCGGGTTCGCGGGCGGCGAGCTGACCGCGTTCGAAGACGAGAGCTTCACTGTCGGCCCCGCGGCCAGCCCGACGGCGGCGGAGCCGGTCAGCCGCATCCTGATCGAGGAGATCGAACGGCCCCGCTCGGGGCCGATGCGCGACATCGTCGCCACCATCCAGCCCGAGCAGGACGACATCGTCCGGGCCGACGTGGGCGAGACCGTCTGCGTCCAGGGCGCGCCCGGCACCGGCAAGACCGCCGTCGGCCTGCACCGGGTCGCCTACCTGCTGTACGCCTACTCCGAGCGCGTGGCCCGCCGCGGCGTGCTGGTCATCGGGCCCAACCGGGCGTTCCTGGCCTACATCCGCAACGTGCTGCCCGCCCTCGGCGAGATCGACGTCAGCCAGCTGACCGTCACCGAGCTGGCCGCCACCGTCCCGGTCCGCGGTACCGACAGCGCCGCGGCCGGCCGGGTCAAGGGCGACACAAGGATGGCCGAGGTGCTGAGCCGGGCGGTCTGGTCCCGGCTGGCCACCCCGGCCGGGCCGCTGATGCTGCCGCGCGGCGCCCGCCGCTGGCGGATCTCCGCCGACGACCTGGCCGGGCTGGCGGCCGAGCTGCGCGCGCGCGGCCTGCGCTACGGGGCCGGCCGCGACCTGCTCGGCCACCGGATCGCGCACGTGATCCTCACCCAGCTCGAGGCGGCCGGGGAGACCTGCGACGACCGCACCCACGACGCGGTCCGGCGGTCCCGGCCGGTGCGGGCCGCGGTCGATCAGATCTGGCCCAAGGTCGACCCCGTCCGGCTGGTCTTCGGCCTGCTGAGCGACCCCGACGCGCTGGCGGCGGCGGCCGCCGGCATCCTCGACGAGGCCGAGCAGCGCGCGATCAGCTGGGACCGGCCGCCGCGGGGGCCGGGGTCGGCCCGCTGGTCGGCCGCCGACGCGGTGCTCATCGACGAGGCCCGCGGCCTGATCGAGCGGGTCCCCAGCCTCAGCCACGTGGTGGTCGACGAGGCCCAGGACCTGTCGCCGATGGAGTGCCGGGTCATCGGCCGCCGGTGCGAGACCGGGGCCGCCACCGTGCTCGGGGACCTGGCCCAGGGCACCACCCCGTGGGCCACCGCCGACTGGGGCGACCTGCTCGGTCACCTGGGCAAGGCCGGGGCCGAGGTGCGGGTGCTGCGGACCGGCTACCGGGTGCCGCGGCAGATTCTCGACTACGCCAGCCGCCTGCTGACCCTGATCGCCCCCGGCCTGCCGCCGGCCGCGTCGCTGCGCGCCGACCCGGACGCGCTGCACGTGGTCGCGGTGCCCGCCGGCCGGCTGACGGGCCAGCTGGCCGAGGTGTGCGCGGCCGCGGCCGCCCAGCCCGGCTCGGTGGCCGTGATCGCCGCCGACCAGCAGGTACCGGAGCTGTCGGGGGCGCTGACCGCCGCGGGCGTGGCGCACACGGTCCTCGACGACGGCGCCGCCGCCCCGCTCACGGTGGTACCGGTCACGATGGCCAAGGGCCTGGAGTTCGACCACGTGATCGTGGTCGAGCCGGCCGCCATCAGCGCGGCCGAGGCACGCGGCCTGTCCCGGCTGTACGTGGCGCTGACCCGGGCCGTTTCCCGGCTGACGGTGCTGCACAGCGAGCCGCTGCCCGCCCCGCTGGCGACGCCACCGAACGTCGCTCTGGCTGATCCTGCCGCCTAAACTCCCTGAACCTCTCTATCCTGGTAGGCGCTGACACGCTCAGCAGCAATGTGAACTCCAGGAGTAACAAAGTGGTGACGGTGCAAGCTCAGCGGACGCGTGAGGCAGCCGACGTGCAGCTCGAATACCTCGAGAAACTGGGCGATGAACTCGCCCGTCGTGGCCTGCAGGTACGGATGGTGCTGCCGCCGGGCCGGGTGCCCAGCCTCTACGTGGTGAACCCGGAGGCCCGCGCGCTCGAAGAGCACATCTACGCCGGCTGCGGCAGCGACGGCGAGTGGTGGTTCTGGTGGTCGTGGGCGGAGCGCATCTCGGCCGCCGGTGATCTCGCGGCCGCCGCCAGCGCCGTCCAGCGGGTGCTGGCCAGCCACAGCACCACCTGACTCCCTTTTATTTTTATCTAAAGGGTCACTACCTGAGCGCGCTGGCGGGCAGACCCGGGAACGCGACGGTCGTGCCCCGCCAGGACGCCGCCCGGATGGCGGCCGCCTGCATCTCGTCGGCCCCGTAGGCCCGCAGGTCGCGGTTGTCGACCGCGACCAGGCCGAGGTAGGCCTGGACGAGGCCGTCCTCCAGCCGCGCGGCCAGCGCCCGGGCCGACGCGGCGCTGTTGACCGCGAACGGCGGCCGGTAGGCGGCCGCGGCCGGGGCCGGGGTGCCGCCCCGCGCGGTGATCATCGACGCCACCGCGGCCCGTGCTTCCCGGTGCAGGTTCCAGTCCTGCTGGGTGGCCGCGAGCTGGCTGCCGGACAGCTGGGCGCCGGCCAGGCCGTACCCGTAGACGGCGGCGTTCTCGGCCGCCAGTATCCCTTGCAGTGCTTGCACCCCCTGGGCCCCGGCGCCGGTGGTCATCAGGCCTGCCCCAGGGCGACCGCGTGGGTCGCCTCCGACGCGGCGATGCTGGCCAGCAGCTGGGCCAGCGCGGCCGGGGCGCCGGTCAGCCGGTCCAGCTGCTCGGCGGCCGCGTCCTGCTCGGCCTTGACCAGCCGCGCGACCGCCGCGCCGGCGCTGCCCGCCGCCGACGGGCTGGACGGCCCGGGGGCGGCCGGGGCCGGGATCGGGCTCATCGTCACGTGCGGCGGCACCACCAGCCGCCCCTGCAGCTGGGCCAGGTGCTGCCGGTGCTGGCTGAGGAATGAATCCAGCCGCCCCGACAGTTGTGGATAACGCCGGATGACCGCCTGGTAGTCGTCGACCAGCGCCTGCTCGGCGGTGATCGAAAGAAGCAGCGTCTGCACGCTGGCCGACAGGCCCGGCGGTTTGCGCAGCGCTTCGGGCACGCCGCAGGACGCGGTGGCCGCCAGTGGCAGCGCGACCGCGCCCGCGGTGAGCACGCGGCGCCGCGGGACCGCCCGCCGACTCGTCACTGTCCGGTACCCTCCGTGTCCTGCCGCTGGCTATGGGCGCCCGGGACCGGCTCCGGCCGGCACCCTGCGGCCATAAGGATGCCATGGTGCCGGCCGTGGAATAGCAGCCATCTGGACGCCTGCCGGATAGGCTAGGCCGGACAACGTAACAGCGCAGGTCATGGACGTGAAGGAGGCCGTGATGCGAGGAGGACCCCGTCACGTTCCCGCACGTCCGGGACGGGCTGCGGGCCGGGGCAGCGGCCGCAAGCCGGGTAAGACGCCGGCCGCCGACACCACCGCCAAGCCGGAGCGCCCGGCTGGGCCGGCTCCCGAGCCGGACCAGATCATCAAGGTCGCCGGGCCGGTGATGCACGCGCTCGGCATGGACCTGGAATCGGTCAAGGTCACCAGCGCGGGCCGCCGCCGGCTGCTGCGGATCGTGGTCGACAGCGACCACGGCGTCAGCCTGGACGACGCCGCCCAGGCCAGCCGGGAACTTTCGGCCAAGCTTGATGCGTCGGACGTGATGGGCGACCTGCCGTACACGCTCGAGGTCTCGTCCCCGGGCGTGGACCGGCCGCTCACCCAGCCACGGCACTGGCAGCGTGCCCTGGGCCGCCTGGTCCGGGTGCCGCTGTCTGAGTCGCCGTCTGATTCAGTCCAGGGCCGGGTGATGGAGGCGGACGCCACCGACGTGGTCCTGGACATCAACGGCACCCGCCGCCGGTTCAGCTATCCGGCGCTGGGGGCCGGGAAGGTCCAGATTGAATTCGACCGGCCCAACGAAGGACCGGACACGGGGGAACCCGATGGACATTGATCTCAGTGCTCTCCGCATGCTGGAGAGCGAGAAGGACATCTCGATGGACACCTCGGTGAAGGCCATCGAGGACGCACTGCTGGTCGCCTACCACCGGACCGAGGGCGCCGCCCCGACCGCCCGGGTCGAGATCGACCGGCGGACCGGGCACGTCACCGTGTTGGCGACCGAGATCGGCGAGGACGGGGTGCCCGCCCGCGAGTACGACGACACTCCCGACGGGTTCGGCCGGATCGCCGCCACCACCGCCCGCCAGGTCATCCTGCAGCGGCTGCGCGACGTCGAGGACGAGATGACGTTCGGCGAGTACGCCGGGCGTGAGGGCGACATCGTGGCCGGCGTCATCCAGCAGGGCAAGGATCCCCGCGCGGTGCTGGTCGACCTGGGCAAGATCGAGGCGGTGCTGCCGCCCCCCGAACAGGTGCCGGGCGAGCAGTACCTGCACGGGGAGCGGATCCGCTGCTACGTGCTGCACGTCCGCAAGGGCCACCGGGGCCCGTCCGTGACGCTGTCGCGTACTCACCGCAACCTGGTCAAGAAGCTGTTCGCGCTGGAGGTGCCGGAGATCGCCAGCGGCGCGGTGGAGATCGTCGCCATCGCCCGCGAGGCCGGTCACCGGACCAAGATCGCGGTCCGCTCGAACCAGCCCGGGGTCAACGCCAAGGGGGCCTGCATCGGCCCGATGGGCAGCCGGGTCCGCAACGTCATGGCCGAGCTGCACGGCGAGAAGATCGACATCGTGGATTATTCTGACGATCCCGCTGGTTTTGTGGCCAATGCCCTGTCACCGGCCCGGGTGACCGGGGTCAACGTGATCGACGCCGACGCCCGCGTGGCCCAGGTGATCGTGCCGGACTACCAGTTGTCACTCGCCATCGGCAAGGAGGGCCAGAATGCCCGGCTGGCCGCCCGTCTCACCGGCTGGCGCATCGACATCCGTCCCGATGCCCAGCCCGCGGACGCCCCGGCCGGGCCACCGCCCGCCGCCCCCGCCGGTGCCACCGCCAGCGCCCCATCGGCTGCGCCCGCCAGCGGTGCCGCCGACGCGCCGGCGCGGTAGAGTAACAGAGGAAATGGCCGGGCCGTCCGATCGGTCCCCGCAGCGCGTGCCCCCGGTGCGCACCTGTGTGGGCTGCCGGCAGCGGGCGGCCAAATCCAGCTTGCTACGTCTGGTGGTGGCCGGGAACGTGATCGTCCCCGACCCCGCCGCGCGGTTGCCTGGCCGGGGTGTGTACCTGCACCCGAGCCGGGAGTGCCTGGAGCTGGCGCAGCGTCGCCGGGCGCTGGTGCGCGCGTTGCGCGTATCGGGTCCGCTTGACACAACTGGGCTGGAGACCGCCCGCGACTGGGCATAGCATGAGGTACGGAAAGGCAAGGACGGCAACCTGTCGGAAAGCAGGTCGAGACAGCGATGAGCGCTCGATGAGCACAAGGCGATGAAGACCACAGGCTGACGTCGGCCCGGAGCACTATGCGCCCCGGACCGGCGCGAATGGTCCGGTGAAAGGCCCGGTTCGTCCCGGGCCGGGTAGAGGAGCGTAGTGGCGAAGGTCCGGGTTTACGAACTCGCGAAAGAGTTCGGTGTTGAGAGCAAGACCGTGATGGTCAAGCTCCAGGAAATGGGCGAGTTCGTACGTTCGGCGTCCTCGACGATCGAGGCGCCGGTCGTGCGCAGGCTCAAGGAAGCTTTTGGTCCCGAAGGGGGCCAGTCGGGTAAGTCCGGTGGCCGGTCCAACGGCGGCGCCTCGCAGCGCCCGGGACCGCGCCCGAACGGCAACGGCAACGGTAACGGCAGCAACGTCCAGGCCCGTCCGGGTCCGCGGCCGAGCGCGCCGTCTCCCAGTGCCAGCCCCGGGGCCGGTGCGCCCGCGGGCGCATCGCCGAGCGCGAGTGCCCCCAGCGCCCCGGCCGCCGAAACGCGCCCGGAGACGCCGCGGGCGGCCGCCCCGGCTCCGGCCGCGCCGGACCGCACCGGGCCCCGTCCGGTGCCGCACGCTCCGGGTTCGTCCCGGCCGAGTGCGCCCAGCGCCCCCGGCGATGGCGCCGGTGGCGGTGCTCCCAGCGGTGGTGCTCCCAGCGATGGTGCGCCCAGCGGCAGCGGCGCGCGTCCGGGACCCCGGCCGGCGGTTCCGCACACCCCGCAGCAGCCGTCCGCGGGCGGCCGCGGTGGTCAGTCCGACCGCCCCGGTGGCCAGCGTCCGGGCGGTGCGCCGCGGCCGGGTCCCCGGAACGCCCCGCGTCCCGGCCCCCGGCCGGGCAACAACCCGTTCAGCTCGACCCCGACCGGCATGGGGGCGACCCCGGCCGCGCCCAGCCGTCCGGCTGGTCCCGGTGGCCAGGGCGGCGGTCAGGGTGGCCCGCGTCCGGGCACGCCCGCGGGCGGTCCGCGTCCCGGCCCCGGCCGGCCGCAGGGCGATCGCCCCGGCCGTCCCGGTGGCGGTGACGGCGGTCCCCGTCCCGGTGGCCCGCGTCCCGGCGGTCCCCGCCCGAGCCCGATGAACATGCCGTCGCGGCCGTCCTCGTCCGGTCCCGGGCGTGGTGGTCCCGGCGGTCCCGGTGGCCGTGGCGCCCCGGCCGGTGGTGGCCGTGGTGGCCCCGGTGCCCGTCCCGGTGGCGGCGGTGGCCGTCCCGGCGGCGGTGGCGGCGGTGGCGGTCGTCCCGGTGGCGGCGGTCCCGGTGCTGGTGGCGGTGCCCGTCCGGGTATGGGCGCGCCCGCCCGTCCCGGTGGCGGCGGCCGTGGCCGGAGCGGCACCCAGGGAGCCTTCGGGCGCCCCGGTGGCCGGCCGGGCCGGGCCCGCAAGTCCAAGCGGCAGCGTCGTCAAGAGTTCGACAACATGCAGGCCCCGAGCGTCGGTGGCGTGCAGGTTCCGCGCGGCAACGGCCAGGTCATCCGGCTGTCCCGTGGTGCTTCGCTGGCCGACTTCGCGGACAAGATCGGCGCCAACCCGGCGTCGCTGGTCCAGGTCATGTTCCACCTCGGTGAGATGGTGACCGCGACCCAGTCCGTGAACGACGAGACCCTGCAGCTGCTGGGGGCCGAGCTCAACTACAACATCCAGGTGGTCTCCCCGGAGGAAGAGGACCGGGAGCTGCTGGAGTCGTTCGACATCGAGTTCGGTGAGGACGAGGGCGGCGACGAGGCCCTGGTGTCCCGGCCGCCGGTGGTGACCGTCATGGGTCACGTCGACCACGGTAAGACCAAGCTGCTGGACGCGATCCGGCACACCAACCTGGTGGCCCGGGAAGCGGGTGGCATCACCCAGCACATCGGTGCCTACCAGGTCACCACCGAGGTCGACGGGGACGATCGCAAGATCACCTTCATCGACACCCCGGGTCACGAGGCGTTCACCGCCATGCGTGCCCGCGGGGCCGAGACCACCGACCTGGTGGTCCTGGTGGTGGCGGCCGACGACGGCGTGAAGCCGCAGACCACGGAGGCGCTCAACCACGCGCAAGCGGCCGGGGTGCCGATCGTGGTCGCGGTCAACAAGGTGGACAAGGAGGGCGCTGACCCGCAGCGGGTCCGGGCCCAGCTCACCGAGTACGGACTGGTGGCCGAGGAGTTCGGCGGCCAGACCCAGTTCGTGGACGTGTCGGCCACCAAGGGCATCGGCATCGACGGCCTGCTCGAGGCGGTCATCCTGACCGCCGACGCCGAGCTGGACCTGCGGGCCAACCCGGACCAGGACGCGCAGGGCATCGCGATCGAGGCGCACCTGGACAAGGGCCGCGGCCCGGTCGGGACCGTGCTCGTCCAGCGCGGCACGCTGCACGTGGGCGACTCGATCGTCTGCGGCGACGCCTTCGGCCGGGTGCGGGCCATGCTCGACGAGAACGGCGACCCGGTCGACGAGGCGCCCCCGTCCCGTCCGGTCCAGGTGCTCGGCCTCAGCTCGGTGCCCGGCGCCGGTGACAACTTCCTGGTGGTCTCCGACGACCGGATGGCCCGTCAGATCGCCGAGCGGCGCGAGGCGCGCGAGCGCACCGCCCAGTTCGCTCAGCGGCGGCGGCGGGTCACGCTCGAGGACCTGGAGTCGGCGCTCAAGGCCGGTGAGCGCGAAGATCTGCTGCTCATCATCAAGGGCGACGTGTCCGGTTCGGTCGAAGCCCTGGAGGATGCGCTGCTCAAGATCGACGTCGGCGAGGAGGTCGGCCTGCGGGTCATCGGCCGCGGTGTCGGCGCGATCACCCAGGACGACGTCAACCTGGCCATCGCCTCGGACGCGGTGATCATCGGCTTCAACGTCCGGCCGGCCGGCCGGGCGGGCGAGCTGGCGCAGCGCGAGGGTGTCGACATCCGCTACTACTCGGTCATCTACCAGGCGATCGACGAAGTGGAAGCCGCGCTCAAGGGCATGCTCAAGCCCGAGTTCGAGGAAGTGCAGCTCGGTACCGCGGAGGTCCGCGAGGTCTTCCGGGTGCCGCGGATCGGCAACGTGGCCGGTTCGCTGGTGCGGTCGGGCACGATCAACCGCAACAGCAAGGCGCGGCTGATCCGCGACGGCGTGGTCATCTCCGACAACCTCACCGTCGAGTCGCTCCGCCGGTTCAAGGACGACGTGACCGAGGTGCGCGAGGGCTACGAGTGCGGTATCGGGATCGGCTACAACGACGTCAAGGTCGAGGACGTCATCGAGACGTTCGAGATGCGGGAGAAGCCGCGGGCCTGACGTCCATCGGGGTCGGCGCGGCGTGTACGTCGCCGCGCTGACCCTGGACGTCCTGCTCGGGGACGTCCGGTCGCTGAAGCAGAAACGGGCCGTGGTCCGCCCGCTGGTGGCGGACCTGCGGCGGCACTACCCAGGGGTCGCGGTGGCCGAGACCGGCCATCTCGACCTGCACCGCCGGGCCGAGATCGGGGTGGCGGTGGTATCGGCCACCGCGGCCAACGCGACCGAGGTGCTCGACGAGTGCGAGCGGCGGGTGGCCGGCCACCCCGAGATCGAGCTGCTGTCGGCCCGGCAGCGGCTGTTCACCGATGAAGAGGAGTAAGGGACCATGGTGGATGCTGCCCGGGCCGGTCGTCTCGGCGACCGGATCGCCCAGATCGTGGCCCAGATGCTCGAGACCCGGATCAAGGATCCGCGGCTCGGTTTCGTCACCGTCACCGAAGCCCGGCTCACCGGTGACCTGCGCGAGGCCACGGTGTTCTACACCGTCTACGGCTCGCCCGAGCAGCAGGCCGACACCGCCGCCGCGCTGGCCAGCGCGACCGGCGTGATCCGGTCCGAGGTCGGCCGCCAGACCGGCCTGCGGCACACGCCCTCGCTGACGTTCGTGGCCGACGCGGTGCCCGACAACGTCAAGCACATCGAGGAGCTGGTCGACCGGGCCCGCCTGGCCGACGAGGGACTGGCCAAGGTCCGGGAAGGCGCGGTTCCGGCCGGCGACGCCGACCCGTACCGGCACCCGGCCACCGACGACGAGGACGAGTGAGCCCTGCCGCCGGCCGCTCCGCCGCGGCTGAGTCCGGCCTGGTCCTGGTGGACAAGCCCGCCGGGATGACCTCGCACGACGTGGTCGGCCGGGTCCGGCGGCTGGCCGGTACCCGCAAGGTCGGGCACGCCGGCACCCTCGACCCGACGGCCACCGGCGTGCTGGTGGTCGGGGTCGAGAAGGCCACCCGGCTGCTCGGCCACCTGACCCTGGCCGACAAGGAGTACCAGGCCACGATCCGGCTCGGCCAGGGCACCGACACCGACGACGCCGAGGGCAACGTCTTGACCGGCACCGCCAGCGCGGCGCACGTAACGGATGCGGCCATCGCGGCCGGGGTGGCCGCCCTGACCGGCCCGATCGAGCAGATCCCGCCCGGGGTCAGCGCGATCAAGGTCGGCGGCCAGCGCGCCTACAAGCTCACCCGCGACGGGCAGGCGCCCGAGCTGGCCGCCCGCCCGGTCACCGTGCTCGCGTTCACCGTGACCGCGATCCACCGCCCGGCCAGCCCCGCCAGCCCCGCCCGCCCCGGCGACCCCAACAGCCCCACCAGCCTCGGCCGCCCCGGTGATCCCGCCAGCCTCGACCGCCCCGACAGCCCGG
>Ga0213875_10002549_pt1 | contig 10870 bp, 7 predicted proteins | sample BarmaccomBMRX_R8_FD_160105 | JGI IMG/M metagenome (GOLD analysis project Ga0213875, IMG submission 160105) | Root-associated microbial communities from Barbacenia macrantha in rupestrian grasslands, the National Park of Serra do Cipo, Brazil - RX_R8 | ecosystem: Host-associated > Plants > Roots... | reverse complement strand
CGAGCCTGCCGACATACTGACCGCCGAATCTCGCGCCCCGCTTCAACAGCAATGTCGCGTGCGACGGTGTGGAACGGCCAGGTACACCAGAGGTGCCTGGCCGTTCTCGCGCCTGTCTAGTCTCCGTGACCCGCCCCGGAAGGGCCGTGCCGGTGGCCGGCGTTGGGAAATCGGTGTTCTGATCCGCGAAACGGGCTCGGCGTTCCCGCACCATGCCGCCCCGAGACGGTAGCGTCGACGGCCGTGACGACTTCCCCGCAACCGCCGCCGCCGCACGTGTGCGCCGCGTTCGGCGCGAGGGGCAGTGAGCCCGAACTCATCGACGGCGGACCCGTGTGGCGCTGTGCGGACACCGCGATACGACCAGTCGCGCATCCCGCCGAGGCGGCGTGGGTGGCCAGGACCTTGGACACCCTGCAGGTCGAGAACATCCGCCTCGGGCACCCGTTGCGCTCGACTGACGGCCGCTGGGTCGTGGGCGGTTGGGCGGCGACCCGCTATCTGCCGGGCCGCGCCGAACCGCGGCACGATGAGGTCGTCGCCGTTTCGGTACGCCTGCACGAGGCGACAAAGGGACTGCTCCGTCCCAGGTTTCTCGATACCCGCAAGGGCGTGTTCGCGGTGGCCGACCGGTGCGCCTGGGGCGAGGACACCGTGGAGCTGCCCGCCGCCAAGGGCGGCAGGCTGTTCGATGTCGTCGCTGGCCTGTGCCGCCCAGTCAGCCTGACGAGGCAGGTCGTGCACGGCGACCTGTTCGGCAATGTCCTTTTCGAGGCGGGCGCGCCACCGGCCCTGATCGACTTCGTGCCGTACTGGCGGCCGGCGGAATGGGCGGCCGCCGTCGTCGTCGTGGACGCGTTGGCCTGGGGAGGCGCCGATCCCGGCATCATCAAACGGTGGGAGCACCTGTCCGAATGGCCACAGGTCCTGGTGCGGGCCCTGCTGTTCCGGCTGGCGGCACACGCGTTGCACCCGAACTCCACCGCCAGATCACTACTGGGCCTCGAGCGCGTCACCCACCAGATCATCGAGCTGGTCTGATCGGCACGCAGCCATCAGTCGAACAGGCTGGTCTGCGCCTGCTGGGCCGGCTCGGTGACGGCCTCCTCCCACCGGTACCGCCGCAAGTTCACCCTGCCGTCGTCGGCGAGCACCCCTTCGGCCCGCAGCCGGTCGAGCTGCTCGTCGGCGAGGTGCGGCGCGCAGCTGCCGTCGGCGCGCAGAACCCGATGCCACTGCAGGTCGTGCCCGTCTTCGGCGAGCACCCGACCAACCATCCGCGGTGACGGGGCGTGTGCGAGGCTCGCGACGTCGCCATAGGTCGCGACCCGGCCGGCGGGAATCCGCTCGATCACGGCGCGAACCTGCTCGACAAGTTCCTCGTCCATGGAGCCCAGCCTCGCAGACCACTCCGACAACGCCAACGAGTGTCCCGCTCGGCGATTGTCGGTGCCCCATGGTTGCATCGGCACCGTGGCATCCACGATCGCACGCACCCTGGTCCGGGCGCAGGCCGTCGCGCCGCCCGCGCTGAGGTGGGACGCTGTTGCCCGCCAGGTCCTCGACCATCCTGGCGGGCCACTGCTCGTCCGCGGCGGTCCCGGCACCGGCAAGACCACGTTGCTGGCCGAGGCGGCGGCGGACCGGGTGGTGCGGCACGGTGTCGAACCGGAACAGGTCCTCGTGCTCACCGCGAGCCGGCGCGCGGCCACCGCCATGCGGACCGCGATCACCGCCCGGCTGACCGGTCTCGGGCCGTCGAGCACGGTACGGGAGCCGCTGGTCCGCACCGTGCACTCGTACGCCTTCGCGGTGCTCCGCCTCCGGGCCGCGCGCAACGATCTTCCGCCGCCTCGGCTGCTCGCCGGCCCCGACCAGGATGCCGTCGTCAGGGATCTGCTCGCCGGTGACATCGAGTCCGGTGCGGCGCAGTGGCCGGAGCGCCTGCGCCCCGCACTCGGCCTTCCCGGGTTCGCCGCCGAGCTGCGCGAGTTGATCCTGCGGGCGGCCGAACGCGGGCTCGGACCCGACGGGCTCAGCCGGCTCGGGCATTCGCACGACCGTCCGGAGTGGATCGCCGCCGGCGCATTCTGGACACAGTACGAACAGGTGACGCTGCTGTCCGGCGGTCAGGCCCACGGCGCCGCCGCTCCGGCGATGGACGCGGCCGAGCTGGTGTCCAGCGCCCTGGTGGCCTTCGGTATGGACGAGGACCTTCTCGGCGCGGAGCGGGCGCGGGTGCGGCACCTGTTCGTCGATGACGCCCAGCATCTCGATCCCCAGCAACACCGCCTGGTCAGCGTGCTCGGTGCCGGCGCGGCCGAACTCGTCGTCGCCGGCGACCCGGACCAGGCTGTCTTCGCGTTCCGTGGCGCGAATCCCACGCTCTTCCTCGACGAGGGCGCCGGACCGGTGCGGACGCTGTCCGCCGACCACCGGATGGCCCCGCGGATCCGTGCCGCGGTCCAGCGGCTGTGCCTGCGGTTGCCGGCTGCCGGCGCCCGGTCGGAGCTCACCGGTCCCAGCGACCAACGCGACGGGCGGGTCGAGGTGCGGGTGCTCGCCACCGAGGCACGCGAGGCGGGGTGGATCGCGGACCAGCTCCGCAGGGCACATCTGCTGGACGGTGTGCCCTGGTCGGACATGGCCGTGCTGGTCCGCAGCGCGGGCCGTTCCCGCCCGGCGCTGCGCCGTGCCCTGCTCGCCGCGGGGGTGCCGCTCGCGGTGCCGGTGGACGAGTTGCCGTTGGCCCAGCTGCCCGCCGTGCGCCAGTTCCTCGTCCTGCTGCGGTGTGCGGCCGACAGCTCCGCGCTCGACGAGGACGCGGCCGCGTATCTGCTTTCCTCGCAGCTGGGCGGCGCGGACACTCTCGCGCTGCGTCGTCTCCGGCGAGGCCTGCTGCGGCTGGAGCTGGCCGCGGGCGGTGATCGGTCCAGCGGCGAGCTGCTCGTCGAGGCGCTGTGTGGTCGCGACACGTTGGTCGCGCTCGAAGAGGGTGCGGTGGCCCCGGTGCGACGAATCGCCGGCTTGCTCGCCGCCGCACGTGCGGACATCGATGGCGGGGCCGGCCTGGAGGGCGTGCTGTGGCGACTGTGGGTGGACAGTGGCCTCGAACAACGGTGGACGGCCCAGGCCGGCCGTGGTGGCCCGTCCGGTGCGCAGGCCGACCGGGATCTCGACGCGATCGTCGGCCTGTTCGACGTGGCCGCGCGCTATGCCGACCGGCTTCCTGGCGCATCGGTGTCCGGGTTCGCCGACTACCTGGCCGCGCAGCTGATCGTCGGTGACTCGCTCGCTCCGGTGGCACCCATGGGCGAGGCCGTCGCGGTACTCACCGCGCACGCCGCGGCCGGACGCGAGTGGAGCGTCGTCGCCATACCGGGGGTGCAGGAGGGCAGCTGGCCGGACCTGCGGACACGGGGAACGCTGCTCGGGGTCGAGCGTTTGGTCGACCTGATCGACGGGGTCGACCCGCGTGATGTGGTGTCCATGACGGCGCCATTGCTCGCCGAGGAACGCCGGCTGTTCGTTGTCGCGGTAAGCAGGGCGAAGCAGACCCTGCTCGTCAGTGCTGTGCGCGGACAAGACGAGCAGCCGTCGCGGTTCCTCGACGAGTTGGCCGGAACCGCGGCCGACCCGGATGCCGCAGTCCGCCCCGTGTTCACCCCGCCCCGCGGTCTCGTTCTCGCCGAGCTGGTCAGCGAACTGCGCGGCGTGGTGTGCGGCGCGGAGGAGGAGCCGGAGCGGCGCCGAAAAGCCGCCGCGCAGCTGGCCCGGCTCGTGGCCGCCGGCGTGCCGGGAGCACACCCGGACTCCTGGTACGGACTCGCCGAAACGTCCACCGATAGTCCACTGTGGACGGATGGTGAGCGGGTGAGCGTCTCGCCGTCGACGATCGAGGTGCTGACCAAGTGTCCGCTGCGCTGGATGGTGGAGCGGCACGGGGGCGAGGATCCAGCCCAGCTGGCGTCGATCACCGGCACCCTGGTGCACGCCCTTGCCCAGGCGGTCGCGTCCGGTGCCGACTCGTCCCAGGTGCGTGCCATGCTCGACGAGGCGTGGGCCGCGGTTGACGTCGGCGCACCGTGGTTCTCGCGCAGGGAACGCCAGCGGGTCGAGCGGATGTTGGACACCTTCACGGCCTGGCTGGACCGCAGCCGCGCCGGTCTGACACAGGTCGCCGTCGAACAGGACCTCACCGTCGACGTGCCGCCGAAGGCCGGCGGCCCCTGGCTTCGAGTCCGCGGCCGAGTCGACCGGCTCGAGGTGGACGACGAGGGCCGCCCGGTCGTTGTCGACATCAAGACGGGCAAAGTCCCAGTCACCAGGAACGAGGCCGAACGCCATCCCCAGCTGGCCGTCTACCAGCTGGCCGTCCAGCTCGGCGCCTTCGAGCGGCTGGGAGTCCAGTCGGAGCCCGGTGGGGCCAGACTGCTCTACGTGTCTCGGCAGGACCGCTCGAGCGGGGCGGCTGAACGCGTTCAGCCGCCGCTGGATCCGCAGGCCTCGCGGGAATGGCTGGAGGTGGTCCGGCAGGCGGCTGCCGCCTGTGTCGGACCGGAGTACGCCGCGACGGAGAGCACCGACTGCCCGCGGTGTCCGGCACGGCCCTGTTGCCCTCTCCAGGAGGTCGGCAGGCAGGCATGCGAATGAGGCGGGAACGTGGCGCCGTGAGATCGGCCACTGAGCCGATCCCACTGTTCAATCCTTCTTACGATTCAGGCCATGGGGCCCGCGGCACAGGCAACCGACGAGCTGATCCGGCGAGCGTGGTCAGCCCTTGGCGGCGAGCCGGAACTGCTTGGCCTGGTCGAGGTGACAGGCGATGCGAGGGGCCTGCTGCCCTCGTTGTTGCCGGCGTTGCCCGCCATGGTCGCCGCGGCGGCCGCCTCGACGCTGGCGGCCTCCGTGCTGGATGCCACCCGGCGGACGGCCCGGCCGGGGCCAGTTCTGCTGGATGTCGAGCATGTCGCGCTTGCCGCGCGCAGTGAGCGCCACGTGCGCGGTGCAGGGGCGCCCACGGCGGACCTGTTCACGCCACTGTCGCGTTTCTGGCGCACGGCCGACGGATGGCTCCGGCTGCACGCCAACTACACCTGGCACCGGGACCGCGCGTTGGCCGTGCTCGGCTGTGACGGGCGCATCGAGGCCATGGAGGAAGCCATCAGCGGTTGGCGTGCCGAGGAGCTCGAGGACGCGCTGGCCGCGGCGGGTGCCGTCGGATACGCGGTGCGAAGCCCGCGACAGTGGCGAGACCACCCGCAGGGTCGAGCACTCGCCGCGTCACCGCTGGTGCACAGCGCGGCTGGGCAGGAATCGGGCAGGAGCTTCCCCGACGGCGCCGGCGCAACCGGCGTTCGGGTACTCGATCTCACCAGGGTCATCGCCGGTCCAGTGGCCACCAGGACTCTCGCGGCCTGGGGGGCCGAGGTGCTGCGGCTGGACAGTCCGCACCTGCCGGAGATCCCGGCACAGGCGCTGGACATGCTGTCCGGCAAGCGCAGCGCCACGCTCGACTTCTCGTCGCCTGACGGAAGGACGCGGTTGGAGGAGTTGCTCGCCGAGGCCGACGTGCTGGTTCAGGGATACCGGCCGGGAGCTCTTGCCCGGCACGGACTTGCTCCTGACGCGTTGGCCGAACGCCATCCGCACCTGTCGGTGGTGACGTTGTCGGCGTGGGAGAGACCGGACCGTGGGCGGCACGGCGCGGTTTCGATTCGGTAGTCCAGTGCCCGACCGGTATCGCCTCCATCGAGCGCGCCGGCGAGCGGCCGGGCGCACTGCCGGCTCAGGTTCTCGATCACGCCACCGGCTATCTGGCGGCAGCCGCCGCGCTGCTGTCGCTGGCGGCCGCACGGCGTGGTGAACCACCCCGATCGGCGTGGCTGTCACTGGCCGGGACCGCACACTGGTTGACATCGGGAGGAACCGGTGATCGCGAACAGGAGCGGGACGTGCATCCCGACCCGCACATGGTGACCCTGCCAGGAGCCGCGCGCCCGGTTCGAGTGGTCAGCCCACCCGGGCGTGCCGGCGACCTGCTGCCACGGTGGACCTCCACGACCGATCTGGGCGTCGATTCCGCCGAGTTCACCCGAATCTGAGCCTGGCCCTGAATCGGGCACAGTGCCTGTGGGTCAGCGCATCTCGCCGGCTCCGAGGTAGCGGTGTTCGCTGAGCAGCGCCACACCCTCGGCGAACCGGCCGAACCGGAAGTCCTCCGCCTTGACCGCCGGATCGCTGCTCACCCCGTCGAGGAGCAGGTCGGCGGTCAGCCGTCCCACCGCGGGGGCCAGCTTGAACCCGTGGCCACTGAAGCCGACCGCCAGGAACAGGCCAGGCACCTCGGCCGGGCCGATCACCGGGTTGTAATCGGGGGTGACGTCGTAGCACCCGGCATAGGAGGTCACGATCCCGGGATTGGACCACTTCGGGAACCGGTGTGCCAGCTTCTCGGCCGCGGTTTCGAGGAAGCAGTCATCCGCACGATTGCGGTACCTATCCGGATCCACATACTCCGGACTGGCATGGTCACTGTTGCCGACGAGCAGCTCGCCGGAGGGCTCCGTGCGGAAGTACTGCAGGCTCACCAGATCGGAGATCACCGGGGCGTCACCGAGCCGCTCGCCGGACTCGACCATCACGATCTGTGCCCGCTGTGCCCGCACCGGCAGCTCGATGCCGAGCGGTGCCGCCAACGGCACCGACCAGGCGCCGTTGGCCAGCACGACCGTGCCGGCCGAGATCCGGTCGCCGGATGCAGTATAGACCCCGACCACCCGGCCACCTTTGCCGATGACGAGGTTCGTGACTGGTGTGTTCTGCCGAATGCGCGCACCACGTTTCCTTGCCATGCCGGCATAAGCCATGCCTGTCAGGTACGCGTCGCCACGACCGCCGCGCGGCTCGTAGGCGAAGGCGCTGAAGTCCTCCAGGTGCATCGTCGGCCAGTGTTCGGCCATCTCCCATGGCGTGATCTCCAGCACCTCGATGCCGAGCGTTCGCTGAAGTGCCATGTTCGCCCGCAACGCGGCGAGGTTCTCCTCACCGACCCCAACGGCGTAACCGACCCGCCGGAAGCCGATATCGGTGCCGAGCACGTCTTCGGCATTCTCGAACACGTCAACGCCGTACCAGGACATCGCGGCCAGTGAGGCGACGCCGTAGTGGCAGCGCACGATACTGCTGGACTTCGCGGTGCCACCGGAGCACAGGGTGTCGCGTTCCAGTACTGCGATGCTCCCCGCGCCCCGTTCGGCAAGCGTCCAGGCGATGCTCAGGCCCTCGAGGCCGCCGCCGACGATGACCACATCCGCGTTGTCCACCGCGATTCCTTCCGATCTGTTCGTTAGCCCGGCTCGCTCGTCGGGGTGCACAGAAAGCGATCGTCGTTCAGCTCCATGGGAAGGGGGAGTTGCTCACCGGGTGCAGCCGCCCCTCGGTGAACCGGGAGAACCGGAACGGCTCCAGCAGCGGTTGGGAAGCACCGAGCATCTCCTTCGCGACCAGCTCGCCGACTCCGATCATCTTGTATCCGTGGTTGGAGTCGGCGATGACCGTGACGTTGTCCAGCATGCGATCGAATACGGGGAAACTGTCCGGTGTGAAGCAGCCAAGTCCGCCGGAGGGTTCGCGGGAGAGAAGATGGGCGGTTCCCTCGAATCTCTTGAGACAGTGCGACAGGGCCGCTGTCCAGGTCCTGGCGAACTGTTCACCGACGATGAAGTCGGGGCTCGCCGGACCGTAGGGGTCCACCGCCACCTCGCTCGTCTGCCGTTCCACGACACATGGCATGGTGCCGCCCTGGACGCCGCCGAAATGCGTGTCCGGCTTGAAGTAGATGCCCCACATGGCATCCGTGACAGGCTCACCGTCATCGCCGAGCAGCGCGGCATTGCTGTCGACGTGCACGACAGGCGGCATCTTGCCCTGGGCGTCAGTGAGGAAATCCGGTTCGACCCGAAGCGTTCCCTCCTGCAACAGCCAATATGTCCACATAGGATGATTGACAGGCTCGGCACCGGGAACCGGGATCGTCACCGAGTCGGGGAGGTCGAGCATCTCCCACAGGTCGCGGATCCATGGGCCGACGGCGACAACGACCTGTTCACAGTGGATGGTCCCGACACTGGTCTCGACGCCGGTGACCGCCGACCCGTCGGTGACGAAGCCACGCACCAGCACGTCGCCGACGATGCGAACGCCGGCGGCGGTCGCCTTGTCCGCGAGGCCGCGCACCGATGCCATGTTGTTGGCGTAGCCGCCGCGCTTCTCATGCAGCACACTGCTGATGCCTTCGGCCCGCCAGTCGGGAAATATCGCACGCAGGTACTTCGCTGCCTCGTCGGAGCCATCGACGAAGGTCGACTCGTAGCCGATCGCCTGCTGTTGACGGTAGATCTCGGCGACGTCCTCGGTCATGCTCTCGGGAGAGATCTGCAGGTAGCCGACCGGATGATAGGAGAAGTCCGCGGCGTTGTCCTCCCATATCCGCACGGAATGGGCCATGAGCTCACGCATCGCTGGCTGGAAGTAGTTGTTGCGCACAACGCCGCAGGCGATCCCGGACGCACCAGCACCTATTCCGGACTTGTCGATGACGACGACGTCCGGTTGGCTCTGGCCGTTTCTTCGGAGTTCCCGCGCCAGGTGCCATGCGGTGGAAAGGCCGTGCACGCCGGCGCCGATGACGACGAACCGGGCCGAGCGTGGAAGCAGAGCCATGAGATTCCTCCGATGTCGGACGGTGGCGGGACTGAAAGTAGGTGTGAGGTGTTCACAGATCCAGGGTCAGCGTCGGCGTACGCGCGCGGCTGACGCAGATCATCATGCAGTCCCCCTGCGCGCGCTCCTCCTCGGAGAGAATGGTGTCGCGGTGGTCCGGCACCCCGTCGAGCACCCTGGCCTCACACGTGCCGCAGTAGCCCTCCTCACATGAGGACGGCCACGGCAGTACGTCTCTGACGGCATGCAGGATGCTGCGGCCGGGGGGCACCGTCACCCGCTTCCCGCTCCTACGCAGTTCGACGTCGATCGCGCGCTCGGTGTTCGTCGGTGCGTCAACCGGCGCTGCCTGTGGGGCGGGCCCGAAACGTTCGAGGTGCAGCGAATCGAGAATCCCGGCCTCGCGGCATCGCTGTCGCACAACCTCGATCAACCCCGTAGGACCGCAGCAGTAGACGGCCGTCGCCGTGTCGGCACCCGAGAGGAAGCCCACGATATCCGGTAGTCCCATCCGGTCCTGGGCGACCAGGGTCAGGCGCGAGCCGCAGATCGACATCAGGTCGTCGACGAACGCCATCGAGGACAGCGAGCGTCCGCCGTAGAGCAGAGACCAGTCGACCGCGCCGGCGGCGACGGTCCTGACCATGGGCAGTATCGGGGTGACGCCGATGCCACCAGCGATAAACAGATAGCGTTCGGCAGGCACCAGGGGGAAGTGGTTGCGTGGTCCGCGGATCACGAGTCTTGCTCCCCGCTCGGCGGTGTCGTGCAGCTCATGCGAGCCACCCCGGCCGAGCGGCTCGTCGAGGACGGCGATCCGGTACACCTCGCGATCGTCGGGATCACCGCACAGCGAGTACTCGCGGACGAGACCGGAGCCGAGCCGCAGGCTGATGTGGGCGCCCGGCGTCCATGGGGGAAGCCGGCGTCCGTCCGCCGCCACGAGTTCTATCGAGATCACTCGGTCCGCCTCGACCGTGACCCGCCGGACCAGCACCTCCCGTTCGAGCGAATCCGGGGCCGGCACGTGCGGCGTCGGCACGGTGAGGAGCGATGGGGAGCCCTCGTCGGCCGACCGCGTGTTCGGACCTGTTTCCAGCGCCGGGAGGTTCATGCGTTCGCCAACTCCGCCCGCGGTACCGATATGCCGAGCTGCCGGAGCCACCACTGATGAAAGTCCATAATGGACCGTTCGGTGACGGGGGAAAGCGGGCCCGGAAGGTAGCCGCGCGACCTGACTCCGGCGAAGTTCCGCTCGCACAGGTCCCAATCCTGTTCGGAGGTGTTCTTCCACACCGTCACAACGTCGTCGACGGCGTAATCCGTGCCCTCCTCGGCTCCGCGGCGGACGAGGAAGGTCAGGTCGACGTCGGTGACATCGGCGCGGATCGGGGTCAGCCGCGTCGTGACCACGTAATCAGCGTTGACGTGGCTCCAGGAGTTGGGCAGCGTGACGACCCGGACACTGCCGACGTGTGGTTGGGTGATGCGGCCGAGTAGTGGGGCTACGAGCTTGCCCGACATGCTTTCGGTCTCGAAGCCGTCGCGCAGGGGAAGCCGTGCTACCCGGTGGAAGCCGCCGTCCGGGAAACTCACCTGCTTGTCCGACAGCCCGAGCTCGCGCCAGCGAGCGCGTTGACGTGTGATCTCCTTCTCGTACGTCGGATCCGTCCTGCTGTCGCCGTTGACGCCCAGCTCGAAGTTGGACAGGCAGAACTCGGGGTGGTTCGGGCGACAGTGGTAGCACTCGCGATTGTTCTCGACCAGAGTCTTCCAGTTCGCCGCGACACGGTAGTGATACCTGGCCGCCACCTCGGTGTTGTCGACCTCGTGCGGGTCGATCTGGTCGGCGATGGCCCTGCCGGCCTCGTCGAACGGCGGGGGCTGGTCGGCGAAGCAGACGAAGATCAGGCCGCCGGCCTCGCGTACCGGCACGGGAAGCAGACCCATGTCGGGGCCGCACTCCTGCCGGAAGGAAGTGCCCATGTCGCTGGCGGCCCGAAAGCCGCCATCGAGTCCGTACGTCCACGAGTGGTAGCCGCAGACAATCGCCCTGCCCGCGCCCTGACCATCTGGCAGCAGCCGGGAACCACGGTGCCGACACACGTTGTGGTGCGCGTGCAACACCCCGTCGGCGGTACGGGCG
>Ga0213875_10002548_pt1 | contig 10878 bp, 10 predicted proteins | sample BarmaccomBMRX_R8_FD_160105 | JGI IMG/M metagenome (GOLD analysis project Ga0213875, IMG submission 160105) | Root-associated microbial communities from Barbacenia macrantha in rupestrian grasslands, the National Park of Serra do Cipo, Brazil - RX_R8 | ecosystem: Host-associated > Plants > Roots... | reverse complement strand
GCGGGCAATTGATCGAACGGAATGTAGCCGTCCCATTCGAATGCTCCCGAGGATCCATCGAGCGGCAGGTTACCGTCGAAGTTGCGACGGATGGGGACGCGTCCGGCGACTTGATGACCGATGTTACCGGCGCGGTCGGCGTATACGAAATTTTGCGGCGGTCCCGAGTAGGTAGAAAGCGCGGCGCGGAACGCCGACCAAGTCTCGGCACGATCGACGGACAGGAACGGGAAATGGAAACCGTCCGCGGCAGTCCACTTCATGCTGTAGGTGTTGGCACCGGTGCTAAACAAGATGGGGCCGTGACGAGTTACCCAAATGTTCAACTGCATGGACTTGCCGTGTCGCACGCGGATTGTTTCGCGATCGAGCAGCGCTTGTTCGCTTTGCTGCCTGAACCGATAGCGGCCGGTACGCAAGTCGATCTGCTCGGCGTAGAGGTCCATGACATCTCCTTCGAGGTTGGTCACACCCCACGCAATCTGATCGTTGTGACCGGTGATTACGCACGGCAGTCCGGGAAGCGCGGCGCCCGAGACGTTGAGCCCCGGCGCTTTCAGATGCACGAGGTGCCAAGTTCCCGGAATGCTGTACGGCAGATGAGGATCGTTCGCGAGCATCGGAACGCCGTCTACCGAGTGTGCTCCCGAGACGGCCCAGGCGTTCGATCCGGGACTCAAGTATTCGCCACCGATCGGCGGGAACAGTGCAGTTAGTTTCTGCGGATCCTTCGCAGTCGCGAAAACATGGCCGAGCGCGAGTTCGAACTCCGAGTGATCTGTCAACTCGCGAAACATGACTAGGCCGACGATGAGCGAATCCGCGGGCGTCCGGTGACGCGGGTTATACGCGTGGCCGGGCAGCGAGAACTCAAGGGGGTAACGGCCGCGCTGCTCGTCAATGAACGCATTCACGCCGCGGGCGTATTGGTCGAATAATACGCCTTCTTCTGATTCGAGATGCTGAATTCCCGCTTCGGCGATGGCGCGCAATCGCATCCTGCGTGCCTGCATGTCGGCGGCGATCGCGCTCGGGCCGAAGACTTCAGCCAGCTCGCCCGAGCCTAATCGACGCAGGACATCCATCTGCCACAATCGATCTTGGGCCGTCACGTAGCCTTGAAGGAAGATGGCATCCTTCCATGAAGACGCCTCGATGTGCGGGATTCCGCGCGCATCGCGGAGGATGACGGCCGGAGAATCGATCGCAGCCGCGATTTCGCCTGACGTTTTCGGCAGCGGACGCACTGCGAACCAATACACGGCTGCGGCGACGAGCAGCGCCACGATCGCTATCACGATATTCGCTGCACGCACTACGCGGGATGGCAAGCACCGATTGTAGACGGATATGGGCCTGCGTATCCTCGTCCTCGCGATCATTCTTTTGACAAACGGATTCTTCGCCGCAGCGGAGGTTTCGCTGGTTTCGGTCCGTCAATCGCGGCTGCGTGAACTCGCGGAGCAGGGACAGACGGGCGCGCAGATCGCTTTGAGCTTGCTGTCGAATCCCGGGCGCCTTCTGTCCGTCACGCAGGTTGGGATTACGCTTGCAAGCCTGGGGCTGGGATGGGCCGGTGAAGACACCTTCTACACGCTGTTACGCGCTGGGCTTGCAGGGCTCGACATGTATGCTTCGCCGGTGTTATTGCACGCGATTGCATTCATCGTCGCGTTCTTGCTCATCAGTTCGGCGCACGTGATCATCGGGGAAGTCGTACCGAAGAATCTTGCGATCGAAAAAGCCGACCAGATTGCGGCGCTGACAGCACCAATTCTGCTGGTGTTCTATCGAATTTCGCAGCCATTTGTGGTTGTGATTGAACGTTCGTCCGCGCTGCTGCTGAGACTGCTCGGAATGTCGAGGCGGCCTGAGCGCGGCGGGCACACTTCGGAAGAATTGAAATACATCGTGCAATCGAGCCGACACGGGGGGCACCTGGAAGACTTCGAACACGGGGCGATTGAGCGCCTGATCGAGCTTTCGGATTACTCGGCGCGGGAGATTATGACACCGCGCCACAACATCGTGTCGATCTCGGTCGACGCGCCCCTCGAGGAGGTGCTGCGCGTCATGGCGGAGCACAAGTACACGCGAGTTCCGGTATATGAGGACCGGCCGGAGCAGATCATCGGCATCGTGCATTACAAAGATTTGATGCGGGTGTGGGAAGAGCGGCGATTCGCGCACGAGCGGGCACGGCCGACGCGTCCGTTTCGTCTGCGGCGGTTTGTTCGCAAGCCGCTGGTTGTGCCCGAAACGAAGCCGCTGAATCAGTTGATCGACGAGTTCCGGCGGACGCACTCGCATATGGCGTTGGTGGTTGATGAATTCGGAACGATTACGGGGTTGGTGACGCTCGAGGACGTGCTGGAGCAGATCTTCGGTGATATCGGCGATGAGCACGACGCAATCCGGCCGGCTCCGCTGACGCATGAGCCTCGGCTGATTCTGGAAGGAAGCGCGACAATTCGCGATCTCGAGAACCGGTACAACATTGTGCTTCCCGCTGAGGCGGGATTTGAAACGCTGGCGGGGTTTCTGCTCTTTCAACTAGGGCGCATTCCGCGCGTCGGCGACTTTATCGATCATGCCGGGCGGCGGTTTAGGGTCGCGAGCATGGCGCGGAATCGAATTGAGACGGTCGCGGTCGAAGAGCTCGAACCGAAAGGTCAGCTAGCGACGAATAGCAAGGCAGCGACGTGAACCGGCGCGAGTTCTTACTAAGTGGGGCTGCGGCTGTTTGCGCCGGGAAAGTACCGCCTGTCAAGCCGCCTTTGGCAGAGTTTGGTTATCGGGACGTAGACTTTCTTCCGGATCGGCCTGTTGAGCGGCAGGTGCGTGAGAATCATGCGCTGCTGCTCGCGTTGAGCGAGGATTCGCTTTTACGGCCTTTCCGCGTGCGGGAGGGTTTGCCGGCTCCGGGAAGTGATCTCGGCGGATGGTATGACACGTATGCGTTCGCGCCGGGAGCGACGTTTGGGCAATGGGTTTCGGCGCTTGCGCGCTTCTACGCGATCACGGGTGATCCGGCTACGCGAGCTAAAGTCGCGAGGCTCGTCGAGGGATATGGCGCGACGATTGATCCCGAGGGGAAGTTTTATATCAATAACCGGTTTCCGTCGTATACCTACGACAAGCTGGTTCTCGGGTTAATTGACGCGCATGAGTTCGCGGGTGATCCTCAGGCGCTCTCGATCTTGCAACGCGCGACTGATGCCGCACTGCCGTATCAGCCACTCCGAGCTATGCCGCGGCAGGAAACGCCGGTGCTGCATAACGAAGATTTCACCCGGCATTGCTGGGATGAGAGCTACACGATGCCGGAGAATTTGTTTCTGGCCTGGCGGCGTAGCGGGGACGCGCGATATTTGGCGCTTGCGAAGCGGTTTCTGTACAACGACGAGTTTTTCTTTCCACTCGCCCGCGGCGAAAACGTTTTGCCCGGCAAGCATGCCTATAGCCATGTGAATGCGCTCTCGTCGGCAGCTCAGGCGTGTCTCGTTCTACGCGATGAAACGTATTTGCGCGCGGCGCGAAATGGCTTCGCGTTTGTTCAGCAGCAGAGCTACGTCACCGGCGGATGGGGGCCGGACGAACACTTTTTTCCTCCGGACAGCGGAAAACTCGCTGAAAGCCTCACGTCGACGCACAACAGTTTCGAGACGCCGTGCGGATCGTATGCGCATTTCAAGATCACGCGTTACTTGCTGCGAATTACAAGCGATTCGCGATACGGCGACAGCATGGAACGCATTTGGTACAACGCGATCCTGGGTGCGAAGCCGATTCAACCCGACGGGCGCGCATTCTACTATTCCGATTACAATTTCGACGGCCGCAAATTCTTCGATCCAGATAAATGGCCGTGCTGCTCGGGGACGCTCCCGCAGATTGCGGCCGATTACAGGATCAGCGCGTATTTTCAAGATTCGCGCGGCGTGTACGTGAATCTTTATTCGCCTTCAACTGTGACTTGGAAGCGTGCTGGCGCGACGTACGCGCTGCGGCAAACGACTGATTATCCAAACAAAAGCAATATTGGGCTGGATGTGACTGCCTCTTCTCCCGCCGAGTTCTCGATATTCGTGCGCGTGCCGGAGTGGGCGGAAGGGGCGCGCGCAACGGTGAGTGGCCGGCATGAATCGCGAGCGCTTCGGCCTGGGTCGTTTGCGGAGATTTGGCGCAAGTGGAAAACCGGCGATCGGATTGAGCTCGAGTTGCCGCTTAAGGTGCGGCTCGAGCCGGTGGATGCTTTGCATCTGAATATCGTGGCGGTGATGGCCGGGCCGTCGGTGCTGATGGCTCCGCCGAACACGACTGCCACGCGGGCGCAACTGTTAGCGGGAACGGGACTCGGACTCAAGAGCTTTATGGATATCGGGGATGAGCCGTATACGACATATGTGCGGGTGACGGGGTGAAATGCGCCCGGTTTAGGTCGCTTACGCTTCCGACTCAGTTTCGAGATGTTCGTGAGTTGGAGCGGGGTTGCGGTGGTCGAGATTGGTTTGAAGCTTACGCAGGCGCTGGGTCGCGACGCGTCCGAGATAGGTTGTGAGCGGCTCGCCCGTGGTGGGATGGCGCATCGCGGGAGCGATTTCAAGCAGCGGCACGAGGACGAAGCGGCGATCGAACATGCGCGCGTGGGGGATGGTCAACGGCGTCGTCTTCATGGTCGTTGCGCCGAATAGCAGTATGTCGATATCGATCGTGCGCGGCCCTTTGTGAACGGCATTGCGGGTGCGGCCGAGATCACGCTCGATTTGTTGCACAGTGCGGAGCAACTGCAGCGGCAGCAGCCTCGTTTCACAGGCCACAACCATGTTCAAAAACCAGCGCTGGTTCGGGAAGTCTTGCGGCTCGGTTCCGTAGATGGAGGATTGCGCGAGGATTTCGATATCGTGTTGCGCCAGGGCTTCGAGAGCGCGCCGGAGGTTTTCTTCGCGTTCGCCGAGATTCGAGCCCAGCGAAAGATAAACCCTCTTCGGGAGCATCAGAAGAGCGGATGCTGTGAGCCGGCGAAGCGTTGGCGGCGAGGGATCTCAAAGTAATCGAATGCGCGGTCAGTCGCGATGCGGCCGCGTGGCGTGCGATCTATGAAGCCGAGCTGCATGAGATAGGGTTCGTAGACTTCTTCGATGGTGTCGGGCTGTTCGTCGATAGAGGCGGCGATGGTCGAGAGGCCGACCGGGCCGCCGCCGTACTTCTCGGCGATGGTGCGCATGATTTTCTGGTCGACTTCATCGAGGCCGTAGCGATCGACTTTCAGCAGATCGAGCGCGGCTTGGGCGACCTCGTAATCGATATGGCCTTCGGCCCGAACTTGGGCGTAATCGCGGACGCGGCGCAGGAGGCGATTCGAGATGCGTGGAGTGCCTCGGCTGCGGCGGGCGATTTCGCGTGCTGCGTCGTGAGTTATTTGGATATCAAGCAGCCGGGCCGAGCGCTCAACGATGCCGGCAAGCGTTCCTTCTTCATACGGATCGAGGCGCAGGACGATGCCGAAACGGCCGCGAAAGGGCGCGCTCAACAAGCCCTGCCGGGTAGTGGCGCCGACAGCGGTGAAACGCGGAATCTGCATGGAGTGGGTGCGCGCGCCGGGGCCGGTGCCGATTAATAGGTCGACGCGAAAGTCTTCAAGCGCGGAATAGAGCAGCTCTTCAATATCGGGAATGAGGCGATGAATTTCGTCGATGAAAAAGACCTGTTGCGGCTTCAATTGCGTGAGGACGCCGGTGAGATCGAGCTTGCGCTGCAGCACGGGCCCGGCGGTTTGTTCGAGTGTTACCCCGAGTTCGTGCGCGATGATGCCGGCGAGTGTGGTTTTGCCGAGGCCGGGCGGCCCACATAAGAGGACGTGGTCCATGGCTTCGCCGCGGCGACGGGCGGCTTCGATCGCGATGGCGAGCTGCTCGCGCACATGGGGCTGGCCGGCGAAATCGTCGAGAGAGGTGGGGCGAAGGGCGGCTTCGAACTGGCGCTCGTCTTCCTGTGCGGCGGGCGAGACCATGCCGTGCGGGCGCATCCGAATTTCAAGTTAACGCACGGCAGTTTCGGTGAACCAACTGGGAGCGGGCGGGGGATCGGCGCCGGTTGCGCTGCGCATCTCGGCCGTGTGGGCTGCGAGCCACGCGCGCAAGCTTTCGACATCGGCTTCTGGAGGTCGGAAACCCGGCTGAGCGTGATTGCCGATTCGGTTTGCGACGACTGTGGTGAAGCGGCAGGCTGAGATAAGTTGTTCGTCTGCCAACTCGCGGAAATCGGATTCGGCGGAGAAAACGGCGCAAATGCCATCGGCAGCGGTCTGACGGACGCGTGCATCGGGGTGAAGAAGGATGGTTTCGAGGTACGGGACGGCCGTGCGGCTCTTCGTCGCAGCGAGTTGACCAACGCCCCAATCACCGAAGTTGATGATACGGTCTTCGGATACGGCGAGATTGCCGGTCGCTTGGATCGCGGAATCGTTGCCTCGAATATCAATCATGCTTGCAGTAAAAGCGAATTCGCGTGCATTGATTGTCACGTCGAGTTGCTGATGAAGCTTTTCGAGCAGCACAATGGCATCGGCATCTTTGGCGCGTAGCTCTCCGAACAGGCCGACGTCTTTCAGGTGGATCTCGGGACGCGCGAGCAGGTATTGATTTGCGGATCGTATTTGAGCTGGGTCGAGTTCCCTATAAAGGAATGCGAGAGACCGGAACTGATCGATAGCCGGCTCTGGTTTTGGGCCCGGTCCTGGCGCTGTGATGTTGGGTCCGCCTACTCGACTGCCGCCCGGAACGGCAAAGAATGCCCGGTTCTTTTCGGATGAACCGGCAATCCTGTTTTCCACATTCAAGCGGTCGCCCGCAGACGCGGCGATGGTCTGCATGGCGCAAGCAAGCTCTGCGGCTAACTTCGTCTCGTAGTGCGCGTCCGGCGCATACCTGGGACATGGGCCGGATTCCCGCTCAGGGATGGGAAGCAGATACCCGCCCATCGCTTTCTGGGAAAGTTCGACCCACATAGCTTCGTAGGTGTCGCCACTTTCCTGCCTTTTCAAGAACCAAATGGCGTGAATGGGCGCTACGGTCGGTGAGGGCTCGTCGAGTTCCTCGCGTCTTGGCGCGTACTGCCAATGAACTGCGATTTGCTGGAGCGCGCCCCCAGCGGCGTTCTTCAGAATGCGTGTGAGGCGGACTTGAGCGCGGCAGTCGAGGTCGTCGCCGAGACGGATTTTTTGGCCAGACGTGAGGTCACCGATGGCGATCAGGTCCGATTGCTCGATTGCATCCTTCGGCGTGTCTTTCGGGGGTGCGGAGAGACAGTGAAGGGCGAGCGCGATCAAAAGGACGAACGCACCGCAACGCACGAAATGGCTGACGAGGCGCAACCTGCTAGGGTTACGAGAACGTCTATTCCTGCAATGTTGCGTCTGGATCTTGTGATTGCGCTCGTAGTCACTGCGCAAGCCGCCCCGGGTGTGCATTTACGGTTTAACACGGTCGGCAATCATACGCAGTTCCATATCGGCGAGGCGATACCGGTGACGCTCGATTTCGAAGTCGAGGGTGCGCAGAGTCTTCAGGTCGATACGGACATAAGACTGCGAGGCATTAAGCCGCAGGGCTTGGAAGTGTTCTCTGCCATTCCAGCTGATGGATGGTGGAATCCCCTTGCGCGCCTATCTTGGATAAGCGACGGCGCGTACTACAATCGGCCGTTCGCGACTTTGGATAAGCTGCATCCTTTCCATATTGAGCGCGACTTGAACGAGTTCATTGTGTTTCGAAAGCCGGGGCATTACATCATCCGCGTGGAGTCGACGCGCGTTGCTACGCAGCCAGCGAACGAGATCGCGCTCGACATTATGCCGCGAGACGACGCTTGGACGAAGCGGGAATTCGAGCGCGCGAAAGCGATCCTTGACGCGGGGAAACCGCCTGAGGGCGGGGATCGACAGTTCGACGACGCGAAAGACAATGCACAGATCGATGCCGTGCGGCAGTTGCGGTATCTCGCGACGGCGGAGGCGACGGATTACCTGGCCTCGATTTGTGGGCAAGAGCGACGCAGCGAGAGCGAGATCGATGTCGCTCTGTATGCTTCGCCGTATCTGGAAATCGCTGCGACCCGGCTCGAGCAGCGGATGTTGGATCATGGCATCGGCATGGGCGAGACCAATAGGGACGTGCTGTTCGAATTGAAGCGGTTGATTTGGGAGGAGCGGATTGGGCGACCGCTTTTGCGCGGTGAGTTGGATGAATTGGACGGCTCGTTGAATCGGGAACTGGCAGGGTCGACGCCGAAGAAGTAAGCCTCAAGCTAGCGCACGAGTTCTAGAGCAGCGCGGAAGAGAGGCTCGAAGGACTGCTCGGTTCCGCGATCGCGCGCTTTGCGGATGGCTTGCTCGGCGGAGGCTCGGGAGCAGCCGAGGTTTTCGAGCGCCGAGAGGACGTCGCGCTCGAGTGGATCGCGCCCGGCTCGATCAGGCTGGGCGGATTCTTCCTTGCCGGCGGCCTCAGCGCCGATGAGTTTGTCTTTGAGCTCGAGGACGATGCGCTCGGCGGTTTTCTTGCCGACGCCCGGGATGCGTATGAGGCCATGTACGTCGCCCAGACGAATGGCCGCGATGAGATGCGCCGTGGGCAGACCGGAGAGAACTTTGATGGCGAGCGCGGGGCCGATGCCGCTGACTGAGATCAGGCGCTCGAAGACGGTCTTTTCCTCCGCAGTTGCGAAGCCGAAAAGCGAGAGCGTGTCTTCGCGCACGTGGGTGTAGATGCGCAGGGAGACGGGCGCGCCGGTTTCGGGAAGCGAGGTGTAAGTCGAGACGGGGATTTGGACGTCGTAGCCTACGCCGGATGTATCGACGACGATTTCGTTGGGGTGCTTTTCGAGGAGCGTGCCTCGAAGGTGGGCAATCATAGCGCGGATTTCGAAGATTTGCGGAACTGAAGTTCCTACGCCATTATCGGACTGGTATGATCGCTCGCATGAAATATTGCCTGGTTGCGTTTTCGATTGTCGCTGCTTTGTCGGGTGCGCGAGTGGTTGGGGCACAGAGCGGTAAAGCGCCCGATCCGGCGAAAGTTGCAGTGATCGAAGAGATATTCGACGTGACGCACCCCGAGCAGATGATTGACCAGTCGCTCGAGCAAGCGAGAACCATCATGGTTTCGGAGAGCGAAAAGACGTTAGCGGATCAGGTGCCGGCGGGAGTTGACAAGGCGAAATATGAGGCGGCAGTGCGCGATCTGGATCAACGAGTTGTCGACGAGATCAAGCTTGAGCTGGACTGGGCAAAGGTGAAGCCGGGGATGGTCGCGATCTACGAGGACACGTTCACCTTGCCGGAATTGGAAGGCACGCTCGCGTTTTACAAGTCGCCGGCGGGACAGGCCATGATTGCGAAATTACCGCAGGTGATGTCGAAGACAATGGCGCTGACGCAGGAATCGATAAAGGATCTCGCGCCGAGGATACAGCAGATAACGGCCGATGCGGCGGCCAAGATGAAACAGGCAGAGACTCCGGGGGCACCGAAGTAGGCGGTGTGCGGTCGGTTTGTCGCGGCGGTCCAGTTTTTGCTAAACGGAGCCAATTTGGTGCAACTGCTGTGTTTTGAAAGCATTATGCGGGACGAGCGGCGTGGATGATACAATGTAGCTGAGGAGCTACACGCGCGTATGGCTTTGAATTTGCGGAATCCGGAAGCGGAGCGTTTAGCGACAGAGCTGGCGAAGGCCACGGGCGAGACGAAGACGGCGGCAGTGATAAAAGCGCTACACGACCGCTTGGAGAGAGTGCGTCGCGAGCGTGGGCGCCGCAGTTTGGCAGATGAGCTGGAAGAGATCGCGATGCATTGCGCCAATCTGCCGGTTCTGGACGCGCGAGAGCCGGACGAGATACTGCGTTATGATAAAGACGGGCTGCCGCACTGATGGTGCTCGACACGTCCGCGTTGGTTGCGATCCTGCGTGGAGAGCCGGAACGGCGCGCGTTCATCGAGGCGATTGAAGATGCCGATTCGCGGCGCATGTCGGTCGCGACGTTCGTTGAAGCGTCGATTGTTATGGAGGCGAGGCACGGCTCCGAGGGAGTGCGCGATTTAGATCGATTTCTGGCGGTCGCCGGTATCGAGCTGGTTGGAGTGGATGCGGAGCAGGGGCAGATCGCGCGATCAGCGTTTAGCCGGTTTGGCAAGGGACGGCATCGCGCGGCGCTCAATTACGGGGATTGCTTTTCGTACGCGCTCGCGAGGACGACCGGGGAGGCGCTGCTGTCGAAAGGCGAAGGTTTCCAATACACCGATGTGGCGTTAGTGACGGGCGCGTCGGACTCGAGTTAGTGGATCGGCGGCTTGCCGGCGACGCCCCAGATATCGGGCGGGTGTTTGATCGGGGGCTTGGGTTCGGGTTGCGGTTCGGGGTGGGGCGCGACGGAGGGTAAGAGGACGATTTCACGGTCGCGGGGTTTTGCGGGGCGGCCTTTGCCTTTGAGTTTGGCCGCGAAGGGGGTAGGTCGCGTTGATTTTAGGGTACCGGAGTTTGCGCTGATTGATTGGATAATTGCGCGCGCCCGCGGGCGGTTGGACAGTTGGTCGGGTCGGCGGGTCACATTTTCATCCATCCGTTTGGGGGTTCTGCGAAATCTTCTTTGTTTCGGCGAGTCGTGATCCCCTAAATTCACATGCGCGCGAGTCGTAACGTTCGAGACCTCAACGTCGCTTATCGGCCCGTTGTTTCAATCCACACGCCCGCGCGGGGCGTGACTCCCAATGCCCACCCGTTCCCGTGTTAGGATTGGTTTCAATCCACACGCCCGCGTGGGGCGTGACCAACGGCGAACGCCGAACACACAAGCAAAGGGTTTCAATCCACACGCCCGCGTGGG
>Ga0213875_10002547_pt1 | contig 10880 bp, 11 predicted proteins | sample BarmaccomBMRX_R8_FD_160105 | JGI IMG/M metagenome (GOLD analysis project Ga0213875, IMG submission 160105) | Root-associated microbial communities from Barbacenia macrantha in rupestrian grasslands, the National Park of Serra do Cipo, Brazil - RX_R8 | ecosystem: Host-associated > Plants > Roots... | reverse complement strand
GGTGCCGGCGTAGGGGATGACCCCGCCGTGCAGCGCCATGCCGTTCATCGCCGCGGCCATGCCGTGCTCGCGGACGCCGTAGTTGATGTAGCGGCCGTTGTAGTCCGGCGCGTCGAGGATCTGGGTGTTCTTGACGAAGGTGTTGTTCGAGCCGGTCAGGTCGGCCGAGCCGCCGATCAGTTCGGGCATCACCGGCGCCAGCGCCTCCAGGATCTTCTGGCTGGACTGGCGCGTCGCCAGAGCCGGCCGCTTCGCTGCGATCTCCGCCTTCAGCGCGGCGATCGCGTCGTGCCAGCTCTCCGGCAGCCGCCCTGCCATCACGCGCTCGAACTCCGCGCGCTGCGGGTGGCGGGCGATGCGCTTGAGCCAGGCGCGCCGGGCGGGGGCGCCGCGGCTGCCGGCGGCGCGCCAGCGCTCGACCAGCTCGTCCGGCACGGCGAAGGGCGCGTGCGTCCAGCCGAGCGCCTGCTTGGCCGCCCGCGCCTCGGCGGCGCCGAGCGGGCTGCCGTGCGCGGCGGCGCTGCCCGCCTTGCTCGGCGCCGCGAAGCCGATGATGGTGCGGCAGGCGAGCAAGGTCGGCTTCTTCGAACGCAGCGCGAAGGAGAGGCCGCCGGCGATCGCCGACTCGTCGTGCCCGTCCACCTGCTTCACCGCCCAACCGTAGGCGGCAAAGCGCTTCGCCACGTCGTCCGAACAGGCGAGTGCCGTGTCGCCGTCGATCGAGACGCCGTTGTCATCATAGAGCACGGTCAGCTTCTCGAGGCGCAGATGCCCGGCGAGGCTCGCGGCCTCGTGGCTGATCCCCTCCATCAGATCGCCGTCCGAGGCGACGACCCAGGTGCGGTGATCGACCAGGCTCTTGCCGAAGCGCGCCGCCATCAGCCGCTCGCCGAGCGCCATGCCGACCGCGGTCGCCAGCCCCTGGCCGAGCGGACCGGTGGTGGTCTCGATGGCCGGGTGCTCGCCGTATTCGGGATGGCCGGCGGCCGGCGAGTGCAGCCGGCGGAACCGCCTGATCGTCTCCGACTCCATGCCGTCATGGCCGGTCAGGTGCAGCAGCGCGTAGAGCAGCATCGAGCCGTGCCCGGCCGAGAGCACGAAGCGGTCGCGATCGGCCCAGGCCGGATCGGCGGCGTCGTATTTTAGGAACCGGGTCCAGAGCAGCGTCGCCGCGTCAGCCATGCCCATGGGCATGCCGGGATGGCCGGACTTCGCGGCCTCCACCGCGTCGATCGCCAGCGCCCGTACGGCGTCGGCCATTCGCCGCTGGGCGCTGGCGGGCCGCGCCAGGATCGCCGCCTGCGCGGCCAGCACGGGGCTGTCGGCGGCCAGTTCAGTCAGGGAGTGCATCGCGCGGCGCTATAGGGGCACCCCCGGCCCGCTGACAAGGCCCATCGCAGAATCGGCCGGCAAGTGCCTCAGATTTCGATCTCCGTGCCGATCTCCACGACCTGCGTCGCGGGCACGCAGAAGTAGGCCGCGGAGCGCTCCGCGTTGCGGTTGAGCACCGCGTACAGCGTCGCCCGCCACGGCGCCATGCCCGGCAGCTTGCCGGTCGGCACGATCGTCTCCCGGCCGAGATAGAATGTCGCCTGCTCCAAGGTCGCTGCGGGAAGCTGGTCGCGGCGCACCGCGGCGCGCAGGCCCTCCGGCACGTTCGGGCTCTCCATGAAGCCGTAGCGCAGCAGCACGCGGCTGATGCCGCAGCCCATCGGGACGACCTCGATCCAGTCGGCATCGGAGGTGCGCGGCTCCTCGGTCGTCAGCACCGCGACCAGCAGCACGTGCTCGTGCAGCACGCGGTTGTGCTTGAGGTGGTGGGTCAGCGACAGCGGAACGTCGGCGGTCGCCGGGGTCAGCACCGCCGCGGTCCCGCTCAGCCGGAACGGCGGCGCTGACCGCAGATGCTCCATGAACGTCGCCTCCGGCTCGCGCAACCGCGCCTTCTGCAGCTCCGACAGGCGCTGGCCGGTGCGCCAGGTCAGCATGATGAAGGCGACGGCGACCGCCAGCAGCAGCGGGAACCAGCCGCCCTCGAACAGCTTCATCGAATTGGCGCTGAAGAACACCAGGTCGATCGCGAAGAAAAAGCCGTTGACCGCCGCGACGGCGACCGGGTTGTAGCCCCACTGCAGCGCCACCAGCGCGGCCAGCACGGTGGTGATCGCCATCAGCAGCGACACGGCGATGCCGTACGCCCCGGCCAGCGCGTCCGACGAGCCGAAGGCGACCACCGCGCCGAGCGTCGCCAACGCCAGCAGCCAGTTCACCAGCGGCACGTAGATCTGGCCGCGCTCCTGGCTCGCGGTGTGGAGGATGTGCATGCGCGGCAGGAAGCCGAGCTGGATCGACTGCTGGGTCAACGAGAAGGCGCCGGAGATGATGGCCTGCGAGGCGATCACCGTGGCGGCCGTCGCGAACGCCACCAGGCCGTAGTGCGCCCAGCGCGGCGCGAGCTCGAAGAACGGGTTCTCGAGCGCGTCCGGGTGCGCCAGCAGCAGTCCGCCCTGGCCGAGATAGTTCAGCACCAGCCCCGGCAGCACCACGGCGAACCAGGCGAGCCGGATCGGTGCGCGCCCGAAATGCCCCATGTCCGCGTACATCGCCTCGCCGCCGGTCACCGCCAGGAACACCGCGCCGAGCACGGCGAAGCTCACCGCCGGGCGCGCGTGCAGCAGGTAGAACAGCGCATAGTGCGGGCTGATGCAGGCGAGCACCTGCGGCGCATGCACGATCCCGGCGATGCCGAGCACCGCGAGCGCGGCGAACCACAGCAGCATGACCGGCCCGAAGATGCCGCCGATGAACCCCGTCCCCTTGCGCTGAACCACGAACAGCGCGACCAGGATGACGACGGTGATCGGCACCACCAGCGGCCCGAGCTCCGGGGCGTCGACCTTCAGCCCTTCGACCGCGCTCAGCACCGAGATCGCCGGCGTGATCGCTCCGTCGCCGTACAGCAGCGCCGCGCCGATCAGGCCGAACACCAGCAGCGAGGCGCGCCAGCTGCGCGGCGGCGCGTCACGCGCATTCAGCAGCGCCAGCAGCGCCACGATCCCGCCCTCGCCGCGGTTGTCGGCGCGCAGGATCAGGATCGCGTATTTCAGCGAGATCACCACGATCAGCGACCACAGCAGCAGCGACAGTGTGCCGAGAATCTCATTGGGCGTCGGCGCGCCTCCGGCCCCCGCGGCCTTGGCGGCCTCGCGCAGCGCGTACAGCGGGCTCGTGCCGATGTCGCCGTACACCACGCCGAGCGCGCCCAGCGAGGCGGCCAGGCGGAGGCCCTGGTGCGCGGGGCGGTGGGCGATCGCCGCAATCGCCGTGCTTTCGTCCATGGTGGCCTCCCTTGCCTTGATCCGGCCGAAGCCGTCGGCACCGTCAGTCACGCACACTCCGGCTGGCCCGCGCCAGCACCGCCTCGAACAGCACCTGGCACCCGGCTTCCGCTTCGTGCGGCTCCATGCTCTCCGCCTCGTTGTGCGACAGCCCGTCCTTGCACGGCGTGAAGATCATCGCCGTCGGCACCTGCCGCGCGACATAGACCGCGTCGTGCCCGGCGCCGGAGACGATGTCGCGCGCCGGCAGGCCGAGCCGTTCCGCCGCCTGCCGCACCAGCGCCACGCAGCCGGCGTCGAACGGCTGGGCGGGGATGCGGAACAGCCGGTCGAGCTTCAGCGTGACGCCGCAATCCCGGGCGAGGAAGCCGGCCTCGCGCGGGAACTGCGCGTCCAACCGCTCGAGCTCGGCGCCGTCCGGATGGCGGAACTCCACCGAGAAGCGCACTTCCCCGGGGATCACGTTGCGGCTGTTCGGCAGCACGTGCATCTCGCCGACGGTGCCGCGCCCGTCCTCGCCGCGCGCGCGCATCATCCGATCGACCAGGTCGACGATGCGCGCGGCACAGAGCAGCGCGTCGCGGCGCGCCGAGGGCGGCGTGGTGCCGGCGTGCGAGTCCTGGCCGAGCACCGTCGCGTCGAACCAGACCTGCGCCTGCGCGCCGGTCACCACGCCGATCGCGCAGCCCTCGGCTTCGAGGATCGGACCCTGCTCGATGTGCAGCTCGAAATAGGCGTCGGCCGGGAACGCCTCCGCCTTCGCCTCGCCGCGATAAGCGATGCCGTCGAGCGCCGTCGCGACCGTCACACCCTCGGCGTCCGCCAGGTCCATCATCGGGCCGATCGGGTAGACGCCGGCCCACACGCCCGAGCCCATCAGGCTGTGACCGAACCGGCTGCCTTCCTCGTCGGTCCAGTTCACCAGTTCGAGCGGCGCCTCGGTGACGATGCCGAGCTCGTCGAGGCTGCGCATCACTTCCAGGCCGGCGAGCACGCCGAGCGCGCCGTCGAACTTTCCCCCGGAAGGCTGGCTGTCGAGATGACTGCCGAACAGCACCGGCAGACGCGCCGGGTCGCGCCCCTCGCGCCGTGCGAACATGTTGCCGATCGCATCCACGCGCACCGCGAGGCCGGCGGATTCGCACAGCGCGCGGAACCGTTCGCGGCCCCGCCGGTCGACCTCGGTCAGCGTCAGCCGGCGCACCCCGCCCTTTGGCGTGGCGCCGATCTGCGCCATGTCCATCAGGCTGTCCCAGAGCCGCCCGCCGTCGATGCGCCGATTGGTCCGCGTCGCCATGCCGCTCTCCCCGGGGCAGCCCCAGCATGAGGCCTTCGGCATCTTGCCGGCTACGGCGCTTCCTGCAACGTTCCCTGAAATCCCGGGGTTCCCAGCCATGGCGCAAACCGCCCGAACGCGCTGATCCGCATGCGCCCGCTGCTCCTGCTCGCGCTGCTGCCCTGCGGCTGCGCGCTGGTCGACCAGACCACGTTCGGCGCCCGCCCGCGGGCGCCCGCGCCCGACCAGCTCGCGATGGCCCTGCAGTCGAACGGTGCGATCCCGCTGGTGACGATCCGCTACGACGGCGCGGAGTTCACCTACGACGAGGCGCTGGCGAGGGCGATCGAGTCCGCCGAGGCGCGCAAGCCCGACGTGACCTTCGACATCGTCACCGCGGTGCCGGCGAAAGGCACGCCGGCCGAGCAGGTGCGCACGATCGAGCAGGGCCAGGGCGACGCCGCGGCGGTGATGGACAAGATGGCCGATGACGGCGTCACGCCGGACCGCATCCATCTCTCCGCCCGCACCGACCCGACGATCGCGGCCCGCGAGGTGCGGGTCTACGTGCGATAGAGCGTGGTCGGTTGCGGCGGGATCGCCGGAAAGCGTGGATCACGCTCTGATCAAAGCTGCCAGCGGCGCGCGTTTGACCGCCGACTCGCGGCCGCTGCTGCGCCTCAATCCCGGGCACGACCGCCGCGTCCGATCGGGCCATCCCTGGGCCTACAGCAACGAGCTGCGGCTGCGCCCGGAGCACCGGCGCCTGCCGCCGGGCGGCCTGGTCCGGCTCGAGGCCGACGACACCACCCAGTTCGGCACCTGGATGTTCAACCCGAACAGCCTGATCGCCGCGCGCCATCTCGACGCCGACCCGGCGGCGGCGATCGACGCGGCCTGGCTCGGCGCACGGCTCGAGGCGGCGGCCCGGCTGCGGGTGCGCCTGGCCGACCCGCACTGGCATCGGCTGGTGCACGCCGAGGCGGACGGCCTGCCCGGGCTCGTGATCGATCGCTATGGCGACGTCGTGGTGCTGCAGGCGAACACCGCGGGGATGGACCGGCTGACGCCCGAGATCCTGGACGCGCTCACCGCGGTGCTGCCGCTGCGCGCGGTCGTGGCGCGCAACGATACGCGAGCGCGGCGCCTCGAGGGGTTGGGCGAGGAGGTGCGGCTGCTGCTCGGACAGGACGCGCGCTGCGTGGTCGAGGAGGGTGGGGTGGCGTTTCCGGTCGATCCGCTGTCCGGGCAGAAAACCGGCTGGTTCTTCGACCAGCGGCCGAACCGCGACCGGGTGGCGGCGCTGGCGGCCGGCGGGCGGGTGCTGGACGTCTTCTGCCACACCGGCGGCTTCGGCCTGCGCTGCGCCGCGGCGGGCGCGGCCGAGGTGCTGCTGGTCGATGCCAGCGAGCCCGCGCTCGTGCTGGCGCGCGAGGCGGCCCGCCGCAACGGGCTGGCGGCGGTGCGCTTCCTGCGCGCCGACGCGTTCGAGGCACTCGCCGAACGCGCCGCGGCGGGCGAGGTCTTCGACATCGTCGTCTGCGATCCGCCGGCGTTCGCCCGCTCACGCAAGGACCAGGCCGCGGGACTGCGCGCCTATGCGCGCCTCGCCCGGCTGGCCGCCGCACTGGTGGCGCGCGACGGGTTCCTGTTCATCGCCTCCTGCAGTCACCATGCGAGCCTGCCGGACTTCGCCGCCGCGGTGGCGCACGGCCTGCACCGCGCCCGGCGGAGCGGGCGCATCGTCGTCACCGCGGGAGCCGGTCCGGACCACCCCGTGCACCCGCATCTGCCGGAGAGCGCCTATCTGAAGACGCAGCTCATTCAACTGAGCTAGCGGTGCGATCGATGCAGATGGCTCCCGTATCGCGGGCCCGAACATTGGCTGGTGCGCCATCTGCATCGTGGGTCGCACCACCAGGGCGTGATCGCTCGCATCGGCTTGGGCGCGAACTCACGCGATGAAACACAGCGCTGGAGCATGATCGGCGCTTACGTCTGCGCCGATCATGCTCCAAGGGCTACGAAGCGGCCGGATCGATCGTGCCGATGCCTCGCCCGGTTCCCCGCACCTTGACGATGCGCTGCAGCAGGTCGAACCAGAACGGCGCGCCGAACAGGCTGGCTCCCGCCGAGACGAGCCAGCCCAGCACCATCATCACCACCCCGTGCGTCGAGTATCGGGGATCGGTGCCGCTGATGAACCCGTTCCAGCCGATGAGCGACCCGGCGCTGTCGAGCGCGGTGATCACGCTGTTGACGCCGACACCGCTCTGCTCGCCGCCGGGCTGGCTGCCGGCCTGGCTCAGCGAGCGCGTCGCCAGCTGCGTCACGACGCCTTCGCTCAGCAAGGCCGGGCGGTTCCACAGCGTCTGCGTGACGTTGATCGCATCGACGTTCAGGCCGGCCGCGACCACGAGTGCAACGATGAAGGACATTCGCTGCGCCCGGCGTTTGTACCATCCGCTGACCCGGTCCATCGCGCCGTCGAACCAGCCGGCGATCTCCTGATGGATCGGCCCGAGCCGGCCGCCGGCCCTGGCGTAGAGACCGCGGATCCAGTCGTTCAGCTGGGGATTGCCGGCGATCGTCGGCGGGCCGTCGCCGGTGATCCGGCAGACATCCATGAACGCGGTGGCGAACTGCTTGGGATCGATATAGGCCGGGATCGTGTCCTGGCTGCGCTGGTCGGTCGCGTCCCCCGACCCGAGCGGGTGGATCAGCGCGTGCCCGTAGAGCTGCTTGGCGATGCCGGTGAAGTCCGGGTCGTTGACCAGGGCGCGGACGCCCTGGAGCAGCGTCTCGTGGCGCCATTTCTGCGCCGAGGCGATGGCCTCGGTGATGGCGCTCGCGGCCAGGCTCAGCGCCAGGAAGCTGAGGATGGTACCGATCGCCACGTCGATGATCGTGCTGTTGAACATCGCTTCCTCCGCGTCCCTTCGCCGACCGCCGGATCATGTGCCGGGGGGGCCGATTCTTCCCCTGGAAGGGTTGATCCGGCTTCTCCGCAAGCGCACCTTAGCCACATGCCGGAGTTTGTTCGCCAAGTCCCGGACGGCGACAACCGCGAACGGCTGATCTGTCCGGATTGCGGCCACATCGCCTACGAGAACCCGAAGGTCGTGGTCGGGTCGGTGGTGTTGCACGCGGGGCGCGTGCTGATGTGTCGCCGCGCCATTCCGCCGCGTCAGGGCTTTTGGACGCTTCCCGCCGGATTCCTCGAGCTGGGCGAGACCATCGAGGAGGGTGCCAGGCGCGAGGCCCTGGAGGAGGCCGCCGCCGCCATCGAGCTGGACGGCATCCTCGCGCTGTTCAGCATCAGCCGGATCGGCCAGGTGCAGGTGATCTTCCGAGCGCGCTTCGCGCTCGCTGCGTCCTTCGCGCCCGGCCCCGAGAGCCTGGAGGTCGGGCTGTTCGCCTGGCCGGAGATTCCCTGGGACGCGATCGCCTTCCCATCCGTGCACTGGGCGTTGAACGCCTGGCACGTCCACGGCGCCGGGCCGCTCGGCGTGCCCGCCCGCAACCCGGTCGAGGACCCCCGAGGCATCGCCCGGCTCGACCGAATTCCGGAGGAACGGCCGGTATGAAGCATCTCGCTCCCCTGCTCCTGGTGCTGACCGCAGCCGCACCCGGTCCGAGCAACACCGCGGTGCCGCCGGTGTTCCTTCCCGCGCCGATGCCGGACGTGGACCTCGCCGCGCCGCGTCCGCCGTTGGGCGACCCGCACGCCACCGAGGTCGCGCCAAAACTCTATCAGCCGTCACAGCAGTTCCAGGGCGACGGGTACTCGTACGGCTCGACCGTGCAGAGCCTGCAGGAGCGCTCGCTGAAGCCGGCCCCGGGGGTCAGCTTCAAGGTGCCGCTGTATTAGCAATGAAGGCCAGGGGCGCTGCCCCTGGACCACGGCAAAGGCAGAGCCTTTGCAATCCTTCACTTGAGGAGGTTCGCGCATCATGGAACGGCGGGCGTGCGCCGGGCGAGCTTGGTTCGCGTAAGATGTATTCAGCATATTGCTTTCTGCTGGGCGAAGCCTTACCTGTGCATTGCGAATTCCCAGCTCCGGCGGCCATGCACCACGTTCTCGACGTCCTGCTCTTTCCCGGCGAACTGGTCAGCCGCCTTCTCGGCGCCAAAAGCGAGGACGACCGGGTGATGATCCGCACGCTGATCAACATGCTGGTCTGGAACGCCGTCATCGTGATCGGCGCGTTCCTGGTCTTCGACTGAGGGTTTTCGCATGCACGAGCACGCCCGCATCGACCGGATCGACGAGGCCGCCATCGTCCGCCTGATCGACGCCTTCTACGCCCGGGTGCGCCGCGACCCCGTGCTCGCCCCGGTGTTCGAGCAGGCCATCCCCGAGGCGGAATGGCCCGCCCACCTGCAAACGATGTACGCCTTCTGGTCCGCGGTGATGCTGACCTCCGGCCGCTACAAGGGCGATCCGGTCACCACCCACCGCGCCGTCCAGGGCGTTGCGCCGGAAATGTTCGGCCGCTGGCTCGACCTGTTCGAGGCGACGGCCGACGACCTGTGCACCCCCGCGCTCGCCGACCTGTTCGCCGACAAGGCACGGCGCATCGGCGAGAGCCTGAAGCTCGCTTTGTTCTTCCGTCCCGGAAAGCCCTGGACCGAGGACCTGCGGAACCGCCCGAAGCTGGCGGGGCGCGGAGATGGCGTGCCGTGCGGCTGACCGCGTTCACCGACTACACGCTGCGCACGCTGATCTACCTGGCGCTGCAGCCGGGACGGCTGGCGACGATCGCCGACATCGCCGACAGCTACGGCATCTCCGCCAACCACCTGATGAAGGTGGTGCACCAGCTCGGCGTCGCCGGCGACGTGGAGACCGTGCGCGGCCAGCGCGGCGGCATGCGGCTGGCGCGCTCGCCAGCCGCCATCAACCTCGGCACCGTGGTGCGGCGGACCGAGCCGGACATGGAGATCGTGCCCTGCTTCGGCGCGCCCGCGGTCTGCGCGATCCAGCCCAGTTGCGTGCTGCGCCACGCCCTGCACGAGGCGATGCAGGCGTTCCTTGCCGTGCTCGACCGCTACACCCTGGCCGACCTCGCGGGACCGCAGCGCGCGCTGGCCGGGCTGCTGGCGATCGAGCCGCCGGCGATCGCGCCTGAGCGTGGTGTCCCGGCCTGATCTGAACACCCGTCCAGCGCCTGACCCCTTGACCTCGCCGGGAGCATGCGCCATGTCCCGTTAATCAGGACTGTTCGGGTCCTGTTATCGTCAATCAGGTCGGGTTTCCGGTGCCATGCTCAGGCTTTCCAGGCTGACGGACTACGCGGTGGTCGTGCTGGTCCGCCTGGCGTCGGGGGAGGCGGTGCAGACGTCACCGGGTATCGCGCGGGGCACGGGGATCCCCGAGCCGACCGTCGCGAAAGTGTTGAAGACCCTGGCCGGCGCAGGGCTCGTGGCCTCGCAGCGCGGCGCGCATGGCGGCTACCGGCTGGTGCGGCCGCTGCACGCGTTGCCGATCTCGGCGGTGATCACGGCGATCGACGGCCCGATCGCGCTGACCGCCTGCGTGGATGGCGCGTCCGGAGCGTGCGAGGCCGAGAAACTCTGTCCGGTCCGCGGACGCTGGGACCAGGTGAACGACGCCATCCAGCAGGCGCTCTCCGGGATCACGCTGGCCGACATGGCGGAAGCCGCGGCGCCACGTCGCCCGGCTCCCGCGTTCATTCCGATGCCCGCCGAATAGGGATTTCTTCCATGCCCGCCGTCGCCGAAACGCTCGATGCCGTCCAGTCCGTCACCGACAGCCCGTACAAGTGGGGGTTCGAGACGGACATCGAAATGGACCTCGCGCCGAAAGGGCTGAGCGAGGACACCATCCGCCTGATCTCGGCCCGCAAGGGCGAGCCGGAGTGGCTGCTCGAGTGGCGCTTCAAGGCGTTCGCCGCGTGGCAGACCATGCGCGAGCCGCGCTGGGGCAAGGTGCAGTACCCGCCGATCGACTACCAGGACATCCACTACTACGCGGCACCCAAGCGCAAGGCCGGGCCGGCGCGGCTCGAGGACGTCGATCCCGAGCTGCTGCGTACCTATGAAAAGCTCGGCATTCCGTTGAAGGAGCGGGCGATCCTGGCCGGCGTGGAGCCGCAGGGCGAAAATGACGGCGGGGGCAGCAACGTCGCGGTGGACGCGGTGTTCGACAGCGTCTCCGTCGCGACCACGTTCCGGGAGGCCCTCGCGAAGGCCGGCGTCATCTTTTGCCCGATCAGCGAGGCGGTGCGCGAGCACCCCGATCT
>Ga0213875_10002546_pt1 | contig 10881 bp, 7 predicted proteins | sample BarmaccomBMRX_R8_FD_160105 | JGI IMG/M metagenome (GOLD analysis project Ga0213875, IMG submission 160105) | Root-associated microbial communities from Barbacenia macrantha in rupestrian grasslands, the National Park of Serra do Cipo, Brazil - RX_R8 | ecosystem: Host-associated > Plants > Roots... | reverse complement strand
TGTCGGCGGCGCCGATTGCGACCATTACGGCCAGGTGCCGCACGGCCGCCCGCCGCTGCTGACCGTGCGCCGCGGCGAGTCGTTTATTGACCTGCCGCTGCGGCCGACCCCGCTGTGATATCTCGTCATACCGGCGAAAGCCGGTATCCATGCCCGCCATGGGTCCCGGCCTTCGCCGGGACGACAGAGAAGTAATATTAACAAACGCAAGCTGGCCCAGGAGAGCACATGCCCGAGCCCGATGCCGGCGAGGAACTGACGCAATTGCGGGCGAGTCACGGCCAGCCGCCGCTGCTTGCGGCGACCGGCCGCGACCGCGGCATCGGCCCGTTCGCGCGGCTGGTGTTGCGCGGCGCCACCGTCATCGACGGCACCGGCGCGCCGCCGATCGGACCGATCGACATCGTCGTCGAAGAGGGCCGCATCGCGGAGATGCGCAAGGTCGGCTTTACCGGCGCGCCGATCGACCCCGAGCGGCGGCCCGCCGCGGGGGAGCACGAGATCGACTGTCACGGTAAGTTCGTCACGCCCGGCTTCATCGACTGTCACGCCCATGCCGGGGTGGCCTATCACGCCGCGCATGGTTGGGTCCCGCCGGTCGATTACGTCTACAAATTGTGGCTCGCGCACGGCGTGACGACAGTGCGCGAGATGGGCTCATTCAACGGGCTCGGCTGGATGCTCGACCAGCGCGCGCGATCGGCAGCAAATGAGATCGCCGCGCCGCGCCTCTTCGCCTATGTGTATTTCCCGGCCGTCAACGACATGCTGAAGACGATCCACACGCCGGAGCAGGCCCGCGCCTGGCTCGGCCGGATCAAGGCGCGCGGCGCCGACGGGGTCAAGTTCTTCGGCGCGCCGCCGGCATTGATGCGCGCCGCGCTCGACGAATGCCGCGCGCTCGGATTGCGCTCCGGCTGCCATCACGCGCAGATGGCGGTGACGCGCATGAACGCGCTGACCTCGGCGAAGTGGGGGCTGACCAGCGCCGAACATTATTACGGCCTGCCCGAGGCGCTGTTCGATGACCGCGTCGTGCAGGCCTATCCGGCCGATTACGATTACGGCGACGAGTATTTCCGGTTCTCGTTTGCCGGCCAGGCCTTTCGCCAAGCGGCAGAGCCCGGCAGTCCGAAATGGCACGAGGTACTCGAGGCGTTTCTGGCGCTCGACTTCACCTTTGTGCCGACCTTTGCGATCTATGACGCCAACCGCGACCTGATGCGCGCGCGCCAGGCCGATTGGCACAAGGAATATGCCTGGAAATCGATGTGGGACTATTTCCAGCCGCGCCGCGGCAATCACGGCTCGTACTGGTACCGCTGGTCGACCGCGAATGAGATCGAGTGGAAGGAGAATTACCGGCTGTGGATGGCATTCATCAACGAGTACAAGAACCGTGGCGGGCGCGTCTGCACCGGCAGCGATTCCGGGTTCATCTATCAGATCTTCGGCTTCGGCTATATCCGTGAATTCGAGATGTTGCAGGAGGCCGGCTTTCACCCGCTCGAGGTTATCCGCGCGGCGACCTCGCAGGGCGCGGACCTGCTCGGGGTGTCGGACGAGATCGGCAGTGTCGAAGTCGGCAAGCGGGCCGATTTGCTTGTCCATGATTACAACCCGCTGAGCGATTTCAAACTCCTCTACGGCACGGGCGCGATGCGGCTCAATGACGAGACGCGCGAGACCGAGTGGCACCGTTCGCTGCGATTTACGATCAAGGACGGTGTCATTTACGACACCGCAGAACTGCTCGCGGACGTCCGCGCGCTGGTCGTGCAAAGCTTCGCCGACGGTCCGGCAGCGGAGAATTGATGGATTTCATCCTTCTCACCGGGTTTCTCGGCAGCGGCAAGACAACTCTGATCGCCGATTTCTTGAAGCGGCCCGAGGCGGCCGATACCGCCGTGATCGTCAACGAGGTCGGCGAGATCGGGCTCGACGGCGCGATCCTCGCCGAGAGCACCGACATCCCAATCGCGATGCTGAGCAATGGCTGTCTGTGCTGCTCGCTCGCCGGCGACCTCGAACAAACGGTCGAGGCCGTCGTCGACGCGCGCCGCGACGGCCCGCCTCTGGCCCGCATCATTCTCGAGACGAGCGGGGTCTCGAAACCCGGACCCATTCTGCGCTCGCTCGCCGGTTTGGCGCCGTTGCGGCTGCGGGTCGGCGTGGTCGCAACGGTCGATTGCCGCGCCGCAGCCGCCACTGCCGGCTTCGAGGAAGCGGCGGCGCAATGGGCCAGCGCCCAAACGCTGGTTTTTACCAAATGCGATATCGCCTCTGCAGCCGAGCATCGGCAGGCACGGGAAGTCGCGATCGGAATTAACCCGGTGGCCGAGCTGATCGACACCGAGGATCGCGACGCCGCCGTCGGGGCCGCCTTCACCTTCCGCCAGGGCGGGGCGGCCGTTTCGCCGCTGCCCTCCGGGCTGGCTCACCCGCGAATGCAGGCGTTGCTGGCACGGCCCGACGGCACGATTTCCTGGGACGAGCTGGCCGAGTGGCTCGACAACCTGGCCGGGCTCTGCGGCGAGCGGCTGTTGCGGGTCAAAGGGGTGGTGCGGTTGGCCGACCGGGCGCAGCCGGTGCTGGTGCAGAGCGTCGGGACCCTGTTCAGTGCGCCGCGCCCCTTCCGGGAACTTGGCGGCGAGCCGTCCTTCCTTGTCGTCATCGTGCGCGACACGGACCCGGCCGAACTCGCGGGCGTCCTGCCATCGCTGCCACTGAGCTTTACCCGGCTCGGCCGCGCCTGAAGAGCGCGAGCTGCGCTCGAAAGCGAACGCCGCTTCAGACGGGACGAAGAACGACTTGGCTCAGTTCTTCGCGTACCCAGATCACGATCTGGAGCAGGAATTCCTGCATGCTGCGGGCCGAGAGCGCCCGCTCGAACGCGGCGCAGACCTGCCGCCGGAAGTAGTCGGAATCGAGCATCATCTGGATCGTGAACCCGTCCAGCAGCGTCGGCATGTCCTCCTCCCGCACGGCAGGCTCAACCCCGTTCACGAGCGCCACCAGGGGCGCGAAGACGGCGCGCTGCTGCAGCAGGTCGTCGACCAGCGGCTGATCCTGTACCCGAACCGTCGCGAGGCTCTTCAGCACCAGGCCCTCGACCCGCGCACCCCCGATCGCGTAGGCGCGCTCCAGCAAGCTCAGCGCGAGCGGCGCCTGGCCGTAAGCGAAGGCCACTGTGTCGATCGCCGCGAACAGGCCGGCAATTCCCTCCTCGTCGCCGGCGGCGATCGCCTGTTGCAGCAGGCGCGGCAGCAATTGCGGCGGGTCGCGCGGCCGGTGCCGCTGCGTCACGATTTCGGGCCAGGCGAGATGGCTGGCGAACCGGTATTGCGCAACCTCGGTCGCCATCTTCCAGCTGCCGGACAGAAAGAAATCCTCGGCGAGCGCGGCATAACGGTCGAGCCAGGAACCCTCGACCGCCGAAACGTTGCTCAGCACGTGGAACAGGACGTATAGCGCCGATTGCCGGAACCACGCGCAGCCGGCGCGGTATTGCGCCTCGACGAGACCGATGACCGCCGCCGTATCGCCTTTCGCGCCGTGATAGATCAGGCTGCGCTCGCAAATCAGCATCAAATAAAGGTCGAAGGGCAGTTCGGCGCGCCCGAGCGTCGCCGCAATCGGCGCTAGCCCGCGCTCGGGCTCTTCGAGGCAGCGCAGCGCTTGCCGCCACATTTCGCGAAAGTCGTCCGGACGGCCGAAGGTCGCCGACAGCTCCTTGCCGTTGACCGGCTGGTATGCCGGTTGCCGCTGCATCACCTCCGCCATTGGCCGCGTCAGCAGGCGCAGCACCCAGCGGCGCGCGACGGCGCGCAGCATCCGGGCCAACGGGCTCGCGAAGAGGCGCTCCAGCTGGCGATGCCAGATCGCGGCCAGCTCGCGCAGCTGCTCCGGATCGGAGCGCGACGCATTGAGCACGGCCAAGGACAGCTCGGCAAAGGTCTCGCTCGCAAACCGATCGGGCAGCCCGGGAAATCGCACGGTATCGCGGGCGATTTCCCGCAGGAGAGCCCATCCTTCCGGGCGGCGGCGATGCCAGTAGCGGTACAGCATCGGGACCGCCAGCCGGCGCACCGCGGGACTGCGCTCGCGCGCCGCCTGCAGCAGGCGCGCCGCCCAGCCTTTGGCCTCCGCAGTACGGATCGCAATGTAACGCGCGTTGAGCAGCGCCGGCGGTAATGGCCCACGCTTCGGCCGAGGCAGGCGCAGCAAGGTGTCCACAACCCTGTCGATCAGCGCATCCGCGGCACTCGGCATCGATTGCAGGGCCGAGGCAACGCCGCCGCGCTGAAACAGATTTTCCGTGCCGGCCAACTCGGTGACGGACTCCGCCCGCCCTGCCGCGAGCAATGCCAACGCCAATCGGCGGCTGTCCGCCAAGTCGAGCCGAGGCTCGGCCAGGCGCTCGCGGCGCAGTTCGAAAAACCCGTTTCGCACGGTCGCGACGGCTTCGTCGACTGAATCGATCTCCAGCAGGTGACCGATCAGGTAGCGCAATGCATAAGCTTCGCGATGCGCCGCCCAGTTGCGGCAATGCGCGAGGATGCGGTCGCGTCCGGCAGCGGGGTCGACCTTAAACCGGTCGGCCTCGCGCGGCGGCGATAGCAGCCAGTCGCCGATCGATTTGTGGTGAAATCGATAGACCCGCTCGTCTCCGGCGCTGAAATCCCAGGTCACGAAACAGCTTAGCAAGTCGAGCGTCGGCAGCAGCTCGTCCCGCCGCTCAAGTCCGGTGATCGCCGCGAGCTGCATTTGCGTCAGCGGCTCGCGGGCGGCGAGCATGACGCTCAGGACGATCTCCGCGCGACGGAACGCCCCCGGGGCGGAAAAACGGCGCTCGGCCTGCTCATAATAGAGCCGCACCAGCCCGCGCGGCAGGCGATCGAGCTCGCTCGGCACGATCTCGCCGTCGCGCAGCGCGGCAATGACGCTGTCCGCGTATTGAAAATTTCCGGCACTGCGCGCCGCGAGCGCGGCTGCGATGTCGGCAAGCGCCGTCGCGCCTGGTCCGACCGAGGCCGGCACGTCGGTACTCAGCCGCCGCTCGATATAGCGCCGCAAATCCTCGCGCTGCTCCGCCTCGCTACCGGCGAGCAGGATGCGTTCGGCATCCTGGAACAGGGGACCGACGCGATCGTCGGGGCGGCTCGTCGCGATCAGCTTGAGCCAGGGCGGAAAATCCTTCAGCGCCCCCGCCAGAAGCAGCGGGATCGAGGGCTCGCTGACGGGAGCGCCCGCCGCGGCCGCAGCCTCGTCGAGCCCGTCCACAACGATGAAATGATTGCCGCTCATCGGGATGTCCCGGAGCGGGTCGAGGACCCCGCGAAGCAACATCGTCGCCGGGTCGCTCTGCATTGTCGCGAGCAGCTCGGCGCCGCGCAAATGCTGACCGTAAGCCGCGATCGTGCCGCCGAGCATTGCGGCTATCGAGCGTACGAAGCGCCGCGGGTTCACGGTCTCCAGCGAGAAGGCGTTGCAGAAATGGTAGGCGAGAATCCGGCTGCCGGAATTGCGCTTCAGCAACTCCACCGCAAAGGCCGACTTGCCGCTGCCGGCATCGCCCTCGATCAGCAGCGCGCGCGGACCGCTTTCCAGCCATCGCTGGATCCGCGCGAACAGCCATTCCCGCCCGACATAGGTCAGCGCGACGCTGCGCAATTCGCGCGAGAAATTGATCGGGAACAGCTTGTCGACGTAGACGACGTGGTTCTGGTTGCCGGCCAGCACGCTTTCGATCGTGCCGATAACAGTCGAGACGCCCTCGCGCCAGCGCTCGGTCGAGCGGGTCCAGTCGGTCAGGTCGATCAGGCGGTAGCTAATGATGCTCAGCGGCTGCTCGCAGCTGATGACCATGATCGGCACGATCGGCTTCTGCTTCTGCACCGCAAGGATCAGCTCGCTATGGCAGACGCTCGCGTGGTCGCCGGCCTCGCGGTCGCCTTGCAGCCTGACCGAATAGGGGCTGAGCAGCGCGACGACGAGATCGCATTCCTTCAGCGCGGCTTCGAGCCCGAGCCAGAATTCGCGGTCGTCGGGGTCGAGCTTTTCGCGGTCGAGCCAGACCGCGTATCCCGAGGCTTCGAGCGCTTCCTTGAGGCGCTGCGAGACCTCGGTTGCATCGCCCCAGCCATAGCTCTGGAAGATCAGCGCCCGAGGCTTTGGCGGCTCCGGCGGGTTGCGGTCCGCCTCCGTCATCGCACCTGCCCTACTCACGCCGCAGAGCGTGGTCGGATATAATAACGGCACACACGGCCGTTCGAGAAGCGCAACCGTCCTTGCCGCGTTTCGGAGCGGTCACGATGCAGAGGCAGGCCGAGGACAGCAGTATCCGCAGTCGAGCGCTTTGGCGGCGCCGCGACCACATGCTGCTCGCGGCTTTGTGGGTCGGCCTCTACGCCCAATGGACGACGGTGGTCCCGACCATCGTGCCGGATCAGGTTTCGCTGCTGGTCGGCCAATCGGGCAAGGCGGCCGTTGCGGGGCTGGTGCTCGGCGCGGGCGCCGCCGTGGCGCTGGTCGTGGCGCCGCTCGCCGGCATGCTCTCCGACCGGCGGCAGTCGGCTCGGGGACGACGCCGGCCGTACCTCGTAGCCGGCATGCTCGGCAGCACCGTCGCGCTGTGGTTTGCCGCGCTCGCCGGCACGTCGGGGCCGTGGCCGCTTTACCTCCTCGCCGTTCTCAACCTGCAATTCTGGTGGAACTGGGCGGCCGGTCCTTATGCCGGGCTGGTGCCGGACATCGTGCCGGCGCCGGAGCAGGGCGTCGCGAGCAGCTGGACGAACGTGATGAGCATCGTCGGCACGATCGCAGGAAATGCGGTTATGGCGGCGCTGTACCCGTCGCCCGGCGTGTTCCCGGTCGTGGCGGTGCTGAGCGCGCTCGGGCTGATGGGGCTTGCGCTGACCGTCGCCGGGACTCGCGAACCTCCCGCAGCCGGTGCACCACAGTCCGGGATGCCGCGATCGGTGCGGCCATTCTGGCCAGCGCCGCGCCAACACGGCGATTTCTACCGCGTCCTCGTCACCCGTCTGGCGGCCAATCTTGGGATCTGGTCGGTTTTCGAATTCCTGCTGTTCTATCTTGAGGATGTCGCCGGCATCGGGCGGCCTGCCGCGCCGGGTCTGCTCTCCGCGCTGCTCGGCGGCGGCGCGATCCTCGCCATTCCCGCCAGCATGGCCGGAATTCGCTTCGCCGACCGTTTCGGGATCGTCCGCGCGGTCGCGGCAATGAGCGCAGTCATGGCCGCGGCCGCGGCCGGTTATGTGGCGGTTGCCTTTTATCCGAGGCTGTGGCTCGTGGTGCCGCTCGTCGTCCTGTTCAGCGTCGGATACGGCGCTTACGGCGCGGTCGATTGGGCGCTCGCCCTGCGCGTCCTCCCGAATAGCCGCGATTCGGGCAAAGATATGGGCATCTGGCACATCTGCATGGTCCTGCCGCAAGTCGTCGGGCCGGCCGGAACGGGGGTGCTGATCTCGGCGCTTGCCGCCGCTTTTTCCCCGCGCCTCGCCTACACCGTCGCCTTTGCGGTCGCTGCGATTTGGTTTCTCGTTGCGACGATCGTGATCCTGCCGATGCGTTTGGCGGCGAAGACGGAAACATGAGAGGGACGATCTCGAACCCCCGTTAGAATTGCCGCAGACAGGCAATAGCGTTCGGAGAAGCGCATGCGTGCAATCTGGATCGGCTCGAGCGTCGTCTGGGCGCTCTCAGCTTCGGCCACGGCCGGGGCGGCCACCGGGGATGCCTATCTGCAGCGCTTTGTGGGGAATTGGAAAGGCGGCGGCACAGCCCTGCTCAGCGTGTATTTGCCGGCTTGGCGGGTCGATTGCGACCTCGCCTCGGCCAGGGCGCCTAACAGCGTGCGGGTGTACGGCTCGTGCCGGTTGAGCCTGTTCAGCTTCCTCTCGAAGAGAATCGATACGACGCTCTTCTACAATCCCCCCACGGATTCCTATTCCGGGACGTACAGCGTCAATGACGGCCCGCCCGCCGTGATGAGCGGCCGCTTGGCGGGCGACGTGTTGACGCTCGACGTGACATGGCCGAAGCCGGTCAACGGCCACCTGAAGGCGGTCATCCGAACCACGAATGACGGCCTCGGCCACCTGTCATTGACCAGCATCGATCCGCTCGGAACCGACGGCACCCCGCTGACGACCTCCGACCTGGCCTTCGTGTCGCGATAACGCCGCGATCGCGCGACTGGGCGGAGAAGCCGCGCCGCCAGCCGCCTCGCCCTGCCTCGCTTGCGTTACTTGGCCTCGGCCGCTTTGGTCGGGGCGAGCGTCTTCAGGAAATCCACCAGATACGGTTTCCAGATCGCCGCGTAACGATGCGTGAAATGCCCGTGGGTCTTGTCGCCTTCCGGGATCAACACGTATTTCGCATCGCGGACCCGCGCCAGGCCGCGCTCAACCGTACCGAGATCGGGCGGGTTGACCATATCGTCGGCCGAGTTGATGACCAGTACCTTCGCCCGGATCTTGTCGAGCTCGGGTTCGGGATTGTAGTCCTCGGCCGCTTCGATGCCGTACAGCGTGTCGTTTGCATCCGCCTTCGCGGCGCGCTCCACGAGCTGGCGGTAATAGGCGTCGGCCTTCTCGCGGGTCGGCGCGATCTCCTGGATGCGCACCGGGTTCTCGGTCATCAGCGCGGTCATCGGCGCGGTGTAGATCCAGTGCGTCGGCTGCGTCTCGTAGTTGCCGTCCTTCCAGTCGGGGTCGTGCCGGATCGCCTCGGCGGCGGCGCGGCGCATGATCCAGTTGCGGCCGCTCATCGCGACCGGCTGGCTTGCCAACGCCACGACCCCGTCCATCAGGTCCGGGTACATTTCGGCCCACATCCAGCAATGCATGGCCCCCATCGAGCGCCCGATCACGAGCCGCAGATGCGCGACGTGCAACCCTTCGGTCACCAGCCGATGCTCGGAATCGACGATGTCGTGATAGCGGTAATGCGGGAATTTGGTCCGCATTCCGTCCGAGGGCTTGCTCGACCCGCCGCGCCCGATGCCGTCAGGGATGATGATGAAATACTCGGCGGGGTCGAGCGGCTGGCCGGCATGAAACAGCTCCTCGGTCAAGCTCGGCATCAGCCAGTTCGAACCCGGACCGCTCGTCTCGTGCAGCAGCAGCACGCCGTTGACAATCTCGCCCCGCGCGTTGCGCTTGGGCGTGCCGAAGGTGCGGTAATGCAATTTCAGCTCGGGGAGGCGCTCCCCATCCGCGAACGCGTAGTCCTTGAGCACGAAATCGCCCTCCTGATAGTTCGGCCAGCCCGTTTCGGCGGCGAAGGCCGACGGGACGGCCCAGCTCAGGGCGAGTGCGAGGAGGATGCGGCCTAGCATGATCGGGGCTCCTGTCCGGAATTCGGCCGCCGATGATAGAAGGGTGAGCCGCGCGGAGAAAGCCGGGGAGACTGCGATTTGACCAAAGGGGCCTTCGGGTGCGCGGCGACGGCTTGCTGTCTGTTGCTGCTTTCGATCGGGCCGGCGTTGGCCGAGCCAATGAAGTGTGCCGCCTTCACGGATGCGGCGCTTGCCCCACCGGCGGCGCGCACCGATGAACACTCGCGGCAGCGGCTCGCCGAAATCAACACCGAGGTGAAAACTGGGCCGGACCGCTTGCTGTTCCTCGGCGACTCCTTGACCGAACGGTGGGATCCCGCGGTGTGGCGCGCCCATTTCGCACCGCGCGGTGCGGTCAATGCCGGCATCAATGGGGACCGCACCGAGCATCTGCTATGGCGGCTCGATCACGGCAATCTCGACGGGGCGCCGCCGCAGGGGATTGTGCTGCTGATCGGCACCAACGATCTTGGCCATGGACGCGCGCCGGGGCTCGCGGCGGAGGGGATTCGCGCCGTTCTGGGCAAGTTGCGCGAGCGCGTGCCGGCGACGCGCATCCTGCTGCTCGGATTGCCGCCGCGGGAAGAATCGCCCGGCGCGCCGCTGCGGCGCGAGGTCGCCGCGGTCAACCGCCTGATCGCGACCTGCGGCGACGATCGCACCATTCTCTATGCCGATACCGGCGGCGTCCTGCTCGATCCGCAAGGCCGCCTCGACGCGACGATATCGCCCGACCGACTGCATTTCAGTACCCGCGGATATGCCCTTCTCGCCGACCAACTCGACCCGCTACTCGATCGCCTGCTCGCGCCGCGGCCGTAGCCGGGAACGAAAGTCGGTTCATTTCCCCGTCGTCATTCTGAATTGCACCTCGCCGAGCACGGGTGCTAGTGTCCTGAATCAGAAATCCGCATCATTATCTTCCTCGTCATTCCGGGGCGGGAGCGCAGCTCGCGAGCCCGGAACCCATGAACACTGGCCTAAGAAAACCAGGAAAGGCCTGTGTTCTTGGGTTCCGGGCTGCCGCTGCGCCGGCCCCCGGAATGACAACAATAACTATCTAACGAATTTATGGTTCAGGATACTAGGCGCTCTTCAGCAGTTCCGGCTTTCTCGTGTCGCACTCGAAGACCAGCGGCTCCTTTTGGGCGCCGTGCATCTTGCGCAGGTAGAGGCGGATGCCGTCGATTGTGTCCAGTAGCTGCGCAGCCGAAGTCGGGCCGTTGGCGACCGCTTGCGCCACCATCGGGGAATCCTCGATTTCCCACGGCATGAACCCGGACGGGGCTCCGGCGGGCCTGGCCCAGAGCGCCGGGTAGGGCCGCCCGTACAACACGCCTTTCAGCTCGGCGCGGCCGACCTCGAAGATATCGAGCAGCTCGCGGTTCTCCGCGCGCAGCACGACCTCCGCGAGGTCGAGAGACACGGTCACGGCCGACGGGCACGCAAACTTGCTGATGCGGAAGCCGAGGTCGATATCGGGGCCGATGAAATCGGTGTGGGTAGCGCCGTCGCTGCGC
>Ga0213875_10002545_pt1 | contig 10884 bp, 9 predicted proteins | sample BarmaccomBMRX_R8_FD_160105 | JGI IMG/M metagenome (GOLD analysis project Ga0213875, IMG submission 160105) | Root-associated microbial communities from Barbacenia macrantha in rupestrian grasslands, the National Park of Serra do Cipo, Brazil - RX_R8 | ecosystem: Host-associated > Plants > Roots... | reverse complement strand
AAACCCCAAGGTGATCGAGGATCAGGTGCGGCGCATGCTGAGCGATCCCAAGGCGCGCGCGCTGACCGAGAACTTCGCCGGTCAATGGCTCTATCTTCGAAACCTCGAGGGCATGGTGCCCAATTCCTCCGATTTTCCCGATTTCGACGACAACCTGCGCCGGGCGTTCCGTAAAGAGACCGAGCTGTTATTCGACAGCATCGTACAGGAAGATCGTAATGTGCTCGATCTGATGACAGCGGACTACACATTTCTAAACGAGCGGCTGGCGCGCCATTATCGCATCCCGTACGTCTACGGGAGCCATTTCCGCCGCGTAACGTTGACCAGTGAAACGCGGTGGGGATTGCTCGGCAAGGGCAGCACGCTGATGGTCTCCTCGCATACCGACCGCACATCGCCCGTAGTCCGCGGCAAGTGGGTGCTGGACAATCTGCTGGGAACGCCGCCGCCGCCGCCGCCACCTGATGTGCCGCCGCTCAACGAAAGCAATCAGCGGGAGGGCCGGGTATTGACCATGCGCGAACGCATGGCTGAGCATCGCGCTAACCCGGTTTGCGCCGGGTGCCATCAGTTGATGGACCCCATTGGTTTGTCGCTGGAGAATTTCGATGCCGTCGGCGCGTGGCGCGAGCGCGAAAACGGAGGGCGCAGCCCGCTGATCGATGCGAGCGGCACCCTTTTGGACGGCACCCAAGTCACCGGCCCCGTAGAGTTGCGTAAGGCGCTGCTGCGGAACCCGGAGATCTTCGTAAGTACGGTCGCGGAGAAGTTGCTGATTTACGCACTCGGCCGGGGACTGGGCCCGCATGACATGCCTGCCGTTAGAAAGATCGTTCGAGGTGCCAAACACAGGAATTACTGCTTCTCGCAAATGGTCATGGGAGTCGTATCCAGTGAGCCGTTCCGCCTGCGCGCGAAACCGGCGGTTGAGGCTGTGCGGAGCAAAGGTAGTGATGCCGCCATTGTGGCGCGGCAATAGGAGGTTCTCAGATAAAGATGACTTTTCTGGCCAGACGCGCAATCTCCCGCAGACGCATGTTGCAAGGAATGGGCGCGGGCATCGCTCTGCCGCTGCTTGACGCCATGGTTCCGGCCGCCACTGCGCTCGCCGCCACACCTGCGATTCCGCCCAAGCGATTCGGCGCGGTATTCGTTCCGCATGGCGAGCGCCCGGGATCTTGGACTCCCAAACAGGTGGGCCAGGGCTTTGAACTGTCGCCCATTCTGGAACCCCTGGCGCCGCATCGCGATCACCTGACGGTGGTTTCCGAATTGTGCGACCCGGTTGACGGCCATGCGGTCACGGTGGCTGCCTGGCTCAGCGGCTCCATTCCTAAACGAACCACCGCGGAAGACGTTTATGCGGGCGCCACCATAGATCAGGTGATCGCCGCTAAGATCGGGGGCGAGACCGTATTTCCTTCCTTGGAAGTCGCCACCGAGGATTTCACCGGATATATCGGCGGCTGCGATCCGGCGTATTCGTGCGCGTATATAAATACTCTGAGCTGGAAGACCCCTACCCAGCCCCTGCCCATGGAGATCAACCCGCGCAAGCTGTTCGAGCGCATGTTCGGCCGGCCCGGCACGGCTGCGCAAAGGGCCGCCCGCATGAAGACCGGTCACAGTATTCTGGATTCCGTCCAGGCGGACCTGAATGATCTTCAGCTCGATCTCGGCCGGCATGACCGCAGCCGATTGGACGATTACCTGGAAAGCGTACGGGAAACGGAAAAACGCATCCAGCGGGCCGAACGCCAAGCGGAAGTAAATCCGGACATACCGGATGCGCCAGTAGGTATTCCGGAATCCTTTCCAGAACATATCGCGCTGCAGTTCGAGCTGATTGCGCTCGCGTATACCACGGACCTCACGCGGGTGTTCACGTTCATGCTGAGCCGTGACGTCACGCAGCGAACCTACCCCGAGATTGGCATTACGGAACCGCATCATGCGCTTTCCCATCACAGCGGCGATGAGGCCAAAAAGATGCAGTTGGTAAAACTGAACCGCTATCACGTGACCCTGTTCGAGAAATTCCTAAGGAGGTTGCGCGACACGCCGGAAGCCGGCGGCTCGCTACTGGACCATTCCATGGTTCTGTTCGGCAGCGGTATGAGCGAGAGCCAGAATCATTCGCGCTTGGATATTCCTACCCTGCTGGTGGGCGGATTCCAGGGCCGGGGCAGCGTGCACATCCGGGCGGCGAAGGAAACACCCATGGCGAATTTCCTGCTGGGGATCTTGCGCCACTACGGCATCGAGAGCGATTCGTTCGGCATCAGCACCGGGGCGATTTCACTGGCGTGACGATGCGGTGCGCTGCTTCGGCCCTGTTTGTGGCCGCGTTCAGTTGGCCACTTGTCGGCATGTCGCCCGGCGACCTAGCCGATGCCGCGCAACAGTCCGATTGGGGGCGGGTCCGGACCCTCGCCGCGGCCAGAACTCTGGTCCGGTATGCGCAACCGGACGGCATGACTGCTCTGCACTGGGCGGTGCGAGCCAACCAGGAAGACGTCGTGGCGCTGCTGGTCAAGGCTGGCGCAGACCCGAATGCTGCCAACCGTTATGGCATCACTCCGCTATGGCTGGCGGCCACTAACGGCAGCGCGAAAGTGGTTCGCCTGCTGTTGCAGGCTGGAGCCAACGCCGCGGCCGGTCTCCCGCACGGCGAGACGGCATTAATGGCAGCCGCCCGCGCCGGCGAACCGGAAAGTATACGGCTTTTATTGGCGGCTGGAGCCAATCCAAATGCAAGCGAGAACTCTCAGGGCGAAACCGCCTTGATCTGGGCCGCAGCGGAAAACCACGCCGAAGCCATTCGCCTACTGATAACGGCCGGCGCGGACCCGAATCTCCACTCTAAAACGCTGGAGCTGCCGCGCATGGATTGGGCGCAAGTCGGAATGGTTTCGACCGTTTTGCCCCGGGGCGGCTTCACTGCCCTGATGTACGCCGCCAGGCAGGACGCGCAGGACGCCGCCCGGACACTGGCGGAAAATGGCGCGAAATTGGACGAGCAGGACCCCGACGGAGCAACCGCGCTTCAGTTGGCTATCATTAATCAGCATTACAATATGGCCGCCCTGCTGCTAGAGAAGGGCGCCAACCCGAACGTGGCCGACAACACGGGGATGGCGGCGCTCTATGCCGCGGTCGATATGGACGATTTCCGCGCCGACATTGGCCGTCCGGTCCGTCTGATTCCTGATCGATTGCGGGCTCTGGATGTTGTCCGGCTCGCGCTCGCTCACCGGGCCGACCCGAATGCGCGGCTTCGGAAGCCGATTCTCGATCGTCATCATGGATTCGGCGACCGGGCGCTTGGAGAAGGGGCCACACCGTTGATGCGCGCCGTCCGAACGAACGACGTTGAAGCCATGAACGTTCTCCTCGACGCCGGTGCCGATCCGAGGCTCACCATGGCCAACGGGTCGAACGTCATCACACTCCTGGCCGGTATCCGCCCCGGAGAAGGCGCCGGTTCTGAGCAACAGATCATTGCTTCGTTGCGGCTCCTAGTGCAGCGTGGCGCCAACCCTAATGCCGTGGCCGCGCGGGGAGAAACGGCGTTGCACATCGCGGCGCGTCTCGGTTCGAACGCCGTCGTCCGTGCGTTAGCTGGATTGGGGGCCGATTTGAATGCAAAAGATAGCGCCGGCAAAACCGCTCTGGACGCGGTAAGCGACCCAGGCCGCAACCACCACGAGGACACCGCCGCAATCCTGCGCGAGTTGGGTCGAACGTAACGGACCAATACCGTAGTAACTAGCCCTCGATAGAGAAACCGATCCGGCATGCGCTAAGGATATACCTGTGCGACACACGACCTTCTTTTAATTGACTTATTTAAGTACGCACCCTAAACTGACTTTATGAAGTCGACTCCGGGCTCCCTCCGCACCTCCATTGACCTCCCTCGCGATCTCCATCGCCGTCTCCACGAACTCGCCGCGAAAAAAGGTTGCTCCGCCCGCCAGCTCATTCTTGCCTCGATCGAACAGGCCGTCGCCCAAGGCGAGCCCTCCCGTCCGCGGCGCCGCCTGAGCCTCGATCCGCCCATCGTCCCCTCCGCCGGCAGAGGGCCGCTCGACCTCACCAATGAACAAATCTACGACGTTATTGAGTTTCCCTGACGTGAACGTATGGCTTGCCCTGGTACATGCCGACCATGTCCATCGCACGCCCGCTCGCCTCTGGTGGCAGCACGCCGATGGACCGATCGCCTTCACCCGTTTCACCCAGATTAGTCTGTTGCGCCTCTTGACCACGGCCGCCGCCATGAAACACCAGCCTCTCACCATGGACCAGGCTTGGCACGCCTACGACAGGCTGTTCGAAGACGACCGGGTGGCCTTCTATCCGGAACCAGCCGGGGTCGAAATCCGCTTCCGGGAATACGCCTCCGAGGCCACGTCCTCTCCCAAGCTATGGGCTGATGCCTGGCTGCTGGCCGTCGCCCGCGCTGCTGAAGGAACTCTCATTACCTTCGATCGCGCCCTGGCCTCCTGGGGCGCCCGTTGTTTGCTCACCGAACCGGGAGACGGCGCATGAACGGAGCGATTGGGTTGTGGCCTGCGGATGGCCACTGGCGGAGGAAATATATACTGCCGGAGCTGTCCTTGGAAGTGCGCTCGATGTATTGCTGCTCGATGACGTCCCACCGAATCGGCCGCTCAAAGGTTCCTGCCAGGTTCGGATACGAATGGGCTTCCGGCCGCTACTATACAAACTCTCTGGGCGTTAATTTGGTTCTATCGTCGATGTCGGGGGCGGAATTGCGTGTGGCAAACAATGCAGGAAGTGACAATTTGATCATTCAACGCTAGCACTGCCTGAATGTTTTTCATTCGAGTTGCTTTCACAGCAGCCCCACCTGCTTCCACAAGGAGGCGGGCATCTTTCATCCACTGCCCCCGATCTTTTGCTCGGCCTTGCATCATCAGAAGGTTGCCGGATTCGGCAAGCATCAGCGCCTTCATTTGTAGTGTTTCCCAGTCACTGTCTCCCTTCGGAGGATTTCGCTCGATGTAGAGCAGCGCATCCGAGTAGGGAAGGGTAATGGCAACCATGATCTGAGAGATCGTCGCCACGGGCTCGAACGGGGGCGCCTGTGCGAGGGCTCCGGTGGATATAAGTAACAGCCCAATAATCCGCATTGATGTATCCGTAACAAATGGGTTAAGTAGCCCCGGATTCACAGATCGGGGCCGTCCCGGAACTGTACGTGAGCGTCTCCACTCATACAACTCCGTCGCCGCCTCTTTTGCTCATGGCACACCTAAAATACAAACTTGAGGGCGAGTTGTACTACACGATAATCACCATCCGGTAGTCCGGTGCTGCCCTGCAGACCGTTGGTGCCGCTGATGTCCTTGGTAATCGTGTAACTGGTGGGGCTGTTCGTGGACGGAGCGGGCGCTGCCGGATTCACATGGTTGGGAAGATTAAATGCCTCGGCACGTACCTGAACGGTCTTGTGTTCCCGAAGCGTGAACAGGCGCGAGAACGCCAGATCCAGCTGGAAAATATCGGGACCGTTGAGCGAGTAGTTGCTGAGCGTGCCCAAAGCGCCCGCGGGGGGAGCGGCGAACGCCGCCGGATTGCCCCACGCGATACACGGTACGTTCGTGCATGCGTTGTGATTGCTTATATAGGGATTGACTCCGGGAAGCGCACTCGCTCGCTGCCCTCCCTGGCCGTTAAGCGCTGTGTCTACTCCCGTCGTAACTGTGTAGAACTGGGCCGACTTCAAGGCGACAATGGGAGCGACCTGCCAGTCGCTCGCCAGGACGCGCAATAACCGGCCAGCGAACCGTGGCGTCTGGGCAACCATGGAAAGATTGAATAATTGGCGTTCGTCGTTTGGGAAACAGTTGCCGCGGTCGTTCCGGCGGCTGCCCGGCGTCACTGCGGAAGCGCCGTTATTGCCTGGGTTGCCGTTCCACAGGTCGCTGATGCAGTGAGACCATGTGTAATTGGAAAGAATCGTTACTCCTTTGCGAAGCCGTTTTTGTAACTGAATGTAGAGCGCATTGTACGACTCAGTGCCCCCGTCGTCGGTGGCGGACACTTCTCCGTAATATTGACCTTGCGCCGGGTTCTCTAGATAAAGCGCGCGGCGGAAATTAGTATTAGCCGTGGTGGAGCAGGTGGAGTAAGTAACGCCGTTCGGCAGCGTACAGCGCCCCGTTCCCAGAAATAAGGCCGGGTTAATCTGACCCTCAGTAATCAGATGTGAGACAGTATTTCCCACGTAATTAATAGTGGCGAGCCAGTCGGAGCCGAACTGCCGTTGCACCGCGAAATTGAACTGATTGACCCAGGTAGGTTTCCAGTTGAAGTTATCCGTTACGTAGGAAGCGAATTGCGGAAAGACAGAGCTCTTAGTGAGCGCAAAGGGCAGGGGGTTCCCACCCGGGTAAGTGGCCCAAGGGTTCGCAAGCGGCACGTTTGTTAGGGAGAGTGCCGTCCCATACGGAGCGTCTTGAGCCATCGCACTCATGGAGTACAAAGCCCCGCGATCAGTAAAAGTCCCCGCGGAAGCGCGAATGGTCGTCTTGCCCGTACCAAACGGATCCCAGACAACGCCTAGCCGCGGGAGGAAAATTCCATAGCGATTATGTGCGATGCTCTTGCCGCCGGGTGTCCATTGCGAGTCTCCTGGAAAGAAGAGGCCGGCAGGGGCGTTGGGATAAAGCGCGCTATGAACGTTCTGCGCGAACAGCACGGGATCAAAGTGATCGAAGTAGCCGAACTTGTTTGTGAAGGCAAAAAATGGCTCCCAACGAATGCCGTAATTAAAGGTGAGCCGTCCTGTAGCCTTCCAGGAATCCTGTACATACATCCCGATATAGTTCTGACGGTCGTAGAGCACATTTTGATAGTTGCCTTGCAGCCAGGTGGATGCATCGCCCAGCATGAAGTCGCTCATCCCCAAGCCGCTGGTTATGCCATTAAAGGTCATGGAGCCGCCGGCATTAGTTCCAGAAGCGTAATTGAGAATCACGTGATTATATGCCGCTCCAAACGCGATCTGGTGCGTGCCCCTAACAAAGCTTAAATCCTCACCCAGGTTGAAGTTCGGGCCGCCATGATCGGTGGTAACTGCGGCGGCAGTTTCAAAGGCGAACCCGTTGCCCCCCGAAATCGTGAACCGCGGATTGGGAGTGGGCTGGTACGGAGCCGCCACCCCGAACTGCTCCCAACTGTATCCGGGCTTATCGGGAATCTTGATCGCGTTCGACCGGTTCACTCCGAGATGGAACGAACTTACAAGGTTGCTGTTGATCAGGTACGTATCGCCCACGGCGAGAGAGTAAACGCGAAAGTTCATCGCGTAAGAATTTGCCGTCAGAGAGTTCTTTCCATCGTAAGTGGAGGGCGTATTCAGGTTTGTGCCGAATGGCCGGATATAAAGAGAGTGCTTTTCGCTCTTTTGCCAGTCGACACGTCCCACGCCCATGTTCTCGGTCTGCCCACCCGGAAGTCCGTAAGTTACTTTGCCGCAGGCGTCGGCAGACGAAGTCGGGAGAATGCCTGCGATCTTTACAGCGGGAGGGCTGAACAATGCCGGGGAGATCTCGTTGTTCACAAAACCCAGCGAAGCGGGTAGGTTAAATTGCTTGCCGTTATTGCAGGAGGGTCCGGCGAAAGTGGTGAAATCCCCAGCGAGGATGGCCGAAGTGGGAATGTAGGCGATGTTCGAAGTGGGAGTGGTATGCAGGATAGTTTCCTGCCAACCAACGAAAAAGAACAGCTTGTCGCGCTTAATAGGTCCGCCCAGCGTTCCCCCAAACTGGTTTCGCTTCAACGTGTCGCGTGTGGGGGCAAAGAAATCGCGCGAGTTCAGGGCGTTGTTTCGCAAGAACTCGAAGGCGTCTCCATGAAAGCCGTTGGTGCCGGACTTGGTGGCTACATTCACGTTGGCCGAAGCATGCTGGCCATACTGCGCCCCAAGAGCGCTCGACTCCACCTTGAACTCCTGGAGCGCATCGGGGAACGGCAAGGGAAGGTTCAAGCTGTTATAGGCATCATTATGAGTCTCGCCATCCCAGTTGTAAGTGGTCCAGTTGGCAACGCCTCCGGCGACGGAAATCATCACAGTGGGGTAGTTTCGGTTGGAATTCAGAGTTCCGCCATTCGCCCCGCCTACGGTGGAAATTCCCGCCAGGAAGATCAATTCGGTGACATTGCGGCCATTGATCGGCATCTCGACAACGCGCTGGTTATCGACCACCGTGCCGACTCCGGTAGTATGAGTTTCCACCAGACCGGCATCGGCTTCCACCAGAACCTGTTCTGTAACCGCACCGACGTTCAGCACTGCATCTATTGTCGGGCTGCTATCAACCTGCAGTAGAATTCTCGATTGAACAAACTTACTGAACCCCGGCTTAGTAATCTCCAGCAAGTATGGTCCTATGGGAAGGTTGGAAAAGACATACAAGCCATCCGCTCCCGAATTCGTAGTTCGAACCAAGCCGGTTGCAGTTTGAATAACCTCGACTGTCGCCCCCGCTACCGGCAAGCCGGTCGAATCTTTGACAGCTCCGTTGATTTGCGCGGTGGTGCCCTGCCCCCAAACCCAGGCCGCAGCTAGAAAAAGCCCAACAGAGGTTTTCACGATTAATCGCATGGCAATGCCCCTGTGTTCCCTATTCCACCCAAACTCCTATTCGGGCGACAACATGAATTCACTCAATAATTACAGGGATCCGAATGAGGGATCGAATCGAGGCTCATTTTTCTTTTTTATCGGATTCCGATTTTTCACTCTCCGGCTCAAAAGGATTGGATGTTGCCATGAAAAGCTTTCGCCCATCCGGGAGCGTAAGATCGCGCCCGTTTACCCGGTGGAGACCGTTCTTGGCGAGATAACCAGTAACGACAATTTCCGTTCCTATTGGCAGCGAATCCTTATTGAATCCTCTGCGGAACATTGCGTTCGGAGCGCCGGCTTCGATTTCCCAGGTCTGTAATGTCCCGTCTGCAGCTTTCACTTCGATCGTGATCCAACTATGGGGATTGATCCATTCAACTTTCTTCACCGTTCCCTGCAGCTTGGTCGGCTTGTCCGCGTCGTACTCTGAGGCAAACGAATGATGCGGCCATGCAGGCGCGGCCACCATAAACAGCAGTACACCAGCGACAGCCGCCACTGTCCCGGTAAATCCTCTATCGAGCGTATTCATCTTTCATGCTCCCGTTCGGTTAGTTCAATATCGGAGAGGGCTATTTCTTCTCGGAATGGGCTGCCCTTACCGCTTTGGCCGCCGTGATGACGTCCTCCACCATGCGGTAGTTACCTTCATGGCATGCGTATTCATAAAGGTCATCCGGTCCTCGATAGGTTGGATCGTCGCCTCTCCAGGGAAGATCGAATGTGAAAGGCCGGGTCCAGATCGTTGGGTCCTCAACCGTTACTAGGTAATCGAGCGTATTTGCATTGACTTTCCGGAATCGTTCCGTCATGTGCAGATTTCCTTGCGGAAAACCACCGAACGGGGCAGACCCATCAGACTTCTCCTTGTCGCTGAAATTTGTCCAATCGACTACTAGCGCATCTCCTTCCCAATGCCCTCTGGAATCTCCGTTCCACTGGTGGATGCTGGAATCGAGATGTGGGTGGCCATCCAGCGGGATGATGCGAACGTCATGCATGCTCTCGTAAAAAATATACACATACCCGGGCGTCTGCAAAATTTCGGCTCCCTGATTGTATTCTTGCGTGACTCGGGGCATCGGTCGGGCGATGCAACGGTTGTAAATCGGGAGATCTTCCCACGTATCGACCACCACATCCTTTCCGATGCGCTTTGTAGCTGCCCGCGCTCTCATTTCTTCTTGCAGTTTTTTCCCTCGTTCCGTCAACGGCGGTAAGTGGCCGTCCTCCGGATCTACGATAATCGACGTGCGGCCCGTTGACCTCCCCTGGTCACTCGCGAACCATAGTGCGTTGTAGCTGAAATGCTCGTTCGTGACGATGTTCTCTTCTTGCTTCTTCTTGAGTTGCTCATCCAGCGTTTTCTGTTCCTCCTGAGTGAGTTTATCTTTACTGGCAAGAGCAGCCGGCCGCTGAAAGGGTGTCAAGGTGGCGAACGTATACACCCCTTCAAGGTCCGGATCGCCCCATGCGGTGTGGGGCATGACAAAACGATTCGATGCGGGTACCGGTGTTTCGGGTCCCTTTGCGGCCTGCTGGGCTCTAACCGGCATTTGCGTGAGGAGCGCCAATATTACGATGCCTATCATTTCGCCGCTCCGCGCAAGGACTCGATGCCTCATTGAAACCCCTCCTTGGGGTTCAAACTCCCCTCACGTACTGCTATCCATCATTTGCTCGGCTGATCGACCAAATGTCCGTACAAAAACTCTTCCGAGAACTCCACGCACTTAAATTCCAAAGTTTGAATGTTCGGCTCCATGCGTCGATACAACGGCATACGGATCTTCCAAGGACGCGTAAACACTTTGGGGTCATCGATGGTAGCCTCGTACAGAAGATGGTATGGAGTCAAAGGTGTATAACGCTCGACGACATGTAACCCATCGCTATGGAAATTTCCTGCCCGGTCGAACCAAGTTTTGTCGTTTTGCGAAGTTACATCAATGACTAGCGTGTCACCATCCCAACTCCCGACCGACCAGCCCATCCAAGAATCGGCCGGTGCTTTGGGCTTCTGATCCATATACACTATGCGCGTGGCACTGGCGAACTCGTAAGAGAGCAGAACTTGCTTGGGTGTTTCAATGATCTGAAAAGGAAGACCGATATACGTTGCTCGGGGCACGCCCGGCAAATAGCATTTGGCCTCTGGGTCGCCCGATGTATCGTTGATCTCGTGCGTGGTGGGACGGGTCAACCGTTTTTCGAAGTTT
>Ga0213875_10002543_pt1 | contig 10887 bp, 7 predicted proteins | sample BarmaccomBMRX_R8_FD_160105 | JGI IMG/M metagenome (GOLD analysis project Ga0213875, IMG submission 160105) | Root-associated microbial communities from Barbacenia macrantha in rupestrian grasslands, the National Park of Serra do Cipo, Brazil - RX_R8 | ecosystem: Host-associated > Plants > Roots... | reverse complement strand
CGTCTTCTGGCCTGACTGGGGACCGGGCATCGAAATTATCTTTACGCTGTTCACCGGTCTGCTCCTGGTATTCGCCGTGCCGCGGTTTGGCGCCCTGCCCAGCGCCGGCATCACGGCGATCGCCATCATCATGGTCATGGCGGCATCCTGGTTCGCCTTCAAGAATGGCAACGCGCTGCTCGACCCGTTGGTGATCGGCAACGGCATCGGGCACGTGCTGCTCGACCCGATCTATCCGATCGCGGTCGTTGCCAGCCTGTACGTATTCAGCACCTTGTTGAACTGGCGGTTGAGCGAGCGGAAGGGCCGTGAAATCCGCGAGGCGTTTTCCCGCTACGTGTCGCCGCATTACGTCGAGGAACTGGCGAAGGACCCGGACAAGCTCGTGCTCGGCGGCGAAATCCGCATGATGACGATCATGTTCTGCGATATCCGCGGCTTCACGACCCTCTCGGAAGGGCTGAGCGCGCACGATCTCGGGATGCTGATCAACAGCTTCCTGACGCCGATGACTGAGATCATCATGGACCACAAGGGCACCATCGATAAGTATATCGGCGACTGCATCATGGCGTTCTGGAACGCCCCGCTCGATGATCCGGATCACGCGCGCAACGCGGTGGCGGCGGCGATGCAGATGCGCATAAAGCTCGACGAGCTCAACGCCGGGTGGCGCGCCGAGGGACGCAAGGAAATCCATATTGGAATTGGCATCAATACCGGCGAATGCAGCGTCGGCAATTTCGGCTCGAACCAGAAATTCAATTATTCGCTGCTCGGCGACCCAGTGAACCTGTCGTCGCGATTGGAAGGCCTGACCAAGATGTATGGCGTCGATCTGGTGATCGGTGAGGACACCGCGGCATGCCTCGATGACCCCAATCTGATCGAGCTCGACCTTGTCGCGGTCAAGGGCAAGACCAAGGCCGTGCGCATCTTCACCTTGCCGCCGGACGGCATCACGCCCGAGCAGTATCTCGCGCGCCATAACGCGCTGCTCTCCGCCTACCGCCACCGCGACTGGCAGGGCGCACTTGATCTGCTGGAAGACCCGGAGCTGGTCAAAGGTCCAGCCATGCCCGGCTTATACGGCTTATTCCGCGAGCGCATCACACAGATGCAGATCGAATCGCCGCCCGCCGATTGGGACGGCGTCTTCGTCGCACACGAAAAATAACCTGCCGCCGAGCCGGGCCGGCGCGCCGCTGATGTGATCGCAAAGCCGCTGTTGCCGTCAAATCGGCAAAGTGTGCCTGCATTTTGCCCAACCCCAGCGATAAACTTCTTCATTGTTTGCTAAACATTCCCAATAATAATAGCGGGATGGACGCAAAACTTGGCCGCCGCTCTCAGCGGGAGCGAGGCCGACCGAACTAAGAATTGTTCTTTGAGGCGCGAAGCGCTTCGGGAGGACGCAATGGGTGCCTTGGAGTTCAATGTCTGCCGGCACGGCCGCAACACGCGGTGGATCGTCCGGCTCGGCAATTCGGTTTACGGAGCCTATCTCGACAAGGAGCAGGCGGTGCTGGACGCCGTCGATGCGGCAAAAGACGCCCGGCAAAGCGGCCGTGACGCGCAGGTATGGCTGCGCGAAACTCGGCACGGCGCCCGGATTCTCTAGCTCAACCTGTCGCGGGCTCATCGACACGGCGGCATTGAGCCGCCGCTGGTTATGTGGCGTTACGCATGCCGCGGCGCCACCGCTCGACGGTTTCGCGGACCGCGCCTCGTCCATCAACATCCTGCGACCAGGACCGGGAGAACGACGCCGTCGAGCTCTTCGGCCGGAACTCAGCCGGCAACTCGGCGAAGGCGATGCGCATCGGCATCGATACACCCTCGCCGACCGCGATCGCTTCGCCGTTGCGCAGGGCCGGCAGAAAATCCATCAGCCCGTACGAGGCCTCGGATACCGTGTCGCGCAGAATGTCCTGATCGTCATGATTGGTCATGCGCAGCGCGAACATCGTGTTGCATTCGGACAGCAGACTCGGCGCCAAGTCGGACGGACGCTGGCTCACGACGCATAGCGCCACGCCGTATTTGCGGCCTTCCTTTGCGATGCGCGACAGGGCGCGCTTTGCCGGTTCGAAGCCCAGCTCCTTGTCGCGCGGCGCATAGCGGTGCGCTTCCTCGCAGACAATCGTGACCGGAGTCGCGGTTTCGCTCCACATCGCGAAGTCGAAGGTCAACCGGCATACCAGAGACACGATAACGTTCAGCACCTCGGACGGGACCGCCGAAATGTCGAGGATCGTGATCGGCTTGCCATCCACCGGGATGCGGAACAGCTGCGACAGGATTTCGGACATGTCGTCACGCATCGAGAGGGCGGAGCTGAACACAAAGCTGAAGCGCGTATCGTTCTGCAGGGCGACGAGGCGACCCTTTACATTCTGAAACGCCGAGATGCTTTCCGGGCGATTGAGCGACCCCGCCGCGCGGTCAAGATAGGTCAGCGCGTCCGACATGCGGTATGGCACCGGGGTGTCGACACTGCCGACCTTCTCGATGCGGAGGCGCTGAAATGCCGCCTGCTTCGCGGCTAATACGATTTCCGCGAGGATTTTGCGCTGCTCGCCGTCACTCGCGTCGTTGCCCAGCACGAACTCCGCGAGTTCGTCGAAATTGAGCAGCCAGAATGGCAGACGCAAGCCGTCATCCGGGCCAAGCACGACCGCCCGGTCGGGAAAAGCCCTGGAATATTCATTGTGCGGGTCGAGCAGGATGACATGGGCGTTGGGGCTGCTGTCGATCACGGCGCGCAGAATGGTGGCAACAGCGCACGATTTCCCTGATCCCGTAGTGCCGACGACACTGAAATGCTTGCCCATCAGATCGTCGACGCGCACGTAAGCCGGCACGCTGCTGGCCTGATAGATCGTGCCGATGGGTACGCTCTGACTGGCGCGCGGCGCATAAACGCCCGCCAGATCTTCGTCGGTCGCGAGGTAGACCGGCGCCTCGATGGCCGGGAAGGCGGAGACGCCGCGGCGGAAATCGCCGTGCTCTCCCGCCTCGTCGCGCAGCATCTCGCCAAGCAACTCGATCTCGATGATCTTCAGGTCTTCATCGGGAGTGGCCAGCGAAGGCAGCGGCACCCGCAACGCGTTGATCATGCCGAACACCGTCGATAAGCGGGTATGCAGCTTGACGAGCGCCCCCATCTCAATCGTTCTGCCGCGGCGCGTCGGGCCGGGCGGGTCCGTTTCCAGCAGCACGATGACCGCTGCGGCGGAAACCGCAATGATCCGGCCGATGCGCCCCGTGCCCGTCTGCGAATTTTCGCCGTCCATGCTTGTACTCGCGCTAGGTCACGCCGGAAACCAGCGGACGTTTTAAGCCGCCTGGGTTGAGTTGGTCGATGGGCCTGACTGCAGCGGCGAGAGCGGCGGTACGCGGTCGGCCGGAAAGCGAATTTCTACCGTGGTGCCGATATCCACCTGACTGTTCAGCGTGATGTCGCCGCCATGCATGCGCGTGAGCGCGCGCGCGATCGGCAATCCGACGCCAAGACCGCCATTTTCCCGCGTCAGGTGGTTTTGCGCCTGGTCAAAAGGCTGCAACACGCGTTCGATGTTCTCGACCGCTATGCCCGGCCCGTTGTCGCGAAACCACACCGAGATGCTGCCATCGGCGTTCATGTCCGAATCGATCTCCACGGTGCCGCCCTCTGGCGTGAACTTGATGGCGTTCGACAGGATATTTGAAAACACCTGCGCAACCTTGACGGGATCAAGCCGCAAAATCCGTTCCACCACCATGCCGGAGATAATCGAGATCGACTTCTCATCGGCGGCCCTGCGCAACGGTCGTATCGCGGCGTCGAGAACCTCCAGCAGCAATACATCCTGCTCGTCGAGCGTCAGACGACCAGCCTCGATCCGCGCCAGATCAAGCACTCCGTTCAACATGCCAAGCAGCTGTGTCCCGGAATCTCGGATATAGCCGGCATATGTCGGGACCGCAGTGTCCCCAGCCGGCGCACTCTGTAGCATCTCCGAGAACCCGATGATCGCATTGAGCGGCGTCCGCAACTCGTGAGTCATGGTCGCCAGAAAATGACTTTTCGCGTTGTCCGCGGCCTGCGCCTGGCGCATCGACTCGCTCGCCAGGACGGCTGCCTGTTCGGCCTTTTCCTTTGCGGCAATCAAAGCGCGCTCGGTATAGCGCCGCTCCAGCAACATGCCGAGCTGTGTACAATAATCGTCCAGAAGCGACAGGGGACGGCGTTGGCGGTCGCGCATGGTGAGCCCTCCTCCCGCCCATTTGTATATTAAAATAGGTAAAACCTGGTGACTGATGGTTCGAACTCGCGAAGATTACCGCCGATCAGCGTGCGCCGATACCCTGACACGGGTTGGGCCGGGCGACCTTGGCTTTGCTCTTGCTCAAACCGCTTTGGAACAGCACTTTAAGCTCCATGGCCTTGCACCGTTCCGCGCCGCGCCTTGTCGCGGTCCTCGGTCCGACCAATACCGGCAAAACGCATTTCGCCATCGAACGAATGCTCGATCATCAAACCGGGATGATCGGCTTTCCGCTGCGGCTGCTGGCGCGCGAGAACTATGACCGCATCGTCAGACTGCGCGGCGCGCGGCGTGTTGCGCTGATCACCGGCGAAGAGAAGATACTGCCGCCGAACCCGTCTTATTTTGTCTGCACGGTCGAGTCGATGCCGCTCGACCGGCCGGTGGATTTCCTCGCGGTTGACGAGATCCAGCTGTGCGCCGACCGCGAGCGCGGCCATGTTTTTACAGCGCGGCTGCTGCATGCGCGCGGCTTGATGGAAACGATGTTTCTCGGCGCCGACACAATCCGCCCGCTGATGCGCCGCCTGGTGCCTGGTGCGGAGTATATCAGCAGGCCACGCCTCTCGACGCTGTCGTATACCGGACACAAGAAGGTCACGCGCCTGCCGCCGCGCAGCGCCGTCGTCGCCTTTGCCGTGGCCGATGTGTTTTCCCTCGCCGAATTGGTGCGGCGCCAGCGCGGTGGCACGGCGGTGGTGCTTGGCGCGCTAAGCCCGCGAGCCCGCAATGCGCAGGTCGGGATGTTTCAGGCCGGCGAGGTCGATTATCTCGTCGCGACCGACGCGATCGGGATGGGGCTCAACATGGATCTCGATCATGTTGCCTTCGCCCGGCTCAGCAAATTCGATGGCCGCGGCCCGCGGCGCCTGACACCAGCCGAGATTGGCCAGATCGCCGGCCGCGCCGGCCGCCATATGAGCAACGGCACGTTCGGTACCACCGCCGACGAGGGGGGACTCGACCCGATTACGGTCGGGGCCGTGGAGGAGCATCGTTTCGAGGCGCTGAACCATGTGTCGTGGCGCAACACGCAGCTGCGCTTCGACAGTGTCGGTGCCCTGTTGCGCAGCCTCGACGAGCGGCCGCCCGCGCCCGGTCTGGTCCAGGCGCGCGATGCGGACGATCATCGGGCGCTGCAGAGGCTGTCGCGCAACTCCGAGGTTGTCTCGCTTGCGGCGCATCCCGGAGCGGTCCGCCTGCTCTGGGAAATCTGCCAGATTCCCGATTTCCGCAAATCGATGAGCGACAGCCACGCGCGGTTTCTCGGCAATTGCTTTCTGCATCTGGCCGGGCCGGCGGCTCGACTGCCGAGCGCCTGGGTCGGCACGCAGATGGCGCAGCTCGACCGCATGGACGGCGACATCGACACCCTGATGGCGCGGATCGCCCATATCCGCACCTGGACCTACATCACGCATCGCGGCGAATGGGTGGAAGGCGCCGCCGACTGGCAGGAACGCGCTCGCGGCATCGAGGACCGCCTGTCAGACGCCTTGCACGACCGTATCACGCAACGCTTTGTCGATCGCCGATCCGCCTTTCTCGTGCGGCAATTGGCGAGCGATACGGAACTGCTGGCCGCAGTGGACAAGACCGGCGGCGTGCTTGTCGAAGGCGCCTTTGTCGGGCGGCTCGATGGCTTCCGCTTTGTTCCGGATGCCGAAAGCGGCGAGACAATGCGCACCTTGCTGACCGCCGCCAATCGCGTGTTGCGAGGCGAGGTGGCGGGGCGCGCCCGCCGCCTGGCGGCGGATGACGACGCGGCCTTCACGCTCGACGCGGCGGGCGGCGTGCTGTGGCAGGGTGGGCTGGTCGGCCGGCTTGCCGCCGGTGATGCGCTCCTCAACCCGCGTGTCGAGGTGCGTGCCGGTGATTTTCTCGAAGGTGAGGCACGCGAGCGGGTGCGGGTGCGGCTGCAGTCTTTTGCCAAAACCGAGATCGAGCGTCATCTCGCTCCGTTGGTCGCTGCGGGTGATCTGCCGCTCGGCGGCGCGGCACGCGGCATCGTTTTCCAGGTGCTCGACGCCGGCGGCACGCTGGCCACCGGGGCGACCGCCAACTCGCCGCGCGACATCGCCGCCACCGATCGCCGCGCCCTGGCGCGTCTGGGGTGGCGCTTCGGTCAGCACGCGATCTATGTCGAGCCGCTGCTCGGCTTCGAGGCGATGCGCTTTCGCGCTCTGCTGTGGGCGATCCGCGAAGGGCGCGCACTACCGCGCCTGCCCGGCGCGCGCAATCGCGGCAAAGCCGTGCCGATCGATGCCGATTTGCCAGCCTCGTTCTATGGCGCGATCGGACGGGTAACGGTGGGTGGCTGGGCCTTGCGCCCCGACCGCCTCGAACGCCTCGCTGCTGCCGCGCATCAGCGTGCCAAGGCGGGACGCTTTACTGCGGATGCCGAGCTGGCCGGTTTGGCGGGCCTACCCGAAAAGGCCCTGCGACGCGTTCTCCTCGGGCTGGGTTACCGCGCGGTCATCGAAGAAGGCGGGGAGCAGTTCATTCCGCGCCCGGCACGCAACTCCGCGCCACAGCGCCGCGGCCGCAAAACCGATGGCAGCAACCCCTTCGCCAAGCTGAACGAGTTGAAGCTCGCGTGACCCCGCCGCACCCTGCCGACGCAGAGCCCGCTCACAGCGGGCAGGAGCGGATCCGCATCGACCAGTGGTTGTGGTTTGCTCGCTTCTACAAAAGCCGCTCGCTGGCTGGCCGCTTTTGTGCCGCTACCGCCATCGCGATCAACGGCAGCCCGGTCGCCAAACCTAACCAGTCGCTGCGAGTCGGCGACATCGTCGTGTTGCCGCAGGGCCCTTGGCAGCGCACCGTCCGCGTTCTGGCCCTCGGCACCCGCCGCGGCCCCGCCTCCGAAGCCCGCCAGCTCTACGAAGAGGCGGCTTCCCCCGTCAGACGCCAGGACGGCCCGCAATGGGAGCCGCTGCTGGACGACCACTCCTGATCGTCTCGGTGACTCGGCAGCGTATGCGGGCGTTTATTTCTCGGCTGCGCGACCGGCCGAAAGCACCGCATGCCGAGCGTCGAAAGACGCCTCGTGCGCGAGCTCGATTGCGATCAGTCGATACGACAGATCCCGGCGATCGCCGCCCGTTCCAAAAGCATAAGCATTGTAATTGCTGTCGCACCGCAATGTTACTCTGACATCGGCATCCGCTGCGATATCGATTAGACAGTCGAATCTGAAAACACCATTGCCGCCCTCCATCACGAAAGAAAATGACTCTTCGCCAATATCGATCGTGAATTCCCGTTTCCGTACGGGGAAGTGAGGTGGGATAAATCCGCAGAGAGTCAGTTCCGTAACCCTGCGATGCAGGTGCATCTCGAACGTAACTTCCCGCCCCGCCCATCCATCATGAAACATTCCCGAACTTGAACCGACCTGATGTGCATAGCCAAGTATCGGTGCTCTGATCGATGCCATCATCTCCTGCATGTAGTTCTGCAGGCTCTGCAGTCTCACTCGAAGTTCACCAGCCAGCCGAGTTGCCTGATCCAGCTTTCCCCGCGCATCATCGTAAGCGGTACCAAGTAAGTGTATCTGATCCAGATCTCTATCGGCGAGCAGACATCCGGCGTGCAGCTTATCCAGGGTAGGCCGCTTATCCGCACCTGGCTCAATTGACAAATCGGTCTTTTCGATGGCCGCGACGCGCAGTTCGCTTACCATGAATGAGAAGGTCCGCATCTCAAATTCGGTCGGATTTATCAACTTTGTCGTCTTGAATACTATCGTAGTAAAGCCATCGGACTGGGCGTGTTCAGGTGCGATCCAAAAGGAGATGCGATGCCGATCTTTATCGGGCACCGTTTCGAACTCGATATTCGAATTATTTGCGGAAATAGAAAAATCATCAATCGCGATGCCGCCCAACCGCAATGAGATCTGTGCGCGATAGCCCTGCCTTATTGGTAGATCGAGTGTCGTTTCGCGCAACGGACCGGTCCAGCGGTAGGTACCGGACGCATGATGCTCCGCCTCGTACCAGTTTGCCCCCGGGATGGGGCCCGAGAGCGGAAACTCGGTCGGTCGCGAAATTGGCGCATAGCTGCAACGCTCGACAAGCGACGACACAACTTTGCGACGACTTATCGTTCGGGATGTCGTCACCGCATGATACAGATCGAGGTCAAGTGCGTTTTTTTCTTTCAAGATTTTCAGAGTGCCGCTGTCAAGGACGCTTTCCTGCTCGATGGCAGGATCTTCATTACGTCGCGCGATTATATCGGGTGGATGGAAGCCAAACATGAGCGACATCTGCATGATATCCTCGTGAAGCGTTTCCACGGTCCCCACAAAATCAAATCCAGCCAATGCCTCCCGTGCTTTTGACAGGTCAGCCTTCACGGCGTAGACATCGGAATTGGGCGCAACGGCCTGGTCCCAATCCCGCTGCAGCCCTTGAAGAATGGTTTCTCCCGGCACATCGTTCGACAAAAGGGACGTTTGCACATCAGTACATAATGCCATAACGGCTTCATCGCGGACGAGTTCGTCTAACGAACGCCCCTTTGCGAGTTCATAAGCTGGATGGAAATTCGGGTCTCGTCGAAGATGCTTGAGGTGCGAGAGTGTCCGTGAAATGGGCTCTCGGAGATATGTGATTAATCGCGTTCGCGGCGGAAGAAAGTCTATAAATCCACGTGTGAAGTGTCCACGGAACAGTCGAAAGATATCGATCTTTGATACATCATAGTTAAGCGTGCCTACCCAATCATCCGCTCGAAAAATTTCAGATGTATTGTATTGATTTTCAAAAAATACACGAAGCATCGTTCCCGCGGTTTTGGGAATATGCAGGAAGAATACCCGGGGTCGATGTGGTTTCCATATGTAGCTATTCATACAACCTGTGGCTAACCCCGGACCGGCACCGCTGCGAATGAAAGTTAGTATCGTCCGCTATCATAGGCTCAGAGGGGGTGCTCCGCCATTGTCTTTAGGGTTATCTGCACTACATCCCCGGCTCGTTGCATACTCGGTGCTGGGCATCGCCAATGCGCACGAATGTTGCTGGCGCAAACGAAAAACCTCCGGTGCACGATTGCGGGTGCGGCCGATGGGGCGGTACCCTTTCTGCAGAAACAGGGAGATCGCGCATGACGACGTTGATCATCGGGGGCACGGGCTTTATTGGGCGGCGCCTGGTGCCGTTATTGGCGGCGCGCGGCGAGGAGATCGTCTGCATGGACATCAATCCGCAGACGGCGGATTACTCCGGCCTCGGCAAGCAGGTGCGCGTGCTGCGCGGCGATATCAGTCAGTTCGACGACCTGATGGGGGTGATGGCTACGGTCAAACCCAACCGGGTGATCAACCTCGCCTATTACATCAGCAGCGACATGCCGCCGCGCGTCGCCTTCAAGCTGAACATCCTGGGCATGGATAATTGCTTTGAGGCGGCACGGCTCGCCGGCTGCAACCGTGTCGTTTATGCCAGTTCGGTGGCGGTCAGCGGCGAACAGAAGCATTACGGCGAGCGCATCGTGACCGAGGAGGATTTCCGCCACGGCCATGTGCAATACGCGATGCACAAAATCTTCAACGAATGGCAGGCTCAGGACTATCACGAGAAGCACGGGATGGAGATCACCACGATCCGCCCCGCCAACGTCACCGGGCCCGACAAGATTTTCGGATCGGTCGACCACGTCTTTTGCATCACCAACCCGGCACGCGGCAAACCGGTCAAGTTCCCCTACAAGGACACGATGCGCTGCCCGGTGCATGTCGACGAGATGGCCGAAATCTTCGCGCGCGTCGTCATGAAGGACAAGCCGGAGCACCCGATCTACAACAGCGGCGGCCATACGATCAGCCTGGGCGATCTTGCCGATCTAGTTCGCGAGTTCCTGCCGGACGCGCAGATCAGCTTCGACAAGGAGACAGGCGGCAAGGAATTGTCGGGCAACTACCTGATCGACAATTCCAAGCTGGTCACCGAGTTTGGCATGCAGTACCGCCCCTATCGTGAGCGGGTGTTACAGATCATCAACGCGGTACGGGCCGAGGAAGGACAGCCGCCAATCCAGGACCGCTGATCGAGATAGGCCCGCCGGGAGGGTCGCGCGGCGCGGCGGGCCGGGTTAGATTGGGACCATGCCAAATCTGCCGCGCGCCATCCTGCTCGATCTCGACGATACGATCCTCTCCGCTTTCGGCCAGGCGCCATCGCAATGGCAGCGGGTGATCGCGGCGCATGCCGACCATGTTGCGCCACATACGCCGGAACAGGTGATAGAGGCGATCCAGACCTACTCGCGGTATCTCTGGGCCGATGAGGGGCGGCACAAGGATTGGCGTCACCGGATCGGCGAGGCGCGCCGGCATATCGTCACCGAGGCCTTCGCCGAACTGGCCTCGTCGGGTGGCCCAGCGCCACCCGACCGCGACGTGGTGCATGCGATCGCCGACCGCTTTAACGAAATTCAGGAGGCCGAATTGCGCATGTTTCCGGGGTCTCACGAGACCCTCGACCGCCTAAAAGAATTGGGGGTCAAGCTGGCGCTGGTGACCAATGGCGCGGCAGCGCCGCAGCGCAAGAAGGTGGTGCGCTTCGCC
>Ga0213875_10002542_pt1 | contig 10888 bp, 13 predicted proteins | sample BarmaccomBMRX_R8_FD_160105 | JGI IMG/M metagenome (GOLD analysis project Ga0213875, IMG submission 160105) | Root-associated microbial communities from Barbacenia macrantha in rupestrian grasslands, the National Park of Serra do Cipo, Brazil - RX_R8 | ecosystem: Host-associated > Plants > Roots... | reverse complement strand
GCGACGCGGCGATCCATGGCCGCCGCACCGTGCCTGTCCCTGGATCGCCACGCCGCCAAGAGGCGGCTCGCGATGACGGCCGGGAAAGCGGGTCACCACCGCGTCTGCGCGATGCTGGGGTAGCAAGCGTGATCGGCCGCGGTCGTCATCGCGAGGCGCGCAGCGACGCGGCGATCCAGGGCCGCCGCACCGTGCCAAGCTCCTGGATCGCCACGCCGCCAAGGGGCGGCTCGCGATGACGGCTGGGAAATGGGGTCACGCGATGCTGGGGTAGCAAGCGTGATCGGGCGCGGTCGTCATCGCGAGGAGCGCAGCGACGCGGCGATCCAGGGCCGCCGCACGGTGCCTGTCCCTGGATCGCCACGCCGCCAAGAGGCGGCTCGCGATGACGGCTAGGAAAGGGTCACCACTCGATGATCATCAGCCCCGGCGCGCCGTTGCCGCCGATGCCGTTGCCGATGCCGCCGGAGCCGCCGGAGCCGGGGGTCGCACCGGCATTGCCGTTGAGAGTGGCGCCGGTGCCGCCGCCGACCGCGACCGCTCCGGCGCCGCCGAAGGCCGTGCCGCCGGCGCCGCTGAGCATCGGTCCGCCGAGGATCATTCCGCCCTGGCCGGGCGAGCCGGCGATCAGCGCACCGGTGCCGAAGCCGGCGCCGGGCTGCCCCGAGCCGGATCCGGCTGCACCGGCGCTGCCATCGAGGCCGCCGCCGCCGCCGCTCCCCGAGCCGAGAGCGGACAATCCGGTGGCGCCGCCATTGCCGCCATTGCTGCCCGACGTGCCGCCGACGCCAATCGTGGCGTACAGCGCCTCGCCCGGGGTGACGGGGTAGTAGCCCTCGCTGTAGCCGCCGCCGGCGCCGCCGCCGCCCGCACCGCCGCCGCCATTGCCGCCGCAGCCGCCGCCGCCCCAGGCGCGCATGCGGATCAGCGAAACCCCGGCCGGCACCGTCCATGGCCCGCTGGCGGCGATCACCGCCATGCGCGACACGCCCGGCGCCAGTTGCGGCAGCTTGAAGTGCAGCGTCGGCGCGCCCGGCAGCGCCTGGATGCTGCTCGCGTCGATCGAGGTCTGGCCGTAATTGACGGTGATAACGGTGAGGCCGACCCAGCCGCTATCCACCGGCGGCGTGGTCTGCGACCCGGCGGCCGCCGCGGCGCCCGGCTTGAGCTCGAGCTGCACGCGCTGGATGCGCTGGGTGTTCTGCGCCGTGCCGGCATTGGCCGGACCGCTGTAGGGCTGCGCCGGATTGGCGGCGTTGTAGTAGGGCAGCACCACCGGCGTGCTGTCGCTCTCCTCGAAGCTCGCCTGGATCAGGAAATTCACCGACTGTCCCGAGGTGGTCGGCGCGGTGAGGGTGAACGGCGTCGGCGTCAGGTTGACGCCCATCTTGACCAGCGCGTCCGCGGGATCGGCGGCGAGCGAGCCGTAGGACAGCGGATCGACCACGGTCAGCGCCGTGATGCTGCCTGGCCCCACCGTCACCGTGAGCGAGGCCGGAGCGGTCGGCGCGCAGACCAGCCCGTCGGCGACCATGCCGGTGCCGAGCGTCGCCTGCGCCAACGCGCCGAGCGCGATCATGGTGTTGCGGTTGACCGAGAGCAGGTCGGTGTCGAGCGGAATGCTGCCGGGGTAGACGATGCTGCGGTCCATGAGTGTTCCTCAAGAGCATCAGCCGACCGGATGGGGTCACCCGCCGGATGAAGATGCTCGTCAAAACAAAATGTTTCGTGCGCCGATCAGCGAGGAGCCTGCACCGGGTTCAGCCGGTGATCGCCGTCCACGCGATCGTCGCCACCGGCAGCACGTCGGCCACCGCCTGGTAGATGTCGGCGTCCGTCACCTGGCCCTGCACCATCGCCAGGTCGGCGTATTCGATCGTGCCGACGCCCCAGCCGCCGGCGCCGCTGCCCCCCGCTGTGCTGCCGTAGCCGGCGACCGCGGCGATGCCGCTGCTCGACGGGCGATAGGCGGTGACGAAGGCCTGGAAGGGCAGCATCAGGCTGCCCCACTTGCCGGCGACGCCGTAACCCATGGCTCCGGCGACGCCGTAGCCGCCGGTGTCGGTGGCGCGCGCCGGCTCGAAGATCTGCGGTGCGTGGCCGGTCAGCTCGGTCAGCACGGCGGCGATCGAGCCCCGCGTGCCGCGCTCGCGCAGCAGCTCGAGGGTGATCCGCCCGCGCAGCGCGTCGTCGGACTGGCCGATGCGCCGCACCAGCCGGCCGCCGAAGAAATCCTGGGCGATCATGTCGAGGAAACCGCCGGTCGCCGTGGCGATCCGCGTCTGCAGGCGCACGGTCTGCAGCAGGCCGTAGAGCCCGCTCCAGCCGGCTGCCAGCCCGGCGAGCAGCCCGTCGAGGATCGGCGTGGTATCGGCGTACCAGTTGGCCGGCAGCACCGCCTTCAGCCGCGCCAGGATGTCGGACGGCGAGCCGGTGCCTGAATTGTCGCTCGAAGTGCCGCTCATTTCAGCTCACCGCCACCGAGCCGGCCTTGATGACGCCGGCGATCGGCGGCAGGACATCCGCGGTGCCGCCGTTCAGCAGCACGCCGGTGACATTGGTCACCGCCGGATCGGCGTCATAGGCGACCTGCGCCAGCCGCGACCAGGCGAGCGGCGCGGCGATCGGCAGCGTGTCGATGTAGTTGGTCAGCGCCGTGGCGACCGGCCCGACGATCTGCGTCTTCACCGCGCCGGTGGCGACGGTGATGAGCATCGAGACGCTGACCGGCACCACGGTGGGCGCCTGCACGACATAGATCGAACCGATCGGCCGCACCGCCTCGATGGCCGCCGCCGCGGTCTGCAGCAGGCTCGCCGGCGGCGAGCCGGTGCCGTCGTCCACGGTGACGACGAACCAGCCCATCATGCCGGCGCCGGCCTGGTCGACGTTCTCCTGAATGGAATACTGCAATCCCTGCTGGATGCTGGTGACGGCGAAGCCGATGGCCAGCGGCGTGGCGCGCGAGCGGCTTTCGATGAAATTGGCGAAGCGGGCGCGGAAGGCGGGATCGCTCTCGGCGTCCAGCCCGCCCTGGAAGGCCCCGGCGTTGGCCACCGTGTCGACGCCGGAGATCGCGGTGGCCAGCTGCGTCACGCCGCCGGCCTGCACGTTCCCCGCACTGCCGGCGACCGCGGCGACCACCGGCACGTCGAGACTGGCGACGTTGGCCGGCAGCACATAGCCGTTGAGCGGCGCGTTCCACGCCGGCACCGAGGGCGCGGCGGTCACCGAGAAGCTCTGCGTGCCGTCGGCGGTGCGGACCACGGCACCCACCGGGATCAGCGCCGCATTGGTCGGCGTGAAACGGGAGAAGGTGACGATGCCGCTCGCCGCACTCGCCGGCATGCGGGTCAGCGTGAAATCCGCCATCCAGCTGTCGAGATCCGGCCCGTTGCTGGTCGCCGCGCGGGTCATCTGCAGCACCAGCAGGATCAGCCACTGGATCCACAGCGCCACCGAGGCGCTGGCCTCGAGCAGCGCGCGCAGCGACGAGCCGACGGTCAGATCGAGCAGCTGCGCCGCGCGGCCCTGCACGGCCGCCGCCATGTTCTGCACGAGGGTGGAAAAGTTCTGAAGCGGGAGCTGCATGGATCATCCACCGACGGAAAAGGCGAGCAGCTGGGTCTGGCCGCTTTCGGCATCGACGTAGCGGATGTCGACGAACACCGCGCCGGTCGGATCGACGCTCACCGCGATCACCGGCTCGGGCGTGCGCGCCACCGCGTTCTCGCGGAAGATCTGGCTGCGCACCACCGCCTGGATCTGCAGGGCGTTCGCGGGCTGGCCGACGAAGCGCGCCAGGCCGGCGCCGTAGTCGAGATGCCAGATGTAGTCGCCGGGATTGGTCAGCAGCCGGCGCAGCACGCGCTGCTGGCCGAGTACGCTGCCCGACGCCAGCGCCACGTCGCCGGTCGGCCCGAGTACCAGGTCGGCGCCCCAGAGCTGGGAGAAATCGTTTGCCGCGGCCATGGCTCAGTCCTGCTGCGACGGCGGCGCGGACTGGCCGCCCTGCGGATCGGCGTGGGTGTGGCTGTCGTAGATCTGGCGCAGCGTGTCGAGCGAGCCGTGGCTGGCCGACAGGTCCGAAATATTGCCGGACGCCACGATGTTGCCGGTCAGTGTGAGATCGCCGGTGAGGTTCCAGTGCGCCGCCTTTCCCTCGACGGTGCCGTCGTTGTGCAGCTTGAGGAAGGTGCCGCTCTGATGCACCAGCCACAACTCGCCCGACGGCGCGGGCGGCGGGAGTGCCGTGTTGCTGTAGGCGCCGCCGGCGATCACCCCGTGCTCGGCGTCGCCCTCCTGCGCCAGCACCAGCACCTGCTGCCCGGGTGTCGGCGGACACGCCATGCCCCAGCCGCCGCCGACCCAGGCGGAGAGAATGGGCAGCCAGCCCGTGATGACGCCCTCCGGCTGCAACGCCACGCGCGCGGTGTAGCTCGTGGGATCGACCGAGGTAACGAGACCGAAGCGCGGCTGCCCCTGCCCCTGATCGAGCGCGCCGGCTTGCGCCTTCAAGGCGTTCAGAAAACGGTCCATGCGTTGCTGGAGCCTTTGGAATCCGATACTTGGTCATGGGGTCTGGGGTCGACGGACCCCAGCGGGGTCCCATGCTTCAGCGATTGGGGGCAGAGCCCCTCGCCTTACTTCCTTACACGCTGGCGTTCTTCGCCCGCAGGCGCTGGGTGAAGCCGCCGTTCATCCGCAGCTGCCGCTCGATGCGGTCGATCACATAGACCTGGTCGAACGCCGTCCCGGTGCCCGTCAGCAGCACCGGGGTGCGCGGCGCCAGCGTCAGCTCGCCGGGCATGGTGGCGGTGATCACGCGTTCATGCTGCGACAGCTCGGTGAGCCGCGTCTGCGCCAGGCGCAGCGCGTCATCGGGCGTCAGGTTCGGTCGGACGAGGACGTAGCTGGTCTGCTTGCCGCTCCCGCCATTGCTGGCGGTCTGCGTGAAGGCGTTCTGCTGGCGGCTGTTCCAGCTCTTCACCGTCACTTGGATGTTCTGCGCCAGGGTGAGGCAGCGCTCGAGCCGCAGGTCGAGCAGGTTGGCGGCGCCGAAGACGCTCGCCGTCGGGCTGAGCACGGCGGCCGGCACGCCGGCGGCCTGCGGCGGCTGGAAGCTCAGCGTCGTGCCTTGCACCCAGACGTCGAAGCCTTCCTGCTGCGCCAGCCAGACCAGAAGGTCCCATTCGGTGGTGGCGCGGCTGAACTGATCCAGCGTGATGCGGTCGTGCTCGATTTCGTAATAGCGGCCGACCGGCGTGGCGGTGGCGGTGACGGACGCGGTGAGGCCGTGGCGGCCGGCGATGATGCCGGCGATTTCGCTGGCGGTGCGGTTGGAGAAGGTTTCCTGCGTGCGCGTTTCGATCAGCGCCGCGGTAAGGTCTCGCCCCTGCAGGTGGAGCACTCCGCTGACCGCCTCGATCTCGATCACGTCGACGGCGCCGAGCACCAGGCTGACCCAGTCGGCGTAACCCTCCGGTGCGCCGTCCGGCAGGAAGCCGATCTGCACGTCGAGCTGGATGTCGTCCTGCGCCGCCCAGAAATCCGCGCCCATCGTCGGATCTGCGTCGAGCACGACGCTGACCCGGAAGCGGTTGGCGGAGAAATGATTATTGGCGTCGATGTCGGCGGCCTGCGCGCCGATGACCGGCGCCCCGTTGGCGAGCACGCGCAGCCGCGGCCGCCGCACCTCTCCCAGCGAACCGCTCACGCTTCTTCTTCCTTGGTCATAGGGTCTGCTCATAGCCGTCATTCCCGCGAAAGCGGGAATCCATGTGCCGCGTGGACCCCCGCTTTCGCGGGGGTGACGAGCATGGGGGGCGCTCTGTGCGACCTCACCTCACTGTTGCGCGATGCCGCCGGTCGCCGTCGGATCGGTCTGCGGAATGGTCAGCGTGGTCAGTCCGCTGAGGATCGGATCATCGAGGCCGTTGAGCTGCGCGATCCGGATCCACTGCGTCGCGTCGCCCAGCTGCTGTGCGGCGATGGCGAACAGGTTCCCGCCCGCGACGGTCAGCGTGTACATGTCATGTGCTCGCGTTCTGCAGGTTGACGGCGGTGCGGCTGACATAGCCCTGCGCCGCGGTCAACGAGGCGAGCTGGCCGGCGGTGCTGGTCGCGGTGGCGAGCGCGGGAGCGTTGGTCACGTCGAGGCTGCCGAGCTGCGCGTCGGTGGTGGCGATGCTGCCGGCGAGCTGCGTCTGCGCGCCGCCCACCGCGGTGACCGCGGAATTGTACGGCGCGCCGGCGAGCGTGGTGGCGCCCGGCACGCCGACGGCGTTCTGCGCCGCCGAAAGGTCGACGCCGGCGCCGGCAGCGTAGCCCGCGGCGGCGCCGAGATCGGCGACGGCGGTGACGGCGAGCGAGGCGACATCCTGCAGCAGCGCCTGCGCTTCGTCGCGCAGCACGGTGCAGGTGATGCGGTAGGGGATCCACCAGCCGTGCCGGTAGTCCGCCTCGAATTTCGCGATCACCGCGGAGTAGTAAAAGATGTCCCAGGTCAGCGGCAGCACGCCGCCGGCGGCGCGCAGCACGTCGAGCAGGCGCGCGCGTTCGGTGGCGTCGCCGCCGGAGAAGATGCCGGACCAGCTGATTTCCGCGTCGTCACGGCCGAGCGCGTCGATGACGCGCGCGCCGCCGGGCAGCCGGTGCACGGCCAGGTGCTGGGCTCCGCCGAAGCTGATGCGCTCGGGGATTTCGAACGCTTGGAACACCACCGGGCCGAGCAGCAGAAGGCTCTCTGCCATGGCTCAGCCTCCGCTGGGTGCGCCGGGCCACACCAGGCCCATGCGCGGATCGAAGCCGGTGAGGCCGGCGGGCGGGCGGGCGGCGTCGCGAGCTAGGCGGTCGGCCATCCAGCGGCCGAGCCGTTCGCCGTCGATGAAGATGTCGCCGCCGGCGCTGCTCTCCTCGCGCGGTGTCGCGCCGGGTGTGGCGGACCAGACCGCGGGCGAGGGGGCGGGTGCGGGCGCAGGTGCCGGGCGTGGCGCGGGAGGTGCCGCCGGCGTCGCTGGCGGCGCGGCTGGCGCGATCGGGGCGGGCGGCGGAGCGAAGGCGGCGAGCGGCGCGGCGCGTTCGGTGCGGCGCTCCGCGTGATGCTCGGCCCGACGCGGCGGCGCCGAGGGAACGGAAATCCGCGGCTTCTCTGCGGGTGAATGCGGCGGCAAGGCGGGCGCCGCCGAAACCGCGGCAGCACGCGGCGGCGGCGCCGGCGCCGCGGTCGGCAACTCCGCAGTCACGCGCACGATGTCCACGGGCGCCGCCGCCGGAGCGGGCGAGGCGACCGCCGGCGGCACGATCGGCGACGGCAGGATGATCGGCGGCGCGACCGCCGGCACTGGCGTGACCGTCGGCGAGGCATCCCGCGCGTACGCCGCGAAATCCGCAAAACTCGGCGGCGGGGAAGCCGCCACCGCTGCCGGCGCGGACGGCAACGGCGCAGCCGCCACCGAAGCCGTCGTCACCGGCGCAGCCGACGCCACCGCCGGAGCCGGCGCAACCGTGGGCGTCGGCGGGAGTGGCGCCACGCGCGGCGGCGCACTCGACGGCTCGCTCTTCGGCGGCGGCGACACCGGCGCGCGCTCGATCGCCGGCGCCGCCTTCTCGCCGGCAATCCGCGACACCGGCGCCTCGTCGGCAGCCGCCACCGGCACCGCCACGATCGGGGCAGGCACCGGCGCCGGTGCCGCCACATGAGGCACCGGGGGAAGCGCCTGCGCGGCCTGGCGGATCAAGCCGGCCAAGCCAAGCCCCTCCGCCGCACTCCGCAAGCGCGCCAACTCGCCTATCGACCCGGCAATCGCCCGGTCAAGCCCCTCCAGCTCGCGACGGATGTCGGCAACCCCCGCGGAAACCTCGTCATCCAGCGCCAGCGTGATGCCGATCGTATACGCGTCGTTCATCGGACATCCCGCAGGGCCGCGGCAAATGCCGCGCCGATCGCCTCGGCCAGCTCGGCACTGCTCGCCGCCGCCACCGGCGCCAGGAACGGCCGCGGCGGCACATGCGCCGTGCCCAGCTCCTGATCCACCGCGACCTCGCTCGTCGAGCCGACCACCGCACGCTCGGCATCGGAATCCTGCGCGATGCTGTCGCGCAACGCGCCGCTTTCCAGCCAGGGCGCGTCATGCGCATCGCCCGGAGCACCGGACAGCTTCTCGCGCACCAGCTCGGCGATGCGCTCGGCGGCGTGCGTCAGCGCGGCGCGCTGCACGGCGTCGAAGTCGATCCGGCCCAGCGCGGCCGCCAACTCTCCGATGCGGGTCATCGCCGGCATGGTCAGGCTTCCCTCCAGCGCATCGCGCGCCAATCGAATTCCCGGCCGTCCAACTCGCCGAACACAACCACCCACGCCAGCCGCTCATCCGCCGGCAGGCTGAAGGCCACATCGAACGGCACCCCGTTCCGGACCAGATACAACGGGTCCACCAGATCGGGGTGCCGACTCAGTTTCCCGCGTCGGCCGCCTCGATGGCAGCCGGCTGCAGCGCCTGGGCGATCGCCGAAATGCCGGCATCGCCCAGCCGCCCGACCAGCGCCTCGACCTGCGCCTCGCTCGTCGCCACCGGCACCGGCACGCCGTCGATGTCGGTCACCGAACACGCCAGCATCGCCATGCCGAGATACGGCGCGTTCTGCGCCAGCACCGGGCCCACCGCCTTGAACAGCCGCAGCTTGTCGAGCGCACCCATCCGGCGCAGCCCGAGCCGCCGCCCCTGCGCGTCGGTCACCTCGCTCGCCTGCTGCGCCGCCGCGACGATGCGCGCGGCCGGGCCGTCGCTCACAGCCGCACCCGCGACGCCGCGAAGAACTCCAGCTTCTGCTTGACGCTGGCATCGCCCTTCCAGCTGCCGGCATTTGCCAGCTTGAAGACCACGCCGTCATATTGGTACGTGGAGGTGCTGGCGTCGGCTTCGGTCACGTACTGATACAGCGTGCCGAGCGCCAGCGTGCCCTGGTTGTAGTACGTCGCCTCGGCCGCCGCGATGAAATCGTCCACCGCGCTGGTGCCGCGCTCCACCTCGAAGCTGCCCTCCCAGCCCTTCGGCAGCTCGGCCGCCATCTGCACCCCGTCCAGCCGGTCGACGCGCACGGGATGCGTCAGCTGCCGGCTCTCGAACGCCGTGACATAGGTCAGGTCGACGCGGGCGCCGGACGGCCCCATGACGACCAGCTGACAATCGCGGCCAATGGAAAACTGCGTGGTGGGCACTGGTATTCTCCTGAACTACGCGACCTGGCCGCTCGGCAGCGTCTGCTTCGACACCTGCACGGTCTGCCCGCCCTCGACATTGACGATGAACTTCTCGTTGATCGCCTGATACTGGATCTGGCAATCCGCCTGCACATAGCCGAGGCCGGTGCGGCTCGGCGGATTGTTCGAGGTGTCGCACACCACGCTGAACGGCGTGCTGCCGTCGGTGCTGCCGAGCATCCCCTGCGTCAGCATGTTCTGCAGGAAGCTCAGCAACGTCGCGCGGATCTGCAGGAACAGCCCGGCATTGATCAGCTGGCCGACATAGACGCCCATCCCCGCGGCGAGCGTCGCGGCGATGTAGTTGGTCAGCCGCGTATAGTCGTCGCCGTCGATCCCGGTATTGGAGCTCGAATTGTGGCCGCACCGCACACCCCAATAGGTGCCGCCGGGCTGCGGATTGCTGATCACGTCGATACCGACGGAGAACAGTGCCTGCAGCTCGGCCTCGCTATAGGTGGTCGCCTGCGCGGTGCCGGGCGTGCCGGATTTCTGGCTGCCGACGACGCCGTAGAGCGGCTTGTTCAGGCTCGACTGCTCGGGCGACAGATTGGCCAGCCGCCCCGCCACGAAGCCCTGCGGCGAGACCAGCCGCGTCACCTGGTTCACCTGGTCGGACCACCAGATCCAGTCGCCGAACATCAGCTTGAAGGCGTAGCTGTCGATCCCGGCGCTGGCCTTGACGTTGATCGCGTTCTGGATGGTGTCGCCGGACGGGCCGGTGCCGATCATGTAGAGCCCCTCGGCCAGGCCGAACGCCTCCTGATCGGTCCACTGCGTGCTGTCGTCGGCATCGGCCAGCACGCCGATGCTGCAGCCCTGTCCGCGCAGCGCATACATGCCGGTGCGCGGCATCACGTCGGCGCCGACCAGCGTGGCGGCATTGACGTTGCCGGCGCCGTCGGTGCCGCCGAACAGATACTGGTTGACCAGCACCGGCACGGCCGCGCCGCTGTTGCTGCCGACCGACATCACGACCAGCTGCGACGGCCCGCGCTGCGCCCCCGTGCCCTGGTTCACCGCGTTCACCAGGTTCTGCCAGAACACCGCCCCGGTGCCGGCGATGTTGTCGAACGCCTCCGGCAGGAAGCCCGGCGCGGTGATGATGAACCGGCTGGTGCCCGGCCGCGAACCGCCGCAGAACACGATGCCGATGCCGTTGCCGAGCGTGCCGGTGCAGCGCGCGACGATCAGCGCGGCATAGCTGCCGTTGCTGCCGTCATAGACGAGGGCGTAGGTCGCCGCCGTATCGGTGCCGTCGCTCGCGCGCACGCAGCGGAAATTCGCCGCACCCTGCTGCACCGCCGTCGCCACCTGCGTGCCCATGTCGTATTTGCGCACCAGGATCGGCCCGAAATTCTGCGCGTAGTCCGACATCGTCGCGACGATCACCGGCTGGCCCACCGGGCCCCACGATGCCGTGCCGACCATGCCGACGACGTTGGTCGGCACGCCGTTCAGCACCAGGTTCTGCGGCGGCACGATCTGCACATACAGATCGGGCACCACCAGCGCCGTGGTGTTGATGCTGCCCTGCTGGACGATCGGCATGGATCAGGCCTCCGGAGAATGGGTGGCGGGCGGCTCGGTCGGCGGCGCCACCGGCATCACGTGCGCGACCGGGGGGGC
>Ga0213875_10002541_pt1 | contig 10890 bp, 8 predicted proteins | sample BarmaccomBMRX_R8_FD_160105 | JGI IMG/M metagenome (GOLD analysis project Ga0213875, IMG submission 160105) | Root-associated microbial communities from Barbacenia macrantha in rupestrian grasslands, the National Park of Serra do Cipo, Brazil - RX_R8 | ecosystem: Host-associated > Plants > Roots... | reverse complement strand
TGTCGATGCGGCGCATGGTCATCATTGCGGTCATCGCGCGCTTTGCGGCCTTGCGGTCGGGGTCGGTGATGGCGGCGATCAGGGCGCGGGGGACGATCTGCCAGGAAAAGCCCCAGCGATCGCGGCACCAGCTGCACTGGCTCTCGGTGCCGCCGTTGTCGACGATCGCGTTCCAGTAGCGGTCGGTCTCGGCCTGGTCGTCCGTCATCACCTGAAAGCTCACCGCCTGGTTGGGCTGGACGCCCGAGCCGCCGTTCAGGCCGACGAAGGCCTGGCCGAGCACGGTGAATTCGACCATCAGTTCGTCGCCCTCGGCGCCGGCGGGATAGTCGGAGGGCGCGCGGTGCACCGGGCCGACATGGCTGTCGGGAAACGTGGCGGCGTAGAAGGCGGCGGCTTTGCTCGCTTCGCCGCGGTCGAACCACAGGCAGGTGACGATCTTGCTCATTGCATGCAGCCCTCATTCGAATCGCGTCAGGCGCGCAGCACCGTCGGTTCGCCGACGCGGAAACGTTGCAGGACGGAAAGATCGGGGTCGCAGCCGAGGCCGGGACCGTCCGGGACAGGGACCATGCCGCCCGGTGCGGTGACGAGGTCGTGGAACGGGCTCGCCTCCAGGTCGACGAACAGGCGCTCGAACGGGGCGTGCGGGGCGATCACGCCGGCGAGGTGTAGCGACGCGAGGTAGCCGGGGCCGAAATAGGCGCAGTGCGGCACCAGGCGCACGCCGTGCGCCTCGGCCAGCGCGGCGATCTTCAGCTGCTCGGTGATGCCGCCGATTTTCGCCAGGCTGGGCTGGGCGATGTCGAGCGCGTCGGCCTCGAACTGGTGGAGGAAATCGTGCAGGCCGGCGGCGTTCTCGCCGGCGGCGATCGGCACGCGGCCCTCGAGGCGCACACGCGCCAGGCCGGCGTGGTCCTCCGGCGGCCAGACCGGTTCTTCGAGCCAGGTCAGGTCGTGCTCGGCCATGCGCTGCGCCATGTCGATCGCCTGCGGGATCGTCCAGGGGCAGTTGCAGTCCACCATCAGCGCGATGTCCGGGCCGAGCGCCCGGCGCGCCGCGGCGATCAGCGGCAGCTCGATCTCGTGCAGCTTGACGTGGCGGTAGCCGGCGGCGGCGGCGCGCTCGCAGGCGCGGGCGACCGCGTCCGGCTCGCCGTAGCGCAGCAGGCTGGCATAGGCGGGGCGCGGCGCCGGCGGCGGGCCGCCGAGCAGGCGGCAGAGCGGCAGGCCGGCCGCCTTGCCGGCGATGTCCCAGAGTGCCACGTCGAGTGCCGCGAGCGCATAGACCACCGGCCCGTTGCGGCCGAACAGATGCAGGCGCTGCTGCAGCTGCGCCATCAGCGCGCGGATCGGCCGAAAATCCTGGCCGAGCGCCGCCGGGCCGACCAGCGTGTCGAAGGCAACGCGGGTCGCCGGGCAGACGGCGTGCCCAAACCCCTCGCCCCAGCCTTCCAGCCCCTGGTCGGTGACGACGCGGACCAGCAGCGTGTCCATGCTGCCCCAGGCGATGCCGGCCATCGCTTTTGGCGGCGCGCCCATGTCGAACTTCACTTTCATCAGGTGCGTCTCGACTGCGGTGATCTTCATCGTTCCTCCCCCGTCTCGGCGAAGCTCCCGGAGTATCGCGGCACATCCAGCCGGGGGAAAGCAGGGGGCTGGTCGCGGCGCCTGGGCATGCGCGAGGCGCAGCAAAATGCCGCTCGCCGATGTGACGAATTCATGACCATGGACACGCCATGTGATCGGGCTAGGTTGGCTTCCGACCCTTCAGCCCCGTCCAACATCAGGCCGTCCCGATGCTCAACGCGGTCGCCCCGGCGACGTCGGCAGCTTTTGTGCTTCTCGTCTGCTGTCTCGTCCTCGTGCTCATGTTCGAATTCTCGAACGGCTTTCACGACACCGCCAACGCCGTCGCCACGGTCATCTATACGCACTCCCTCGATCCGGTGCCGGCGGTGATCTGGTCCGGTCTGCTGAATTTTGCCGGCGTCATGCTCGGCGGCATCGCCGTAGCCTACACGCTGGTCGAGCTGATCCCGCCGGACGTCCTGACGCCGCCGGACGGCAATCCGGCGATCGCGGTGCTGGGGGCGGTGTTCATCGCCGCACTCTTCTGGAACATCAGCACCTGGTATCTCGGCCTGCCCTGCTCCAGCTCGCACGCAACCGTCGGCGCGATCGTCGGCATCGCACTTGCCAATTCGCTGACCAGCCATCGCGGCTTCGGTGCGGAGGTTGACTGGGACCAGCTCAGCTCGGTCATCTACTCGCTGTTCCTCTCGCCGGTCGCCGGGTTCGTGCTTGCGGCCATTCTGTTCAAGGCGGTGCGGTGGGCGATCCGCGACAGGCCGCTGTTCGAGCCGCCGAAGTCCGGCGAACGGCCGAAATGGTGGGTGCGCGGCATCCTGATCCTGACATGCTCGGCTGTCAGCTTCGCGCACGGCTCGAATGACGGGCAGAAGAGCATCGGATTGATAATGCTGACGATCATCGGCCTGATGCCGCTGCAATACACGCTCAACATGCAGCTTCCCGCCGGTCGCGTGCAGGCGGTCGCCGACGCCACCAGCCGGGCGATGCCGCTGATCGCGGCGTTCGGGGACGATCAGAAGCAGTAGGCGGTGCAGTCCGCCCGCAGCCTCAGCCGGCGCTTCGGTGCGATCCGCGCGATGTCGGACATACCCGACACCGACCGGCGCTCGGTTCGCGGCGACATCTACCGAGTTGATTCCGAGCTCAAGCTGGTCGTCGAACGCAAGGCCGCGTCACCCGAGCAAAAAGCCGAAGCGGGCCAGGCGCGGCAGGTGCTGAAGCGCAGCGTCGAGTACGCGCCGGACTGGGTTCGCATCCTCAGTGCGCTGTGCATCGGCGTCGGCACGATGGTGGGCTACAAGCGGATAGTGCGCACCGTCGGCGAGCGGATCGGCAAGCGCGGCATGAGCCCGGCGCAAGGCGGCTCGGCGGAACTGGTCGGCGCGACGCTGATCGCCACCGCCGGGCTGCACGGGCTGCCGGTCAGCACGACGCATATCGTCTCCTCGGGTGTCCCGGGAACCATGGTCAGCGATGGTCAGGGCGTGCAGGGCGGGACGGTGCGCGCGATGATGCTGGCCTGGGTACTGACATTGCCGGCGACCATCCTGGTGTCGGTGCTGCTGTTCTATCTGCTGGCTGGCTGATCCGGCCTTTGCCACCCTTATGCGATTGGAATCACAGGGCGATTCCAATCGGGCCAAGATTGCTCTAAAGGGGCGGCATGCTGCGCGGCATCCTGACGGTTGGCGGCTGGACGATGGTGAGCCGCATCCTCGGGCTGGCGCGCGAGATGCTGATCGCCGCGATCCTCGGCACCGGGCCGGTGGCCGACGCGTTCTTCGTCGCGCTGAAGCTGCCGAACCTGTTCCGCCGGCTGTTTGGCGAGGGCGCGTTCAACGCCGCCTTCATCCCCGCCTTCTCCGGCCTGCTGGCGACCGAGGGGCCGGACGCGGCGCGGCGCTTCGCCGACGAGGCCCTGGGCGTGCTGGCCTTCTGGCTCGCCGGCCTGACCATCGCCGGCGAGATTTTCATGCCGCAGCTGATGTTCTTGCTGGCGCCGGGCTTTTCGGCCGACCCGGCAAAGTTCGCGCTGACCGTGACGCTGTCGCGCATCACCTTTCCCTACCTGCTGCTGATCTGCCTCGCGGCACTGTTCGCGGGCGTGCTGAACGGGCTCGACCGATTCGCCGCGGCGACCGCGTCCTACGTGCTGTTCAACGTCGTCTCGATCGCCTGCATGCTGTGGCTGACGCCGTACATGCCGACGCCCGGCCATGCATTGGCCTGGGGCATCACCGCCTCGGGGGTCGTGCAGCTCGGGCTGCTGGCCTGGGCGGCGGCGCGGGCGGGCATGCGGCTGCGGCTGCCGCGGCCGCGGCTGACGCCGCAGATGCGCGCGCTGATGCGACGGATGGCGCCGGGGCTGATCGGCGGCGGCGTCACGCAGATCAATTTTGCCGTCGATGTCATCATCATGAGCCTGCTGCCGGCGGGCAGCGTCGCGCTGCTGAACTATGCCGACCGGGTGAACCAGCTGCCGCTCGGGGTGATCGGCGCCGCGGTCGGCACGGCGCTGCTGCCGCTGCTGTCGCGCCAGGTGCGGTCGGGCGAGATGGACGCGGCGTCGGCGACGATGAACCGGGCGATGGAATACGCTTTTTTTCTCACATTGCCGGCGGCGCTCGCATTGCTGGTGGTGCCGGAGCCGGTCATGGCGGTGCTGTTCGGGCGCGGCGCAATGGATATGCGCAGCGTGCATCTGGCGTCGCAGTCGCTCGCCGCCTATGCGGTCGGGCTGCCGGCTTTCGTGCTGGTAAAAGTGCTGAGCCCGGGGTTTTTCGCACGCGGCGACACGGCGACGCCGGTGAAGGTGAGCCTCGGCGTCATCGTGCTGAACTTTTCGCTGAACCTCGCCTTCATGGTGCCGCTGCGGCATATGGGGCCGGCGCTGGCCTCCAGCGTCGCGGCGACGGTCAATGTCGGCATTCTCGGGGCGATCCTGGCGCGGCGCGGGCAGTTCGCGGTGGATGCGCGCGCGCGGAAAAAGCTGCCGCGCATGGGGCTGGCGGCGGCGATCATGGCGACGGCGCTGTGGGGCGCGGCGCGCCTGGTCTATGCACCGATGGCGGCGCACGGCTGGCGCTCGATCGGCCTGGCGGCGCTGGTGGCGATCGGCCTGGCCGCCTATCTCGGCGCCGGCCAGGCGCTCGAGGCGTTCGACCTGCGCGAGTTCGCCGCCACCGCGCTGCGGCGCCGGCGGGAGACCGCGCCGGCGGCGTGACCGCGGCCTACAGCTTGCAGCTCGGCAGCTTGTTGTTGCACGAGCAGGTGGCGTGCGCCGGGCAGCGCACGTGGATCGAGCCGCAGCGGCAGGACCCGTCGCCACCGCAGCCGGCGAGCGTGAGCGCGGCCAGCAGGACGACCGCCGCCGGCACCGGCGCATGGCGGGGTTGACCGGGCTGCGGCCAGGCCAGACAACGCGCCATGCAGCGCATCTTCTCGGGCATCCAGCCCTCCGGCATTCCGACGCTCGGCAACTACCTCGGCGCGATCCGCAACTGGGTAGCGCTGCAGCGCGACCACGCGTGCATCTACTGCGTCGTCGACCTGCACGCCATCACGGTCTGGCAGGACCCGCGCCAGCTAGCGACGCAGACGCGCGAGCTCGCGGCCAGCATCATCGCCTGCGGCATCGATCCGCAGAAGCACATCCTGTTCCACCAGTCGGCGGTGCGCGCGCACGCCCAGCTCGCCTGGATCTTCAATTGCGTCGCCCGGCTCGGCTGGCTCAACCGGATGACGCAGTTCAAGGACAAGGCCGGACGCGACCGGGAGAACGCGTCGGCCGGGCTCTACGTCTATCCGAACCTGATGGCCGCCGACATCCTGGCCTACCACGCGACCCGCGTGCCGGTGGGCGACGACCAGCGCCAGCATCTCGAGCTCGCCAACGACATCGCCCAAAAATTCAATCACGACTACGGCGTGGCATTCTTCCCGACGATCGAGCCGCTGATCCTCGGGCCGGCGGCGCGGGTGATGAGCCTGCGCGACGGCACGAAGAAGATGTCGAAGTCCGACGCCTCCGACCAGAGCCGGATCAACCTGTCGGACGGGCCGGACCTGATCGCGCAGAAGGTGCGCCGCGCGAAGACCGACCCGGCGCCGCTGCCGTCGGAGCCCGCGGGGCTGGAGGGGCGGCCCGAGGCGCGCAACCTGGTCGGCATCTACGCGGCGCTGGCCGACAGCACGCCGGCGGACGTGCTGAGCGAGCACGGCGGCAAAGGTTTTGGCGCGTTCAAGGAAGCGCTGGCCGCGCTGCTGGTGGAGAGCCTGGCACCGATCGCTGCAGAGACGCGCCGGCTGCTGGCGGACACGGCGACGCTGGACGGCATCCTGCGCGATGGCGCACGGCGGGCTGCCGCCATCGCCGATCCGATCGTTGCCGAGGCGGAGCGGCTGGTCGGCTTTGTCGGACCATGATCGGCGCCGGCAGGCGTGATTCGGGCGATCACGCTCAACGCGCGATGATCGGCGACGTCGCGATCGGCCAGGCCCGGGCGTTGTCGCGCGCCGGGCGCTGCGTCGCGCCGACCGGCAGTACCGCCTTCAGGTCGGCGAGCTGGTACGGCTTGCGCAGCACCGGCAGGCCGGTCGCCAGCACCTCCCCGAGCATGTCGCTGTAGCCCGTCGTCAGCACGATCGGCAGGCTGGGCAGCAGCTTGCGCACCTCGCGCGCGAGCGCCACGCCGCTCATGCCGCCGGGCATCACGACGTCGGTGAACAGGAGGTCGAAATCGGTCCGCCGCAGCATCACGTCGAGTGCCGCGGGCGCGGAATGGACGCGCTCCACCTTGTGGCCAAGCTGGCCGAGCAGGTCGATCAGCAGGGCCGCGAGATCGTCGTTGTCCTCGGCCAGCAGGATGCCGAGCGGCCGCTCGCAGCCGAGGGCGGCGACCGCGGGGTGCGGTTCCTCGCCGTCGGCCACGGGCACGCTGGCGCGCGGCAGCAGCAAGCCGACGGTGGTGCCGACCTCCAGCTCGCTCTCGATGCGGACGGTGCCGCCGGACTGGTGGGCAAAGCCATAGACCTGCGACAGGCCGAGGCCGGTGCCCCTGCCCGACTTCGTCGTGAAGAAGGGTTCGCAGGCGCGCGCGAGCACGTCCGGCGCCATGCCGCCGCCGGTATCGGCGACGCAGAGCCGGACGAAGTCGCCGACCAGCGGGGCGCTGCTGCCGAGTTCCTCGGCGAGCGCCTCGTTGGCGGCGGTGATGGTCAGCGCGCCGCCGGCCGGCATCGCGTCGTGCGCGTTGGCGGCAAGGTTGAGCAGCGCAACCTCGAGCTGGGTGGCGTCGGCCAGCACCCACCACAGCCGCGTCGGCAGGTCGATGCGCAGGACGGTCTCCGGCCCGAGCGCCTGCTCGAGCAGGCTGCGGATGCCCTCGACGCGACGGCGCAGGTCCAGCGGCTCGGGCGCCAGCGGCTGGCGACGGGCAAACGCGAGGAGCTGCTGGGTCAGCCGCCCGCCGCGCTCGATCGCCTGGTGCATGGCGTGCTGCAGCGCGCGGCGGCGCGCAGGGTCCTCCGAGCGGTCGAGCAGGGCGAGGCCGGAGGTCATGATCTGCAGCAGGTTGTTGAAGTCGTGCGCGATGCCGCCGGTGAGCCGGCCGAGCGCCTCCATGCGCTGGGCGGTCGAGAGCGCGCGCTGCGTCTCCTCGAGCTCGACGGTGCGGATCGCCACGCGCTCCTCCAGCGTCTCGTTGAGGCTGCGCAGCCGGGCGACGAGGCCGGCGAGGGAGGCGGCCAGCGTCGCGGCCTCCTGGTACCAGGCCGCGCGGGCGTGCCCGGCGAGTGACTGCACGGCCTCGCCGCCCTCGGGCAGGCGGGCGGCGGCGGCGGCGAGCGCCGCCTGCGGGCGGGCGATGGCGCCAGCGATCGCCGAGCCGAGCAGCGCGGCGGCGATGGCGCCGACCAGGCCCCAGAGGGTCGCGCGCCGGCGGGCCTGCGCGGCCGGCGCGAGCGCTGCCGTCGCGTCCTGGCGGACCATCACCGTCCAGTCGAGGCCGGGGAAGTCGAGATAGCCGCGCGTCGGTGCCTGGCCGACGAGATAGGCGCGCCCATCCGGCCAGCGCTGCGGGCGCGACCCCAGCGCCCGCAGCGCTGCCGGCAGCTTTCGCCCGACCAGGGAGGGCGGGCCGAGCAGCACGGTGTCGTCGCCGGCGACGACGAGCGAGGCGGCCCCCTGCAGACGGCCGGCGAGCGAGGCGAACCCGTGCTCCACCCCGGCCGCCCAGTCGCGGTGCAGCTCGGCCAGCAGCACGCCGATCAGCCGGCCGTCGTCCTGCCGCACCGGTGCCGCGAGATTGATGGCGACCGGGCCGTCCGCGGCGGCGAGCGCCTGGCCGTGTCCGTCGGCCACGGCGGGACGGTCGCGGCCGGTGCGGAATATATCGCTCCGCGAGAGATCCTGGCCCTCCAGCCGTCGGCGGCTGTCCGCCAGCACGCGGCCCTGCGGGCCGATGAAGGCGACACGGCCGTACTGACTGGAGGTCGCCTGCATCTCGTCGAGCACACGGCGGCGCGTGTCGGTGTCCGCGATGGGGTCGCGCATGCTGTCGAGCCCGGCAGCCATCCGCACATCGCGCCAGCGCTCGAACAGCGACTGGTCGAGCACCGAGGCAAGTTGCTGGGCGAGGTTCGCCAGTTCGGCCCCGCTCGCCGCCTGCAGGCGGGAGGCGGCGTCGCGACCGGCGAGCAGCGCGGCGCCGCTGGCACCGACCAGCGCCACAAGGCCAAAGGTCGCCGCCAGCAGGCTGCGCAGCGAAGGCAGCCGTCGAGAGGTGAAGGTTTCCATAGGGTCCGCAGCGGTCCCGTAGGAGGGTAGCACAAATTCAGGGGTCTACAATCCAGGGTTGCAGCGACATTGGGCCGCCGCTGACGATTTGGCGCCCGGCCGGCACTCCTATCCCGTCGCGAACTTCACCCCACGTGCCAGAAGGCGGGAACGCGCTGCATCCAGGGTCGTGCCGCCGGCCGCGAGAGGCAGGCCGATGGAGCGGCAGCAATCTTGCAAAATCATGACCTCATAGCCCAGTGCTACGGCATCCTCGGCGGACCAGGCGACGCAGAAATCGGTGGCCAGGCCGGCCAGGAACAGGCGTTGAACGCCGCGGGCGCGCAGCCAGCCGTCGAGCCCGGTCACCGTCTTGCGGTCGTTCTCGAAGAATGCGGAGTAGCTGTCGATCGACGGGCGGAACCCCTTGCGGATCACCGCCTCGATGCGGGACTGGTCGAGGCCGGGGTGCAGGGCGGCGTTGCGGCTGCCCTGCAGGGCGTGGTCGGGCCACAGCGTCTGACGGCCGTACGGCAGCTCGATTTCCGAGTACGGCGCGCGGCCGGGATGCGAGCTGGCGAAGGAGAGATGGCCCGGCGGATGCCAGTCCTGGGTGGCGAAGGCGTGCTCGAACCGGGCGAGCAGCCGGTTGATGGCGGGCACCACGGCCTCGCCGTCGGCGACCGGCAGCTCGCCCCCGGGCATGAAGGTCGGCTGGACGTCGATCACGCCGAGCATGTCGGTGGCGGCGGCGGTCACGGCCTGCCTAGCTCCTGCGCGGAGGTTTCACCGGGGGCGCCGGGGTCTTCGCCGGGAAGCGGCACCACGCGGCCGCGACGCAGCGCCAGCATTCCGGCAGCCGCGCCTTGCAGACGTAGCGGCCGTGCAGGATCAGCCAGTGATGCGCCTGGCGCAGCAGGTCCGGCGGGACGCGCCTGAGCAGGCCCTCCTCGACCTCGCGCGGCGTGCGCCCGGGGGCGATGCCGGTGCGATTGCCGAGGCGGAAGATGTGCGTGTCGACCGCCATGGTCGGCTGGCCGAAGGCGACGTTCAGCACGACGTTGGCGGTCTTGCGCCCAACACCCGGCAGCGCCTCCAGCGCCTCACGGTCGGCCGGCACCGCACCGGCGTGCTGGTCGAGCAGGCGGCGCGACAGTTCGACGAGATTGCGCGCCTTGCCCTGCCAGAGGCCGAGCGTGCGGATGTGCCGCGCGAGGCCGGCCTCGCCGAGCCGGACCATGGCGTCGGGCGTGGCGGCCTCGGCGAACAGGGTCTGCGTCGCGCGGTTGACGGCGGCGTCGGTGGTCTGGGCCGAGAGCACGACGGCGACCAGCAGGGTATAGGGATCGGCGTAGGTCAGCTCGCTGCGCGGATCTGGGTTCGCCCGGGCCAGCGCCTCGAGGAAGCGCCGCACGTCGGCGCGGGGCATCGCCGGGGGCCTTCGGGCGGCTCGGCGCGGCGCGGGCGGGACGGCCATGCCGCCTTCTCGCTCGCGCGGCCGTGCGGTGGCAAGCCGCGCTTGCCGGTGCCCCGCTTCGCCGTCACTGTGCGCGCGGCCGGCTGGAGCGGGCATGCAGGCGTTGATGGGAGAGCCCGGGCGGGACCGGGTGCTGTTCGAGGCGGTGGTGGTGCCGCATCGCAGCCTCTCGCCGCGCGGCCTGCGCATGCTGATCGGCGCGATCTGCGGCCTGTCGCTGCTGACGACGAGCGTGTTCTGGCTGCTGGGCGCCTGGCCGGTCGCGGGGTTCTCGGGGGTGGAGATCACCGCGGCGATCCTGCTGCTGCGGGCCAATGCGCGCCGTCGGCGGGCGAGCGAGCTGATCATGCTCTCCGAGGCGGAGCTGCGCGTGATCCGCACCGATACGGCCGGGCGACGGCGCGAGCAGCGGCTCGATCCGGCCTGGCTGAACGTGGTGCTGCAGGAGCGGCCGGGACGAGTGCCGGCGCTGCTGCTGGCGGCACGCAACCAGCGCGAGGAGGTTGGGGCGGAACTCGGCGAAGCGGAGAAGCGGGACCTGGCCCGGGCGCTCGTCGGCGCCCTGCACCGGCGGCGTCACCCGGTGTTCGACAATCCTCAGCTGCGCGACTGAACGGGGTCACGAGACCAGGGGCTCCGCCCCTGGACCCCGCTGGGGCAATGCCGCAGGCCCCGTTCTTTCAGGCGTCCGGGACCAGCGACTTGATCAGCTCGAACACCCGCTTGCGGACCGAGGGGTCGGTGATGCGGTAATAGGCGCGCACCAGCTCCAGCGTTTCGCGCCGGTTCAGCGGCTCGTCGCCAAATCCTTCCTGCGGCTCAGCGAAGCCGGTGCGGCGGCCCGAGACGGCCCCGTGGCCGGCGGCGAGCGGCTCCGGCATGTCGTCGAAGAAGAAGCTGATCGGCACGTCGAGCACGCGCGACAGATCGAACAGACGCGAGGCGCCGACACGGTTCACGCCGCGCTCGTACTTCTGCACCTGCTGGAAGGTGAGGCCGAGCGCCTCGCCGAGTCGCTCCTGCGACATGCCGAGCAGCGTAC
>Ga0213875_10002540_pt1 | contig 10890 bp, 8 predicted proteins | sample BarmaccomBMRX_R8_FD_160105 | JGI IMG/M metagenome (GOLD analysis project Ga0213875, IMG submission 160105) | Root-associated microbial communities from Barbacenia macrantha in rupestrian grasslands, the National Park of Serra do Cipo, Brazil - RX_R8 | ecosystem: Host-associated > Plants > Roots... | reverse complement strand
GCGATCGCCTCGGGGGAGGGCGTGAAGGCCGCGTTGATGATCGCCACCTGATCGGGATGGATGGCGAGCTTGCCGGTGAAGCCGTCGCGTCTTGCCGCCGCGCATTCCGCCTCGAGGCCCGCCTTGTCGCGAAAATTCACGAATACCGTGTCGATCGGCGCGATCTCGGCCGAAGTTGCGGCGAAGAGCGCGAGAGCGCGCGCCAGGCGGTAAGGATCCGTATAGGCGCCGTCATCGAGACGATTGGTCGACGCACCGACATCGGCCGAAAGATCCTCGGCGCCCCATGTAAGCGCGGAAAGGCGTCGGCTCGCGCCCGCATAGCTTCCCATGTTGAAGAGGGCGGAGGCGCTTTCGGTGGCGATCGGCAGGATCGAGACCTCGCCGTCGGGCAGGTCGCATTCGGCCTCGCGCACCGCGAGCTTGGTGGATAATTGCATCACGTCCGAGCCGCCGCGGGATTTCGGCAACATGACGCCGTGCGGCCTCGCCGGGATGACCGTGTCGAGATCGGCTTCGAGCAAGCCTGATTCGAGCGGATTGACGCGGACATAAATAAGCGGGCGTGATTTCTTCTTGCGGGCCTCCGCGATCGCGGCGCGCACAATTTTGCGCGCGCCTTCTTTGACCGAAGCCGCAACGGAGTCCTCGAGATCGAGGATCAGCGCGTCGGCGCGCGATGCCAGCGCTTTCGCGAACTTCTTTTCGCTGTCGCCGGGCACGAAGAGCAGGGAACGCATGACCGCGTCGGCTCCTATTCGAAGTTAACGAGGCCCTCTGGACCGCCCCGCCTCGCCTCAATGCGCCAGGAAAGCCGGGTAGCGCAAGGGAGCCGGGACGATGGGCTTTTGTGGCGTGGTCAAAGCAACGAGCAAGCATAGTTATCGCGAGGATCACAATCACGAAATTTTCGTAAGGAGAATAAGTATCGGGGAAGACAATGTAAGAAATGCGACAAGAAAAACGTCAACGAGGAGAGCGGATTGTCATTGTCGAGATTGAGTTTCGTTCCAAATTGGAACGCGCGTTAATCATTTATCAACCAAGAATATTAAAGAATTAGGTCCTCATCATCTGATTCCTTTGAACGGGAGGAATATTCAATGCCGCTGGAAAGCCGAACGCCGGGTATCCGACGGGCCGTCGGTCGGCCTGGAGGCATTACGGAGGGGGAGTCGAGGGATCTCGCAGAGGACCTCGACAACGTCATGCGCCTCATTCAGACGCCAAAATCGCAGCCCGCATCGGCGCCGCTGCCGGCGAGCGATCCCTCGCATCTCAACGCCGCGCTCGAGATGATCAAGCGCGCCGCGCAAGCCATGGATGCCATGGAAGATCATGCGCAAGTCGTGCAGGCGAAGGCGCAAGAGCTTGCCGAACGCGCTCGCTACGACGTTCGCTCGGCGCGCCAGCAGGTTGCCACGCTGGAGCAGCGCCTCTCGGAAAGCGAGGCCCATGCCGAGGAACTCGACGCGAGGCTCGCCGAGGCTGAGGAACGCGCGCGCGCCGCGCATGAATGGCTGGAACGTTTCCAGGACACGATCAACGCCGCCTTCGCCACGCGCCATCAATCGATGCCGAGCGATGGCAAGCCTCCGCTTCGAAGCATCGCGGGCTGATCCGACCGAAGCTTGGCGCGGCCGTCACGGCGCGGAACGCTCTCATCCGCGTGCGGCCTACGCCGCGGGAAAGCTGACCCGCGTATGTGGCGCCTGTTGACGCCCTCAAGCTCGGGTGAGCGACCGAAAGCTTGCCGTCGGCGCGTCCGCGCGGCATTCTGCCGCAAGCCATGCGCCAATTCCTCCACCGGCTCACCGTCTCGACGCGCGGGCGCGGCCTCGTCGAGGTCACGAAACCGATCGCAAATTGGGTGGACGAGATGGCCGCCGCCACCGGGCTTCTCACGGTTTTCTGCCGCCACACATCGGCGTCGCTGCTGATCCAGGAGAATGCCGATCCCGATGTGCGGGCCGATCTCGAAGACTTCTTCGACAAGCTGGTCCCGGAGGGAAGGGGGATCTATCGCCACGAGAGCGAGGGGGAGGATGACATGCCCTCCCATATCCGTGCGGCGCTCACGAACACGCAGCTTTCGGTTCCGATTGCCGAGGGCCGGCTTGCGCTCGGCACCTGGCAGGGCATCTACATTTTCGAGCACCGCGCGGCACCGCATCGCCGCGAGCTCATGCTTCATATGTTGGCCGAATGACGTGCGATCGCCCTCGGAGGCTCGCTTCGCCGATTGGCTGCGGAAGAACAGCGTGACGCTCGAAAATCGGTGATTTTTCCTAGAGCGGCCGGCGGAGTTGCGATAGCTTGACCGCGAATTTCGGCCGTCTTCAACATCGGCCGGTCGAGAATTTTTCGGAGGTTCGTCGATGCCTTTCACCCGTCGCGGCCTTTCGGCCGGCGCTTTCGGCGTGCTCAGCCTCGGGCTTCTCTCCCTTTCCGCGAGCGCGGAGCCGTTCCATATCGGCATCGCGCAATGGGGCCGCCACCCGCAACTCGACGCGGTGAACACGAATTTCCGGGCGGCGCTCTCGGCGCAAGGCTTCGTCGAGGGGAAGGATGTCGTCTATGATTGGGAGGTCGCGAATTTCGATACGTCGATCCTTCCGCAGATCCTCAACAAGCTGAAATCCGCCAATCCGAAGCTCATCATGACGATCTCGACGCCCGTCGCACAATCAGCGAAGCAGACGCTGAAAGGCGCGGGAATTCCGATCGTCTTCGCGGCCATCACCGATCCGATCAAGGCGAAGCTCGTCGCCGATTGGGAACATGGCTCCGACGACATGACGGGATCGTCGGATCAGCAGAATGCGGGCTCGATCGTCGAATTCACGAAGAAGCTCCTGCCCGGCATCAAGAAGCTCGGCGTGCTCTACAATCCCGGCGAGGACAACAACCTCTCGGTCCTCGAGCGGCTGAAAGGCGCGGCGGCACCCGCCGGCATCGAGATCGTCGAGGCCGGATGCGACAATGCGGCCGATATTCCAATCCGTGTCACGGCGCTCAAGGGACGAGCGGACGCCGTATTCGTGCCGACCGGCGGGATGATGCAGCCGGCCATTCCGGCGATCTCGGCCGCGGCCGCACAGATATCGCTGCCGGTCGTGAATTCCTCGGCGGTTTCTGCCCGCGACGGTCTCGTGCTCGCCGGATACGAGGTGAACTACGACGATGTCGGGCGCGCCGCGGGCGAGATCGCGGCGAAGATCCTCAAAGGCGCGAAGCCCGCCGATATTCCCCCGGTGCGGGTCGGCAAGGATGACTTCAAGGTGGTGATCAGCGGCAGGGAGCTCAAGAAGCTCGGCATGACCTTGCCGCCCGCGCTCGCCGACTGCCATTGCGTCGTCGAGTGAGTTCGCAGAACCGATCGCCGCGTCACGAGATGACCGCCCAGGAGATCGCACGACGCGGCGAGCTTGCCGGGTCCGAGTCGCGCCCGATGCTCGAAGTGAACGGCTTGCGCAAGCAGTTCCTGCCGGGCACGCCCAATGCCCGCGTCGCGCTCGACGGTGTCACGCTTTCGCTCGCGACCGGCTGCTTTTGCACCGTGATCGGCTCGAATGGCGCGGGAAAATCAACGCTCCTCAATGCCATCGCCGGAACATTCCTCGTTGGGCCCGGCGAGATTTTGCTCGACGGTCTGGACATCGGGCGCGAGCCCTTGCACAGACGCGCGCGCCAGATCGCGCGCGTCTTCCAGGACCCGATGACTGGCACCGCGCCCGGCATGAGCGTCGAGGAAAACCTTTTGCTCGCGGAGCTGCGCGCCGGCAAGCGTGGGTTTCGGTTCGGTCTCACGACATCGCGCCGCGCGCATTGGCGCGAGCGCCTCGCTCTTCTCGGCCTCGGCCTTCAAGATCGTCTCGGCGACCCCATCGAAGCCTTGTCGGGCGGGCAGCGCCAGGCCGTGGCGCTCGCCATGGCGGTGCTCTCGGCGCCGAAGCTTCTGCTTCTCGACGAGCATATGGCGGCACTCGATCCGGTCACGGCCGCCCTCGTGCCGCAAGGGACGGTGCGTGTGGTCGAGGAGGCGCGCCTCACCACCTTGATGGTGACGCACAATATGCGCCACGCGCTCGACATCGGCGATCGCCTCGTGATGATGGATCAAGGCCGGGTGCACCTCTCCTTGACGCGCGAGGAGAAGGCGGGGCTTTCGGTCGAGGGCCTCATCCAGCGCTTCCGCGACAAGGATGATCGCGTTCTGCTCGCGAGCTGAGGGATGGAGATCGTCACAAGCTTCATCGGGCTCATCCCGGTCACCTTGGCGCAGAGCCTCATCTACGCCTTCGTCGCGCTTGCGGTGATGATCCCTTTCCGCATCTTGAACTTTCCCGATCTTTCGAGCGAAGGCACCTTCCCGCTCGGCGGCTGCCTCTGCGGCGCACTTCTCGCGGCCGGATATGGTCCGCTCACCGCGATGGCGGCGGCCATTGCCGGTGGCTTCCTCGCCGGTTCCGCGGTCGCGATGATCGCGCTGCGCTTCCGCATCTCCTCGTTGCTTGCCGGCATCATCGTCATCACCATGCTCTACAGCGTGAACCTTCGCGTGATGGGCCGCTCCAACATCGCGCTGTTCACGTATTCGACGTTCTTCGATCTCGTGCATCCTGGCCTCAATGCGAGTCTTCCCGGCAAGATTGCGCTTCTCGGCGCGGCCGTCGCGCTCGTGCTCGGCCTGCTCCTCGCCTTCATGAAGACGGAGAAGGGCATCGCGCTTCGCGCCGTCGGCGCCAATCTCGACATGGCGCAGGCTCAAGGCATCAGCGTCTGGTGGACCACGGTTCTCGGCGTCGGGCTCGCTGCGTCCTTCTCGGCATTCGCCGGGGCGGTGCTCGTGCAGTCGCAGGGCTTCTCGGACGTCAATATCGGTTTCGGCGTCGTCATCAACGGGCTCGCTTCGCTGATCATCGGTGAGCTTCTCGTGGGCCGCCGGACCATCGCGCGACAGCTTCTCGCGCCCGTCGTCGGGGCCATCACCTATTATCAGCTCATCTCGGTGTGCCTCGCGCTCGGCCTCGTCCCCTCCGACCTCAAATTCGCTTCGGGGCTCCTCGTGCTCGTCATGCTCGCGGCGCCCATGCTCTTCGGCAAGGAACGCACGCTGCCGCGCGAAAAGATGGGGTGAGGATCATCAGCGGCGCTCCGCCCGAACCCGGTTGCACCGCCCGCCTCACGCCTCCGCGCGAAGCTGGCGGCGGATCACCTTTCCGGTCGTGGTGAGCGGCAAGGAGGCGCGAAAGGCGATCTCACGCGGATATTCATGCGCCGAAAGGCGCGAGCGCACGAAGGCCTGGATGTCGGTCGCGAGCGCGTCGGAGGGCGCGTTCCCGTCTTTGAGCACGATGAAGGCCTTGACGATCTCGGTGCGCAACGCATCCGGCTTGCCCACGACGGCGGCGAGCGCGACGGCCGGATGCTTGATCAGGCAATCCTCGATTTCGGTCGGGCCGATGCGATAACCGGCCGAGGTGATGAGATCATCGGTGCGGCCCTGGAAACGCACATATCCCTCTTCGTCCGCGACGCCCATGTCGCCCGTCGTCATGAGGTCGCCGATGAATTTCTCGCGCGTCGCCTCGGGGCGATTCCAATATTCGAGGAACATCACGGGATCGGGACGACGAATGGCGATCTCGCCGGCTTCGCCCGGCTCGCAGCGCGAACCATCCGCTCGGATCACCGCGACGTCGTGGCCCGGCACCGCTTTGCCGATGGCGCCGGGTTTCACGACGCCGAGCGCGCCGCAGGAGGCGAGAACGAGATTGCACTCCGTCTGGCCGTAGAATTCGTTGATCGTGAGGCCGAGCGCCTCGCGGCCCCAGGCGAGGGTCTCGGCGCCGAGCGCCTCCCCGCCCGAGCCGATCGTGCGCAGCGAAAGATCGAAACGTCCGCGCGGATTGGGCACGGAACGCAGCATGCGAAGCGCGGTCGGCGGAATGAAGGTGTTGCGCACGCGCTGCTCCGCCATGAGGCGCAAGGTTTCTTCGGGATCGAAATGCGCGAATTTCCGCGCCACCACCGCAAGGCCGTGATGCAGCGAGGGAAGGAGGATGTTGAGGAGGCCACCGGCCCAGGCCCAATCCGCCGGCGTCCAGAAGCGATCACCCGGTTGCGGCACGAATTCATGGGTGACCATGACGCAAGGCAGATGACCGAGGAGCACGCGATGGCCGTGCAGCGCCCCTTTCGGCGGACCCGTGGTCCCTGAAGTGTAGATCATCAACGCCGGATCATCCGCGCCGGTGTCGCGGGAAGCGAACTCGATCCCCTCGCCCTCGCAGAGCTTGGCGAAGCCTCGCGCCTCGCCATCCTCGCCGTCGAGCGAGATGACGAGGGACAGCGAAGGGCGCTCGGCGATGGCGCGGACTTTGGCGAGCCCTGCGGCATCGGTGATCAGGGCCGTGACGCCGGCATCGCTCAGGCGATAGGCGATGGCGTCGACGCCGAAGAGCCCGGCGAGCGGGACCGCGATGGCGCCGAGCTTGTAGATCGCGATGTGAGCGATCGCGACCTCGGCGGATTGCGGCAAGAGGATCGCGACCCGATCTCGCGGCTCGATGCCGTTTCGCTCGAGTGCATTGGCGAGACGGTTCGAGGCGCAAAGGAGATCACCGAAAGTGACGGTTTTCGTCGTGCCGTCGGCGCGCGCTTCGATGATCGCCGGACGCGAAGGCTCGGCAAGGGCCCAACGATCGCAAACATCCGCGCCGATATTGTAGCGCTCGGGAATGTCCCAGCGAAATTGCGCGACGAGCTCGTCATAGCTCGTCGAAGGGCGAAGGATCATGCGCTTCGTGTCCACAGCTCATGCAGGCCCGCAAGCTTCGGGCATCGGGCCTCGCCGCCCCGCTCCGCCCCGTTTGGATAACCGCAAATGCTCCGGCTTCGCAAATTCCCATTTCCTGAAGGGAAGCTTCAAGGCCCGCGCGTACAAGCTCGAATGGGGAACGTGTGTGGGATTGCACGCCGCAACATGCAAGGCGCGTCACCACAGGCGCGATCGGACCTTTGTCGTTCAATACTTGTGAACCTTGGCCGGTTAAGAAGACGCCGCCGGAAGATCGAAGCGAATACATGTCCGACAGCGTCGCCCTCGAACCGTCGTCGTCGCGTCGTCTTCGGCGTTTGCTCGTCATCGCGCTCATCGGCACCGTTCTCGGGCTTGCCGGCGCTCTCATCCTTCCCCATGTGGTCGGCGCCCTATGGTATAGGCCCAGGCTCGAGCGGCTCTTTGCGCAGATGCGCCGCGACCCCGTGCTCATCGAGGCCTTGCGCCAGCAGAATTTGGCGCTCGCCGGCAAGGATCAAGCCTGGGTCGCCGCGCAGGACCGCGTTTGGAACGAGGAACGCCGCAAAGGCGAGGGGCCGCTGCAGCGCGCCGTCCTCGATCTTCCCGCGTCGCGCCACTTGCGCGACCTCATCGCCGAGAGCAAGGGCCTCGTCACGCATGCGCTTCTCATCGATGAGAAGGGCCGTGTCGCGGCCGAACCCTTTCCTTCCTTCAACTTCGAGCAATTCGACAAACCGAAATTCCAGGACACCTTTCCGCACGGCGTGGATGGGCGCCATGTGAGCTGGCTCCAGCTTTCGTGGGATGGAACGCATCCGGTCTGCTGGCAGGCGCGCGTGATGCTCGATCCCGCGACGAGCGCGCCCATCGGCGTTCTCGCGCTCGAGGTGAACTACCTCAAGGTCGGCTATTTCGGCTGCATCGAAGCGCCCGCTCACACGGCGCAGGAAAAGGCGACGAACCGAGTGAGTAGCGAGTAGTGAATAGCGAATAGAAAGAAACTCGCTCGCTACTCGCTCACTCGCTATTCGCTATTCGCTCCACTCACCCCTCCACATCGAAGCTGACGCCTTGCGCGAGCGGCAGCGCGGAGGAGAAATTCACCGTGTTCGTGGCGCGCCGCATATAGGATTTCCAGGCATCGGACCCGGCTTCGCGGCCACCGCCAGTCTCTTTCTCGCCCCCGAAAGCCCCACCGATCTCCGCGCCTGAAGGCCCGATATTCACATTGGCAATGCCGCAATCCGATCCAGCGGCGGACATGAAGCGCTCGGCCTCGCGCAGGTCGGTGGTGAAGATCGACGAGGACAAGCCCGCACCGACATCGTTGTGGATGGCGATCGCCTCGTCGAAATCGCGATAGCTCACCGAATAGAGGATGGGCGCGAAGGTCTCGCGCGGCATCGGTCCCGTCTGCGCCGGCATCTCGACAAGCGCCGGATGCGCATAGGCCGCGTCGGGAAAGCGATCGGCGAGCGCCCGCCCGCCACCATGCACGCGCCCTCCGGCGGAGCGCGCCTCCGAAAGTGCCCGCTCCATACCGTTCAAGGCCGGATCGTCGATGAGCGGGCCGACGAGAACGCCCGGCTCGCGCGGATCGCCGATGCGCACGCTGGAATAGACCTTCTTCAAGCGCGCGACCAGTTTGTCATGCACGCTGTCATGCACGATGAGCCGCCGCAAAGTGGTGCAACGCTGGCCCGCCGTGCCGATGGCCGCGAAGGCGATGGCGCGCAGCGCGAGATCAAGATCGGCCGAAGGCGTCACGATCGCCGCGTTGTTGCCGCCGAGCTCGAGGATCGACCGCGCGAAGCGCCGCGCGATCCTCGGCGCCGCCGCGCGCCCCATCGTCGTCGAGCCGGTCGCGGAAACAAGCGCGATGCGCTCGTCGTCGATCAGCGCCTCGCCCACCGCGCGCCCGCCGATGAGCACCTCGCACAAGCCTTCCGGAATCTCGCCGAAGCGCTTGCCGGCGCGCTCGACGAGCGCCTTGACGGCAAGCGCCGTGAGCGGCGTCTTTTCCGAGGGTTTCCAGACGACCGGATTGCCGCAGACGAAGGCGAGCGCCGCGTTCCAGGACCAGACCGCGACCGGGAAGTTGAAGGCGGTGATGACGCCGCAGACGCCGATCGGATGCCAGGTTTCCATCATCCGGTGGCCCGGCCGCTCGGTCGAGACGGTGAGGCCATGGAGCTGGCGCGAGAGACCGACGGCGAAATCGCAGATGTCGATCATCTCCTGCACCTCGCCTTGCCCCTCCGAGACGATCTTCCCAGCCTCGATCGTCACGAGGCGGCCGAGATCGGCCTTGGCGGCACGAAGCTCCTCGCCGAGAAGGCGCACGAACTCGCCGCGTCGCGGCGCGGGAACCTCGCGCCATTCGAGAAAGCCTTCGGCGGCACGCGAGATCGCCGCGTCGACATCGGCGGGGCTCGTTTCGGCAATATGGGCGATGACCTCTCCGGTGATCGGCGAAGAGCAGGCAAGCCCCTGCGGCACGAAGGTGGCTGCGGGAACGCCGAGCCGGGTGAGGATGGTGCGCGCCTCTTCGGCGGGCGTCGTAAGGATGGCGTTGAGCTCGTTCGCGAGTGGGTTCGACATCGCTGGCCTCGAAATCTGCAAGGGCTTCCGACAGCGTGTGGCGGCAAACGCCAGGCGCTTTTGCTCATTGGCTCACGGACACTAAAGGCAGAAGGCTCGGAGGTTCAACCGGGGAGTGGCCTCGACGAAGGAGTTTGAGTATTCGTGACCCGATTCGGAAGAACAGAAAGCGTGAAGGATCGGGCCGCTCCACGGGACAAGCCCATGCCCGGTCCTGACGGATAGGCTCGTGCCTTTTCCGTCCACGCCTTCGGGTTCGAGCCGATCGTACACCGGGCCGTGCACTTCGCTTGGGCCGTTTGGAGGCAGGATGGAAGCGTTCGATGTGGTGATCGCGGGCGGCGCCGTGATGGGCTCGTCCACCGCCTACCATCTGCTCGCCGACCCGGCCTTCAAGGGCTCTGTCCTCGTGGTCGAGAAGGACATGACCTATCAGCGCTGCGCCTCCGCACTCTCGCTTGCCTCGATCCGCCAGCAATTCTCCTCGCCCGTGAACATCCGCATCTCGCTTTACGGCATCGGCTTCCTGAAGCACGCGGGTGAAATCCTCGGCGTCGATGGCGATCGTCCCGAGATTGCCTTTCACGAGGGCGGCTATCTCTATCTCGCGAGCGATGCCGGCCGCTCGATCCTCACCGAAAACCAGGCGCTGCAGAAGAGCGAAGGCGCCGACATCGTCTTGCTCGATCGCGAGGCGCTCGCCGCGCGCTTCCCCTGGCTCAATCTCGACGGCATCGCGGTCGGCACGTTCGGGCAAAGCGGGGAGGGCTGGTTCGACGGCTGGGGCCTCCTCCAGGCCTTTCGCCGCAAGGCGCGCAAGCTCGGCGCTGAATATCGCGAAGGCAAGGTGACGGGCCTCGAGCGCGAGGGCGAGCGCGTCACCGCCGTCAAGCTTGAGGATGGCTCGCGCATCGCTTGCGGCACTTTCGTCGATTGCGCCGGGGCTTCGGGTGGCCGCCAAGTGGCCGCGCTTGTCGGCGCCAAGCTTCCCGTCTTCGCACGCAAGCGCTTCGTCTTCAGCTTCACCTGCCGCGACGAAGTCGAGAACTGCCCGCTTCTCATCGACACGACCGGCGTCTACACGCGCCCCGAAGGCCAGCCAACGCGTGAAGGCCAGATGTTCCTGTGCGGCGCCTCGCCGCTCCCGGAGGCGGATCCCGATTGCGACGACTTCGAGGTCGACTTCTCCTTCTTCGAGGAGACGGTGTGGCCGGCGCTCGCGCATCGCGTCCCCGCCTTCGAGCGCATCAAGCCGGGCCGCGCCTATGCGGGCCATTACGATCTCAACCTTCTCGACCACAACGCCATCGTCGGGCGCCTCAGTCAGGCGGCGAACGCTTACGTCGCGCTCGGTTTCTCGGGCCATGGCATGCAGCAATCCCCCGCCGTCGGGCGCGGCATCGCCGAGCTCATCGTGCATGGCGGCTTCAAGACGCTCGACCTTTCGGCGCTCGCGCCCGAGCGGATCGAGCAGAACCGCCCTC